>JAABUQ010005718.1_pt1 | contig 19502 bp, 19 predicted proteins | sample 5560001 | NCBI WGS metagenome assembly JAABUQ01 (sample SAMN10711888, study PRJNA513371) | rock metagenome | isolation source: Antarctica rocks | place: Antarctica: Victoria Land, Finger Mt nord | collected 2015-12-18
TGGGGAAACTCAGAAGCTCTACTGCGAGCGCCATGGCATCGCGCCCAAGACGTTCAGGACGTGGCGGGCGCGGCTTGCTGGAGCCGCCCACGTGATCGCGGCCGAGGGCGAGCCGCACGGGGCCGCGGTCAAAGGAGGGGCAAGAGAGTTCTTTAGCCCCTCCTTTGACGGCCCTTCGGACCGCGCCCAGCTGGTGGACTTGCTCACCAACCCTCGCTTCCGCAGGACTTGGACGCCAGAGCAGCGGCAGCAGATCGTCATCGACGCGCTGCGCTCGGGCATGTCGATTGAGCGGTTCGCCCGGATGTCCGGGCTGACGCCCAGCGTCGTCTACCGCTGGAGAGACGAGCTCGCCACTCGTGTCCGGCACTGCCACGACCTGCTGCCGCACGATCCGCTGCAGCACTCTGCGGCTACCCCAACGTTTGCATCCGTGCACGTGGCACCCGCGCCCCCTGAGCCGGCACCGCGCATCTCGTCCAACATCTTGGAGACGCCGGCCCATGATACGGTCGAGGTCATCCTGGCCAACGGCCGCCGAGTGCGCCTCCATGCCCGGATAGACGCCAAGGCGCTGCACGATCTCTTGGCCGTGCTGGAGTGCAGCTCGTGATTGCCGTGCCGGCGGGCGTGCGCATCCACTTGGCGTTGGGCGCAACCGATATGCGCAAAAGCTTTGATGGCTTGGCATTGCTGGTGCAGGAGACGCTGAGGCTTGACCCGTTCGGCGGGCACATTTTCATTTTTCGTGGGCGCCGCGCGGACAAGGTTAAAATTCTGGTCTACGACCAGAACGGGATGTGCCTGTTCTACAAGCGCCTGGACCAGGGCCGGTTCACCTGGCCGTCCACGCAGCCGACGCCGGACGGCACGGCCTCGATCACGCTGACCCCGGCCCAGCTCTCGATGCTCCTGGAAGGTCTGGAATGGCGCACGCTGATCCGGTCGCGACAGCCCATGCTGGCCGGGTAAGCCGTGCCTTTCTGCTTGTACAGCCGGGGTCGGGCTGATACGCTCCGCGTGTGAGGATCGCGCTCGACAACCTGCCCACCGACGTCAGCGTGCTGCACCAGTTGGTGCGCGACATGGCGGGCGCTCTCGACGAGGGCGAGATCGAGGCCGAGCGGCTGCGGCTGATCATCCGGCAGTTCCAGCGCGCACGCTTTGGCCGGCGCTCCGAGCAGCTCGATCCCGACCAGATGGCGTTCGGTCTGGAGGACCTCGAGGCCGACCTGGCCCGGGCCGAAGCCCGCAAGCCGCCCTCGGCGCCGGCCGAGCCGTCCAAACCGCGGGAAGCGCCGCATCGGACGCCGCTGCCGCCGCATTTGCCGCGCGTCGAGGAGAGCCTGCCGGTGCCGCACGATGCCTGCCCAGACTGCGGCGGGGCGCTCACTGATGCCGGCTCGACCAGCAGCGAGATGCTGGACTGGGTTCCGGCGCAGCTCCGGATCGTGCGGGTCACCCGGCCCAAGTGCGCCTGCCGCGCCTGCGGCACCCTGCTCCAGGCGCCAGCGCCGGAGCGGGTGCTGGCGGGCGGCCTCGCTACTCCTGGCCTGATCGCGCACGTGCTGGTCAGCCGCTACGCCGACCACCTGCCGCTGTATCGGCAAAGCCAGATCTTCGACCGGCATGGGCTTGCCATCAGCCGCTCCACCTTGTCGGACTGGGTTGGCGCGGCCTGCTGGTGGCTGGAAGCGCTGCATGAGCGCGTGGTCGCCCACGTCATGGCGGGCGTGAGGGTGTTTGCCGACGACACGACCTTGCCGGTGCTCGATCCCGGACGGGGCAAGACCAAAACCGGGCGGCTCTGGGCCTACACTCGGGACGACCGGTCCTGGGGCGGGCCAGGCCATCCGGCCGTGGTGTTCGTCTACGCGCCCGATCGCACGGCGGCACGCCCGGCTGAGCATCTCCGGGGCTTCCGCGGCATCCTGCAGGTGGACGGCTATGCCGGGTTCGAGCAGCTCGCGGCCGACGGCGCCGTCACCCTCGCGGCCTGCTGGGCGCATGCGCGTCGGAAATTCTACGAGCTGCACCAAGCCGGCTCGCCGGTTGCGGGCGAAGCTTTGGCGCGGATCGCGGCCCTTTACGCGATCGAGGCCGGCATCCGCGGCCAGCCGCCTGCCGAGCGGCAGCGGGTCCGGACACAACAGTCGCGGCCGCTGGTCGAGGCGCTGAAGCTCTGGCTGGGGCTGAAGCTGGCGCATCTGCCTGGCCGAAGTCGTCCGGCCGAGGCGATCCGCTACGCGCTCAACCGATGGCCGGGGCTGAGCCAGTTCCTGGACGATGGCCGCGCCGACCTCGACACCAACCCGGTGGAGCGGTCGATCAGGCCTGTAGGCCTTGGAAGAAAGAATTCCTTGTTCGCCGGCAGCGACGGAGGTGCGAAACGCTGGGCGGTGGTTGCGTCGCTGGTCGAGACCGCCAAGCTGAACGGGGTCGAGCCGTACGCCTGGCTGCGCGACGTGCTAAGCAAGATGGTTGACGGACACCCGCAGCAGCGTCTCGACGAGTTGCTGCCCTGGAAGCAAGCATACACCCTACCGCCGACCCTGGTGGAGAACGGACCTCAATGACAGGGTCGAACCGTTACACCTACGCGTAACGGGGCAGACGCTGGCCGGGCAGGAGATCGTAGGGGGCCTCCCATCCAGGTAGCGCCGCGATCCGTCCCAGCCACGCGTGAACCTGGGGGTGGCTGGAACTGAGGTCGTAGCCTGTCTCGTCCGCAGGGAAGGAAAGATACGCGCACATGGACAGGTCAGTGATCGTCGCACGGTCTCCGATCACGAACGGACGGACGGTCACGCGCTCCTCCACGACGCCCAGGAAGTCGTCCACCCGGCCGCGCAGGAAAGCGAGCACCGCGGGATCGGGCTTGCGCGTGTAGGTACGGAGGAAGCGGTAGGTCGCCATGTAGCCCGAGAGCTTTTGGTTGTCCCAAAACAGCCAGCGGAGCACTTCGAAGCGCTCCCCGCATCGACACCTCCGAGGCGGCCATACTTCTCGGCGAGGTGGAGCAGGATCGATCCAGTCTGTGTGAGGCTTACGCCGCTTTCCTCAAGCACGGGGATTTCCCCCATGGCGTTCACGGTTCGCCGCCATTCGGGGGTCCACGTCACTCGACCTGCGAAGTCGGTCCAAACGGGCTCGAACGTCTGTCCGCATAGGGTCAGCATCAGGGCCAACTTGTAACTGTTGCCGGACTCCGGGAAGTAGTGAAGCCGATACCTATCCACCTGCACGCTCCCGACGACGTGGTAGGTGCACACTCCATCTGTCAGCCCTCCGCGTCCAGCGTGCTTTGTGAATGCCCAAGCTCGCCACGTGCATGGCCTCAGTCAGGCCCGCTTTGGGTCGAACGCGGCCAGCCAAGATGCGGCGATCGCACGCTTACCCCTGTCACTCGATTGTCCGCGATGTTCCGCGCGCGCGGGCCAACCCTGCCGCCGGTCCGGCGGCGGCAACGAGAACGCCTGCATCGCCCGGGACGTGCTGGCGATGCGCGGCGGCCTGCTCGGCGAGTGCCCGGCGCTGACCTGGGACGGCCGGCACAGCAAGCCGCTGCCGCTCGCCTGCACCGCGATGCCGGGGGCGCCGGCGCCTCTCCCGGATGTGCAGCCGGTGCAAGGGCGGCTGCTGTAACAGGCGCCGCCCGCTCGTCTCAGCGGCTCTGCTTGGTGGGGAGGAGCCACCACCTGACTGGCTCCGGCTCCCTGGCTGGGGCCGGCGCCCGCCGCAACTTGGCTTCGGCCTGCTTCCGTTCGGCCTCGGCCTGCGCCGCCGCAGCTAGGGCCGCCTCCCGCTGCGCTGTGTCCGCCAGCTCGGCGCGCAGGCCGTCCATCGCCAGCTCGCGCTCCTGGACGGCCTCCCGTGCCGCCCGGGCTGCCTGCTCCGCGCGGGACAGCGCCGTCTGCAGGCGGGAGATGGTGCCCTGGGCATCGGTCAGGGCCTGCTCCGCTCGCTGCCGCGCCGCGCGCTCCTCGGCCAACTCGAACCCGGCGTCGCCCGCGGGCCGGGCCGACGTCGGCACCCGCTCGACGGGTACCTCGCCGTCGCGCACGAACCGCTTGCGTGGCAGCGGCCCCGTGCGGGCGGTTGTCGCGGCACCGCTGGTTCTGTTGCCTGGTCCGCCTCCCGCCGGGCTGGCCCGGGTGCCCAGCCGCTCAAGTGCCAGGCGCATCTTCGTCTCGGCCGAAGCTGTCTCGGGGTCGTCGGCGTCGCTGCGCCGCAGTGGCGCGTCCGTGTCGTCCATCGGCTCGTTATTCTCCACCGGCCGGGCCGGGCGGCCGATGCGGCTACGGCAGGGGCCGGGTTGATAGCTGGTTGCTGCCCTGGAGATAGGCGCTCCCAGGCATGACTACATCGGAGGTGCAGGAAAGCTGCAAGGGCCGGGAGGAAGGGGAGGAAATGGGCAGGGAAGGGGGTGAAGCCGGAGGGGCTGCCGCAGCCCGCCGCCCGCGGCAAAGGGTGGGTCCGCGCCATGCTCTCCGGGCCAAGCGGCCCGGCTGCGCGTGGCTTGCGGTCCCGCGGCTACGCCGCGCCTTTGCCCCGACTGCCGGGCCGCAGCGCCGGGGAGGGTGTTCAAGGAAAGGAGCATCCGAAAATGGCAAGGAACGCAACAGCACGGCGTAGCAGCGGGTCAGCCGACGACCCGACATGGACGGACACGGCAATCTCGAACCTGCGATGCCTGTGGGACGAGGGGCACTCGACGGCGGAGATCGGCCGCCGCCTGGGCGTCAGCAAGAATGCCGTGGTGGGCAAGGCGCACCGCCTCGATCTGCCGCACCGTCCCAGCCCGATCCGGCGTAGCACGCACCCGGCCCGGACCCCTGCGCCGCGGCCCAAGGTGACGCTGCCCGTGCAAATGCCGCCAGCGGCCTCTGTCCAGGCGGCTCCGGCACTGCCGCTTACGCCGGCACCGCCTCCCGTCCCGTCCATCTCCTGGAGGCGGGGCCTCTCACAGCCGTGCTGCTGGCCGCTGGGCGAGCCTGGCCGTCCCGGGTTCCGGTTCTGCGACGCCGCCGCGGACAACGGCAAGCCGTACTGCGCCGAACACCGGGCGCTTGCCTACAAGGCGGCCTGACCCGGCAAGGCCGCTCAAGCCCGCCTCGCTTTTCCGCCTCCACTCAAGCCCGGCGCCCGCCCGCATGGGCGAGGCGCGTCCCCCCCATCGAGGATCATCCATCATGGCACACCCCGTTGGCGGGTTCGATCCCGCGCGGCAAGTCCGCCTGCTGCTGCAAGCCATCCAGAACAGCGACCGCGCCGAGGTGTTGGTGCATCTCGTGGAGATCGGCATGTGGCTGAGCGTCACGCCCGATCCCTTGCCGGCGCCGCAGGTCGGCGTGCTCGCACCTGCCGCGCTGGCCGCGACGGTGCGGGAGCTGCGCACGGCCGTTCAGCAGCATCAGGACGCCGCGGCGCGGCTGGCCGAGCGCGACAGCAACACCATTGCGTCCGTGATCGAACACAACGCGGCCCTGCTGGCGAGCGTCAGCGACGCCCTCGCCGCCCTGGCCCGGCACGGCGGCTTCTTGGTGCTGGGGGAATGACGATGATGGGACATACAGGCTGCCCGGAACGAAGGGCGGGGAGGAGGGTGGAATGAGGGGGAGGGCTGCCGCACCGCCCCGGCCCGCGCAACGGGAGGGTCCTCGCCATGCTCCCCGGGCCAAGCGGCCCGGCTGCGCGTGGCTCCGGTCCCGCTCCCAAGCGGTCGCGCCGTTGCGCGGGCCGGGGCGGTGCGCCCGCGGGTGAGGGTCTTCGGGAAGAAGACGGGAAACGGAGAACCCCCGACATGGAAACGACAACAACGGCAACGGCGCCCGTGGCCGCACCAACCCTACCTGCCTCCCCGGTCGCCGACCTGGACCTGCGGACGGCCTGGCAGGAGGGCTGGACGCTGGCCTTCCTGGGCCTGCTGTCCGACGGCAGCCACCGCATCGAGCTGAAGCGCATCGACACACCCGCGGCCGGCGCCCTCGGCTTCGCGGGGGACCATGACGCCTGGGATCACGTCGTAGCGCGGGCGCGCGCCGGTTCCGCCCTGCACCGCGACGCCTTGGGACGCGTGGACCGGCTGGAACGCATGCTGATCGAGGCGTCCTGCGGCTCCTGGTAGCCGCCCCCTGACCCTCCCCGCCTAACCGCACCCCCTTCCGCCTGCCCCAACCGGGGCGGGCCTCATCGCACCCGGTCCCCCGGCGCCCCACCAGGCGGCCGGGCGGCCGGCGTTCGCCTGCCAGGAACATATCCAATGTCCCAGCTCAGCCTTTCACTGTTCGACACCACGGCCCTCAGCGGCCTGACCCTGGGCGCCAGCACCGGCCCGCGCTTCCGCGAGGACCCGGTGGAGGCCGCCCCTGTGCTGGAAGCGGAACGCGTCCCGGCGCACACCTTCAGGCTATCGGGCGAACGCGCCCTGGCGCGCGGCTGGAAGGCCCGTGCCGCCGACAACCTTGCCGCCATCCGGCTGATGCAGGAGATCGAGGGGGAGGACCGGCACGCCACCCCGGCCGAGCAGGAGCAGCTCGCGCGCTTCGTCGGCTTCGGCGCGGGCGAGCTGGCCAACACCCTGTTCCGCCGCCAAGACGAGGCATTCCGGCCGGGTTGGGAGGACCTGGGCAACGAGCTGGAGCAGCTGGTATCGCCGGCCGAGATGGCGGCGTTGGCGCGCTCGACGCAGTATGCCCACTACACGCCTGAGTTCATGGTGCGGGCGGTATGGGCCGCGCTGGCGCGCATGGGCTTCGCTGGCGGCACAGTGCTGGAGCCGGGCTGCGGCACCGGGCTGTTCCTGGCGATGATGCCGGAGAAGATGGCGGCGCGGTCCGCGGTTACGGGCATCGAGATGGACCCGACCACGGCGCGGATCGCCAAGCTGCTCTACCCCGACGCCTGGATCAGGGCGGAGGACTTCACCAAGGCCCGCCTCGCGGAGACGTTCGACCTGGTGGTGGGCAACCCGCCGTTCTCGGACCGCACGGTGCGGGCGGATGACGCGGCAGGGCGGTTGGGCTTGTCGCTGCACGACTACTTCATCGCACGCAGCATCGAGCGGCTGAAGCCAGGCGGCCTCGCGGCGTTCGTGACCAGCCGGCACACCATGGACAAGGTGGACCCGAAGGCGCGGGAGCACATTGCATCCATGGCCGACCTGGTCGGGGCGGCACGGATGCCACAAGGCGCCATGCTGGCGGCGGCGGGCACCGAGGTCGTGGTGGACGTGCTGTTCTTCCAGCGGCGCCGGGCGGAGCAGGCACCGGGCGGCGCAGCCTGGGCGGACCTGGTGGAGGTGCTGCCCGCCGAGGACGGCGAGCCGGCGCTGGCGGTGAACCGCTACTTCGCCGAGCACCCGGGCATGGTCCTGGGTCTGCACGGCCGCACCACCAGCCCGTTCGGGGTGGTTTACACCTGCCACTACTGCCCAACCGTGTCGCTGGAAGCCGACCTCGGCGCCGCGCTGGAGCGCCTGCCGCAAGGCATCCATGTTCCGGCCGCAGCACCAGAGTCCACGCCGGTCCGTCCCACGGCAGCCCCGCGCGTGCGCGTCGGCACCGCGGCTGAGGGCGCGATCGTCAAGGAGGGCAGCTACCTGCTGCTGGACGGGGCCTTGATGCAGGTGCTGGACGGCGTGCCGCAGCGCGTGGCGGTGAAATCCGCCACGGTCAAGGAGGGCATCTTCGCCAAGCATGCGCGCATCATCCTGGGGCTGATCCCGCTGCGCGACGCCATCCGCGCCGTGCTGCGGGCGCAGGAGGCAAACGAGCCGTGGGGGATGCTGCAGGGCCGCCTGCGCAGCGCCTACCAGCTGTTCGTGCGGCAGTTCGGGCCGGTGAACCTGACCAACGTCAGCACCAGCACCGATCCCAAGACGGGCGAGGCGCGCGAGACCGTGCGCCGGCCCAACCTGCAGCCCTTCCTGGACGACCCCGACGTGTGGCTGGTGTCGTCGGTCGAGCAGTATGACGAGGACGCCGGCACCGCCAAGATGGGGCCGATCTTCACCGAGCGGGTGATCCACCCGCCGTGCGAGCCGGTGATCACCAGCGCTGCGGACGCCCTCGCGGTGACGCTGCACGAGGTGGGCCATGTGGACGTGGCGCGCGTCGCCGAGATGCTGGGCCGCCCGCGCGAGCAGGTGATCGCCGAGCTGGGCGACGCCGTATTCCTCAACCCTGACGCGACCAAGGCGGACATGGAGGCGTGGGAAACCGCGGACGCCTACCTGTCCGGCGCGGTTCGCACCAAGCTGGCAGCGGCCACTGCCGCGGCGGAGCGCGACCCGCGCTACGTCCGCAACGTGGACGCGCTGCGCCGGGTGCAGCCCGTGGACCTGAAGCCGTCCGGGATCACCGCCCGCCTGGGGGCGCCCTGGATACCGGCGGCCGTGGTGCAGGCGTTCTCCAAGCAGGTGATCGGCGTCGAGACACGGGTGCGGCACACCAAGGAGGTGGCGTCCTGGTCGATCGACGTGGACGCCTTCGAGGGCCTGGCCGCCACCACCTCCGAGTGGGGCACCGCGCGCCGCCACGCGGGCGAGCTGCTGCACGATGCGCTGAACGCCTCGATCCCACAGATCTGGGACACTTGGCGGGACGCGGACGGCGAGCACCGCGAGCTGAACGCCTCGGAAACAGAGGCGGCAAAGGAGAAGCTGCTCAAAATCAAGCAGGCGTTCGAGCGCTGGATCTGGACGGACGTGGAGCGCACCGATCGGCTGGCCCGGCTGTATAACGACGCGTTCAACAACCTGGTGCCGCGCTCCTTCGACGGGCGGCACCTGCAATTGCCCGGCGCCAGCGCCGCCATCAGCCTGCGCGATCACCAGAAGCGGGTAATCTGGCGCGTCATCGCCGCCGGCGGCACCCACATCGCCCACGCGGTCGGCGCCGGCAAGACGTTCAGCATGGCCGCGGCGGTGATGGAGCAGAAGCGCCTGGGGCTGATCACCAAGGCGATGATGACCGTGCCGGGCCACTGCCTGGCGCAGGCCAGCCGCGAGTTCCTGCTGCTGTATCCGAACGCCCGCATCCTGGTGGCGGACGAGACCAACTTCAGCAAGGACAAGCGGCAGCGCTTCCTGGCGCGCGCGGCGACGGCGACGTGGGACGCCATCATCATCACCCACTCGGCGTTCAAGTTCATCCCGGCGCCGGCCGACTTCGAGCGCGGGCTGATCCACGACGCGCTGGCGAGCTACTCCACGCTGCTGGAGAAGGTGGAAGGCGACGACCGCCTGACGCGCAAGCGCATCGAGCGCATGAAGGAGGGCCTGCAGGACAAGCTGGAGGCGCTGAGCGCACGCAAGGACGACCTGCTGACCATCGCCGAGATGGGCGTGGACCAGCTGATCGTGGACGAGGCGCAGGAGTTCAGGAAGCTCTCGTTCGCCACCAACATGAGCGGCCTGAAGGGCGTGGCTCCGGACGGCTCGCAGCGGGCCTGGGACCTGCACGCCAAGGCGCGCTTCATCGCGCAGCGCCAGACCACCCGGCCGCTGATCCTGGCGTCGGGCACGCCGATCACCAATACGCTGGGCGAGATGTTCACCCTGCAGCGGTTCATGCAGCCGCAGGTGCTGGAGGAGCGCGGCATCCACGAGTTCGACGCCTGGGCGTCCTCCTTCGGCGACACGCGCACCGAGTTGGAGCTGCAGCCGTCCGGCCTCTACAAGCCCGTGACCAGGTTCGCGGAGTTCGTGAACGTGCCGGAGCTGATCTCCATGTTCCGCTCGGTCGCGGACGTGGTGCTGATGAGCGACCTGCGCCACCACCTCCGGCTGCCCGCGGTCCGCACCGGCAAGCGCCAGATCGTCACCGCCAAGGCCAGCCCGGCGTTCCGGGCCTACCAGAAGGTACTGGCCGAGCGCATCCGCCAGATCGAGGAGCGGAAGGGGCCGCCGCAGAAAGGCCAGGACATCCTGCTGTCCGTCATCACCGACGGGCGGCACGCCGCCATCGACACCCGTTTCGTGCTGGGGGTGGACACGGAGGACGACCCGCGCGCCGGCAACGAGCCAGGCAACAAGCTGAACGCCCTGGTCGCCAACGTCCACCGCATCTGGCTGGAAACGGCGGGCAACCGCTACCTGCAGCCGGACACGGGCAAGCCCCATCCGGTGCCAGGGGCGGCGCAGATGGTGTTCTCCGACCTCGGCACGGAGGCGGCGGACGGCAAGCGCGGCTTCTCCGCCTACCTGTGGATCAGGGACGAGCTGGTGCGGATGGGGGTGCCGCGCGAGCAGGTGGCCTTCATGCAGGACTTCAAGAAGTCTGAAGCGAAGCAGAAGCTGTTCGCAGCCGTGAACGGCGGCAAGGTGCGGGTGCTGATCGGCTCCACCCAGACCATGGGCACCGGCGTCAACGCGCAGCAGCGCCTGGCCGCCCTGCACCACCTGGACGTGCCCTGGCTGCCCAGCGACATCGAGCAGCGGGAGGGGCGCATCGAGCGTCAGGGCAACCAGAACCCGGAGATCGGCATCTACGCCTACGCCACGCTGGGCAGCGTCGATGCCACGTCCTGGCAGCTGCTGGAGCGCAAGTCGCGCTTCATCGCGGCGGCCCTGGGCGGCGACCGCAGCGTGCGGCGGCTGGAGGACGCCGGCAGCCAGGTGAACCAGTTCGCCATGGCCAAGGCGCTGGCCAGCGGCGACCCGCGCCTGATGCAGAAGGCCGGCCTGGAGGCGGAGCTGGCGCGGCTGGAGCGGCTGCGGGAGGCGCACTTCGATGACCAGCTTGCGATCCGCAACCAGGTTGCCGACGCCGAGCGCACCATCGGCAGCTCGACGCGGCGGATCGGCAGCATCGAGCAGGACATCGCGGCGCGCACCCCGACCCGGGGCGACCTGTTCACCATGGAGGTGGCCGGCAAGGTCCACACCGAGCGCAAGGTGGCCGGGGCGTCCCTGCTCAGCCGCATCCGCATCATGGAGCGCAAGCGGGAGCAGGGCGCCTGGACCTTGGCCCGCATCGGCGGCTTCGAGATCAAGGCGGCGGGCGAGCCGTACGGCCTGATCGAGTATCGCCAGGAGGTCTGGCTGGACCGGCACGGCTACGAGCAGTCCATCCAGCTGGACGACGACCTGACCGCGCTGGGGCTGGTCGCGCGGCTGGAATACCAGCTCGACCGCTTCGAGGCCGACCTGGCGGAGCACCGCCGGAAGGTGGCCGAGGCCGAAGGGCGCCTGCCCGGCTACCAGCGCCGGCTGGGCGAGGGCTTCGGCCTTCAGGAGGAGCTGGACGCAAAGCGGGCGGAGCTGGTCGCGCTGGAGGTGGACCTGGAAGCGAACGCCAGGGCCGGTGCGGAGGAGGACGAGGTGCCGGCGGTGCTGGCGGCGGCATAGCCGGACAGGAACAGAGACAAGGCGGATGGAGGGTGGGGAGGGACGGTGCGCTCGCATCGTCGCTCCTGCCGCCACCGCTTCGCTCCATCGCCGGCTGCGCCACCCCGGCCCAGCTGGCACGCAGCCCGCAAGCGCGGGCCGCGCGCTGCGCAGGGCCGGGGCGCTCGCCGGCAATGGTGCCGGCAGGACCGCGACGCGGCGGCGGAGAGGTCATCCAGGAACGAAGGATGATGGAAACCCGAGCCAGAAAGCAAAGCACCATGGAATTGAAAACAGTCGATCCCCGCACGCTGAAGATCAACCCGGACAACCCCCGCCGCACGGGCGCCGGCGAGCACCCGGACGCGCAGATGGTGGCCAACATCAAGGCCGTGGGCATCCTGCAGCCCCCGGTGGTGCGCGAGAAGGGCAAGCACCTGGAGATCGTCGCCGGGCACCGCCGGGTGGCGGCCGCCATCGCGGCCGGCTTCCCGGAGGTGCTGGTGCTGGTGCGCGGGCCGGACGACGGCGGCGACAATGTGCGCGCGCTATCCGAAAACGTCGTGCGTGCCCAGCTCGACGTGGTTTCGCAATGGAAGGCAATTGAGGCCCTGGTGTCCGCGGACTGGACGGAGGAGGCCATCAGCACCGCCCTGGCACTGCCGGTCCGCACCCTGCGCAAGCTCCGGCTGCTGGCGCAGATGCTTCCTGCGATGCTGACCCAGATGGAACTGGGCGACGTGCCAGGGGAAGCATACCTGCGGATCATCGCCGCGGCGTCGCCGGACGAGCAAGCGGCGGCGTGGAAACGGTGCAAGCCCAAGAAGGGCCAGCAGGCAGCCTGGCACGAGATCGCGCGGGTTCTGGAGAAGCGCACGCTGCCGGCCAAGGTCGCCCGGTTCGATGACGAGCTGGCCCGGATCTACGGCGTCACTTGGACCGACGATTTGTTCGTGCCGGCCGGCGAGGACGGGCGCACCACCGAGCAGGTGGAGCAGTTCATGGCAGCGCAGGGAGAGTGGCTGGCCAACAACCTGCCCGAGGGCGGGCACCTGGCCGAGCTGGACCAGTATGGCAGCCCCAGGCTGCCGCGGGAGGCCATGCGGTCCTATGGCAAGCCGCGCAAGGACGAGAGCATCGCCTGCTACGTCGATCCACGCACCGGCGAAGTCGAGCAGGTGGGCTACAGGCTGCCAGAGCCGCGCCGGGGTACTGACGCCAGCGCGGGCACGGGCGAGAAGCCGGTGCCGAAGCCGCGGCCGGACATCACCAGCAAGGGCGTGGATATGATCGGTGCCCTTCGGACCGACGCGCTGCACCAGGCGCTGCGCGAGTCGGTGATCCCCGACGAGGTGCTCATGGGGCTGCTGGTGCTCGGGCTGGGCGCCCAGAACGTGCAGGTCCGCTCCGGCGCCGAGATGCGCGGCTATGCTGGCGCGAGGGGATCGCCGGGCGGCTGACCGAAGGCGGCGTGCTGACGCAGGACTTGGGCGTGCTCCGGGCGGCGGCGCGCGAGATGCTGGTCGAGGTGCTGTCCTGCTGGACCGACATGAGCCAGAGCGGCATGAACGCCCGTTACGCCGGCGCCGCCATCGGGGCCGATGCCTTGCTGCCGAACATGGCGACGACCGACTTCCTCAAGTGTCTGTCCAAGCAGGCCATGGAGCGCACGGCGTCGGCCAACGGGGTCGCGCCGCGCAACACCGGCAAGGAGACGCGCGCCGCGATGGTCGCCCAATGCGGCGGCGGCACCTTCGTCCACCCGGCCGCCCTGTTCCCGCCCACGGCGCAGGAGCTGCAAGCCCGCCGCCACCGCGGCAGCCTGATCGTCGCCGAGCAGCCAGACAGCGAGGACGAGGGCAACCCGACTGCAAGCGGCGAGGACCTGGACGGCATGGGCGCCGAGGAGGCCGGCGCCGAAGACGACATGCCAGACGGTGGCACGATGCCGCCGCCCGTCATCACGACGGCTGGGCAGCAACCCGCCGCCTGATCGCCTGCCGCCCGGTCCCAGGCTGGGCGGCACCTCCACAACCCACCAGCCCATCATACGGCCGGAGCGCGCGCATCGGGTGCGCGCGTGCGGCCGTACGTCCATCCAAGAGGACCAGACCATGGCCGTCACCCTTACATTGTCCACCACCCCAGCAACCGCAGCCAGGGAGAAGTATGGCACTAATATGTCCCTCGACCTGTTCGGGCCGTCGCTGGGCACTGAGACCTTGCCCGCGGTCTCGAACGTCGCCGAGATCAAGACCGCCGTTGCCCGGTTCGGCGCCAAGATGCGGGCCGCACACCCCGAAGCGTCGTTCTACGTGTCGGTCAGCTTGGCCAAGGGCAGCCGCAAACCGAACGGCTACGACGCCGCGAGCCGCGGCAACGGGCTGGGCCAGCAGGACTTCGTCCGCATCACCGACCGGCGCACAAACCCGCAGGTGCAGGCGGGGGTAGTCAGTGCTCTGCCAGAGCAGGCAGGCGCATGATCCGGCAGTACTACGCCCAGCGGGTGCGTGGCGGGGACAACCCGCTGCGCGTCGGCACGGTTGCCGCGGGAGACATCTTCTACCTGCAAGATGAAGGGTTCTTCCGTGACCGCTACGGCGGCGCGGCGGTCTGCCGCACGCCCTGGCAGGTGCTGGGCTTCCTGAATGGCACGATGGGCGCTGCGCGCCGCAACCGCGACACCGGCCTTTGGGAAAGCACTTACCTCTCTGGCCGGTCGGACATGGCGTTGGTGCGGTCGCTGCGCGACTCCCGCATCGTGCGCCAGGTTGCCGTCCGCACCCTGGTCCTCCACGACGACCTCGGCCTGGTCAAGCAGCCCACCCTCTACCCCACCCTGCCCGACATGCGGCGCTTCCGCCCTGCGCGCTTCGCATCTGCCGGCGCGTCCGCGCCGCCAACGCCGCGGCAGCGCCGGGCCGCCTGACGACCTGCCTGCTCGCCTTCCTCGGGCACCCGGGGAAGGCGTGATGCTTCTCTCTCCCTTTCACCCAGCCCGCCGGCAGCCGCCGAGCGGGCCTTTCCCGGTTCAGGAGTTCGCCATGCAAGGTCACTCCCACATTCAACGCGCCGCCGACGCCAGTTGCCTCGCCAGCGCCCGCAGTTGGCGCAAAGAGGCCCAACACCTGCGCGACAACGCCGAAGCGGCCTACCTCACCGCAGGGCAGCGCGCGACGCTGCTGCGCGAGGCCGAGGCCGCCGAGCGACAGGCCGACTGGTGGCTCGACGCCATCACGGCCCACTGACGTGGCCTGCCAAGCAGCCGTGCTGCCTTGGCAAGAAAAACCACGCCCGCCAGTATCACGCTACCCACGGTGAGCGCCGCCCTTCGCAGGCGCATGACCACGACAGGAACCCTCCATGCTTCGAGCCTCCATCACCCTGCTTGCGGTCGGCCTGGCCGCGGCAGCAACCAGCCGTGCCAGGGCCGAGGGCCTTGCCGTCCTGCCGTCGCGGATATGCCAGGCCCCGCTTGCGGAGGAGTTCGAGTCCAGCCGTTCCACGGTCAGCGCGGAACGATGGGCACACGCCTTCCAGGCCGTGATGGAACGCTGCCAGAAGGGCGACGTGCTGCTGCTGACCCGTGACGCGCGAGGCAACGCCCTGCGCTACTGCGACTTCGACCGTCCGGTGCAGTTCCTGCCAACCGGGAACGCGGTCTGCGTCTTCACCGGCGGCGTCCGCGAACGGCGGTGACGGGACGGGGCCGCGTGCGTGAGCATGCGGCCCCGATATCGCACCGGGTTGGGTGACCCCGCCCTCTCACCGCCGCTCCCGCAACGCTTGCTGACCATCAATTTCCCGGTGATCCAGCAGGTCGTTGGTTCCTTCCGGCTCGCGAGCCTTTCTCATCCAGTCCACCCCAGGCACGAACCAATGCCGGATCTCCGCCGCAGGACGCGGGTGGTCGAACAGGAAGCCTTGCACCTCGGTGCATCCCACCTGGTACAACTGGCTGAGCTGCTCTTCCGTTTCTACTCCCTCCGCAGTGGTGGCCATGCCCAGCTTGCGTGCAAGATCGAGGACGGACGTCACAATCGCCAGGGACCCTGGGCGATGCGTCATGTCGCGGACAAAGGACTGGTCGATTTTGAGCTTGTCGAACGGAAAGCTGCGGAGATAGCTCAGCGACGAGTAGCCGGTCCCGAAGTCGTCGAGCGCAGTTCGAATGCCGAGGGCGCGCAGCTCATACAAGGTCGCCAGCACCGTCTTGCTATCCTGCAGCAGCGCCGATTCCGTGATCTCCAGCTCCAGCCTGTGCGCCGGCAAGCCGGAGTTCTCCAGCGCACGCTGGACGGCTGCCATAAGCCCGGGGCTGCTGAACTGCACCGGCGAAAGGTTGACCGCGACTTTGACGCCCTCGGGCCAGGTGACCGCGTCCGCACAGGCTTGCGCCATCACCCACGCGCTGATCGGCACCATGAGGCCGAGTTCCTCGGCGAGGGGGACGAACTCCATTGGCGAGACCAGTCCACGACTGGGATGTCGCCAGCGCAGCAGCGCCTCGAAGCCGCTGACGTGCTGACCCTGAAGGTAGAAAGTCGGCTGGTAGAACACCACGAACTCGCCTTCTGCGAGGGCTTGGCGCAGGTCGGACTCCAGGGTCCGTCGCGCCTGGACCTGCTCGTTCATGCTGCTCTCGAAGAAGGAGAAGCTGCCGCGCCCGTTCGCCTTGGCTTGGTAGAGCGCCAGGTCCGCACTTCGCAACAGCAGGTCAGCCGAGCACAGGTCTCGGGTGACGACGGCAATGCCCACGCTCGCCCCAATGATCGCTCGATCCCCGCCGAGGTCGTACGGGGCGCCAAGCGCCTCGACGATACGCTGCGCCAGTACGCTGGCGTAGTCAGGCTGGCTCACGCCGCATTGCAGGACGGCGAACTCGTCGCCGCCGAGCCGGGCCACCATGTCGCCGTCGCGCACGCATCCGCGCAGCCGTCCTGCCACCTCTTTCAGAAGCAAGTCGCCAGCCGGGTGGCCGAGGGTGTCGTTCACCTGCTTGAAACGGTCGAGGTCGAGGCAGAGCAGGGCGATGCCGTCACCCGGTCGCCGCTGCTGTTCCAGCGCTGTCTGCAGCCGTTCGTGGAACTGCAGCCGGTTCGACAAGCCGGTCAGGGCGTCGTGGTGCGCCATGAAGAAGATGCGGGCGGTCTGCGAAAGCAGCTCGTGGTCGCGCCGTTCCAGGGCCTGGTTCTGCTGCACGACCTGCTCCCTCGCCTGGGCGAGCAGGCGGTTGTGCCGGAGGAGCGCGCCGATCAGGCAGAAAGAGCACAGCGTGAGCGCGCCCAGGATCGCTGCGAACAGCCAGTGCAGGTTGCTGAGCTGCTGTTGGTCTTGCTCGGCAAGTTCGCCGCCGTGGGTGTTCGCAGCCGAGGCGAGGCGCGACATCGGCGCATTCAACGCTCGAAAGAGCACGAACACCTGGCGCAGCCGCTCGGGCGAGGCCGACCCTTTCATGAGGGCTTGCCCAGCCTGCACGGTGCTGCGGAAGCTGGCGACGATCGCCGCAAGCTCGGGTGAGGTTGCGACGAACTCCGCGATCTCGTCCCCTTCGAACACCTGCACGCGGTTCGCGACGATGTCCAACCAAAGCTGGGCATCGTCCTCATCCACCCCGCTGCCAGGCACCAGGGCCGCCGCCGTCACGCTTTCGAGTTCCGTGACCTCCAGGGCCGCCTGACTGGCAAGCCAGGTCAGGTTGTAGCGGGACAATTGGCGCAGCATCTGCTGCCGCTGAAAGATCAAGCTGGACGTGTAAGCGGCAGCGAGCGTCAGGGCCAGGACCAGGACGAGCAGACCCAGGCTGGCCAGGCGCGACCCTCGGGCCTGGAACGCGCGTGCCGGCCTCATTTCACGATCAGCTCCGCCACTTCCCAGGCGGAGCGGCTGTAGAACAGCTGCGACTTCAACTCGGGTTCGCTATCGTAGGGGTAGACGATGAACAGTGGCCCTTTGTCGCTCACGGGCATATCGACGCCATCGCGCTTCATCGCCAGGAGCACGCCATAGCGCTCGAAGTCTGTCATCGGGATGTCGGTCGTATAGTTGTTGAGCGCGACCGCGGTCACAGAGGTCCCGGACGCGCCGACCACCTGCATGAGATGCTGCATCTGCACGCCGTCGAACCGCACCGGCCGGTTGTACCAGGGTGTCGCCGTTTCGAACCCATCCATGCCCAGTGCCTCCAGCATGGAACGATCGAAGACAGCAGCGTCGCCCTTGTTCGTGTTCGCGATCTTTCCAGTGACTGTCAGTATCACCTTTCCGGTCGGCGCGATCAGCCCGGCGGCACTGGCGGGACACATGAGAGCGAGGCTGGCCACGCCAGCTCCGTAGCCAAGGACGGACCTTCGGGAAGCCGGGAGGGTCAAGAGTGATCTCCGTCGAGAGAAGGTCTGTTATGGGCCGTTTCGGCAATAGGCGACGGCTTGGGACCACCTCGACCACAGCTTACGAACACGTTGCCGTACTCGCTAATCTTGATCTGTCTTAGCAGGAGGTCCAGCCCAAGTCTCAACCTTGGGTTGTGAAAAATGTTCAAAGATGTCATGAGATGATGCAGCGAGGTCCGAATCCGACGTCTGGCCTGTTGCCGCGACCGAATGTGCCAGCCCCGAAGAGAAGGCGGTGTTTCCTATGACAAAGTTTGTGTCTGTGACCCTGCTGGCGGCAATCGCGGCGCTTGGCGTGAGGGTCACTTCTGCACGCGCTGTGCCGATGACGATCACCTTCGAGACAGCACCTCCGGAGTTCTTGACGGCTCCGGTCGTAGAGAACGGCTTCACCTACGCCCTTGTGTCAGGCTCGCTGTATGTCAGCCCGAACGGCCGTCCCGGGCAGGATATGGAAGGGGACGGCTCCGGCGGTGGCGGCGTGCTGGGGCTGGCGAGCAACGTGGCCGGAGGCACCTTCCAGTTCGTCAGGCTTGACTTCAGCGCCTACAACATCGCCGCGGGAACACCCGGCACTATTACCGTGACCGGCTTGCTCGGCGGCGCCACGGTTGGCTCGGACAGCTACACCCTGGCGGCGGTGGACGTGTTCCCCTACACGAACTGGACGTCGGAGCAGGCCGTCAATCTAGCTGGGCGGGTGGTGGACACGCTGCTGATCAGCCTTCCTGGATCGGCCACGGATGATGCTTTCTATGACAACGTCGATAACATCCAGCTCGACGCGACCAGTGTGCCAGAACCCACCAGCCTTGCCCTGCTCGGTGCGGGCGTGTTTGGGCTGACGGTCTTGTACCGCCGCAGGATGTGAGCTGTTGGTGGTTTCCCGCGTGTGCTCTGGCGGGGAACGTGGTCTGTTCCTTCGCCGGCGGCGTCCGGGAATGGCGGTAGTCCAGGAACGGCGATGAAGGGGAGCCGCCTGCTCACGCACGCGGCCCCTTCCTGTCAGGCGGTACGCGCGGCCCTGCGCGCCTGGTCGGCTCGCCCTGCCTCAGCCAGCCAGTCCGCCGTGTCCGCCGCGCTGTAGGGCGTCCAGGTTTCGCCGCGCTGCGCCATCCCGACCGCCCGGTTGACCCCGTGCGCCTCCTGGCACCGCTGGTGCGCCAGGACCAGCAGCTCCGCCGCCTGGCTCAGCAGGCCGTCTGCGGTCTCCTCCAGCACACCCAGCCACTGGCCGCCTTCGGCCTGGGCCATCGCCAGCCGCTCGCCCGCCTCGACCGCGCGCTTGCCCACCCGGTCGGCATGGCGGCACGCCTCGACCGCCGCAGCCACCATCGGGTGCTGCAGGTCGTCCAGCGCCGGGCCGCGTTCGGCCGGCGCCAGCGGCAGCACCTGCTCGGCGATGTAGCGTGCCGTCTCGGCATCCACCTGGTTCGCATGCTCCGGGTCCGGCAGCTCTAGGAAGAAGCCCTCGCACACCTGCAGCACCTCGCGCACGTCAGGCTCGATCCCCTGGATCACGGACATGGACGGTGCCACACGGTCCTCCACCGGGAAGCGCACCACGTTCGTCAGGCCCGGCATCAGTTCGATGTTCACAGCTCTTGCTCCTCGCTCATGGCCGGACTCTAGCGTCAACGATTCGAGCCGTGCAAGTAACCGGGGCAAAACCCCGGGGTTGATTGCATTTTAGGGCTTCCCTGAAGCGGGCGAGTACGATTCGCTTGGCACATGGCAACACCCCACAACCTTCCGAGCCTATCGCGCACCGATTTGGAGGC
>JAABUQ010005719.1_pt1 | contig 19499 bp, 19 predicted proteins | sample 5560001 | NCBI WGS metagenome assembly JAABUQ01 (sample SAMN10711888, study PRJNA513371) | rock metagenome | isolation source: Antarctica rocks | place: Antarctica: Victoria Land, Finger Mt nord | collected 2015-12-18
TTCTGGCCGCCGTATTCTTCAGCCAGCGAGTTCGACCGCTAAAAACCGCCTCAGCGCCACCCAGCAACGCACGATTGGCCCAGGCACGCAAAAACGCTCGCAACCTCACTCCGACAGGCTGCTAGCGTCCGCTGAAACTCGGGGGGATGCACCATGGCCGAAGCCTTCATCTGCGACTACGCGCGCACGCCGATCGGCCGCTACGGCGGGGCGCTCAAGGACGTGCGGGCGGACGACCTGGCCGCCCATCCCCTGCGCGTGCTGCGGGAGCGCAATGCCGGCGTGGACTGGGACCAGCTCGACGACTGCACCATGGGCTGCGCCAACCAGGCCGGGGAGGACAACCGCAACGTCGCCCGCATGGCGGTGCTGCTCGCCGGCCTGCCGGTCAGCGTGCCCGGCAGCACCGTGAACCGCCTGTGCGGCAGTGGCCTGGACGCCGTGGGCACCGCCGCCCGCGCCCTCCGCAGCGGCGAGGCCGAGCTGATGCTGGCCGGCGGGGTGGAGAGCATGACCCGCGCGCCGTTCGTGATGCCCAAGGCCGCCGAGGCCTTCGCCCGCCAGGCGGAGATCTACGACACCACCATCGGCTGGCGCTTCGTCAACGGCCTGATGCGGACGATGTACGGCACGGACTCGATGCCCGAGACGGCGGAGAACGTGGCCGAGCAGTTCCAGGTGACCCGCGCCGACCAGGACGCGTTCGCCCTGCGCAGCCAGCAGAAGGCCGCCGCGGCGCAGGCCAACGGGTTCTTCGCCCGCGAGATCGCCCCCGTGACGGTCAAGGGCCGCAAGGGCGACACCGTGGTGGACCGCGACGAGCACCCGCGCGAGACCACCCTGGACGCCTTGGCGAAGCTGAAGACGCCGTTCCGCAACCCTGGCACCGTGACGGCCGGCAACGCATCGGGCGTGAACGACGGGGCCGCCGCCCTGCTGCTGGCGACCGAGGACGCCGCCCGCCGCCACGGCCTGACCCCGCGCGCCCGCGTGGTGGCGATGGCGGTGGCCGGGGTGGAGCCGCGCGTCATGGGCATCGGCCCGGCGCCTGCGGTGCAGAAGCTGATGGACCGCACCGGGCTGCGCCTGGCCGACGTGGACGTGATCGAGCTGAACGAGGCGTTCGCGTCGCAGGGCCTGGCGGTGCTGCGGCAGTTGGGCGTGGCCGATGACGACCCCAGGGTGAACCCGCACGGCGGCGCCATCGCGCTGGGGCATCCGCTGGGGGCGTCAGGCGCGCGGTTGGCTGGCACGGCGGCGAATGCGCTGCAGGCCGGCGGCGGGCGGCGCGCGGTGGTGACGATGTGCATCGGCGTCGGCCAGGGCATCGCGGCGCTGATCGAGCGGGTGTGACGGCAGCCGTCCCACTCCTGGAGGAGGGGGCGTTCTCAGGCGATTGGGCGGTGGCCCGGCCTATCCAGCGGCGCCGGGGTTCTCCGGCCAGTCGTGCCGGGGGTAACGCCCCCGCATGTCCTTGCGCGCGTCGGCCCAGGCGCCGCGCCAAAAGCCCGCCAGGTCGGCCGTGATGGCGACCGGACGCCCGGCCGGGGACAGCAGCGCCAGTTGCAGCGGCACCCGCCCGCCGGCCAGCAGCGGCGACGCGGCCAGGCCGTAGAACGCCTGCGCCCGGGCCGACGCCAAGGGAACCGGCTGGGTGTAATCGACCGCTGCGCGCCCGCCGGGCAGCGGCAGATGGGTGGGCAGGTCGCGGTCCAGACGCGCCGCCCGCTCCCACCCCAGCATCCCCCGCAGGATGGCGTGCAGGTCCAGCGCCGCCACGTCCGCCAGGCGGGACACGCCGTGCAGGTGCGGGGCCAGCCAGTCCGCCACCCCGGCAGCCAGGGTGGCGTCCGACAGGTCCGCCGCCTCGGCGTCGATCCCGCGCAGCAGGGCGGCGCGCGCCTGCAACTGGCGGGCGGCGTCGGTCCAGGGCAGGGCGTCCATGCGCCGCCCCACGGCGTCGGCCAGGACACGGGCGGTCTCGGCGGGGTCGGCGGGGACGTTGCGGTCCTCCAGCACCAGGGCGCCCAGCCGACGGCGGCGGCGGGACAGCACGGTGCCGGTGACGGGGTCGAAGCCGCTCTCGACGGTCTCGGTGACCTGCCGGGCGACGCTGGGCGGCAGGTGGGCCGGGTCGAGCTGTGCTGCCAGCCGGATGCGCGCCGACGCCTTCAGGTCCAGGCTGGCGAAGGCCAAAAGTGCGGCGTTGGCCAGCGGGTCGGTCCGCGGCAGCTTGGCGCCGCCGCCGCCGGACAGGCGGAACGACCCCGGCTCGCCCCGGCGCTGCGCGATGCGATCGGGAAAGGCGGCGGCCAGCAGCAGGCCCGGGTCGCCCCCGGAAACACCCGACGCCATAGCGCCCACCCGCAGCCGGCGCTGGTAGGCTGCGGCCTGGCGCCGGATGCGGCTGACCGCCCCGCGGTCCACGTCGCCGCCACCACCAGCCATGGCGTCCAACCGGAGCTGCACGTCTGCCGGGGCATCCCGGCCGCGCAGGGGGTCGCGCTCCTCCAGCAGCGCCGCAAGCTCCGCCGCGCGGGCCGCCTGTTCCGGACCCTCGGCGGACAGCATCATCGCGGCCAGGCGCGGATGGGCGCCCAACGCCGCCATGCGGTTGCCGTGCGAGGTAATGCGGCCGTCCGCGTCGATGGCGCCCAGGCCGCGCAGCAGCTCCGCCGCGGCGGCCAGCGCCCCGGCGGGCGGCGGGTCGGGGAAGGGCAGATCGGCGGGCGGCGTGCCCCAGGCGGCGCAGTCCAGCAACAGGCCGGACAGCTCGGCCTCCAGGATGTCCGGCCGGTCATAGGGCGCCAGGCCGCGGTGCAGCGCCGGGGTCCACAGCCGGATGGCGACGCCCGGCGCCTCCCGGCCCGCGCGTCCGCTGCGTTGGTCGGCGGCGGCGCGGCTGACGCGCAGGGTGGCCAGGCGGGTCAGCCCCGTCGCCTGGTCCAGCCGCGGGGAGCGCCGCCAGCCGCCATCGACGACGATGCGGACGCCGGGCACGGTCAAGGAGGTCTCGGCGATGCTGGTGGCCAGCACGACGCGGCGCCCCTCCGCCGGACGCAGGGCGCGGTCCTGGTCGGCGGGCGGCAGGTCGCCGTGCAGCGGCAGCACGAGGGCGCCGCACCCGGCCAAGGCAGCCTCGGCCCGGCGGATCTCGCCCATGCCGGGCAGGAAGGCCAGGATGTCGCCCTTGTGGGCCGCCAGGGCAGCGCGGACGGCGCGGGCCAGGGCCTCCGGCAGGTCGCGCACGTCGGCGATGTCGCGGGCGGCGTGCTGGACCTCGACGGGGAACATGCGGCCGGCGCTCTCGATCACCGGGGCGTCGAGCAGGGCGGACAGCCGGGCACCGTCCAGGGTGGCCGACATCGCCAGCAGGCGCAGCTCCGGGCGCAGCACCCGTTGCAGGTCCAGGCACAGCGCCAGGGCGAGGTCGGCCTCCAGGGCGCGCTCGTGCACCTCGTCCAGCAGCACGGCGGCGACGCCGTCCAGGGTGGGGTCGCCGTGCAGGCGGCGGACCAGCAACCCCTCGGTCACGACCTCGATGCGGGTACGGTCGGATACGGCGCTGTCCAGGCGTGTGCGGTAGCCGACGCGCTCGCCCACCGGCTCGCCGAGCAGGTGGGCCATGCGGGTCGCGGCGGCGCGGGCGGCAAGGCGGCGAGGCTCCAGCACCAGGATGCGCCCGTCGCCACGCCAGGGGGCGTCCAGCAGGGCCAGCGGCACAAGGGTGGTCTTGCCGGCGCCGGGCGACGCGACCAGCACGGCATTGCCGCCGCGGTCCAACGCTGCCAGCAGGGCGGGCAGGGCTTCGGCTACGGGGAGGTCGGGGAGCATGGGGCGAAAGGGGTAGCCTGGCCGGAGCCGGATGCCCAGCAGGGCAACCACCTATGGCATGAGGGCGCTGCTTGCTGCTCCCTGGCCCGGCCGGTTCCCGCGGCGCCGGATGCACTGCAGGCAGGGATGGACAACCCGGCCCGATGACCCACTTCCCACTTGTGAAAACATTTTTAACAGTCCTGGTCGTGCTCGCAATGCTTGGCACCGTCGGCGTGCTGTTCGCCGGGCTGTTCGGCCTGGTGAGCGGCAACCAGGACGGTGCGCGCTCGAACAAGCTCATGCGCTACCGCGTTCTGCTGCAGGGCGTGGCGCTGCTGCTGTTCGTGGTGCTGCTGAGTCTGCTGAAGAACTAGCCGCTGGTTTGACTTCGCGCGAGGCCGCCCCATAAGGTCCGGCAGCGTGATCCAGCGGCATCATGGCATGGTTGCGGCGCAGCCTATGGCGCTGCTGCCCCAGTCGTGTCCATTAGAGACGTTGAAACTGCAACCATGACGGACATCCCATGAAGCTCTTGGTCCCCGTGAAGCGGGTCGTTGACTACAACGTGAAGGTCCGCGTGAAGGCGGACGGCTCCGGCGTCGAGACCGCGGGCGTCAAGATGTCGATGAACCCGTTCGACGAGATTGCCGTCGAGGAAGCCGTGCGCCTGAAGGAAAAGGGCATCGCGACCGAGATCGTCGCCGTCAGCATGGGCGTGGCGCAGTGCCAGGAGACGATCCGCACCGCCCTCGCGATGGGCGCCGACCGCGGCATCCTGGTCGAGACCGATGTCGAGCTGCAGCCGCTTGCCGTCGCCAAGCTGCTCAAGGCCCTGGTTGCCAAGGAACAGCCCGGCCTGATCATCATGGGCAAGCAGGCCATCGACGACGACATGAACGCGACCGGCCAGATGCTGGCAGCCCTGCTCGGCTGGCCGCAGGGGACGTTCGCCAGCCGCATCAGCATCGAGGGGGAGAAGCTCACCGTCACCCGTGAGATCGACGGCGGGCTGGAGACGCTGGAGCTGGACCTGCCCTGCATCGTCACCACCGACCTGCGGCTGAACGAGCCACGCTATGCGTCGCTGCCCAACATCATGAAGGCGCGCAAGAAGCCGATCGAAATCATCAAGCCCGCCGACCTCGGCGTGGACCCGGCGCCGCGCCTGCGCATGGTGAAGGTGATGGAGCCGCCGAAGCGCATCGCCGGCCAGAAGGTCAAGTCGGTGGCCGAACTCGTGCAGAAACTGCGAACCGAAGCGAAGGTGATCTAGCATGGCATCGCTTGTTCTTCTCGACTGGGACGACCACGGCATCAAGCAGCCCTCCCGCAGCGCCGTCGCGGCGGCGTCCAAGCTGGGCGAGGTGCATGTGCTGGTGGTGGGCGAGGGCGTGCAGTCCGCCGCCCAGGCCGCGGCGAAGCTGCCCGGCGTGACCAAGGTGCATGTGGCGGAAAGCCCGGTTTACGCCCACGCGCTGGCGGAACCGCTGGCGGCGCTGCTGGTGTCGATGGCCGGGCACCACGACCACATCATGGCGGCCAGCACGGCGACGGGCAAGAACGTGATGCCGCGCGTCGCCGCCCTGCTGGACGTGCAGCCGATCAGCGATGTCGCGGGGATCGTGGACGCCGACACCTTCATCCGCCCGATCTACGCCGGCAACGCGATGGCGACGGTGGTGTCGTCCGACAGCAAGAAGGTCATGACCATCCGCGCCGCCAGCTTCGACCCGGTGGCGACCGAGGGCGGGTCGGCCACCCTTGAGGACGTGTCCACCCCGGACGGCGCCGTCACGTCGCGCTTCGTGTCGGCCGAGCTGAGCAAGTCCGAGCGGCCGGAGCTGACGGCGGCGAAGATCGTGGTGTCCGGCGGTCGCGGGATGCAGAACGGCGAGAACTTCAAGCTGCTGCTGCCGCTGGCGGACAAGCTGGGCGCAGCGGTCGGCGCATCGCGGGCGGCGGTGGATGCAGGGTATGTGCCCAATGACTACCAGGTGGGGCAGACCGGCAAGATCGTGGCGCCGGACCTGTATGTCGCCATCGGCATCTCGGGTGCCATCCAGCACCTGGCGGGCATGAAGGACAGCAAGATCATCGTCGCCATCAACAAGGACGAGGACGCGCCGATCTTCCAGGTGGCGGATTACGGCTTCGTCGGCGACCTGTTCACCGCCCTGCCGGAGCTTGAGGCGGAACTGGCACGCGCATCATGACAGTTGACATCCGCCCCACGCCGGGCATCGCGGACCTTGGCGCGGCGGCGCCGGCCGTGCAGGCGGTGGGCGTGATCGGCGCCGGGCAGATGGGCAGCGGCATCGCGCACGTCTGCGCCCTGGCCGGGCTGCCGGTGATGCTGCTGGACATGAAGGCGGACGCGCTGGGCAAGGCGGTGGCCAACATCGGCCGCAACCTGGACCGGCAGGTCGCCAAGGCGGCGATCTCGGCCGAGCAGAAGGCCGACGCGCTGGCCCACATCGCCACCAGCACCGACTATGCTGCCTTCGCCGACACCGACCTGGTGATCGAGGCCGCGACGGAGAAGGAGGAGGTCAAGCTCGCCATCTATCGCACGCTGACGCCGCACCTGAAGCCGTCGTGCATGCTGGCCAGCAACACCAGCAGCATCAGCATCACCCGGCTCGGCGCCAGCACGGACCGGCCAGGCAAGTTCATCGGCATGCACTTCATGAACCCGGTGCCGGTGATGAAGCTGATCGAGGTGATCCGCGGCATCGCCACCGACGAACCGACGTTCCAGGCGGTGCAGGCGCTGTCTGCCCGGCTGGACAAGACGACGGCGGTGTCGGAGGACTTCCCGGCGTTCATCGTGAACCGCATCCTGGTGCCGATGATCAACGAGGCCGTCTATGCCCTGTATGAGGGCGTCGGCAGCGTGAGCGGCATCGACACCGCCCTGCGCCTGGGCGCCAACCACAAGATGGGACCGCTTGAGCTTGCAGACTTCATCGGGCTGGATACCTGCCTGAGCATCATGCAGGTGCTGTATGAGGGCTTGTCGGACAGCAAGTACCGCCCCTGTCCGCTGCTGGTGAAGTATGTCGAAGCCGGGTGGTATGGCCGGAAGACCGGGCGCGGCTTCTACGACTACACCGTGACACCACCACGTCCGACCCGTTAAGGCAACCGCCTCGGCTTAGCCTGGCTCCCTCTCCCAGAGGGAGCAGGTGGAGCGGGTGGAGGGAATCGAACCCTCGTATGCAGCTTGGGAAGCTGCCGTTCTACCATTGAACTACACCCGCGGCATCGCCCTTATATGGCTTGGCCGTTGACCGCGCAACGCCCCTGTCGGTATCGTTCTCCCACCTCGTGATTTGTCCGGCCGGATTGCGGCGAGGTTAAACAAGCGCGCTAAAGAGGCCTGCGGCATCCGGCACACCCGGGTCCCGCCGGCATCGTCGGCCCTGCTTTTGGAGGCCCCATGCCCACACCCCCATTCCGCCCCGCCACCCTGCTAGTCCATGGCGGCACCACCCGCACCCCCTACGGCGAGACGTCCGAGGCGTTGTTCCTCACCTCCGGCTTCGTTTACGACAGCGCCGAGCAGGCCGAGGACACCTTCACCGGCGCCGCCACGCACTACCAGTACACCCGTTTCGGCAACCCGACGGTCACCATGCTGGAGGACCGCCTGGCCGCCATCGAGGGCGCGGAGGCCTGCCGCGCCACCGCCACCGGCATGGCGGCCGTCCATGCGGCCATGCTGAGCCACCTCAAGGCCGGCGACCGCGTCGTGGCATCCCGTGCGCTGTTCGGCTCCTGCCACTGGATCGTCTCCACCTTGCTGCCGCGCTACGGCATCCACTCCGAGTTCGTGGACGGCACCGACCTCGACGCCTGGCGTGCCGCGCTGTCCCGCCCGGCGACGATGGTGCTGGTGGAAAGCCCATCCAACCCGATGCTGGAGGTGCTGGACCTGCGCGCCATCTCCACCTTGGCACACGCGGCCGGAGCCTTGGTGGTGGTCGATAACGTGTTCGCCACGCCTCTGCTGCAGAAGCCGATCGAGCTGGGCGCCGACATCGTCGTCTATTCCTGCACCAAGCACATCGACGGCCAGGGCCGCGTGCTGGGCGGCGCTGTGCTGGGCCGCAAGGCCTGGGTCGAGGACACCCTGCAGCCTTTCATCCGCAACACCGGGCCGAGCCTGTCGCCGTTCAACGCCTGGCTGCTGCTGAAAGGGCTGGAGACGCTGCACCTGCGCGTGGACGCCGCAAGCCGAGGCGCCGCCGCCGTGGCCGACAGCCTGGCCGCGCACCCGGCGGTGTCCCACGTGTGGTATCCCAGCCGCACCGACCACCCGCAGCACGCCCTGGCCATGTCGCAGATGAGCGCAGGCGGCACTCTGGTCACGTTCGAGCTGGCCGGCGGCAAGGCGGCAGCATTCCGCATGATGAACGCGCTGCGCCTGGTGGCGGTGTCCAACAACCTCGGCGACTCGAAGTCCCTGGTCACCCATCCCGCCACCACCACGCACATGCGGATCGGCGCAGACGAACGGGCGCGGCTGGGCATCAGCGACGGCGCGGTCCGGCTCTCGGTCGGGCTGGAGGACGCCTTGGACTTGATTGATGACCTCAACCAGGCGCTGGACGTTGCCACCGGCGCCCAGCCCGGCCTGCGCCAAGCGCCCAGCCTGCGCCAAGCAGCGGAATAGCCATGCCCGACTTCACCGCAACGACGCGCGGCGTCGAGGTCACCGTCGAAGCCTTCTACCTGGACGAGCAATCGGACCCGGAGGAGGGCAGTTGGGTCTGGGCCTACCGCGTTCGGATCGCCAACCGGGGCACGCAGACGGTCCAGTTGCTGCGCCGCACGTGGCGGATCACCGATGCGCTCGGCCGGGTGAAGTGGGTCGAAGGCCCCGGCGTGATCGGCAAGCAGCCGGTCCTGAAGCCGGGACAGAAGTTCGAGTACACCTCCGGCACCCCGTTGCCGACAGATTCCGGATTTATGGCAGGAACCTACCATATGACGGTGACGGGGACCGGCGAGATGTTTGACGCCGAGGTCCCGATGTTCAGCCTGGACAGCCCCGACCCGCCGCGCACGGGCCGCAGCGTTCATTGACGCTCCGTAAGCAGCCTCCATTTCCAAACATTGAATCACATCAAGTTGACACCCTGTTAGACTACGTTGTGACGAGGCCAGCCACCACGCACTGAGGAACCAAAGTTGAACGAAATTACATCGGTCTCGAAGGTCAGGCCCGCTCCTGGCAACCCTCGCCCGACCATGGCGGAGGCTGAGGCTGCCGTCCGCGTCCTCCTGCGCTGGGCCGGCGATGACCCGAGCCGCGAGGGCCTCATCGACACACCCCGCCGCGTCGCCAAATCCTACAAGGAACTGTTCGGCGGCTACACCGTCGATCCCGTCCAACTGCTGGAGCGCACGTTCGAGGAGGTCGAGGGCTACGACGAGATCGTGCTGCTGCGCGACATCCGGCTCGAAAGCTACTGCGAGCACCACATGGTCCCGATCATCGGGGTGTGCCACGTCGCCTACCTGCCGCGCAGCCGCGTGGTCGGGATCAGCAAGCTGGCGCGCGTGGTGGACGCCTACTCCAAGCGCCTGCAAATCCAGGAGAAGCTGACCGTCCAGATCGCCGCCACCATCAACGACGTGCTACAGCCGCGCGGTGTCGGCGTGGTGATCGAGGCCGGGCACCAGTGCATGACCACCCGCGGCGTCCACAAGCCCGGCGTCAGCATGGTCACCAGCCGGATGCTCGGTGTGTTCCGCGACGAGCCTGAGACCCGGCGGGAGCTGATGGCGCTGATCGGCCCGCGGTCGAACCGGAACTACGACACCTAAAGCGGTACGGTCGGGGCGGCTGGCAGCCTGGACCGGCCGGCCGCGATCAGCTTGCGTACCGTCTCGACCGAGGCGGAGGCAGACCAGTCCACTGCCCCCTCGACCCGTCCCCGCTCCTGCCCGTCCCGGTTGATCAGCAGCGTGGTCGGGATGCCGCGTGCGCCGATGGCCCGGGGCACCTCGCCGCGCGGGTCCAGCAGCACGGCAAGGGTATGGATGCCGCGCTCACGGTAGAAGCGGTCCACCACGGGCGCTCCGCCGCGGTCCGACGACAGGGCCAGGACGGCGACGCCGCTACCCGACAGCTTGCGCGCCAGCTCGTCCAGCGCCGCCATCTCGGCCACGCAGGGGGCGCACCAGGTGGCCCACATGTTGAGCACCACGCCGCTGCCGGCATAGTCGGCCAGGCTCCGCGCCGTGCCATCGGCCAGGGTGAAGCGCAGCTCCGGCAACGGCGCCGGGTCGATGGGCACGAGCTTGTCCAGGCCGGACAGCCGCTCCTCGGCCCGCGCGGGTTTGCGCGTCAGGGCCGCCGCCGGTAGGGTCAGGGCCGCCGTCAGCAGGGTGCGGCGCGTCGTTGGGGTCATTGTGCGTCCTTGAGCAGCTCGTCAGAACCAGGCCCCATCCCAGTCATCGGGAAGCACCAGGCCCGCAACACCGAAGCGAACGCGCAATGGGGCGGCCGTTTCGCCCGCGGTCCCTCGGTGGTGATGCAGGAGATAAATGCCTCGATCGGCTTCGACCGCAAGATGTGGCGGCAGGACATCCGCGGCAGCCTGGCCCACGCCGCCATGCTGGCCCGCGCCGGGGTGATCGGCGCGGAGGACGAGCAGGCGATCCGCACCGGCCTGTCCGGCATCGCCGCCGAGATCGAGGCGGGGCGGTTCCCCTTCGTGGACGAGCTTGAAGACATCCACATGAACATCGAATCGCGGCTGATCGACCGCGTGGGCGAGGCCGGCAAGCGCCTGCACACCGCACGCAGCCGCAACGACCAGGTGGCGACCGATTTCCGGCTGTGGGTGCGGGACGCCATCGACGGGCTGGACGCGCAGGTGGCCGACCTGATGCGGGCGCTGGCGGACCGTGCGGCGGAGTTCGCGGGGGCGCCGATGCCGGGCTTCACGCATCTGCAGACGGCGCAGCCCGTCACCTTCGGCCACCACCTGCTGGCGTATGTCGAGATGCTGGCGCGTGACCGTGGACGCCTGGCCGATTGCCGGCGGCGGCTGAACGAGTGCCCGCTGGGGTCCGCCGCGCTGGCGGGCACCAGCTTCCCGATCGACCGCAGCCATACTGCGGCGGCGTTGGGCTTCGACCGGCCGACCGCCAATTCGCTGGATGCGGTGTCGGACCGCGACTTCGCGCTGGAGTTCCTGGGCGCCGCCGCCATCTGCGGCGTCCACCTCAGCCGGCTGGCGGAGGAGTTCGTGATCTGGTGCAGCGCGCCGTTCGGCTTCGTGCGGCTGTCGGACGCCTTCACGACCGGCAGCAGCATCATGCCGCAGAAGCGCAACCCGGACGCGGCGGAGCTGGCGCGGGCCAAGACCGGGCGCATTACCGGCGCGCTGGTGGCGCTGCTGACCGTGATGAAGGGCCTGCCGCTGGCCTACGCCAAGGACATGCAGGAGGACAAGGAGCCGGTGTTCGACGCCGCCGATGCCCTCGCGCTGTCCCTGGCCGCCACCGCCGGCATGGTGCGGGACATGACGCCCGACCTGGCCCGGCTGCGCGCGATGGCCGGGTCGGGGTTCTCGACCGCGACCGACCTGGCGGACTGGCTGGTGCGGGTGCTGCGCCTGCCGTTCCGCAGCGCGCACCACGTTACGGGCCGGCTGGTGGCGCGGGCGGAGGCGCGCGGCGTGGACCTGGCAGGGCTGACGCTGAAGGAGATGCGGGCGGAGGAGCCGGGCATCACCGCCGACGTGTTCGGCGTGCTGACGGTGGAGGCCTCGGTCGCCAGCCGCACCAGCTATGGCGGCACCGCCCCGGCCAACGTGGCGGCGCAGGCAGCCCGGTGGCAGCAGGCGCTGGGATGAGGGTTGCGGTCCTGGTGGTCCTGGTGCTGCTGGCGGCGTGCGGCAAGAAGGGCGCGCCATCCCCGCCCGGGCCGGCGGACGAGGTCAAGTATCCCCGGACCTATCCATCGCGTTAGGCGCCGTCCCTGCGTCGGGTGGCGCTGGATCAACGCCGCGGACAACCCTATTACAAGCCATGTCCGCACACCTCGCCCTGCCCGACGACGCCGACCCTTCCACCGCCGAGCTGGTCGCTGCCCGTCCGCACCTCAGCCTGCACGCCATGGACGGCTTGCTGATGGAGGACGTGCCCTTGAACGCCATCGCCGACGCCGTGGGGTCGCCGACCTGGGTGCTGTCCGCCGGCTGCCTGCGCGGCCGGCTGCGGGCCTTGCAGGACGCCATGACCGGGTTGCCGATGCAGGTCCACTACGCCGTGAAGGCCAACGACCACCTGGCCGTGCTGCGGCTGATGGCGCAGGGCGGCGCCGGCGCGGACGTGGTCAGCGGCGGCGAGCTGCAGCGCGCCTTGCTGGCGGGCATCCCGGCCGCGGACGTCGTGTTCTCCGGCGTCGGCAAGTCGGCGGCGGACCTGTGCCTGGCCCTCGCCGCCGGGGCCGGCCAGATCAACGCCGAGAGCGCGGAGGAGCTGGCGATGCTGTCCGCCCTCGCCTCGGGCATGGGCCGGACCGCCCGGGTGGCGCTGCGGATCAACCCGGACGTGGACGCCGGCACCCACGCCAAGATCACCACGGGCCGCGCCGGCAACAAGTTCGGCATCGCCTACGACGAGGCCGCGGCGCTGTACGCCCACGCCGCCACCCTGCCCGGCCTCGAGCCGGTCGGCATTGCGCTGCACATCGGCAGCCAGATCCTGTCCATGGCACCCTACCGCGCCGCCTACGCGCGCACCGCCGACCTGGTGCGGATGCTGCGGGCAGCCGGGCAGCGCGTGCAGGTGGTGGACTGCGGCGGCGGCCTGGGCATCCCCTACCGCAACGAACCCACCGCCAGCCCGGCTGCCCTGGCCGGTGCGATCCAGGCCACGCTGGGCGGGCTGGACGTGCGGCTGGCGATGGAGCCGGGCCGCTGGCTGGCGGGACCGGCCGGCGTGCTGCTGACCTCCGTCGTGCTGTCCAAGACCACCGCCGGCCGGCGCTTCGTGGTGCTGGACGCGGCGATGAACGACCTGGCCCGGCCCGCGATGTATGACGCCTGGCACGGCATCGTCCCGGTCTCCGCCGTGGACGCGGTGCGCCCCGTGTCGCCGGCGGACATCGTCGGACCCGTCTGCGAGACCGGGGACACCTTCGCCCGGGGCCGCGCCCTGCCCGCCCTGGCCGTCAATGCGCGCTTGGCGATCCTGGATGCGGGGGCATATGGTTCCGTCATGAGCAGCACCTACAACGCGCGGCCCCTGGCGGCCGAGGTGATGGTTGACGGCAGCCGCTGGTCGGCGATCCGAACGCGCCAGCCCGTCGAGGCGCTGTGGGCGGCAGAGAGCATCCCGGACTGGCTCGGGTGACCCCTCCCCCGCCCGGCCCGGTTCCGCCCGGCCCGGTTCCACCCCCCTTGCAAGGCCCCGCCTTGCAAAGCCCTGCCTCGCGGGGATTGGCCCGCAAACGGCAGGTGGCGCGGCTGGTGCTCTGGTGGGAGCAGGGGTGGCCGGCAGCGTGGCCGGCGCTGGGCGTCCTCGGCCTCTACGCAGTCCTGGCCCTGCTTGACGTGCCGGCGATGCTGCCGCCCTGGCCGCGGCTGCTGCTGCTGCTCGTCGCGGCGGCCGGCGTGCTGGCGCTGCTGTGGCGCGGCTGGCGGGCGATGCGCCGCCCGACCGCGGAGGGTGCGGACCGGCGGTTGGAGCGCGACACGGGCCTGCGCCACCGTCCGCTCGCCGCCCTCGCGGACCAGCCTGCGGTGGCGACGGCGGAGGGTGCGGCGCTGTGGCAGGCGCACCTCGCCCGGCTGGCAACGCAGGTGGCCCGGCTGCGCGTGGCCCCGCCCCGTCCCGGACTGCCGGGGCGGGACACGCGGGCGCTGCGCGGCGGGCTGGCCGTGGCGTTGCTCGCCGGGTTGGTGATCGCCGGGCCGGACGCGGCCAGCCGGCTGCTGCGCGGGGTCGCACCCGAGTTGCCGGAAGAGCCGCCCGCCCCCGCGCCCGTCACCCAGGCCTGGATCACGCCGCCGGCCTACACCGGGCTGCCGCCGATCTTCCTCCATCCCGGCCAGGCCGCGGTCCCGGTCCCGACCGGGTCCCACCTGACCGTCAGCGTGACCGGGGGCAGTGGGGAGCCAGTGCTGGCGCTTGATGGCGACACGACGGCTTTCCGCGCCCTGGACGCCGGCAGTTGGCAGGCGGAGCGCGACCTGACCTCCGGCGGCACCCTGTCCGTCCAGCGCCGGGGCGGCACCCAGTCCTGGACGTTGAACTTGATCCCGGACCTGCCGCCGACGGCCCTGTTCACCGACACGCCTGGCCCGGCCGTGTCCGGCAGCCGCCCCACCCAGCAGACCCGCCTGCCATGGGGAGCCACGGACGACTACGGCCTCGCAAGCGCGCAGGTGGAACTGCGGTTGCGCGAGCGTCCGGAGGCGCCGCCCCTTGTGGTCCGCCTGCCGCTGTCCGGCTCGCCGAAGGCGGCGCAGGGCACTTCCGTGCAGGACCTGTCGGCGCATCCCTGGGCTGGCCTCGCCGTGCAGGGCCAGGTAGTGGCGCGCGACAAGCCGGGCCAGGCCGGGCGCAGCGCCGCCGCCGGGTTCACGCTGCCGGAGCGCGCATTCGAAAACCCGGTGGCCCGCGCCGTGCTGGACGTGCGCCGGCAGCTCAGCCTGACGCCGGGCGAGCGGGAGCCGGCGCGCATGACCCTGGACGCGCTGGCCGACGTGCCGGAGGCGTTCAACGGCGACCCGGCGGTGCTGCTGAACCTGCGCGCCATCGCCAGCCTGCTGCGCCGCGGCAAAGACGCGGACGTGGTCGACGAGGCGCAGGCGCGCATGTGGCAGTTGGCGCTGGCGTTGGAGGAAGGGCTGGTGGACCGCACCGCCAAGGCGCTGGAGGCCGCTCGCCAAGCCCTCCGCGACGCCGCCGAGGCCAAGCCGGAGACGCCCGCCGAGCAGGCCGAGCTGATGAAGCGCATGGAGGATCTGCGCGAGGCCATCCAGAAACACATGGAGGCCCTGGCCGAGCAGGCGCGGCGCGAGGGGGCGGATGCGCCGCCCGACCTTGGCCCCTCCATGACTCCGCGCGACCTGGACCGCATGGCGCAGCGGATGGAGCAGGCGGCCAAGGAGGGCCGCATGGACGACGCCAAGCAGCAGATGGCCGAGCTGGAGAAGCTGTTGCAGCAGTTGCAGAACGCCCGCCCGGAGCACGGCCAGTCGCGCGACAAGCAGAACGCCGAGCGCCGGGAGCGCGGTCAGCAGCAGGTCGGCGCGGTACAGGACATCGTCGGGCGCGAGGGTGGGCTGCTGGACCACGCACAGGGCCGCCCCGGCGGCGAGGCCCATCGCCCACCCACCCCGGCCGATGCGACGGCGCGGCAGGGTGACGGCCGCTCGCAAAAGGCGCTGCGCCGGGCCTTGGGGGAGCTGATGCAGCGGTTCGGCGACCTGACCGGCCAGGTTCCGCCACCGTTGGGCGAGGCGGACACCGCCATGCGCGACGCCGCCCAGGCGCTGACGGATGGCCATGACCAGGCCGCAGGCGACGCGGAGCAGCGCGCGATCGAGGCGCTGCAGAAGGGCGCCAGCGAGATGTCGCAGCAACTGGCCACGCGTTTCGGCACCGGCGAGCAGCCCGGCGACGGCCAGCAAGGCGAGGGGGAAAACGAGGGCGAGGGCGAGGGTAACGGCCAGGGCAAGCCCGGTGGCAAGAATCATGGCAAGTATGGTCAGCGTGACGGCCAGGGCGACCCTTCGCAGCCCAATGACGGCACTGGCGGCGACCGCCGGCGGTCGGCTCGGCGCGATCCGCTGGGCCGCCTGGCGCCGCATGGGCTGGCCGGGGATCCCGGTAACGATGTCCAGGTGCCCGACGCTATGGAGGAGGCTCGCAGCCGGGCGATCCAGGACGAGCTGCGCCGCCGCGGCGCGGACCGCACCCGGCCGCAGCCGGAGCTGGACTACATCGACCGGCTGCTGAAGTCCTACTAACCTGCCCTACTGACCCCTCTGTCCCGACGCCAAACCCAGTGCGGCATACAGCCGCTCGCTGGGCGGCCAGGCGTGCATGATGTCGGTGCGCCACCTGACGCCGCCCCAGCCCAGTGCTGCAAGCAGAGCCAAGCTGACGGCCCAGCTAGCCAGCACGGCGGTGTCCAGCCGGGGGCCGGTTTTTGCGGCCAGTAGGGGGAACGACGCGGGCGCCTCTGCGGGAGGTGGGTCCAGCGGGTCCTCATCGAGCGTCGGAGGCATCGGCGCCTCGGCCACCAATGGCATCCAATCCGTGCCGCAACGTGCGCAACGGACCGCGCGCCCTGGTGCCAGCCGGGCCTCCGGCACGTCGTAGGCGGCAGTGCAGGCAGGGCAGACAATCCGCATGGATGCGTGTTAGCGCGCCATGGCATTGCCGAACAGGCCGGGGCCGTTGTCGAACAGGCCGGGTCCGAACGGGCCGGGGGGGGCAGCAGGCGGCTTCCCCGGTGCGCCGCCGCCATGGCACAAGAAGGGCCGAAGCTGGGAGGCGTTGCCGCCGGATGGTGCGACTGGACGGGGTCGGATTGGACTACAGCGGGACCAACGTGCTGCGTGGCCTGTCGTTCGGCATTGCGGAGGGCGGGTTCCGCTGGCTGCTCGGGCCCTCGGGCGCCGGCAAGACCAGCCTGTTGCGCCTGCTGCACCTGCAGGCCCGCCCCAGCGAGGGACGCTTGCAGCTCATGGGGCAGGACATCGGCGCCGCCGGGCGCAGCCACCTGCCGCTGCTGCGGCGCAGGATCGGCATGGTGTTCCAGGACTTCCGGCTGATGCCGCATCTGTCGGCCTTCGACAACGTCGCCCTGCCGCTGCGCCTGGCAGGACGGCCGGAGGGGCAGGTGCGGGTCGATACGCTGGAATTGCTGGGATGGGTCGGCCTGTCGCGGCGGCTGCTGGCGCGCCCGGCGCAGCTTTCGGGCGGCGAGCAGCAGCGGGTCGCCATCGCCCGCGCCGTCGTCGCCCGCCCCCTGCTGCTGCTGGCCGACGAGCCGACCGGCAACCTGGATGACGAGCAGGCCGGCCGCCTGATGCAGTTGCTGCACGAGATGAACCGGCTGGGCACCACCGTCATCGTCGCCACCCACAACGATACCCTCGTTGCCCGCCACCCCGCACACACGCTGCGCCTGGAGGACGGCCAGCTTGTCCGTGACGATTAACCTTCCGTCAGCGCACAGCGTGCCAGGATGATCCTGGGCCGCCCGCCGGAGGAACGAGGTCTGCGCCCCGCTGGGCGAGGAGTGCGTCCTGCAGGGCGAGGGCTACGTCCCGCGGGGCGAGGACTACGTCCCGCGGGGTCCGACGACCTCGGGCTGCGCCGCGCCCTGTCCGACTGGCTGCTGCCGTCGCTGGTGGCCGCGATGACGTTCCTGGCTGCGTTGGCGCTGGCCGGCGCCATTTCCGCCGCCGTGCTGGTCCGGCATTGGCAGGAGGGCGCGTCGGCCACCCTGACCGTACAGGTCCCGCAACCCGACGCCCCCGCGGCGGACGGCCCTGCAAGCCGGTCCGAGCGGGCGCTTGAGACCCTGCGCCGGCTGGATGGCGTCGGCGCCGCGCGGGTGCTGCCGGAGGACGAGTTGGCCGACCTGCTGCGGCCCTGGCTCGGCGCCGGGGCGGGCCGCATCGCGCTGCCCCTGCCCGCGGTGATCGAGGTCCGGCTGACCCGGCCGCCGCCGCCGGACCTGGCCGCCCGGCTGGAGGCGGAAGCGCCGGGCACGCTGGTCGAGACGCAGGAGGCCTGGGTCGGGCGCCTAGCCGTGCTGGCGCGCAGCCTGCAGGCCTGCGCCGGCCTGGCGCTTGGCGTCGTCGGCTTCGTCGCTGTCGCCGTCGTCGCGGTCGCCACCCGGGCCGGGCTGGCGGCGCGACGGGACGCCATCGAGATCGTGCACGGCCTGGGCGCCACGCACGGCTACATCGCCAGCCGCTTTGCCGCGCGCGCGACCTTCCTGGCAGCCGTGGGCGGCGCCATCGGTGCGGCGGCGGCCATGCCGGTCCTGGTCGGCCTGGCCAACCTCGTCTGGCCGTTCACCGGCCAGGATGCGCCGCCAGACGTGGCTAGCGCCCTGCCGCTTGCGCTCTGGCTGACGCTCCCGGCCCTGCCGTTGGCGGCGGCCGGCATCGGCTGGGCAACCGCGCAGGGCACGGTGCGGCGCTGGCTGCGGCGCCTGCCTTGACCGCACGACGGGCCGCGCGCCGCATCTGCCAGGCGGCGCAGGCCGGCAGCGCCGTGCTGCTGGCGGCGTCGGCGGCCTGGGGCCTGGGGTTTGCCTGGTTCGACCACTCTGCCCACCAACCGGCCGAGCCGCCGCCGGTGTCGGACGGGATCGTCGTGCTGACCGGCGGCGCCGACCGGATCGAGACCGCGCTGCGCCTGCTGGCGGACGGGCGCGCCCCGCTGCTGCTGGTGTCCGGCGTGGCGCACGGGGCCGACCTGGCCGAGCTGACCCGGCGCATCCAGCTCGATCCGGCGCAGGTCGCGGGCCAGGTCACCCTGGGCCGGACCGCGGCAACGACGGTTGGCAACGCCGCGGAAACCGCGCAGTGGGCACAGGCGCTCGGGCTGCACCGGCTGATCATCGTCACGGCGGGCTACCATATGCCGCGCGCCCTGCTGGAGATGCGCCGCATGTTGCCCGACGCTGCGCTGTATGCCGTGCCGGTGCAGTCCCCCGCCCTGCGCGGCAGCATCGACCCTGCCGCCGCGCGGATGCTGGCCACCGAGTATGACAAGCTGATCGCCGTCCGCCTGGGCCTGGCGCGGCTGTTCCAAGCAGAGAGGCCGTCTTGATCCTGTTGCGCTCGACGCTGTTCAACATCTGGTTCGTCGCGGTGACGATCGTCGTCGCCGGGCTGGGCGCCCCGCTGCGCTGGGTCTGGCGGCGGCATGCGCTGCGGCTGGCGCAGGTGTGGGCCGGGCTGCTGCTGGACGGGGCGGCGGTGATCTGCGGCATCCGCGTCGTGGTCATCGGCGGGGAGCACCTGCCGCGTGAGGGAGCGGCGCTGATCGCCTCGCAGCACCAGTCGGCGTATGACACGCTGATCTGGCTGCGGCTGGTGCCGCGGGTGGCCTACGTGTTCAAGGCGGAGCTGGCGCGTGTGCCGCTGTTCGGCCCGCTGCTGGTTCCGGCGGGGCAGATCCCGGTGGACCGCGGCGGCGTGAACTCCATCCGCACCCTGCTGCGCGGCGCCGACGCGGCCAAGGCGGACGGCCGGCAGATCGTGATGTTCCCGGAGGGCACGCGGGTGGCGCACGGGCAGGAGGTGGAGTTGCGGCCCGGCTTCGCCCTTGTCGCCAAGCGGACGGGCCTGCCGGTCATCCCCGTGGCGACCGATTCCGGGCTGCGGTGGAGCCGGCGGGCTTTCCGCAAGCGTCCCGGCCCGGTCCACATCGCCTTCGCGCCGCCGATCCCGCCGGGCCTGCCGCAGGCCGAGATGATTGCCGCGTTGCGTGCGGGCTGGCGCACGGCCGAGGCGGCCCTGGCTGTGGATAACTCTGTGCATGAGGTTGGTTCGGTCATGCCGGCGGACCCCAGCCTGACAGCCTAAGCCGCGGATATATAACGCTTACATGTCAGTTCGTCGATTCAGTTGCGTTATGTGCTGGTCGCCCACATCCCTCGTCGGACCCTTACAGCATTGTAAATA
>JAABUQ010005720.1_pt1 | contig 19497 bp, 18 predicted proteins | sample 5560001 | NCBI WGS metagenome assembly JAABUQ01 (sample SAMN10711888, study PRJNA513371) | rock metagenome | isolation source: Antarctica rocks | place: Antarctica: Victoria Land, Finger Mt nord | collected 2015-12-18
TCAGCATGCGCGGGCTCGACCGCTGCCGCGGCGAGTGGCTGCTCGACGCCGCCGTGCACAACTTGCGCAAGCTACACCGGGACTCTGTCCGCCGCACGGAAAAGGCCAGAGAACGAGCCGCGAAAAGTAACTGGGGCAAAACCCCGGGCACGCAGTTGCAGCAGAACAAAGGTCAGAGTGGGTCGGTAACTCTACCACCTTGAATATATGCGGCTTTTTTCGTTCTTTTAGTGATATAGATTGGAATGCGGTTCGTCTTTGCCCGGGGTTTTGCCCCAGTTACCGCGAAAAGGATGCAGAGAGCCGCATAGAGCGGCCTCACGCCTCATTCCGCACTTCTCCCACCCGTCCATCACCCATACGCCGGCAATCTCGCAACAGGCTCCCGGGCTAACCGCATTGCCGCGCGCGGTGGCCGCTGCGTGACGGTCCGGTCCAGCGCAGCCCGGTGGCGCGTCAGATCAGGGTGCGGCTCAGGGTCGCCGGAGCGAACAGCTCCTCCGGCGCCAGCCGGCGTGCCGTGACGCCCTGCGCGTGCGCCCAGCCCAGGAAGGCGTCGAGCGTGACCTGGTTCGGCGCCACCCCATACGGGAACGGGTCGGCCCCGAACAGCGCCTTGGCCGCGGCCACCGCCGGCTGCACCCATGGCAGCGGCACCCGGCTCGCGGTGTATTCGGCCAGCCGCGCCTGGCTGCGCGCCTTGGCAGCGTCGAACGCGTCGAACAAGTTCATCGCCACCCAGGGAAAGCGGTCCAGCACCGCCGCGCGCAGCACCACGACGTGCATGATCGGGAAAATGCTGGTTGCCTGATAGTAGGCTTGCTCCGCGGCGGCCGCGTCGGGGAACAGGCGGATGCTCCCGGGGACGCCGGCCTCGAAGCTTGCAGGGGCATGGGCGCTCAGCACGGCGTCCAGCTCGCCTACGCGCAGCAGCTGATCCAGGGAGGCGTCGGGACGCGGCTGCACCTGGATGCCGTCGGGCAGGGACAGGCGCACCTTCTCCATGCGTCCGGGCTGGTTCACGCCCGCCTGGGTCCAACTGATGCCGCGCAGGTCAATGCCGTAGCTGTCGGCCAGCAGCCCGCGCGTATAGACCGCTGCGGTCTGCGCCCATTCCGGCACCCCGATCCGGCGCCCTGCGAGGTCGGCCGGCGCCTGCACCGGGCCGTCCCGCCGCACGTAGATCGAGGAATGGCGGAACACCCGGGACGGGAACACCGGGATCGCCACCAGGCTGTCGTCACCCTGCGACCGCATGGCGGCGTATTTGGCGAGCGAGATCTCCGAAACCTCCCACTCGCGGTAGCGCAGGAAGCGGTGGAAAATCTCCTCGGTCGGCAGGTGCAGGGCGGTGACTGACAGGCCCTCGGCCGGCACGCGGCCCGTGCAAAGGTCGCGCACATGGTCATATTCGCCGATGGCCAGCGTGAGCCGCAGGCGGTCGCCGTCGAAGCTGGGGTGCCAGGCTCGGTTGGTTGGGTCTTCGTTCATGCTGGCTAGCGTGGCAGGGCAGGGCCGGCCGTTCCAGCCCCTGCGCCAAAGCAGCCCAGTCTGGCAGCCAAACCCAGTCTGGCAGCCAAACGAAGATCGTGCGTTTGCCGGGCTGCGGAATGCGGCTAGGGTCTCATCAACCAGGCGATACGCAGGGAGAAACGGCTATGCTGGACATGCCCGGCGGCGTCCGCGCCAACGATCCAAACACGGTGGAGCGCCCGCAGCCGTTGCAGGGTCCCGCCCGCAGCTTCGGCAGCGGCCGCGTGGCGGACCTGCTCCGCGTGCTGCACATCCCCTATGCCGCCCTGAACCCCGGCGCCGCAGCCGTCGTGGACGTGCGGGTACTGCGGGGTTACGGCGCGGACATGCAGGCGGCGCAGACCAAGGAAGCGAAGCCGGACCGTGGCTGAGGCGCGCACCCTGGCGCCGCCCCCGGCCACCCAGGCCTCGCAGCCGCTGCTGCAGGTAGAGGGGGCGACGAAGCGGTTCGGCACCGGCCCCTTGGCCCTCACGGCGGTGCAAGACGTGACCTTCGACGTGCAGCCCGGCGAGTTCGTGTCCATCATCGGACCTTCCGGCTGCGGCAAGTCCACGCTGTTCGGCATGATCGGCGGGCTGGTGGGCGGATGGGAGGGCACGATCCGCATCGGCGGCGCCCCCGTCCGGCCCGGCGCGACGCATCGCAGCATCGGCATGGTGTTCCAGGAGGAGAGCACCTTCCCCTGGCGCACCGTGATCGAGAACGTGGCGCTGCCGCTAGAGGCACAAGGCATGCCGCGGTCCGAGCGGCTGGACCGTGCCCGGCACTTCATCGGGCTGGTGGGCCTGCAGGGCTTCGAGGGCCGCTTCCCGCACGAGATCTCCGGCGGGATGCGCCAGCGCACCGCCATCGCCCGCACCCTGGCCTATGAGCCGAGCATCCTGATGATGGACGAGCCGTTCGGCGCGCTCGACGAGCAGACCCGGCTGCTGCTGGGCGACACGGTGCTGCGTATCAAGGAGGAGCTGGGCCAGACCATCCTGCTGATCACCCACGGGATCGCGGAGTCCGTGCAACTGTCCGACCGCGTGCTGGTGATGACCTACCGCCCGGGCCGGCTGAAGCGGTTCGTGGACATAGACCTGCCGCGTCCACGGTCGAGCGAGGACGTGAGCGACCCTCGCTTCGGCAGGCTGGTTGCGGAAATCTGGCGCGACCTGCGCGAGGAGGCCAGCCGCGGCCTGCGCGACAGCGAGAGATCGGGAGGGACCCGCTGATGGCACTGGACGCGGTCGGCGGCGCGCCATGAAGCGCCGGGTCGTCCTGGCGGGGCTGCTGGCCGCGCCCGCCGTGCTATCGCGTCCGGCCTGGGCGGCGGATGCGGTGAAGGTCGCGGTCGGCCAGCGCGGGGCATGGGACACGTCACCCTGCGCCTTCGGCGAGCGGCTGGGCTTCTTCCGCGACGCCGGCATGGCGCTGGAGCTGTTCTACACCGGCGGCGGCACGGAAACGCTGCAGGCTGTGATCTCCGGCGGCGTGGATTGCGGCGTCGGCGCGGGGATGCTGGCGATCCTGGGGGCCGCCGCCCGCAACGGTCCCGTGCGCATCCTGTCCAGCAACTTCCGCGGCGCCAGCGACACCTTCTGGTATGCCAAGGCGGACAGCGGCATACGCAGCTTCAAGGACGCCGGCGGGCGCAGCATGGCCTACAGCACGACGGGATCGTCCTCCAACCTGGTGTCCACGCGGCTGCTGCAGCAGGCCGGCGTCACCACGGCGCACGGCGTGCCGACCGGCGACCCCGTGACGACGCTGACCCAGGTCATGACCGGGCAGGTGGACATCGGCTACTCGTTGCCGCCCATCGGCTTCTCCGACATCGAGGCGGGGCGGCTGGTGTTCGTCGGTTCCGGGCGCGACGTGCCCGAGTTCCGGGAGCAGACGGTGCGGTGCCTGGTGGCGACGCCGGGCTTCGTGGGCGAGCGGCGGGCGGTGGCGGCGCGGTTCCTGCAAGCCTACCACCGCACGATCGAGTGGATGTATGCCGACGCCCAGGCATTGGACTGGTTCGCGGAGGGCGCCAACGCCACGCGCGCCCAGGCCGAGCGCGCCCGCGCCGAGTTCTACCCGGCCGAGGCGATGCGCCTGGGCCTGCCGGGCAACCTGGCCCTGAGCGAGCAGCAGACCATCGAGCTGAAGCGCATGCCCCGGCCGCTCACGGACGAGCAAAGAGGGCGGCTGATCCAGGTGCCCTGGACGCCGCCGGCATGACCGCCCGGCTGCTGCTGGCCGCGACCGTGCTGGCGCTGGGTCTGGCCTGGCAGGGCGCCACGGCGGCTGGCTGGATTGACCCCTTCACCGTGCCGCCGCCGAGCGAGATCCTGGCCGGGCTGCCGCAGCTTGCCATCGAGGAAGGGTTGGCGACGCGGTTCCTGACCACTTTCCTGGAGGCGCTTGCCGCCGCCGTGCTCGCCGTGGCGGTAGGGGTGCCGCTGGGCCTGCTGCTGCACCGCATCCGGCTGGCGGGACGGGCGTTCGAGCCGTGGGTGGCCGCCCTGGCCGCGGCGCCGCTGGTGCTGCTGTATCCGCTGTTCCTGGTGCTGACCGGGCGCAACCTGGGCACCGTCGTGCTAATGGGTGCGCTGGCCGGACTGCCGGCGATGGTGCTGAAGACCAAGGAGGGCTTTGACGCCACCCGCCCGGTGCTGCTGCATGTGGCGCGCAGCTTCGGCCTGTCCCGGGCGCAGCTGTTCCGCCTCGTGCTGGTGCCCTCCGCGGCGCCGACGCTCGCCAACGGGGTGCGGCTGGCGCTGGTGTTCGCGCTGATCAACATCGTCGGCATCGAGTATCTGGTGAACATCGGCGGGCTGGGCCAACTGATTGCCGACCTGTCGGACCGTTACGAGCTGCCGCTGATGTATGGCGCCGTGCTGTTCGTGATCCTGGTCAGCACCTGCTTCTTCGTGCTGACGGAGCGGGTCGAGCGCTGGATGCGCCCAGCATGACCCGGGTCGCCGCCCTGCGCCTGGCCGCGGGGCTGCTGCTTCTGCTGCTGTGGGAGGGCGCGGCGCGGTCCGGCTGGTTTTACCAAGGGGTGCTGCCATCCGTGCTGGCCATCGGCGCCGCCCTGGGGCGTCTGCTGGCGGACCCGGCGTTCTGGCGCAACCTGGGCGTCACCGCCTTCGAGGTGATCTGCGCGCTGGCAGTCGGCGGCACGCTGGGCGTCGCGTGCGGCATCCTGGTCGGCGGCGGGCGGCTGCTGCGCCGGGCCTACGAGCCGGCGCTGCACTACCTGGCGCCGACGCCGAAGATCGTGTTCCTGCCGATCCTGATCGCGCTGTGCGGCGTGGGGCCGGCGTCGAAGGTGGCGATGGGCGCGCTGTCCTGCTTCTTCCCGCTGGCGCTCAGCGTCGCGTCGGGGATGGCCGGAATAAACCCGGTGCACCTGCGCGTCGCCCGTAGCTTCGGCCTGTCCCGCAGCCGCACGCTGCGGAGCGTGGTGCTGCCGTCCCTGGTCCGTCCGCTCGCGACCGGGCTGCGGCTTGGCTTGGGGGTGGCGGTGATCGGCTGCCTGCTGGGGGAGATCAAGCTGTCCAACCGAGGCCTCGGCTTCATGGCCATCCAGTACTATGGCCAGTTCCGCATCCCCGAGATGTATGCCGTCCTGCTGGTGGTGTTCGCGCTGGCGGGATTGGGCAACGCGGCCGCCGGGCGCATCCGCCCGCGCGGCGCCACTGCAGGAGCAACGCCTTGACCGACACCGATGCCGCCACGGCCCACGCCGCCGCTGCCCACATCCTCGGCGATGTGCTGAACCAGCTCGTGCTCGCCAACCGCATCCTGGCGCGGGAGGACGTCATAGACGATTTCGGCCACGTCAGCGTGCGCCACCCGCTGGACCCCGGCCGCTACTTCCTGTCGCGCTCGCGCAGCCCGGAGATCGTCACGCGCGACGACCTGATGGAGTTCACCCTGGACGGGGAGCCGTTGGACCAGCGCGGCCGCGCGATCTATCGGGAGCGTGCGCTGCACGGCGCGGTTTACATGGCCCGGCCCGACGTGAACGCCGTCACTCACCACCATGCCCGGCCGGTGCTGCCCTTCACGATGGGCCGCGTGAAGCTGCGCCCGGTGTTCCACATGGCGTCTGTGATCGGCCACGACGTGCCGGTGTGGGACAGCCAGGCCGAGTTCGGCGACACCAACATGCTGATCGAGACGATGCCGCAGGGCCACTCGATGGCGCGTGCGATGGGGGCCGGGCGGTACGTGCTGATACGCGGCCACGGCGCGACCTGCGCCGGCGCGTCGCTGCGGGAGGTGGTGTTCGTGTCCATCTACCTGAAGGAGAACGCGGAGGCGCTGCTGCGCATGCTGCCGCTGGGCGAGCCGACCTACCTGACCCCAGGCGAGATTGACCAGGCGCGGGCAATGCTGCTGTCCGACCTGCCGCAGAACCGGACCTGGGACTACCGGGTGTCTCGGGCGGGGTTCGCGGGGCTTTGACGGCGGGCGGGGGCGCGGGGGCCTTCCCGGGACGGAGGGAACAAGCCTTGGACATGGACGAAGATGACGACGACGGCCCACCACGGCTGCCCGGGGGCAAGTTCTACATGACGCCTGCAGGCCACGCGCGCCTGCAGGCCGAGATGGCCACCCAGCGGTCCCAACGGCACCGGGTGGTCGAGATCGTGTCCTGGGCCGCCGGCAACGGCGACCGGAGCGAGAACGCCGACTACAAGGAAGGCAAGCGCCGCCTGCGCGAGATTGACCGCCGCCTGCGCTTCCTCGGCCGCCGCCTGGCCCATGCCGAGGTCGTGGACCCCGCCGCGCAAACCCGGCGGACCCAGGTGTTCTTCGGCGCCACCGTCACCTACCTGACCCCACGCGACGAGGAGGTCACGGTCGCGGTCGTCGGCGTGGACGAGGCGGACATGGCGGCGGGCAAGATCAGCATCGGCTCGCCCGTGGCGCTCGCGCTGCTGGGCGCACGAGTGGGCGACGAGGTCCGGGTGCGCACGCCACGCGGGCCGGAGATGATCGAGGTCACGGCCATCCGCTACCCGGAGCCGCCGTCCAACGGCGCGTCCCTGGTCCCCTAGTGGCCAGCAGGGGGCGGCCGGTCCGGCAGACCCGTCCCCATGCGCACCAGGCCCTCGTCGCCGGACAGCCGCCGCGCTGGCAAACCGGACCAGCATGGTCCATACCGAACATATAAGGAACAGCCCGCAGCCGCCGATGTCAGATCAGCTCGTCATCACCGAGAAGACCAGCCAGGCCCGCGACGTCCGTGCCGCCGTGGGCAGCCGTTACGGCCAGATCCTGCCGGCGGAGGGCCACCTATTCGACCTGGTCGAGCCCGAGGACGCCGTGCCGGCCTGGCATCGCTGGTCGGCCGTGCTGCTGCGCCCGGAAGGGCTGTATGCCACCAAGCCCGCCCTGGGCGGCAACAAGCCCGCCAAGCTGCGCGCCATCCGCGACGCGCTGCGCGGGGCGAGGCAGGTTTGGCTCGCCACCGACTGCGACCGCGAGGGGCAGTTGATCGGCCAGGAGATCCTGGAGCACCTGGGCTTCCGCGGCGACGTGCGTCGGGTGGTGTTCACCGCCCAGGACCCGCAGACCATCCGCGACGCCTTCGCCCGCGCCAAGCCCAATGCCGAATACGCCCGGCTCTACGCGGCTGCCGTCGCACGCCGCCAGGCCGACCAGATCTACAACCTGTCGCTGACCCGCACGGCCACGGTCACCCTGGCCCGGGGCGCGCGTATGGTGATCGGGGTCGGCCGGGTGAAGACGCCCACCCTGGCCATTGTCTGCAAGCGCGAGCTTGAGATCCGTCACTTCGTCCCGCAGGCCTACTTCGAGGTGGTCGCGACCGCGCAGGTGGCGGCGGGCGCGTTCCGCATGCGCCATGCCCCCAAGCAGCGCCTGGTCAAGCGGGAGGACGCCGAAGCTGTTGCCGCCTTGGCGGAGGGCTTCAGCGGCCCGCTTGCGGTGGAGGTGGAGGACAAGCGCCAGGCGCCGCCGCGGCTGCATGACCTGCCGTCCCTGCAGAAGCTGTGCGGCTCGCGGTTCGGCTGGTCCGCGTCCAAGACGCTCGAAGTGGCGCAGGAGCTGTATGACGGCGCGGGCAAGAAGGTGATCACCTATCCCCGCGCCGAAACCCGCTACTTGCCCGAAAGCCTCATCCCCGACGTGCCCCGGATCGTCGCCGGCCTGCGGGCGGGCCGGGCGTTCGGCGCCATCCCGGTGCCCGAGCCGCCGCTGATCCGCCGGGGCGCAAGCGGCGCCTTCCACGACAAGGGCCTGGCCGGGGCGAGTCACCACGCCGTCATCCCCAACGTCAACACGGTGGAGGCGCTCGCCGGGGTCTGGCCGCGCCTGTCGGCCGAGGAGCGCCGGCTGTTCGACGTGATCGCGCGGTCATACCTGGCGGCGATGATGCCGGACTTCCGCTACCGCCAGACCACGGCCGTGCTGGACGTGGCGGGCCACCCGTTCCGCGCCGTGGGGCGGCAGCCGGTCGAGCTTGGCTGGCGGGCGGCGTTCCCGGACTGGCAGCCGGCCGAGGAGCGGGGCGAGGACGCCCAGCTCCTGCCGGGCCTGCGCGATGGCGAGGCGGCGCTGCTGCGGGATGCCACGGTGGAGGACAAGGAAACCCGGCCGCCGCCGCGCTACAACGAAGGCACCCTGATTGACGCGATGCAGAACGCCTGGCGCTTCGTCGAGGACGCGGCGCTGCGGGACCGGCTGCGCGAGGCCAAGGGCATCGGCACGCCGGCGACCCGCGGCGAGGTCATACGCGGCCTGAAGGCGCAGGAGTTCCTGGTCGCCGACGGCAAGCACATCGTTCCCACCGAACGGGGGCTGGCCCTGTTCGGCATCCTGGAGCGCGCCGATCCGGCCCTGGTTGACCCCGGCGTGACCGCGCAGATGGAGTGCCTGCTGGACGAGGTTCTGGTGGGCCGGCAGGAGATGATGGGCGCGATTGACGCGGTATGCGCGCAGGCCCAGCGCATCATCGGCCGGCTGACCGAGCGGGCAGGGGACGGCGCCAGCCCGGGGCCGCTCCTGGGTGCGGCAGGCGGCGCGAGCGGCCATGGCGGCGCGCCCACCCCGGCGATGCGGCGCTACGTGGACAGCCTGGCCCGGCAGAATGGCGTCAAGCCGCCGCCTGGCTACGCCAGGTCGGGTGCGGTGTGCCGGGCCTTCCTCGACCAGCACGCACCCAAAGTCGGCCGCACAGGCGCCGAGGTGGCAGGGGGGCGCCCGCAACCGGCGGTGACGGCGCAAGCGGCTGCCGACGGACGTCGGGCGCCGGCAGGGTGCATGGATGTTGCCGATGCTGGAGACGACGTGGCGGCCTCGACCGGACGCAAGGCGCCTCAGAACAAGCCGCAAAGGCGGGCACGACGGAAGGCAGCGGACGGGATCGCCGAGCCTAGCGCCAAGCGGCGGACAGCCGTAAAGCGGACGAAGGCCGCTGCCGCACCCCCGGCCAAGCCGGCAGCAACTCCTGGCGAAACACCTCTGCGCATCCCATTCGGCAACAAGGATGCCGCGCAGCAGTTGGGCGCACGCTACCGCGCCGGGGGCTGGTATGCACCGCCCGGGACCGACCTGCAGCCGTTTCAGGAGCGTGGGTGGCTTGAATAGGCCGCTCGGCCAAAATGCTGCATTGATAATTCGGCAGGATTAGGCGGCCGGAATGCCGAGTTGGCAGCGTAGGTCACTTCCTAACAGTTCTTGGCTTCCCAGAGTTGGTTTTGCCGTTGATATGTCCAGCATAGCATGGTGGAACATTCCTCATGGGCGAGAACCTGGGCGAGATGCAAAGAAGAATGCTGGACAGGCAGCGGCAGTATTATGTCCAGAGTAGGATTGTTAATGGCATTATTTTGGCTGTTACTACTTTCACGGCAAGCACTGTTTGTGTGATACTCTGGCATCAGATGAGCCCTCCAGAGTATAGGACAGACCATACTGTAGCCTATGTCATCCCAGCAGCCGTTGATCCTGGTCCGTGCTCATCCGTCATTGCGAGCCGTACCTGCGGCGCGGCGGTCCCTGCGGCGTCTGCATTCTCATTGCCGCTCCTGGACTATCAGCTTCCTACGGTCCTCGCGATGACGGGTCAGAGTCGTAGGCCGTCGGCATCAGCGTGGAACGAGGGATTTAGGTCCCAGTGAAGACGTGGAGCAGCTCGCGGCCCGCCGGTCCCGGCGCGGACGCACATGAGCACGGATCACCTCGAAACCGGCTTCGGCCGGCCGAGGAGCTTGCCGCCCACCTGACAGGCGGCGGTTCCCTGCTGCTGACCGGCGCAAACGCCGCCGCCGCCGTGCTGGCCGGCATCGCGGCCACGCTCGCGACACGGCGCACGCGCGTTCTGAGGGTTTCACCCCCGCTCGACTTGCGGGGCTTCATGGAACAGGTCGGACGGACCGGCCAAGCAGCAGGGGATGACGACGTCGAGCGTGGCTTCAATGCCCTCACAACCCTGGACCCGGGCTGCGACCGGATCGTCCTGCTGGTGGATGACGCTCACCTCCTGCCGCACACGACCCTCTTCTACTTGCAGTTCGTGCTCCGTGCAGATCCGCCGCTGCACCTGGCCTTCGCTGGCCGTCCGGAGATCGCCGAGACACTTGCGCTGGAGGGCTTTGCCGGGCTTCGCGGGCGCTTCACCCTCCAACTCACCATACCGGAGCCGGCACCGGCAGGTTCCGCAGTGCAGGCGGGCCAGCATAGCCGGATCGCGCGGGTCATCGCGCGGGTCCTCGCAAGGTCTGCCGCATACGCCGGCCTGTGGACCACCCCTGCGCGCCCACGCCGTCCGGCGCCGGCCATCCTGGGCGTGCCGGCCGCCGGCGCCAGGTCAAGCGACGCCGTGAACCCGATAAGGGAGCCGCTCGGGGGACGGTCGCTCTGACTGTCTGTGTAAGGCGTGGAATCCGTCCCATGCGCCCGGACCGAACCGCCGGGAGGACGCCCCGCTAGGCGAGAAGGACGGATGCCGGGGCGGTAGCAGCCGGTCCGGGCCGGCGGCATCGCTGATCCCGGCAGGGACAAGGGGCCTCAAACGGTAGCCTAATTATAACATTTCCCCACGCTTCCGTGATTATGCTCCGGCCAACTTCGGACAGGTGGCCTATGAACAAACGACGCGCGCACGGACTGGCGGTCACCCTCACGGCGCTGGCTTACGCGACGTCCGGGCACGCCGCGGTTGTCAACCAGTGGGTGCAGTTCGCCCCGAACGACACCGTGCTGATCCGCGCGATCGAAGACACGCCATCGAAGGGTTGCCCCGCTGCGACGCTGGACGGCGCCCCTCTCGCCCTGTCCCCCCGCGGCACCGTAACCACCCCGGCTGCGGCGCCGACGGCCTACTATCCCATCCTGATGTGCGAAAGCGCGCCGGTGGCCGCCTTCGGCCATGCCTCGGCCAGCGTCGCCGGGGTCGCGCTTAAGATGCCGGTCACGAACCCGCGGCGCATCCTGGTGATCGGCGACACCGGCTGCCGCGTGACGGCCGCAACCAGCGGCACCCAGGCCTGCAACGATCCCGCGCAGTTCCCGCTGCAATTCCTGTCCAACTACGCCGCGACCTTCCAGCCCGACCTCATCGTGCACGTAGGCGACTTCTTCTACCGCGAGCAGCCGTGTCCCACAGGCTTCTCCGGCTGTGCCGGCAACCCGGCCTTCGACAACTGGGACAGTTGGTATGCCGACTGGTTCGGCCCGGCGCGCAACCTGATCGCCGCCGCCCCGCTCGCCCTGACCCGCGGCAACCACGAAAGCTGCAACCGCGGCGCCCGCGGCTGGTTCCGGCTGCTGGACGTGCACGCCTACGATCAGAACGCGGTGGACTGCACCGGCCCCTTCACGCCGCCGGCCGGCGCACCGGGCGCCAAGGGGCCGCTGACGGCCTACGACTACACCCCGCCCTACGTCGTGAACGCTGGGCAGGTATCGCTTCTGATGTTCGACTCCAGCGACTCCAACACGACGGCGCCGGACACCACCACCGTCAGCGCCGACCCAGGCCCGACCAAGGGGCTGACGATCCCACAGATATATTCGCAGCAGTTGCAGGCGGTCCTGCCGACGCTGGCGAGCAGCAGCGTCCTGTTCGTCACCCACAAGGCCAGCTACGATATCCGCGCGACGCCCGGTCCCGCCGGTTCGCTGCTGGGCGGCGACGCCACGCAGCAAAGCGTGTTCGGCAGCCTGGCAGGCGGCGGCGTTCCCACCCCGATCAAGCTGATCGTGTCCGGCCACGACCACCAGTTCCAGGTCGTGAACTTCGCCGACGCCAGCTTTGCGCCGCAGTTGGTGGTCGGGAACTCCGGCACCCTGCTCGACAACAACAGCGGCACCCAGCCGCAAACCTTCACCCCGGATGCGCAGCCCGGCAATTTCGGTGCGGCCTATTCGCTCCCAGGGATCGCGCCGACGGCCACCACGATCATCCAGACCGTGAACGACCGGTCCGAGTATGGCTTCACGGTGCTGGACGCAATCAGCGGCGGCTACGTGGCGAACGTCTACAACACCTCGTCCGGCAAGCTGGCGCGCTGCGTCATGCGGCTGAACCCCCGTGCGATGTCCTGCGTCCAGTAGCCACGGCGCCTCAGAGCCTGTTTGAGTGGACTCCGGGTCGGCCCAGCGGTGCTTTTCCGCGCCGGGTGCGCTGGGACCATGACCCGATGCGTAGGCATCGCGGCTGCAGCCTTTCCTGCCCGGCACGAAAAATCCCTTGCTGGCCCTCAACCGGCACCCATTCAAACAGGCTCTCAGCCGGTCCCGGAAATCCTGGGATCGGCTGGGATTGCGGGATAGTCTCGTTCCGGTGAATGCCTTGATCTCAATCCCGCCTGGCGCTGCAGCCAAGGCGTCGGCTGCGTGGAAGGACGGCGGGCGCACCGTCCGGCTGATCCGCGCCATTGCATCCCTGCTAGGCGGAGCGGTCCTGGCCGTGCTGACGGTGGCCGCGACGATGCGCGGCGTCCCAGCGGTCGCCGGTGCCTGGCAGAGCGGCCTTGTGGGTGTCCTCCTCGGCTCGCTGCTGCTGCCGTTGGCAGGCTTGCTGGCGACGCTCCCGATCTGCCAGGCGCGTGGACGGCTCGGTCAGGCGCCGGCGGACAGTCCCGCATTGCGTCCATCGAAACGGGGCTGGCGCAAGCTTGCCGTTGGGCCGGACGGCGGCGATCCGGCCCTGCACCTGGCACGCCTCGCCCGGTGCCCCCAAGGCACCATCATTCCTATCCTCGCCGGGGCTGCCGGGGTCGCGGCGCTGCTGCTGCGCCCGGCGCCCGGCGTGCCGCCCGATGCGCTCCTGGCCGGCGCCGTCCTGATTGCGCTGACCTTCCCGCTGCTGATTGCCGAACGGATCATGGCCGGGGTCCCGGACGCGCGCCTGCCGGAGGCGGCCAGCCTGCGGGCGCTGCTTCTGCTGCCGGTACTGGTCATACCCGCAGCCGGACTGCTGCATGCCGCGGCCGGGGCGGGCCTGGCCTGGGCCATGCCAGCCATGGCCGTCGTGAAAGCCTACCTCGCCCTGGTTGCCGCCGAGTTGGCCCTGCGCGCCCTGGCCAACTGGTTCCTGCCGCCCCCGGCGCCAGCCGACGCACGCGCCGCGGTGGCCAGCCTGGCCGTGCTGCTGCTCCAGCCGGGCCGGGCTGCGTCGGCCGGGCTGGCGGCGCCGCTGCGGACCCATCTGGGCCTGGACTTCTCCCGTAGCTGGGCCTTGCGCTACGCCCGCGGCGCCGCCTTGCCGGTCGCGCTGCTGCTGGCCGGGGTCGCCTGGGGCCTCTCGGGTGTGGCGCTGATCGAATTGGACCAGCGTGGCATCTACGAGCGCCTGGGCGCACCGGTCGCCGTCTGGCAGCCGGGCGCGCACCTGGGCCTGCCCTGGCCGCTGGGCAGCGTGCGCCTGGTCGAGCTGGGCGTCGTCCATGCCGCCAGCCTTGGCCTGCTGGAGGCCGCCGAGCCGCCCTCTCCGGCGGAGGCCGCGGCCCCGGCGTCCGCCAACCGCCTGTGGGAGGGCGTCCATCCCGCCGAGGTGTCCTACATCATCGCCTCCACCGACACCTCGGGCGCGCAGAGCTTCCAGGGCATCAGCGTGGACATGAAAGTGCTGTACCGGACCGGCCTGGACGACGCCGCAGCCCTGAGCGCCGCCTATGCCGTCGCCGCCCCGGACTCCTTGGTCCGGGCGGAGGCCGGGCGGCTGCTGTCGCGCTTCTTCGCCCGGCAAACCCTGGATGCCGTGCTGGGCGGGGACCGGGACGCCCTAGCGGCCACCCTGCGCGCGGCGCTGCAGGCGGAGTTGGACCGGCTGTCCAGCGGCGTCGAAGTCGTGGCCGTCGTCATCGAGGCCGTCCACCCGCCGGCCGCCGCCGCCGATGCCTTCCACAACGTGCAGGCCTCCGAGATCATCGCCACCTCAGCCATCTCTACCGAGCGCGGACGCGCCCAGGCCGCCGCCGCCATGGCCCGGCAGACCGCAACCGATGGGTCCAACGCCGCCCGCGGCGCCGCAGCCGAGCTGGTCGGGCAGGCCGAGGTGAGCCTGCGCGCATTCACCGCCGACCAGGAGGCCGCAGCGGCCGGCGGTCAGGCGTTCCTGACCGAGCGCTACTTCGCCAACCTGTCCACCGCCCTGGCCCGCTCGCCCCTCGTGATCCTGGACCACCGGCTGGGCGGCGCGAGCGCCCCGGTCATTGACCTGCGACCGCCCGGGACCGTGGCCCGGACGCCCGACGACGATTGAACGGAAGGCGCCATGGACGGCCATCACCATCACCATCATCACAGCGACGACGAGCCGGACCCCGGCGTGTCCCCGGCCGTCCGCCGGCTGCGCCTTGGCCTGCGCTTCGCGCTTGCGGGGCTAATCGTCGCGGCGGCCGGGTTCGCGTCCTCGTCGGTGATGGTCAGCGCCGGGCAGGCGTCCGTGGTCACCCGGTTCGGCGACCTGTCGCGCGTGCTGACCGCCCCCGGCCTGGCCTGGAAGCTGCCGGCGCCGCTGGAAGCGGTCATCCCGGTGGACCTGCGCCTGCGCACGACCTCCACCGGCCTGCAGGACGTCGGCACCCGTGACGGGCTGCGTATCCTGGTGCAGGCTTATTTCGCCTGGCAGGTGCCGGACGACCCCGCACGCATCCGGCAGTTCCTGCGCGCCGTCCGCAACGACCCCGACGAGGCCGCGCGCCAACTCCGCAGCCTCGCCGCCTCCGCCCTGCAAGTCACGGCCAGCAGCTTCGAGCTAGCCGACCTAGTGGACACCGACCCGGCACGCCAGCGCCTGGCGGAGTTCGAGGCCCGGCTGCGCGCCCAGACCGAGGCGCAGGCGCTGGAAACCTACGGCATCCGCATCGTGCAGGTCGGGATCGAGCGGCTGAGCCTGCCGGACGCCACCCTGGCCGCCACGGTGTCGCGGATGCGGGCCGAGCGCGAAACCGTCGCCGCGGCACGCACGGCGGAGGGGCTGCGCGCCGCCGCCGAAATCCGCTCGGACGCCACGCGGGACAGTCGGATCACCCTGGCCCAGGCCCGCACGGAGGCCGCGGAGATCGAGGCCGCATCCCGCAAGCAGGCCGCCGCGCTGCAGGCGCTCGCCTACAAGGCGGACCCGGACCTGTATGCCTTGCTGCGCTCGATGGACACGTTGAGCAACGTCGTCGGGCCGAACACGCGTATGGTGCTGCGCACCGATGCGGCGCCGTTCAACGTGCTCGTCCAGGGACCGGCAGGGTGGCAGCCGCCCACGGACCGTACGGCAGCGGCCGGGACTTCGGCGCGGTGACGGCTGCCAGTAGCGATGCGGAGCCGAATGGCCCGGTTGTACAGTCCATCGGCATCGCCTTCCGGGTGCTCTACGCGGCCATAGCCCTGTTGGCTGTCGCATGGGTGGCGTCCAACTGGCGGCAGGTTCCGCCGGGCAGCCAGGCCGTGGTGACGCGCTTCGGCCGGATTGTCGCGCAGCAGCCCGCCGGGCTGGCCGCGTCCTGGCCGCGCCCGGTCGGCGGCGTGGTGTTGGTGCCAGGCCCGGAGCGGCTGCTGACCGTGCGGACCCAGACGATGGCGCAGCTTGGTGGGCTGGTGGACATCTTCACCATCGCCAACGACGCCGCTATTCCAGACGGCGCCAGCAGCTACCTGACGGGCGACGGCAGCGTGGTGCTGCTGTCGGCCACCATCGCCTACCAGGTCTCCGATGGCCCGGCCTACATGCTGGCACAATCCCATGTCGAGCCGGCGCTGCGCCGCATCTTCAGCGCCGCGGCAGTGGGCGTCACCGCCGGACGCACGCTGGACGACGTGCTGGTCGCTCGTCCCGACGCCGCCGCCGGAAACCCCGCGCGCGTTGCCGCCCTCGAAGCCCGGCGCCAGGCCATGCGCGGCGACCTGCTGGCCGGGATGAACCGCCGCCTGGGCGATCTGGCCGCCAACGAGGCCTCCCTAGGCGTCACCGCAACCCGGGTTGACCTGGATGTCGCCCTGCCGCCCGCAGCCAAGATCGCCTTCGACGGGGTGCTGGTCGCGGTGCAGCTTGCCGAGCAGGGCGTGGCCGGCGCCCGGACGGAGGCGACGCGCACCGCCCAGGCCGCCGGCCGGGAGCGCGACCGCCTGCTGTCCGCCGCCCATGCCGCTGCGGCGGAACGGGTCGGCGACGCGCAGGCCAAAACCGCGCCGATCCTGGCGTTGCAGGCCGGGATAACGCCTGCAACCAGGTCCGCGGTGCTGGACCAGGTGTATCGCGACGGCATCGGGACGCTGCTGCGCCGGGCCGGCCGCGTGACGGCGGTGGACGCTGCCGGCGGCGCCCGCCTCATCCTGCCCGCCAACCCGCCGGCGTCCACCCCATGAGCGCGACCACCCCATGAGTATGACTACCCTGGCGCCGCTGGCGTCCGCCCGCCCGCGCAACGCATCGCTGCTGGCGGCGGCCGAGCGCGGGCTGCTGGCGCTGCGCCTGACCCTGGCGATGGTCGCGGCCGGCCTGCTGGCCCTGGCTGTGCTGTGGCAGGTCGCCTTTCCCGGGCAGCGCCTGCTGTCCGACCTGGTGGCGGGGGTGGCAGCGCTGCTGGTGGCGGTGCCGGTGATCGGCGCGGCCTGGGGCAGCCTGCGCCATCCCAGCCTGCACGGCGTCACCGACCGGCTGATCGCCGTGGCGCTGATCGCCGCCTGGGCCAGCGGCGACCTGATGACCGCCGCCGTGCTGCCGATCATCATGATCATCGGCCATGTGCTGGAGGAGCGCAGCCTCCTGGGATCGCGTGAGGCCATCGAGGCGCTGGGGCAGCTTGCCGAAACCCATGCCCGCCGGCTGGGCGCGGACGGCACCGTCGCCGTGGTCCCCACCGCCGACCTGCGCGCGGGCGACCGGATCGAGGTGCTGGCCGGCGCCCGCGTGCCGGCGGACTGCGTCGTGCGCAGCGGCGAGGCCAGCCTGGACATGGCATCCCTGACGGGCGAAAGCGTGCCGGTCGAGGTCGGGCCGGGCGACGCGGTGCTGGCCGGCGGCATCAACACCAACGGCCGCCTGGTGCTGGAGGTGACGCGGCTCGGGCCGGACACCACGCTCGGCAAGATCATCGCCCTGATGCGGACGGCGGAGCGGGCGAAGCCGCCCGTGGCGCGGCTGCTGGAGCGTTACGCCGGACACTACATGGTCCTGGTGCTGCTGATCGCCGCCGGAACCTGGTTCGCCACCGAGGACACGCCGGCGACCCTGGCCGTGCTGGTCGCGTCCTGCCCCTGTGCGCTGGTGCTGGCCGCCCCGGCGACGTCCATCGCCGCCATCGCCGTGGCGGCCCGGCACGGCATCCTCATCAAGGGTGCGGCCTTCCTGGAGCAGTTGGCGGAGGTGACGTCGGTCGTGTTCGACAAGACCGGCACCCTGACCACGGGGGAGCTGACCTTGACCGGGTTCGAGGCCGCCGCCGGGGTGGACCCGGCAGCGGCGCTGCGCCTCGCGTCCGCCCTGGGCGCGTCCAGCAGCCACCCCGTCAGCCGCGCCGCGGCCCGGGCGGCACCGGCTGCAGAACGTCCGGTGCTGGATGGCATGCGGGAGGCCGGCGGCTTCGGCGTGACCGGGACAGTCGCGGGCCAGGCCGTGGCGCTGGGCCGGCCGGACCTGCTGGCCCGGCTTGGCGTGGCTGCGCCGGCGGCGCCCGTGCATGACGGGCCGATTGCCGGGCTGGCGCTGGGCGGGGCGTTCCAGGGCTGGCTGCTGTTCGCCGACCGCCCCCGCCCGGAGTCCCGCGCAGCGGTCGCGGAGCTGCGGGCCATGGGGCTGGAACGCCAGGTGCTGCTGACCGGCGATCGGGACGGGGTGGCGCAAAGCATCGGCGCCGAGCTGGGCATCGCCGACGTGGTGGCCGGCGCGCTGCCGGAACAGAAGATGGCGCGCGTGCTGGCGGAGGTCGCCGCCGGCTTCCGGCCCATGGTGGTCGGGGACGGGATCAACGACTCCCTGGCGCTCAAGGCCGGGGCGGTCGGCGTGGCGATGGGCGCACAGGGCACCGACGTGGCGCTGGCCTCGGCCGACCTGGTGCTGATGACGAGCGACCTGCGCCGCCTGGGCACGGCGATCCGGCTGAGCCGCCGCTGCCGGCGCACCATCCATGTCAACGTCGCCATCGGGCTGGGCTGGACGCTGCTGCTGGTGGGCCTGGCGGCGGCGGGCGTCCTTGGGGCGGAGGGCGCGATCCTAGCCGCGCTGCTGCACAACCTCAGCACCTTCGTGGGGCTGGGCAACGCGGGGCGGCTGCTGCTGTTCGATGAGACCGGAACCGCCCCCGGTTGACACGCAACCGTCGCAAACAAGCGGCTGCCTCACTGCTACGTTCGTTGGAACTTTACCCGTGAGGCTCTTCTATGCTCGTCCGCTCCCTGTTCCTTGGCGCAACCCTCGCCGTTGGCTTCCTCGCCTCCAACCCGGCGGCTGGTGCCGTGCTGACGTCGAGCTTTGCCACCTGGCAGGCTGCGGCCGGCCAGGGTCGCGTCGTCACGACCGCCAACACCGGCTTGTTCGACCCTTTCGCTCTGGTCCTGCCGACGACGACCAGCGTGCCCCTTGCGGACGGCAGCGTGGTGGGGCTGTCCACCCCCGCCCAGGTGACGCAGCCGCAGAACGGCTTTCCCTACCTGCTGGCCGGTGGCGGCACGCCCGACCTGTTCATCCCAGTCAATGCGAGCGGCAGCCAGGTCACGACGGAAACGCTGACGCCGGGCGGCCTGAACGCCTTAGGGTTCAGCGTCGTGCCGTTCTCCTCCAGCCTGGCCGGGCCGTTCACCATCACGGTGCGGACGTCGGATGGGCAGAGCCTGAGCGCCAGCCTGCCCGGCGGCAGCTTCGGCACCGGCACGACCACGCCGGCGTTCTTCGGCTACTATGGCGGCTCGGTGTCGTCGCTGACGCTGACCACGACCGACAGCAACGGGTTCGCCTTCGGCAACTTCACCGAGTTCGCGGCCGCGGCTGCGGTCCCGGAACCGGCCTCGCTGCTGCTGCTGGCCGGGATGACGGGCCTGCTGGGCCTGGCGCGCCGGCGCGGCTGACGCCGTGACCGGAGGAGGCCGCCTGCGGCGCTGGCCGGTTTGTGCCGCAATGGGGCTACTCGCGCTGGCAGGCGCCAGGCGCCCCGCTGCCGCCGCGGATCTTTGCTCGTCCGCCGAAGGTGCGAGTGGAAGCCTTCCATTGCCGGCATCCCGTATGCCGCACCTGACCGGGATCGTCATTGCAAACGGCCGGCGTCAGGCACTGTTCAGCGCTCCGGATGAACGGGCGGTCGCGATGGTTCTGGAGGGTGGAGGAATCGATGGCTTCAATGTCGTGGCCATCTACGCCGACCGCGTGGAGCTTCGTTGCCGCTCGGAAATCTATTATACCAACCGCCGAAAGTTCTGACCCGCCCAGGGTTCCCAAGTTCGTCTGGATGTGAGTCCATAGGTCCTGTGTTCGATTCGGAGTGGGCCTATGGCATCGGTTGGGATCACGCGCGACGACC
>JAABUQ010005722.1_pt1 | contig 19491 bp, 15 predicted proteins | sample 5560001 | NCBI WGS metagenome assembly JAABUQ01 (sample SAMN10711888, study PRJNA513371) | rock metagenome | isolation source: Antarctica rocks | place: Antarctica: Victoria Land, Finger Mt nord | collected 2015-12-18
GTTTGTACTCATCCTGGAATGAGCGTACACCGGCTGGTGTCCGATTGCAATCAGTCTGGGCGTGTTTGGTTCGGTGTCGGTGACTGCAGGGCGGGTGTGAGGGAGAGACAGTGAAGCCCGCCGATCTGGCGGGCTTCGTTTAGTGCGGTGAGATGTCGCTACTCGGGTTCTTCTCCGGCGGCTGCTATCTTGAGTTTGTTCTGGATGTTGCTCCAGACTCTATCGCTCGGATCTTCTTCAGCTGGCTCGAGGAGTTCGCGCGCGGTCTGGGCGATGTACTCAAGGTCGCGAACGAGGGCGGCGCAAGTAGGGTTATGCTCAAGAAAACTTCTGACGTTGGGATCGTCCGAGACTCTCCCATTTCCGTTCGCGAAGAGCTCCGGCAACCTACTCTCGAATTCAGCGGTCGTCATGCCCTCAAAGTTGGACGGTTGGTTGCTCATTGCAACACCTCCTTGAGAGGGATGCTCGGAACCACATGTCCTGATTGCCGGAGGAGCTCCCGAAGTTTGAGGCGGGCCTTGTGGAGCTGTGATTTTGAGTTGCCTGTGGAGCACTCAAGCATCGTGGCGATCTCGTTGTGCTCGAAGCCCTCGACATCATGGAGGACAAAGACCATGCGGTAGCCGGGTGGCAGGGAGCCGACGGCGCGCTCGAGTGCGACGCGATCCACGGAGCCGGCAAGCTGAGGATCACGAGAGCCAAAGTCGCGCTTTGGCGCGTCTTCCTCGGAGGGGTTGATGGTTTCTTCAAGAGAGACGAGCTGAAGGCCTTTTTTGCGGAGGTGCATCAGGACCAGGTTGACGGTAAGACGGTGCAACCAGGTGGAGAAGGCGGACTCACCACGAAAGCTGCCGATCTTGCGAAAAAGGTGGAGAAAGGCTTCCTGGGTCATGTCTTCGGCTTCAGAGACGTTGCCGAGCATGCGGAGGCAGAGGGTGTATACGCGGCGTTTATGGAGCGCATAGAGTTTCGAGAAGGCTTCGGCGTCACCGGCTTTTGCGCTTTCGATAGCCTCCGCTTCTCCGACGATGGGAGGATTCCGCTTGAATAGTGCGGGAGCAGGTTTGGTTACATTCATATTTTAGACCTTGGGAGTACGTCGGCGTTTCTTCCGGAGATCATGCGTTTGATCCATCTGCCGGTTCGTCTTCGCCTTCTCCAGCCTATCGCAAAACCACACGAATGTGCTTTGTGGATGAGTAGGAGTGCGGCGAAGAACCGAGGACCAGGACCATTTTGGGAGCTTCCGGGAGATCCCCTGAGGGATTCGGGCGAACATCCTAGGAGCCAACGAAACGAGCGTAGAGGGTGCGCGCGAGGGTGATGTCTGTGGTGCCCTGGATGACAGCACGGCCGTCGTTGAAGAGGGTGAGGGTCTGGGGGCCGCGGCGGAAGCGAAGAAGCAGGTCGTTCGAGCGGAGGTCCTCGATCTCGGCGTGACGCGCGAGGCGAGAACGTAACTCTATGAGGTCAACAGGACGATTGTGCTCGTGAATTTGAACGGAGTTCCTGCCGCAAAGGGTGATGTGGGGGCGCCCTTCGCCGGCGAGATGGGTAAAGGTGCGGCCGGCGCAAACAGGGCAGCTTGGGTCGGGCGTGGCAGTGGAGATCTCACTGTGGTCTAGGCGAGCGGAAGAGGTGGGGCTCCAAAGATCAAAGGAGATCAGGGTACGCCGGAGGAGGTGGAACTGCGCGGTCAGGAGCTTCAAGGCTTCGGTGACCTGAATCGAGGCGGCGAGGTTGACCGCAGTGGAGAGGATGCCGGCGGTGTCACAGGTTTCGACCGGGCCAGAGGGCGGTTTGGGGAAGACGCAGGTGAGGCAGGCCGTGGGTTGCCAAGCCGCTGCGCGTGAGTTCAGATCGGATGTAGGCGGGGACAAGGCCGTGGGAAGTGAAGGGCCCCGGGGAAGTATATTCATGCTGGTGGCGTAGGCGCCGAGGGCGGCGGCGTAGATCCACGGGATAGACTGCTGCACGGCGAAGTCATTGATGAGATAGCGGGTTTCGAAGTTGTCGGTGGCATCGAGAATGAGATTTGCGTTGCCGAGGAGCGAGTGGATGTTCCCAGGGACAAGATCGACGGTGTGGGGAAGGACATGGACGTCCGAGTTGAAGAGCTGGATCTTGCGGCGAGCAGCCTCGGCCTTGGGCAGGGATGCGAGTGCGTCCGCCTCGTCGAAGAGGACCTGCCGTTGCAGGTTTGAGGGTTCGACGAAGTCGCGATCGATAAGGGTTAGGGTTCCGACGCCCGCACGGGCGAGCAGAGATGCGGTGGCGGCACCGGTGGCGCCGACGCCAACGACGGCCACGTGTGCCGCTGCAAGGAGATGCTGGCCGGCAAGGCCGATGCCCGGGAAGAGGATCTGCCGGGAGTACCGCTCACCGAAGTCGACTCGTCTCTGAGGTCCGGTGGTGGAGACAACGCCCGATGAAGAGCTGAGGTTTGGATGTTTCATAGCGATTCCCTAGTATAGGAAGAGTGACATTCGCGGGCTACGTCGCATGCTTGCCAATGGAGACGCCTTGTTTTTAGGTTAAACTGTGTTGTGGTCTGCGTGGGGCGGCTCGCTACGAGTTCGAGCCGCTTCGTCTTTTGTGAGGAGCAAGGTCGACCGCTCCTGTGAGCTGAATCCCTTTCAGGAATAGGAGTGCGGGTTGGTTGAAGCAGGCAATGGTCGAGGATTGGGAGTAAGTCTCCAACGAGCGGTCCGGCTGACCGGAGTAGGTGGGCTGCTCCTGGCCGCCTTTGCGGTTTGCGGCGCGCAGGGCATTCCTGTGCCGTCGCAGGGCGTTCCTGCAGCGTCTCAGGGCTCGAACGGGGCCAGGGCCGGCCAAGGGGTTACATCACCATCCACACCGGGCGCCGTTCCGCAGGCGTCAACGGTGCAGATTCCTGGCAGCGCTCGCCCAAGTCGTCAGTCGATTGATGACCTGAAGGGTCTTAGCCCTACAGGGTTGAAGACTTCCATTTGGCAGATGAAGGGCATGGCGGTCGACAGGGTCGCATTTGAGGGCGTGACGTTTGGCGCGAAGGAGACACTGCCGAACGAACTGGCTCAGAAAGTGGGTCAGCCGCTCGACCCGGAGAAGGTTCGTGAGAGTACACGGCGACTGTTTGCCAGTGGACGGTATCGCGACCTGTCAGTGCGCGGGGTCCGGCAAGGCGACAGTATCACGCTGATCTATAGCGGGTCACCACGGTACTACGTGGGCAGGGTCACCATTGAGGGGATCAAGAGTGAACGCCTGGCATCTCTGCTTGAGTACTCGACCAAGCTCGAGCCTGGCACAGCGTTTTCGGAGCCGGAGGTTCCGGCGGGCCAGACGGCGATTGTACAAACGTTAGCCCAGAACGGTTTCTTCGAACCACAAGTAGCCGTCGAGACCAAGATGCATGACGAGGAACAGTCCGTCGACGTGACCTACACCGTGGCGACGGGACCGCAGGCCCGAGTGGGAGAGGTCGCGGTGGGAGGGCAGGATCCCGGGCTGACGGAGAAGGACTTCCGCAAGAAGGGCAAGCTGAAACGTCGCAGCAAGGTCAGCCGCGACACGACAAGCAATGCGCTGACAAACTTGCGAGCGGTGTACCAGAAGAAGGATCGCCTGGAAGGGACCATCACCTTGGATAAGCAGACGTACGAGCCGCCAAAGAACGAGCTGAACTATGCTTTTCAGGCAAATCAGGGGCCAGTGGTGAAGGTCCTGATTGAGGGAGCCAAGGTATCAAAGAGCCGGTTGAGGCTCCTTGTGCCGATCTTTGAAGAGGGCACGATCGACAACGACCTGCTAAAGGAAGGGACCCACAACATTAAGGATTTTCTGCAGCAGCAGGGCTACTTTGACGCGGAGGTTGACGAGAAGGTGATTGGCGAGGGCACGCCGGCCGAGCGGGTGGTGTACACGGTCGATAAGAACGTGAAGCACAAGGTCCTGACGGTGGACCTGAAAGGAAATAAATACTTCAGCGACGACACACTGCGAGAACGACTCAGAGTGCAGAAGGCTGACGCATATCTTCGGAGTGGACGCTTCAGCCAAGGTTTGGTGGCGAGTGACATCAGCTCGATCCAGTCGATCTACCGGGCGAACGGATTCAGTTCGGCAAAGGTGACACCCACCATTACCGACACAGACGAGAAGGCAAATGGGAAGACGCTAAAGCTGGCCTTCATTCACGTGATCTACACGGTGGACGAAGGTGCGCAGCAGAAGTTTGGCTCGGTGGATCTCGTGGGTGTCGACAATACGCGTGAGGATGCGCTGAGGGGGTTGTTGAACTCGCAGTCAGGACAGCCGTTCTCCCTGATTACGCTTTCGGGCGATCGGGATGCGGTGCTGGGCTACTATTTGAGTCACGGCTTTGATCAAGCAAAGGTGGAGATCCGGCAAAAGCTGAAGAGCGAAGACCCCACGAGAACCGATGTGGCGCTGAACGTAGTAGAGGGCCAGCAGGTCTTCGTCGACAAGGTGCTCGTATCTGGCGTTAATCGCACAAGGGCGAAGCTGGTCGAGAGCCAGGTGCGTGTGCATGCGGGCGACCCACTCGACCAGTTGGCATTGCTGGAAACGCAGCGTAATCTTTATAACCTGGCGTTGTTCAATGAGGTGATCGCTGCCGTTCAGAATCCAACGGGACAAGCGCCTCAAAAGAATGTGCTGGTACAGTTGACCGAGGCAAGGCGTTGGGATGTCACGTACGGCTTCGGGTTTGAGGCGCAGACGGGAACACCGACGCGAGGTCAGATCTCGGATGCCTCGAAGATTCAACTGGGACTTCCGCTGACGCAGAACTTCGGCCAGAACGGAAAGACCGGCGTCAGTCCGCGGGTTTCAGTGGATGTGTCGCGCATCAATTTCCGCGGAACGCAGCAGTCCTTGACGCTGCATGGAACCTACGGCTTGCTGGAGAAGGTAGCGACCCTGAGCTTCCAGAATCCAAACCTGCTGGGAAACCCCAACCTGAGTGCGCAGATCTCTGGCGGATACACAAACGTGCAGAACATCAGCACTTTCTCAGCGTCCACGCTGCAGGGAGACTTCCGGGTGACCCAGAAGGTAAAGCGGACTGATACCTTCATCTACGACTTCCAGTATCGGCGCGTGGCAGTCGACCCGAATAGCTTGCAGGTCTCGGCCAATCTGATCCCGCTGCTGAGCCAGCCGGTGCGGGTGGGTGGACCGGGGGTGACGTGGTTCCACGACCGGAGAGCGCCGAGTCCGCTTGATGCGACCAAGGGCTGGTATGCGTCGGTGCAGGAGTTTCTGTCGTCATCGAAGTTCGGTTCGCAGACGGACTTCAACAAGGTGGATGGGACGTACTCGTCGTACTACTCGTGGGGCAAGACTAACCGGAGGTATACGTTCGCGCGAAATACGCGGATTGGCTTTGAGACGACGTTCGGTGCGAATCCAAATGCAGGAAATCTTAGAACGACGCCGGTTACTCCGCCGCCCTCTTCGTGTGTGGGTGTCTTGCTCACAACAAATGCGAGCTGTTCGGCGGTGCCCTTGCCGGAGCGGCTATATGCGGGTGGAGCGACCTCGCACCGGGGATTTTCGATCAACGGAGCGGGGCCGCGCGATCTTCAGACGGGCTATCCCGTTGGGGGACAGGCCGTGTTCGTGAATAGTCTCGAACTGCGGCTACCGGCCCCGGTGCTGCCAGTAGTCGGAAGCAGTGTAAATTTCGTTATCTTCCACGACATGGGCAATGTCTTCCAGCATCCGTCGGACCTGTTTCCGAGCTTCGCGCGCTTTCACCAGCCGAACTCGGACACGTGCAGAAATGTATCGGGGCAGTTTGGTACGTGTGATTTCAACTACTTCTCGCATGCCGTAGGCCTGGGCGCACGCTACAACACGCCAGTCGGCCCAATTCGTGCCGATTTCAGTTACAACCTGAACCCACCGATCTACCCGGTCATCTTCGACTTCAACAACAGCCCGCCCAAACCTGGACAAGCAAGCCACTTCAACTTCTTTTTCAGCATTGGACAGAGCTTCTAGATGGGTGCGTATAGCAAACGAACGAAGATCCGGGTCGGGCTGGCACTGGCGCCCTTGCTGATGGCCGGGTGCGCCATGGAGGCGCAGGTAACGAGCGACACCACTGGGACGGTCTCTCCGGGCGCGGTAACCGCAGCGACGGCGAAGCCGATCGGACAGGGCACGGTTCTGGATCGGATTGTGGCGGTGGTAGACGCGGATGTGGTTCTGGAGAGCGATGTCGACGAAGAGCAGAGATTTGCGGAATTTCAGCCGCTGACCGAACCCGGGGGGACGTTTACCCGGACACAGGCAGTTGAGCGGCTGATCAATCGGGACCTGATTTTGCAACAGCTGAAGATTCAACCGCAGGCTCCGGTGACCGACACACAGGTTGACGATCAGCTGCGACAGCTCAGGAAGGACATTCCTTCGTGTAAGGCGGAGCAATGCGAGACGGACGCAGGTTGGCAGCAGTTCCTGGCGAAACATGGATTCACGACAGACGAGCTGCGGGAGCGATGGAAGCAGCGGATTGAGGTGCTTCGCTTTATTGAACAGAGATTTCGGCAGGGCATCCGGATCTCGCCGGAGGAGATTAGGAGTTACTACGAGAAGACGCTTTTACCGCAGTACGAAAGCCGAAAGGTAAAAGCGCCGAAGCTGGAGGCGGTTTCGGACCGGATTCAGGAGGTGCTGCTGCAACAGCAGGTGAGCAGCCTTCTGGTGGATTGGTTGAAGTCCCTCCGGGCGCAGGGAACCGTGCGAATCGTCGGGCAGGATGAGGCTGCAGCACAATGACCGAGGTACGGCGAGACGAGACAGTACGGGGGCGCTCCACTGCCAGCAAGTTTGGTCGCGCGGCACTGTGGTTGATCGGATCGCTGCTGCTGATCGTTGTCCTGCTGCTTGGGGCGCTCTCGTGGTACTCGACAACACCTGATTTTGAGCGGCGCGTGGGCAAAGAGATTGTGACCGTACTGGAGGACGCGACGGGGGGTCGCGTTGAGCTCGGCAAAATCAGCCTGAATATTTGGCACCTGGCGATCGAGGCCGACGGGCTTGTCATTCATGGGCTGGAGGGACCAGGGGAGGCTCCATATCTTGCGGCAGACAAGATCTTCGTGCGGTTGAAGATCAACACGGTTCTGTCGCACACGATTGGGATGGGCGCTCAGTCGCACGTTGGACTGAATTATCTGAGGGTCGAACAGCCGCGGCTCCACCTGATTGTGGACAAGGACGGGAAGACGAATCAGCCGGTTCCGAAGCACCCAAGCACAAGCACGGAGCCTTTGCAGGACACGCTTCTGGATTTTCAGGCGAAGAAGATCGAACTGGCGAACGGTCTCCTGCTGGTGAACGACCGGGCCATTCCGTTTGATGTCGCCGCCCGGGACCTCAACGCTGAGGTCCACTACATTCCCACGACAGATCGCTATGGGGCGACTCTGGATCTGAACGACCTGCGGACAAGGATGGCGAAGGAGCCTGAGGCGCAGTCGAAGCTGCATGTGGAAGCCGAGATCGGTCGGGATTCGGCGCAGCTTACCAAGCTTGACCTCCATACGGGGGCCGCTTCGGAGATCCTGGCGACTGCGGCCCTGAACCATTTCGCCAAGCCGGAGTGGCAGGTGAGCGTCGAAGGTTCGATCGAGTTGCGACAGATCGCGGTGCTGGGCGGGGTGGACGGATTGAACGCAGGCGCTCTGGAGCTGAAGATCAAGGGGCACAACTGCTACACCGCTCCGGCGGAGGCGCAGAAGCAGCCTATGTTCTGGCAACGTCGGCACCCTGCAGACGCGGCCAAGCCGAGCACAAAGGTACTGCCGCCAGATCCTGACTGTGCGGCGGGATACCTGGTGGTGGGGGATGTACGGCTCCACAATGCGGGATACCGCGATGCGTACGTTCGACTTCATGACATCAACGGGGGCGCACAGCTCCATGTGACTCCTACGGAGCTGCTGTTCACGGCGCTTACCGGGTATCTTCCTGGCGGTGGAAGCGCGAAAGGCGAGTTGCGGGTTTCGAACTGGCTGGGCGAGGTGCCGGCACAGACGGCGGCGCAATCGCCGACGACGGTGGCGGTAGCGAAGACAGCGAACACGGCAGCGAAGGGTGTAAATGCAGCACCACCTGTACAGTCGCTGACGATCGAGCCTGTTCAACGTGCACATGCGGTTTTGAATGTGGCGATCGACAGGATCGCCCTGAGGACGGTCATGGCGATCGCGGCGCCGGAGCACTATGGCGATCTCGGGTTCGACACGATGATGAGCGGGCCGGTGAAGGCGGAGTGGGGAGGGCCGGCGAGCCAGATTGCCGAATCTGTGAATGTGGACGCCGATCTTCGGTTTGCGCCGGCGGGGATCCGCGCTAGGGGAGTGGCGTCGAGTATCCCTGTGCGGGGGCAGGTGCTGGCGCACTATCGCGGTCGAACGGAGGTGGTGAACATTGAGCGGCTGGTGGCACAGACACCGCAGTCGACATTGGACGCAAGCGGTGTCCTGGGTGTGAACAAGGGCGATCCGCTGACGTCGCTGCGGGTTGACTTATCGGTGCGAGATCTGGCGGAGTACGATCAGCTGCTCCGTACGCTGGGAGTTTCGGCGAATGGAAAGAAAGGGGCGGCAGCGATTCCGGTTGTGCTGCACGGAGCGGTAGGCTTTAACGGTACGGCAAAGGGAGCGATCAGCAACCTCGATGTCAAAGGGCATCTGCAGGCAACAGACCTATCTGTGCAGATGGGTACGCAGGCAGATGTGCACATCGACTCTGTAATAGCGGATGCTGAGTATTCCCCGAGGACGGGGCTGGCTGTTGCGAGCTCCACCATCAAGCGTGGAACCGCAGTGCTGAATGTGACCGGGGCGGCTCAGCCCAGGAAACAGGTTTCACGGCGCGGCCCTGTGATGTACGTCTGGGACGATGGGAGCACGGTCGACGCGAAGGTGCAGTTGAATGATGCGCAGCTAGTTGATGTGCTGGAGATTGCCGGGCAGAAAGGCAAGTACCCCGTCACGGGAACGCTTTCGCTGAATGGAAACGCAACCGGCACGATCAAGAACCTGAGTGGTGGAGCGCAGATCTCGCTCAAAAATGGCGCAGTCTATGGGGAACGCTTTGAGTCGGTGACGGCGAACGGCACGGTAAAGGGCAAATACCTTGAAGCGAGCCAGTTTGCTGTGAAGCTTCATGGAATGCAGATCACCGGGAATGGTGGATATGACCTGACGACAGAGCACCTCCATGCGCACGTTGAAGGGAACAATCTGCTGCTGTCAAAGTTCGACACAGTGCAGGCTCAGAAGCTGCCGGTCGATGGAACGCTAAGCCTGAACGCCGATGCGAACGGAACGATAACCGAGCCGGGATTGAAGGCGCACGTGCAGCTTGCAGGTCTGGTCATGGATGGCCAGCCTTTAGGGCAAGTGGCGGTGGACGCGCATAGCGAAGGCAAGCTGGTGTTCTACCAGCTGAACTCGACGGTGACCGGAGCCACGATCGCGGGTTCAGGGCAGACGTCGCTGGTCGGCAATTACGATACGCAGGCGAAGCTGACGCTGACAGGGCTCAATTTAGAGAAGCCGCTAGCGATTTTTGCGCCAAGTTCTCCGAAGATTATGTCCGCGATCAACGGCGTGGTGACGGTGAGCGGACCGTTGAAGACACCGCAGGCGCTCAGCGGAACCGCGGAACTGAGCCCGATGGACGTGACGACACAGGGCTTCGAACTCAAGGCGGATGGACCGCTGCGAGCAAGCCTGAGAAACGGCCTGGCGACGCTTGAGCCAGTTCATATTACTGGACAGGACACGGATCTTCGAGCAAGCGGTACAGCGCAGGTCTTTGGCGTGACGGACCCGAAAGGCGGGCCGATTGACCTCCACGCGACGGGCAGTGTCGGTCTGGGTTTGCTGCACACCCTTGACAAGGACGTCATCTCCGACGGGAAGATTGAGTTTGAGGTTATAGCGGGTGGGAAGCTGAAGAGCCCCGCGCTGACGGGCAACGTCCAGTTCGAGCATGCGAATCTGGCGCTAGATGGCATACCCAACGGCCTGAGCGATCTGAACGGAACGATGGTGTTCAACGAGGACCGGCTCATTGTGAAGACGCTGACCGCGACGACGGGTGGCGGCAAGCTGACGATGGGCGGATACCTTACCTATAACAATGGGCTGTTCGCAAGTCTTACGGCGAACGCCGACGCAGTACGAGTACGGTACAACGGCCTCAGCGGGACGGCGAACGCGAAATTTCTGCTGCAGGGGACCCCACAAAATGCTCTTCTGAGCGGCAATCTGCTGCTCACGCGTTTTGGAATTGGGCCGGACGTGGACTTTGCCGCCTTTGCTGGATCCGGTGGTGTGAGTGCTCCACCGGATCCGAACTCACCGCTCAGCAAGTTGCAACTTGACCTCCATGTGATGAGCTCACCACAGCTCGACTTTCAGAACTCCTATGCGAAGATCGCGGGCACGGTCGACCTGACAGTCCGCGGAACGGCGGCAGAGCCAAGTGTCCTTGGACGAATTCAGATCACGGATGGAAGCGCAACATTCGCGGGGACGAAGTATCAGCTGCAGCGAGGGAATCTTTATTTCTCGAACCCCGTGCGGATTGATCCGATCATCGATTTGGACGCGATCGCGCGAGTGGAAAACTACGACATCACCGTTGGGCTTCACGGAACGGCGACCAGCTTGAAGCCGACATATCGCTCGGAGCCGCCGCTGAGCGAAGCAGATGTGTTCAACCTTCTCGCGCTCGGAAGGACGCAGGAGGAGGCACAGCTTTACTCGGAGCAGCAGACGCAGGCGGGAACGGATCCGACGACGAGTGCACTTTTGGGCGGAGCTCTGAATGCGACGGTCAGCAATCGAGTCTCGAAGCTTTTTGGCGGAGGCAGTGTCAAGATTGACCCATCGTTTATCGGAACGCTCGGCAACTCGACGGCGCGCATCACGGTGCAGCAGCAGCTTTCCCGCCAGTTGGCAGTGACCTTCGCTACCAACGTGAACTCGTCCGCGCAGCAGCTGATCCAGGTGACGTACGCTCTAAATGAGACGCAGTCGATCGTAGCGACGCGGGATGAGACGGGCGTCTTCAGCGTTGTTTATAAGCTAAGAAAACGATATCGGTAGCACGAGGGTTCTCTATCTTTTTCGCTTCAATACTTAACTAGAAGTAGAGCACACAGCATCTATCTTTGTGCAAGATGACGTGGATGTGGCCGGTCGAGTTACCAGAGAGGATTCTGCTATGAAACTTAGGCTTACAAGCATGGTCGTGACGGCTGGTCTGATCGTGAGTACTGGCGCAGGTCTGGAAGACAGTGCACGAGCGCAAACAGGTCCCAACGACACCCAAATTCAGGCGGACGTACAAAAAACGCTCGACAATAAGAGATTTAAGGACGTGAAGGCGTCCGTGAACAATGGTGTGGTGACCTTGACGGGGACGGTGGACCTGTACAGCGAGAAAGAGGAGGCGGATAAGAAGTCGCACCATCGGAAAAACGTCAAAGGTGTCGAAAATCTGATCGAGGTGGCAGGACCGACCGTCGAAGATGCTACGCTGCGCAGCAAACTTGCCGAGAAGCTTGCGTATGATCGCGTCGGGTACGGGACAACGGCATTCAACGCCCTGACGATCGGTGTGCAGAATGGCGTAGTAACCCTTGGTGGCGTCGCCTATGGGCCCACGGACAAGGACTCGGCGCTCAGCCTGGTCGCGAACTATCCGGGTGTCAAAGATGTGGTCGACAGTATTGAAGTCGCGCCTACATCGCCCATGGATGACCGAATCCGAGTGGCTACAGCACGTGCTGTTTACGGAGCTCCGCAGCTGAACAAATACGCGATTGACCCTGCAAAACCCATCCGGATTACCGTCATAAACGGGAACGTGACGCTCTCTGGCGTGGTTGACAACCAGACCGACAAGGATGTCGCAAACATCAAGGCAAATGGAGTTTCGGGAGTATTTAAAGTCACAAACAACCTGCAGGTTGCTGGATCGCAGCGAGATCGGTGACTTCGTTGAGAGGGCGAAAGGCTTTGCCGCCTACGCGCCCGCTGTCGACTTAGAATCAGATGATGGCAGGTTTATTGCGAAGTACAGCGACCACACTCGAGATGATCAAGTGGGAACACTCGGTGTTCGCGCTTCCGTTTGCGCTAACCGGAGCTGTGCTGGCAGCGGGTGGGTGGCCGGCGGGACGGATCGTCTTCTGGATTGTTGTCTGCATGGTGAGCGCACGATCGGCCGCGATGGCGTTTAACCGGCTCGCAGACGCTGAATTGGATAGGGTCAATCCCCGTACATCTATGAGAGCGCTGCCAGCTGGGCTCCTGAGCCAGAGTTTTGTCACTGGCTTCGTGCTGGTGTCCGTGCTGGTATTTGTGCTTGGGGCAGCGATGTTGAATCACTTGGCGCTGCTGCTTGCGCCGGTAGCCCTGTTGATAATGATGGCCTACAGCTACATGAAGCGAATCACGCGATGGTCGCATATGGTTTTGGGCCTGGCACTGGGAATCGCACCATCGGCGGCATGGATTGCAGTCCGCGGAACCCTCGATGCGAGAATCATCGTTCTGACTGCGGTGGTGCTGTTGTGGGTTGGCGGGTTCGACATTTTGTATGCGTGCCAAGACTTTGAACACGATCGCCGGGTGGGTTTACAAAGTGTGCCACAGGCATTTGGCCTCAACGGTGCGTTCTCCATAGCGCGGGGGATGCACCTTGCTATGTTCGCCGTACTGATCTGGCTTGTGTATCTATTCGGGCTGGGAGCAGTGGCGAAGGTGGGATTAGGACTTGTAGCAGCCTTGCTGGTCTATGAACATATGATCGTTTCACCCCGCAACCTGAAGCGAATCGATGCAGCCTTCTTCCTACTTAATGGATTTATTTCCGTTATTTTTTTTCTGTTCATAACGGCTGACGTACTCTGGCGACGATAGGCAGAGGAAAACCCACGGCGGGCGGGCTTTTTTCCAAGAGGCGAGCCCAACCTAACGATTGTGATCGTCCTTCAGGTTGTCGAGTTTATCGTTGATGCTGTTCTTGACGTTCTGCGCTGTTGACGTAACGCTGTTTCGGACATCGTGACCGGTATTGCTTGTGTCTTCATGGAGCGCGGTGGATGTTGACGTGCTTCGCACACGGGCATCGTCGTGCACGTCGGAGGTGATGTCTTTTACGTTGGCCCAGGTTTCCTTGGCATTGCCCTTAACCTGGTCGGCCGTACCCGAGTTTGAGAGCCTCTCATTTCCCACAGCTTCGCCGACCTTTTCCTTGATCTTTCCAGCAACCTGGTCGAATTTTCCTGCTACGGTGTCGTCGTTCATGTCATTCTCCATGTGCGAGAGCATTAGTGGTGTGACTTTGGAATCCTCTGGTTAAGTAGCTCTGCTAGAGAGCACGTCGACCTGAAAGAAGGTTGAAGATCAATACTATGATGGCAAGGACGAGAAGGATGTGAATCCAGCCGCCAAGGGTGTAGCTGCTCACGAGCCCCACGATCCAAAGGACGAATAGGACGATGGTAATGGTCCAAAGCATGTTTGTTCTCCAGTGCGTCCGGCCTTCGAATCAGCCCGACGAGCGCAAATTTGAGGCCACGCAACCTACCAGTGATAAGTTGCGACCTGTTGAAACCAGGTTGTCCCTCACGACCGATTTGTGAAGGACGCAGGAGGGCACCATCAAGATTGCGATCCAGGGAGAGATGGGATCAAACAGCCATATGGCTGCAGTGGCCATGTTCTCCGGGGTGGAAGAGCGATTACAGATCGCTGCATGTTCTCTCTCTGTGAACGTGATCAGGAAGGTAACTTCAGGTGAGGTCGACGGAGCGGTGTTGCCGATCGAGAATAGCCTTCATGGATCCGTTGCGGAGCACTACGACCTGTTGCTGACGGAGCCGGTGCTTGTAATACGGGAGAGTTCGATGCGGATTCGACATAACATCATGGCTCTGCCAGGAGTCCGGCTAGCTGACGTACGGTCCATCATCTCGCATCCCGTGGCTCTCTCGCAATGCAGGCGATGGCAAGGTGCGCACCCGGAGATACAAGCCATTCCGTTTTATGACACCGCGGGAGGTATGAAGCACATCGCCGAGCAGGACATACGCGACACAGCGGCCATCGCCCCCGTGCTGGCGGCCAAGGTGTATGGTGCCGAGGTTCTGGTCGAAGGAATCGAGGACCACGCGGAGAATTACACCCGCTTTTACCTGGTGATTCACCGTGAGAAGGCGACGGTAGCGGTCGGCTCGGTCGACAAGATGAGTCTGGCCTTTTCCGTGGAGCATCGACCGGGAACGCTGGTCGAGGTGCTGGCTGCGTTAGCCCGGGTGGGAGCTGATCTTACGAAGATCGAGTCGCGACCTGTTCCGGGCAGGCCATGGGAGTACGTGTTCTATGTCGACCTGCGATTTGCTGATGAAAGTGTGGCGGACGATGCCTTGAGGGCACTCCATCACCGTTGCGGCATGGTGAAGGAGTTAGGGCGTTATCGATCTCGGAGATCTTCGTAAGGGTTAGGCTTCGTACTCTCCTGGACGACGTACCTGGGAAATTGGGGATAGGCAGGTCCGATGCGACCAATCCGAAGCTGCAGCATCTGAGAATAGGTAATCTGATACAAGGACACTCAATGCCAAACGATTTTGTTAGTGTAATCAAGCCCAGTGGAGTCAAAGCAGGGCAACCAGGAACGGAGGCGGGCGGCACACGCGGACGACCTGTTCCCATCCTGCCGGTTCGGGACACCGTTCTGTTCCCACATGCCGTATTGCCGCTGACGGTGGGACGAGAGAGCTCGATTCAGCTTATTCAGTCCCTTGGGGAAGAGAAGACCATTCTCGTCGTGGCCCAGAGAGACGCTCGTCAGGATGCGCCGCAGGCGGCGGATCTCCATGTTGTTGGGACGCGCGCCACCGTTCACAAAGTGGTGAAGATGCCGAACCAGAGCCTGTTTGTGTTCACGGAGGGAAATGAACGCGTTCGGCTCGGGGAGTTTTTACAGCTGACCCCGTTCCTGACGGCCGAGTCCGAGGTGATCGATGAGGTTGAACCAGTCAAGACGCCCGAGCTAGAGGCGTTGCAGCGCAATGTGATCAGCCAATTCCAGCAGGTAGTGGCAGCGTCGCAGACGCTTTCGGACGACCTCCAGACGATCGCGATCAACATCGAGGAGGCGGGCAGGTTGTCGGATTTTATCGCGTCGAGCCTGCCGTTCCTGACAACGAGCGACAAGCAGGAGCTGCTGGAGACGCCGGACATCCTGGCAAGGCTGGAGCGGATCAACAAGCATCTAGCCAAGGAGCTGGAGGTTCAGCAGCTGCGCAACAAGATTCAATCCGAGGTACAGGACTCGGTGCAGCACTCGCAGCGGGACTACTACCTGCGAGAGCAGATGAAGGCAATCCAGAAGGAGCTGGGCGACCAGGACGATACGCAGAAGGATATCGCCGAGCTCAAGGAGAAGATTGAGAACGCCGGCATGCCGGAGGATGTGAAGAAGGACGCGTTGAAGGAGCTGGGGCGGCTGAGCCGGATGAATGCGATGGCGGCCGACTACTCTCTGACGCGGAACTATGTGGAGTGGCTTGCCGTGCTTCCGTGGGCGAAGACCTCCTCGGGTGAGGTGGATATCCGGAAGGCGAAGGAGTGCCTGGATGAGGATCACTATGGCCTGAAGAAGGTGAAGGATCGCATTCTGGACTACCTGAGTGTGCGGCGGCTGAAGCCGGATATGAAAGGGCCGATCCTGTGCTTTGTCGGACCTCCGGGCGTTGGCAAGACGTCACTGGGGCGGTCGATTGCGCGGGCGCTGGGACGCAAGTTCAGTCGAATCTCGCTCGGCGGCATGCACGACGAGGCGGAGATTCGCGGGCATCGGCGGACGTACATCGGAGCGTTGCCGGGGCAGATCATTCAGCACCTGAAGAGGGTCGAGGTGAAGGATCCGGTGTTCATGCTGGACGAGATCGACAAGCTGGGGCGCGACTTCCGGGGAGATCCGGCGAGCGCTCTGCTGGAGACGCTCGACCCGGAGCAGAACAATACATTTCGCGACAACTACCTGGACCAGCCGTTTGATTTGAGCAAGGTGCTGTTTATCTGCACGGCCAACCAGCTGGATACGATTCCGGCGCCGCTGCTCGACCGGATGGAGATCATTGAACTCACCGGGTATACGGAGGAGGAGAAGGTCAACATTGCGGAGCGGTATCTGATCCCGCGGCAGGCGAAGGAGAATGGCCTGACGAAGGAGGTTGCCAAAGAGGAGACGCCGACGACCGAGACCGCGCAGGATGCCGAGCCTGGGCCTGCGACGACGGCCGAGACGGTGCCGAGCTTTGCTGACGTGATCGAGTTCCCGACTGTGAGTGTGGCGTTGATTGCGCGGCACTATACGCGGGAGGCTGGCGTCCGCAGGTTGGAGCAGCTGATCGGAACGGTCTGCCGCAAGGTGGCGCGACGCATTGCCGAAGGGCAGACGGAGAAGGTTGTGGTGACTCCGGAGTTGATCCATGAGTTCCTGGGTGGCATCAAGGTGCGCGTGGATACGGAGATCGCGGAGCGGACGAAGCGTTCGGGCGTGGCGGTAGGCCTGGCGTGGACGCCCGCGGGAGGCGACGTGCTCTTTATCGAGGCAAACAAGATGAAGGGCAAGGGCGGATTTACGATGACGGGCCAGATCGGCGATGTGATGAAGGAGTCGATGCAGGCGGCGCTGACGTGGGTCCGGTCGAACGCGATCACGCTGGGTCTGGATGAGGACGTCTTGAAGGACACCGACATTCACATCCATGTGCCTGCGGGAGCGATCCCGAAGGACGGACCGAGCGCCGGTGTGACGATGGCGACGGCCCTCGTGAGTCTGCTGACGGATACGCCGATCCGACCGCTGCTGGCGATGACGGGCGAGATTACGTTGAGCGGCAATGTGCTGCCGGTCGGCGGGATCAAGGAGAAGTTCCTAGCGGCCAAGCGGGTCGGTGTTCGGGATGTGATTCTTCCAGCGGACGTGCGAACGAACGTCGAGGAGGACTTAACCAAGGAACAGGTCGAGGGTGTCACGATTCACTATGCGACGCGGATCGAGGATGTGCTCGCGGTGGCCTTGCCGAAGACGGTACGGGAGGCGGTGCAGGACGAGGTAGTTCGCGAAGAGGTGCTGAGCGCGGCAGTGTAGTTCAGCGGCGAGCGACAGACTGTGGCTGGCGGTCCGGAGGCTCGGGCCGCCATGTTTTTGCCGGGGATGACGATGATGACGGTGGGCCACTCGACGCTCTCGATCGAGGACTTCCTCCACGTGCTTCGAGAGAATGGATGCCGGCTGCTGGTGGACGTCCGCCGGTACCCGGGATCGCGGCGTTACCCGCAGTTTGGGGCAGACGGCGTTGTTCGCCTCGCTGGCTGCGCACGGGATTGAGGGTGTGTGGCGCGAAGGCCTGGGCGGCCGCCGTAAGGCGCTCCGGACAGTGTGAACGACGGCTGGCGGGACGAGAGCTTTCGCGGGTATGCGGATTACATGCGGACGCCTGAGTTCGAGCGGGAGATGGAGTGGCTGGCTGGCCGCGACGACCTCCGCGCTGTTGCGGTGATGTGTGCGGAGGCGGTTCCGTCCCGGTGCCATCGGTCGCTGATCGCAGATGCGATGCTTGTGCGCGGCATGGAGGTAGAAAACCTGTTTATCGAGGCGGGTGGTCGCAGTCACCTTAAGCGACATGCGATGACTTCGTTTGCTAAGGTCGAGGGCGGACGACGGCTTTGGTATCCCGGCGAGGGAGGATTATTCGGATGAACGAAGGGTGCGTGAGTGGCGTGAAGAAAGCGCACCGGATTTTGTGTTCCTTCACCATTCCCGGTGAGTCATGAAACCCATTGCCCGGATCGAGGCTCCTAGGAGCTTGTTGAAATAGCTCTTGTCTGCATGTGTCTGCATGTGGGATCCGGGTACTTTGGCTGGATTGGGATGGATGCGAGACGTTGTTGGGAGTGCTGAGCGTGTTTGGCAACCCTCACCCGTGTTTCAGGCGCACTGCGGCTGAGAGTCTTGCTGGATTTGGTTTGCGAGCAGCCGTGGCAGGCGCAGGAGGTTGTGCGCGGCGCAGTGGGAGACGAAGATCCAGTCCACCTTGCCCAGGCCGCGCAGCTTCCCCTGTCGCAGCGGTCCGGTCCCCTTTAAAGCCAGCCGAAGGTCTTCTCCACGAGCCAGCGGCGGCTGAGCGAGCGGGCATAGCCCGAGTGCCGGGTCGTTCTCCGGTCGATGCGGGACCGGCGCCCTTTCTCGTTCTTCTGCACAGGCACGGTGACGTTCAACTGGCGTGCCGTGGCGACGAAATCCTCGCTGTCATAAGCCTTGTCCGCGCCCACCAGCTTCGATTCCTTGCCATAACTCTTCCTGTACAGCCGCGCGTCCGGGTCGGTGCTGGACTGGTGCGTGTCGTTGGAGCGCTTCTGGCCACGGAAGTTCGTGCCGTCGTTATCGTCGGAGCCATGCTTGGGCCGGAAGCTCTTCTGCGAAGCCCACGCCTGGATCAGCGTGCCATCCACGGTGAAGTGCTCATCGCTCCTGAAGCGCTTGGCCAGCCGGTTCACCTCCGCGAAGAAGCGCTGCGCCACTTCGTTGTTGAGCAGCCGGTCGCGGTTCTTGTCGGGGTCCCCAACCTGCTCGCAGGTTGGGGTGGGAGAACACCGCTTGGTTCCACACCGCGTCATCCATGCTCAGACCGACGAACCAACGAAACAGCAGGTTGTAGTCCAGCTGCTCGACCAGCTGCCGCTCCGAGCGAACCGAGTAGAACGCCTGCAACAACGGCGCCCGCAGCACATACTCCGGCGCAATCGAGGGCCGCCTCGAAGCCGCGTACAGCTGATCGAACTCCGCGCTCAAGCTCCGCAGCACCGTGTCCGTCAGCCCCCGAATCTCCCGCAAAGGGTGATCCGCCGGAACACGCTGCTCCAACGTCACACAGCTGAACATCTCGTCCTGACTACGCTCATCACCACGCATCCTCGTAAGACGAATCAGCCCTGTGCATCGCCGCCCGAGGTGCCTATTTCAACAAGCTCCTAGACGGTGGAGGAGTGACTGGATGACCACAGACAAGAGAGTTGCGGCTAAGAAGATGGCTGCAAAGGCGGCTGGGGCAGAAAAGGCTAATGCGGAGAAGAAGAGCGCGACCAAGGGTGCTTCCGTAAAGCCGAAGTCGATGCCCAAGAGCGGAAAGGATCCGAAGGGGGGCCTGACAGCTGAGGGGCGGAGGTACTTCGCCGAGAAGGAGGGCTTGCATCTGCGGCCTGGGGTTATGGGACCGGCGGATACGCCCGAGAAGATGTTGCGTAAACGTTCGATCCTGTTGAAGAACTTGTTGGGCAAGAGTTGCTTCACGCTTGTTGCCCTGGCGTGAGTGTGATTCCGTTGTAACAGCAGCGGAGGGCAGCGGCATGATGGGACGGCAGAGCGCACAGG
>JAABUQ010005723.1_pt1 | contig 19489 bp, 17 predicted proteins | sample 5560001 | NCBI WGS metagenome assembly JAABUQ01 (sample SAMN10711888, study PRJNA513371) | rock metagenome | isolation source: Antarctica rocks | place: Antarctica: Victoria Land, Finger Mt nord | collected 2015-12-18
TGCTGTCCACTGGCGGCTCGGCCCGCGCGTTGCGGGAGGCCGGGGTGCCGGTGCGGGAGGTGGCCGAGCACACCGGCTTCCCGGAAATCCTGGACGGCCGGGTGAAGACCCTGGTGCCGCAGATCCATGGCGGCATCCTCGGCCGGCGCGACTTGCCGGAGCACCTGGCGCAGATGCAGCAGCACGGCATCGCCCCGATCGACCTGGTCTGCGTCAACCTGTATCCGTTCGAGGCGACTGTCGCCGCCGGCGGCGCCCCGGACGAGTGCGTGGAGAACATCGACATCGGCGGCCCGGCGCTGATCCGCGCCGCCGCCAAGAACTTCGACGGCGTGGCTGTCCTGACCGACCCGGCCCAGTATGCCGGCCTGATGGACGAGCTGCCCCGCGGCGGCACCACCCATGCCCTGCGGCTGCGCCTGGCCGGGGAGGCCTATGCCCGTACCGCCGCCTACGATGCCGCCATCGCCGCCTGGTTCGCACGCGACGTGCTGTTCCCGCCGCGCATGACCCTGTCCGGCACGCTGCGGCAGACGCTGCGCTATGGCGAGAACCCTCACCAGCAGGCCGCGTTCTACGTCAACGGCGCCCGGCCCGGCATCGCCACTGCCACGCAGGTGCAGGGCAAGGAGCTGTCCTACAACAACCTGAACGACACCGACGCCGCGTTCGAGTGCGTGGCCGAGTTCGATGGCTCCGCCGTGGCCATCATCAAGCACGCCAATCCCTGCGGCGTCGCCGAGGCGGCCAGCACGGGGGACGCCTGGGACCTAGCGCTGCGCTGCGACCCCGTGAGCGCGTTCGGCGGGATCGTCGCCGTGAACCGCCCCTTGGATGGTCCCACCGCCGAGCGCATCGCCGCCATCTTCACCGAGGTCATCATCGCGCCCGACGCCGATGCCGAGGCCCGGATGGTGCTGGCGCGGAAGCGGAACCTGCGTCTGCTGCTGACGGGCGGGCTGCCTGATCCGGCTGCGCCGGGCAGCACGGTCCGGGGCGTGTCAGGCGGCTTCCTCGCGCAGTCCCGCGACGCCGGGCGCATCGGGGCGGCGGACGTGCGGACCGTGACGCGGCGGGCACCTACGGCGCGGGAGCTGACCGACCTGCTGTTCGCCTTCCGGGTGTGCAAGCATGTGAAATCCAACGCCATCGTCTATGCCCGGGACGGCGCCACCACCGGCGTCGGCGCCGGGCAGATGAGCCGGGTGGACAGCGCCCGCATTGCGGCATGGAAGGGCGCGGAGGCAGCCAAGGCCGCGGGACTGGCGACGCCGCTGACGATGGGGAGCGTGGTGGCGTCGGACGCCTTCTTCCCGTTCGCTGATGGGTTGGAGGCTGCCGTCGCCGCGGGCGCCACCGCCGTCATCCAACCCGGTGGATCGATACGGGATGCCGAGGTGATCGCCGCTGCCGATGCGGCCGGGGTGGCGATGGTGCTGACGGGGATGCGGCACTTCCGGCATTAGGCAGGGCGATCACCCTTGGCTCCCTCTCCCTCTGGGAGAAGGGTTAGGGTGAGGGAGGCCGCAAGCGCCAACTCCGGCCGGTTTGGAAGCGGGTTTTGTCCTTGAACGGGCGGATTAGGCCCTTGCCGCTTCCCTCATCCCGGCCCTTTCCCGGAGGGAGAGGGAGCAGGCAGTTGGCGTCAATGCGCCAGGGACCCCGCTCCTGCATCAGAGGGCGGGATTTTACTCCCGGTTCCTGGGCTGCCGATCGTTGCGGGTCTTGAGACGGCACCGGGCAGGGCTGTGCCTCGCCCTCCTCCAGTGTTTTGCTCACCGGCCCAGCTTTATCGGCCACCAGCGCGTTGCTCTTGGTGCTCCCTCATAGCGGCTAAGCGCCGCCCCAATTCATCGTGAGGCCGCCATCCATCACCCAGGTCTGCCCGGTCACGTAATCCCCGGCGTCGGACGCCAGGAACACGGCCAGGCCGGCGATCTCCTCCGCACGCCCCGGACGATGCCAGGGGATGGCCGCCATGCTCTTGTCGCGCTTGGCCGGGTCGTCCAGGGTTTTCTGCGTCATGGGCGTGGCGATCAGCCCGGGGGCGATGGCGTTCACGTTGATGCGGTCCGGCGCGACCTCGACCGACAGGCTCCGCACCAGGGAGTTCACGCCCGCCTTGGCCATGCCGTACGGCGCGCTGCCCGGCGTCGGCAGGTGCCCGGCGACCGATCCCACCACAATCAGCCGCCCGCCGCCGCCCGCCTTCTTGCGCAGCCGGACGAAGGCGCGGGCACAGAACAGCGGCCCCATCAGGTCCGTCCGCAGGATCTCCTCCATCTTGGCATCGTCCATCTCCGCGACCGGCATCCCACTCATGCCGGTGCCGGCATTGGCCACCAGCAAGTCCGGCGTGCCCAGCGCCGCTACCGTGGCGTCGAACAGGGCCTGGACGGACGCCGGGTCGCCCACGTCCGACTGCACGACGTGCGCTCGCCGCCCGGCCGCTGCGACGCGGCGCTGCGTCTCCTCGGCGCCGTCCTTGTCCGTATGGTAGCTGATGGTGATGTCTGCACCCTCCTGTGCGAACGCCTCGGCGGTTGCCTGGCCGATGCCGCTATCCGCACCGGTGATGATTGCGATCTTGCCGTGCAGCTTCATGGGGCCTCCTGGATGTTCAGGCAGCGCCGAAGAGGCGGGTCAGGTTTCGCATGCAGCCGATCACCACCGCACGATTGCTTCCCCCCTCTGCCTTGGGGAAAGGGCCGGGGTGAGCGGCAAGGGCCTAGCCTGCCGATTGCAGGACGAAATCTGCATCTCAACGAGCGGGGTTGGTGCCCGCGGCCTCCCTGCCCCGGCCCTCTCCCAGAGGGGAAGAAGGCGGGATGGCTGCTCCTTGGCAGCCCAGCGCTCGGATGACGCCCTCCCCAGACCCGAGCGGCGCATGAACGTCGAAGGCAAGCTGCTGCAAGTGCGCGTCCGCCGACACCCAGGCCGCAACCGTGGACGCCGGGCGAACCCCTAATGCGGCATGTCGAAGGGGCGCCCGCCAAACCTCCGTCGCGCCGTCCGCCGCAGCAGCCCCGAACGTGACGGACGCCAAGGCATCCCGCTTGAAGCCCGCCAGGAACACCGGCGCCCCACCGCCTGCCCGCGGCAGCCAGCGGCTCCAGTAGAAGGCCAGCGCCAGCGGCGGGCGTACGCCGGGCGGGGCGGGGCGCAGGTCCAGGTCGGGCCGGCGGTCGGGCGCGGCGCGCTCCCAATCCTGCAGCCAGGGCTGGCCGAACGCCGCCACCGGCCAGTGCGCGGCGAAGCTGGAGTGCTGCCGGGCCAGGTCGTCCAACGACTTGCCCTGGATGCGCCGCGCCTCCAGCCCGGAGGGGCCGCGCGCCCACACATCCCATTGCTGCCGCTTGATCCGTCCGTCGAGGCTGTACCGGGTGTTGACCGCGATGCCCTGCACCTCGCCGCCGCGCCAGGTGCTGGTTTCCTGCATCAGGTACTGCACGTCGAACAGCCACGTCGAGGCGGTCAGCGCCAGGGTCGCGTCCACCGTCAGGAGGCCGCCCGCCGACGACACCTCGGTTCGGACGGCGATGCGCCCGGAATGGCTGGCGGCGCCTTCGTAGCGGCAGACCTCCGCCGCGCCGGCCGGGTTGGGCAGGAACGGGTTGGTCAGCACCAGGGCGGCCAGCAGCGGGGCGGCCAGCAGGGCAGAGACACGTAGGCGCAGGGATCACCTTTTCAGATGCTCGCCAACCTTGGCGGCGGCCTGTACTAAGCAGGGACCCGCCCGCAGGAGCAAGCCATGAAGCGCCGCACCTTCCTTGTCGCCGCCGCCGGGCTGGCGATGCCGCGTGTCGGGCGCGCCCAAGGCAGCCGGGTGCTGCGCTTCATCCCGCAGGCGGACCTCTCGACGCTCGATCCGCACTGGAACACCGCGTATGTCACCCGCAACCATGGCTTCATGGTGTTCGACACGCTGTACGGCATCGACGGCCAGTACCGCGCCAGCCCGCAGATGGTGGCCGGGCACACGACGGAGGCGGACGGGCTGCGCTGGACGTTAACTCTCCGTGATGGCCTGCGCTGGCATGACGGGGCGCCGGTGCTGGCGCGGGACTGCGCTGCCAGCATCCGCCGTTGGGGCGCCAAGGACACCTATGGCCAAGCCCTGCTGGCCGCGACGGACGAGCTGTCGGCGCCGGACGACAGACGCATCGTGTTCCGCCTCAAGCGCCCGTTCCCGCTACTGCCTGACGCGCTGGCCAAGTCCGGCGTTTACATGCCCGCCATGATGCCCGAGCGCCTGGCCCTGACCGACCCCTCGACGCAGGTGACGGAGATGGTCGGCAGCGGCCCGTTCCGCTTCAAGGCTGACGAGCGCGTGCCCGGCGCCCGCGCCGTTTACGAACGCTTTGAGGGCTACGTGCCGTTGCCCACCGGGACCCCGGATCGCACCGCCGGCCCCAAGGTCGCCCACCTGGACCGCGTCGAGTGGACCACCGTGCCTGACCCGGCTACTGCCGCGGCGGCCTTGCAGCAGGGGGAGACGGACTGGTGGGACTATGCCAGCGCCGACCTGCTGCCGCTGCTGCGCCGCAATCCCGGCATCAAGGTGGAGGTGCAGGACCCCGCCGGGCAGATCGCGCTGATGCGGATGAACCACCTGCAGCCGCCGTTCAACAACCCCGCCATCCGCCGGGCTGTGCTGGGGGCGGTCAGCCAGGCCGACTTCCTCACGTCGTTCATGGGCGAGGACCGCGCGCTGTGGCGGGACGGGGCCGGCATGTTCACGCCGGGCACGCCGCTGGCCAACGACGCCGGGCTGGAGGCGTTGACCGGCCCGCGCGACCTGGACCGGGTGCGGCGCGAGCTGAAGGACGCCGGCTACAAGGGCGAGCGGGTGGTGCTGATCGTGCCGACCGACTTCCCCAACCTGAAGGCCATGGCGGACGTGGGCGCCGACATGCTGACGCGCATCGGCATGAACGTCGATTACCAGGCAACCGACTGGGGCACCCTGCTGACCCGGCGCGCCAAGAAGGACCCGGTGGACGCGGGCGGCTGGAGCGCCTTCTTCACCTTCGGCGCCGGCACCGACCAGGCCAGCCCGGCCGCCAACCTGATGCTGCGGGCCAACGGCGCCAACGCCTGGTTCGGCTGGCCGGACGACCCGGAGATCGAGCGCCTGCGCGACGCCTGGTTCGCCGCCCCGGACCTGCCGGCGCAGCGCCGCATCGCCGCCGATTTGCAGCGGCGGGCGTTCGAGACGGTGCCGTACATTCCGCTGGGCCAGTATTTTCAGCCGACCGCCTACCGCACCAGCTTGACCGGGGTGCTGAGCGGGTTCTCGATCTTCTGGAACGTCCGCAAGGAGGGCTGACCGATGCGCCGATGGCCGATGCGCCGAGGGATTGCCGCCTGCGCCCTGCTGCTCGCGGGCCACGCGGCACAGGCCGACGACCTCGTGCTGCGCGACATGGGCAGCTTCCATGTCGGCGGGAAGCTGGTCGAGATCACCGGACGGCCCGAGCGGGACGTGACGTTCACCGCCGGCGGCGTGCCGGCGCATGTGGACCCCAACGGCACCTACATGGCCGGGCAGATGTACGTGCAGTACTTCCTGCCGGCGAACCAGCGCAGCACCGTTCCTCTGCTGATGTGGCACGGCGGCGGCCTGACGGGCGTGACGTGGGAGACCACGCCGGACGGCCGCATGGGCTGGCGCGACTGGTTCCTGCGGCAGGGGTGGCCGGTTTACGTTTCCGACGCCGTTGAGCGCGGCCGGGCCGGCTGGGCGATGTATCCCGACATCCTGCCCGGGGAGCCGGTGTTCCTGACCACCGCCAACCCGTATGAGCGGTTCCGCATCGGCGACGGCCCCGGGTCGTTCGACCAGGACCCGGCGAAGCGCCGTCAACTGCCGGGCAGCCAGTTCCCCGCCGAGGGCTACGACAATTTCGTCAAGCAGAACGTGCCGCGCTGGACCACGACGGATGCGATGACGATCGACGCCTACCTTGCCGAGGTGGACCGGGTGTGTCCCTGCGTGCTGCTGTTCCATAGCCAGGCCGGGCAGTTCGGCTTCAAGGTGGCGCAGGCGCGGCCCGACAAGGTGCGCGCCCTGGTGGCCCTGGAGCCCGCAGGCGTCGGCGACCCGGCGCAGGCGGCCAAGCTGAAGGGCATCCCGATCCTGGTGGTGTACGGCGACAACATCGCCAAGGACTCGCGCTGGCCGGCGATCCGCGCCAGTGGAATCGGGTTCGTCGATCTGGTGCGGCAGGCGGGCGGGGACGTGCAGGTGGTGGACCTGCCGGACCGAGGCATCCTCGGCAACTCGCACATGATGATGATGGACCGCAATAATTTGCAGGTGGCGCAGGTGGTGCAGGACTGGCTGGTGGGGAAGGGGCTGGCGAAGTAAGGGCAAGTTGGACGGTGATTGAATTTTAGTGGTCCGCTGGACCATGTAGTTCAGGTGTGGACCGCAAGGGACATCCTGTTTGACCTCGTTGACGACATGACCTCGGACCCAGTCGTGACCGCAGCCGTTTCGACCCCGGGCGGTACGCTGAAGTTTATGGCCGAGCCGGAGGTCAGGGGATCAACCCTCGTGCTGCACGGTATGCACGTCCAAGATGCCAACCCAAACGCCGTAGGCGTTGGCAACCTGATGGTCTTGGCTCAACCATTGATGGAAAGGATGGGCTTCGATGGACTCGTCGTTGAGGGAGCGGTTCGCACGACTGGGGCCAATCCAGGCCGTCGGCCGCGTCCCCTCCGGTTCACCCGCAACCTTCGTCCTGCGCCTGCCCCGGGGCCGGGCGGCGCCTAAAACAATCGACGGGGCGCTTGCCCTGGCCCGGCGCGGCGTCACGCTGCTGCGTGCCAAACGGGCGATGGAGGAGCTGCTCGCAACCGGCCGGGCCTTCGTTCACTTGCCGATGGTTGAGGATGCCGTGGCCCTGTCCGCGGATCTTGCAATTGCCGGCATTGCCGCCGCGTCTGCCGACCCACCGCAGGCCGTGGACGTTCGCGCCCTGCGTCAGCGCCTCGGCCTAACCCGGGAGGGGTTCGCTGCGCGCTACGGCCTGGAACTGGAAGCCGTGCGGAATTGGGAGGCAGGGCGACGCGACCCTGACACGACGGCGCGCAGCTACCTTCAGGCAATCTCGAACGATCCTGAGCAGGTCGAGCGGGCGTACGCTCCGACGCCAGCCATCTGACCAGCCCTCGACGCTTGAGTATCCTCGGCAGTTAGTGCGTCAGTATCTTCGACAGGAATGCCCGCGCCCGCTCGCTCGCAGCCCCGCCGAAGAACGCATCCCGCTCCGCGTCCTCCACAACCTCGCCGGCGTCCATGAACACCACCCGGTGCGCCACCTTCCGGGCGAACCCCATCTCGTGCGTCACCACCATCATTGTCATGCCGTCCCGCGCCAGGGCCACCATCACGTCCAGCACCTCGCTGACCATCTCGGGGTCCAGCGCACTCGTCGGCTCATCGAACAGCATCACCACCGGGTCCATTGCCAGGGCGCGGGCGATGGCGACGCGCTGCTGCTGGCCGCCACTGAGCTGGCCGGGATATTTCTGGGCGTGCGCCGACAAGCCCACCCGGTCCAGCAGGTCGGCCGCCCGGCGCCGGGCGTCGGCGGGCGGGCGGCGCAGCACCTTCTGCTGGGCCAGGCATAGGTTCTCGATCACCCGCAGGTGCGGGAACAGCTCGAAGTGCTGGAACACCATGCCCACCCGGGCGCGCAGCCGCGGCAGGTCCACGCCGCGCGCCCGGCCAGCCACGGGCAGGGCCACGCCGTCAACGGTGATCGTCCCTCCCTGGAACGGCTCCAGCGCGTTCACGCACTTGATCAGGGTGGACTTGCCGCTGCCGGAGGGGCCGCAGACCACCACGACCTCGCCCTTGGCGACGGTCAGGGAGCAGCGTTTCAGGACCTGCATCGCCGGGCCATACCACTTGCTGACCCCGTTCATGATGATGACGGCGGGGGTGATGACGGCGGGGGTGGTGCCAGTGGGGGTGGCGGGGGTAATGGTGGTGGACATCGAGGCCCCTAACGGATGATGGCGATGCGTCCGCCCAGACGCTTCACCCCCTGGGACGCCAGGAAGCATACGGTGAAGTAAACGGCGGCAGCGAACACGTACATCTCCACCAGCCGCCCATCCCGCTGCGCCACCTTGCTCGCCGCGCCCATGAAGTCGGTGATCGACAGCACGTACACCAGCGAGGTGTCCTGGAACAGCACCACCGTCTGCGTCAGCAGCACCGGCAGCATGGTGCGGAACACCTGCGGCAGCACGACCGACCCCATCACCTGCCGGTAGGTCAGCCCCAGCGCATATCCCGCCGCCACCTGCCCGCGCGGGATGCTGCCGATGCCGGCGCGGATGATCTCGGAAAAGTACGCCGCCTCGAATAGGGTGAAGGTCAGCAGGCTGCTGGCGAACGCACCGACCTGCACCGGACGGCTGGCGCCGGTGGCCCACTGGCCGAGGTAGGGGACGAGGAAATAGAACCAGAAGATCACCAGCACCAGCGGCAGCGCCCGAATCAGGTTGACGTAGCCCGTCGCGATCGTCCCCAGCACCCGGCCGCCGGCCAGCCGCAGCAATGCTATCCCCGTGCCCAGGACCACCCCGCCCGCCGCGGCCAGGAAGGTCAGCGTCAGCGTGAAGCGCATCCCGTCCAGGAACAGGTAGGATAGGTTGCGGCGGATGACGTCCCAGTCAAACCCCATGCCAAACCCCACGCCGAACTCCATGGGCAAATCCCGTCATGCCCCGACATAGCCCGGCACCCGCACCCGCCGCTCCAGCCAGCGCATCAGCAGCGTTACCAAGAGGTTCACCACCAGGTAGCCGGCCGTCGCCGCCGTGAACGCCTCGAACACCTGGAAGGAGAACTCCTGCATCGCCCGCGCCCGCGCCGTCAGCTCCGCCAGGCCGATGGTCAGCGCGACGGAGGTGTTCTTCACGGTGTTGATCAGCTCGCTGGTCAGCGGCGGCAGGATGATGCGGAACGCCATCGGCAGCAGCACGTAGCGGTAGGTCTGCGGCACCGTGAGCCCCAGCGCCGTCCCCGCCAGGCCCTGGCCCCGCGGCAGCGCGCCCAGCCCGGCGCGCACCTGCTCGGCCACCCGCGCCGACATGAACAGGCCGATCCCGGCGGCGGAGATCACGAACGGCGCGTCCTGCAGGGATTTCAGCCAATCGCCGGCAGCCACCGGCACCACCTCCGGCAGGACGAAGTACCACAGGAACAACTGCACCAGCAGCGGGATGTTGCGGAACAGCTCCACCCATGCCGTGCCCACCGCCCGGGCGAGCGGGTTGGGCAGCGTCCGCAGCACGCCCATCACGGTGCCCAGCGCCAGCGCCACCAGCCACGCCAGGGCGGACACCTCCAGCGTCGTCAGCAGGCCCTGCAGCAACATGTCCCAATAGGTGCCGGCGCCCTCCGGCGAGGGGTCCCAGAAGATGCGCCAGTTCCAATGGTAGCTCATGGCACGGGCGATGACGGCACGGGGTTAGCTGCCGTAATGCGCCGGGTCCGGGCTGTCGCTGGGGTTCTGGAAGGCGCGGGCCAGCACGGGAGGCATCGGCAGGTTCAGGTTCAGGTTGCGCGGCGGGATCGGCTGGGTGAACCAGCGGTTGTACAGCGCGGTGCCCTCGGGGCTGCGGAACAGCGCCGCGGTCGTGCTGTCCACCAGCGTCTTAAACGGGGCGTCGTCCTTGCGCAGCATGATGGCATACGGCTCGGGCTGGCTGAACGCGTCCTCGCTGATGCGGTAGGCGCCGGGGTCCTTGCTGGCGGCGACCAGGCTGGCCAGCAGCACGTCGTCCATCACGAACGCGGCGGCGCGGCCGGTCTCGACCAGCAGGAAGCTCTCGGCATGGTCCTTGGCGGTCAGGATGTTCAGGCCGAGCTTGCGCTGGGTGTTGGCGGCGTTGAGCTGGACGATGTTGGTGGTGCCGCTGGTGGACACGACGCTGCGGCCCTTCAGGCTGTCGATGTCCGTCAGGCCCGTCGCGGCCTTGGACACGAACTTGCTTGCCGTCAGGAAGTAGGTGTTGCTGAACGCCACCTGCTGCTGCCGGGCGGCGTTGTTGGTGGTGCTGCCGCACTCCATGTCGATGGTCCCGTTGGCCAGCAGCGGAATGCGGGTGCTGCTGGTGACGGGCGTCATCTCGACCTTCAACCCGGGCATGCCAAGCTGCGCCTTGATGGCGTCGACCACCTTCAGGCAGACGTCGATGGCGAAGCCGACCGGCTGCTGCTTGTCGTCGAGGTAGCTGAACGGCACCGAGCTGTCGCGCACCCCCATGGCGATGGTGCCGGTCTCCTTGATCTTCTGCAGCGTCCCGGTCAGCCCCTGCGCCCCCGCGGCAGCGGGAAGCACGAGGGTTAGCGTGAGTGCGAGGTGGGCGGGGCGCATGACGGGAACTCCTGATATCGTTGCGGGCGGGCGGCCCATCGCCGGGCGGTGCGCCATGCGGCGGTTGTGGCGACATTAGCCGACCTGCCGCCTCCGTCCAGCGTGGGGCAACGGCCTATGCGGTCGTCCCGCGCGCCTCGCCTGCGCCGCCCGACGGCGGCACCATGTGAGCCGGGATGAGATTGCAGACCCTCGGCGGCCCGGGCGCCGCCCGCACCTTGCGCGATCCGAACGTGCTGGCGCAACGCCGCGCGATGCTGGACTTGCCGCATGTCACCCTGCTGACCGCCTATGCCGCGGGGCTGCGCGCGGCGGGACCGGACGCGCGGACTCCAAGCTGGCAAGTGCCCGACTTCGATCCCCTCGACGGTGGCACTGCCGCCCGCGTGCTGTTCGTGCTGGAGAAACCCGGCCCTGGCATCGTGCCCGGCGGCTTCGTCAGCCGCGATAACGGCACCCCGACCGCCCAGGCCATCCACGCCTTCATGCACCAGGCCGGGCTGCCGCGGGCCGAGACGGTGTTGTGGAACCTGGTCCCGTGGTGGAACGGCACGACGGCCATCACCGCGGGGGAACGGGCGGCGGGGATCGAGGCCCTGAGGACTCTGTTGCCGCTGCTGCCGCAACTCGACACCGCAGTGCTGGTGGGCCGCACCGCCGGGGCAGCAGCGCCGTTGCTGGGCGGCGTGCGGATGCTGCGCAGCGCCCACCCCAGCCCGCAGGTGCGCGCCGGCTTCCGTGACCGTTGGGATGCGATCCCGGAGGTCTGGCGGCAGGCCCGGCGCTGACGTCCCCCGCAACCTGGCAAAGCACCTGCCGTTGTTGCGTCCTGCCCGCCAGGATCGGACCTGCTCATCATGCCTCCCAGCCTCGGCCAACCGCTGCCCTACCATCCGGATGTCGAACGCAGGGAACCTGCCGAGGCGGCGTCGGTCGCCTCGTTGCAGCGGTCGGTGCGCAGCATCCTGGGCAAGACCTGGCGCAACTACGGCCATGCCGTGCGCGGCGTCCACGCCAAGAGCCACGGCCTGCTGGAGGGCGAGCTGCATGTCCGGGGCGGCCTGCCGCCGGCGCTGGCGCAGGGCCTGTTCGCCCGGCCGGGCGCCTACCCCGCCGTGGTGCGCGTCTCGATCAACCCGAGCGACGTGATGGACGACAGCATCTCCGCCCCCCGCGGCATCGCCGTGAAGGTGATCGGCGTGACCGGCGAGCGGCTGCCCGGCTCGGAGGGCGACGTGACGCAGGACTTCACCTTCGTCAACGGCCCCTACTTCGTCGTGCCGAGCGTCCGCATCTTCACCCGCACGTTCAAGATGCTCGCCATCAGCGCCGAGACCGGGCAGGCGTGGAAGAAAGTGGTCTCCGCCGTGCTGCGCGGGGTGGCGGCGGTGCTGAACGCCGCCGGGACCGACAGCGGGCTGGTGAAGGGCGTCGGCGGCCAGGTGCTGACCCATCCGCTGGGGGAGACCTACTATACCCAGACGGCGTTCCGGCACGGCGATTATGTCGCCAAGCTGTCCCTGCTGCCGGTCTCGCCGGAGCTGGCGGCGATGAAGGACAAGCCGGTGGACATCGCCGGCCAGCCGAACGGGCTGCGTGCGGCGGTGATCGACTTCTTCAGGGACCACGGTGCCACCTGGGAGCTGCGCGTGCAGCTTCGCACCAATCCCGGGACCATGCCGGTCGAGGATTCGTCGGTGCCCTGGCCGGAGGCGGAAAGCCCCTACCTCCCGGTTGCCCGCCTGGTCGTGCCGCCGCAGCCGGCGTGGAGTGAGGCGCGGGCGCGGCAGGTCGATGACCGCCTGGCGTTCAATCCCTGGCACGGGCTGGAGGCGCACCGGCCGCTGGGGTCGGTCAACCGGGCACGGCGAGGCGTATATGGATTGTCGGCCCAGTTCCGTGGGGAGCGCAACGGCTGCCCGATGCGGGAGCCGCAGTCGTGGCCGGGCCTGTCGGCGGACCCGGCGGCAGTGTATGGCTCGCCGGGGCGGGAGGGACGCCGGCCCGGAGTCCCAGGCGTGCCGCGGCGGCTGCGTGCCGCCCTGCCGCTTCCGGCTGCGCTGCTCCTGGTGGCGGCCGGGGTCGCCGGGGTGCTTGCGGCGCGCAGCTTCCGGCAGCGGAGGCGTGGTCTGCTCTAGCCACTTCCCAATGCGGTGGTGTTATGGTTCTCCATAGTCGGCCCGGACGCCACTACGGAAGGCACCCCGCATGAAAGTCACCATCGAGATCGACTGCACCCCGGACGAAGCCCGGCAGTACATGGGCCTGCCCGACGTGAAGCCGATGCAGGCCGCGTTGATGGCACGCATGGAGTCGCAGATGGCCGAGACCGCCGAACGCCTGTCGCCCGAGGCGCTGTTGCGGTCCTGGATGGCGCTGGTGCCGCAGTCGCAGGAAGGAATGAAGGATATGTTCGGACGGTTTTTCCAGTCGCTGCCCGGCGTGCCGGGCACGAAGGTCTAGGGCTATGGCGATCTGCCGCAACGCTGCCCTCCGGCAGGCTGGCCGCCGGGTTGGCCGGAGCCTGCTTCTCCTAGCCTGCGCCGCCCTGCTGGCCGACCCTGCGGCGGGCTGGGCGCAGTCGGCCGGCGGCGGCGGGCGCGGCGGGCGGCGTGGGGAACGCGCGGGCGATCCCGCGCAGGCCGAGACGCCCTTGAATGTTCCAGTCGCCGCCAAGCCGCCCCGCACCCGCCTGGAACCAGGCTCCCTGCTGTGCCGGACCGAGGAGGATCTGCAAGCCCATCAAGCCGCCGTCGCAGCCCGCCTGGATGGCCACCCGACGCAGGAGCCTGGTGGCTGCCACCGCCTGACCGCCTTGACAGCCGTCAGCGTCGTCGAGCGTCACGGTCCCGCCCGCACCGAAATCCGCCTGCCAGACCCGGCGGAGACGGTGGGGTGGACGGATGCAGTTGTGCCGAATTAGCTGATCAATCGGGCCGGACCGGATGCAAGGCGGATGCCGCCATGCCGGGGCCTATGCCGGCCCCCGCACGGGCTTCTCCCCCTTGGCAGGTCTTCAAAGACACTGCCTGCCCCCTCTCCCAAATCGGGAGAGGGGGCTGAACCAGGATGCTTAGCTGCGCTCGCCGACCGGCACGAAGTCCCGCCGCGGCGACCCGGTGTAAACCTGGCGCGGCCGGCCGATCCGCTGCGACGGGTCTTCGATCATTTCCTTCCACTGGCTGATCCAGCCGACGGTGCGGGCGACGGCGAACAGCACGGTGAACATGCTGGTCGGGAAGCCCATCGCCTTCAGGATGATCCCTGAGTAGAAATCGACGTTCGGATACAGCTTCTTGCTGATGAAGTACTCGTCGTGCAGAGCAATCCGCTCCAGCTCGACCGCCATGTCCAGCAGGGGGTCGTCCTTGATCCCCAACTCGGCCAGCACCTCCTGGCAGGTCTGCTGCATGATCTTCGCCCGCGGGTCGTAGTTCTTGTAGACCCGGTGGCCGAAGCCCATCAGGCGGACGCCGCTGTTCTTGTCCTTTACTTTCTCGATGAAGGCGGGGATGTTGTCCTTATGGCCGATCTCGGCCAGCATCTTCAGCACGGCCTCGTTGGCGCCGCCGTGCGCGGGGCCCCACAGGCTGGCGATCCCGGCGGCGATGCAGGCGAACGGGTTGGCGCCGGTGCTGCCGGCCAAGCGCACGGTGCTGGTTGACGCATTCTGCTCATGGTCGGCGTGCAGGATGAAGATGCGGTCCATCGCACGGGCCAGCACCGGGTTTACCACGTAGGGTTCGGCGGGCACGGCGTTGATCATGTACAGGAAGTTCTCGGCATAGCCGAGGTCGTTGCGCGGATACATGAACGGCTGGCCGATGGTGTACTTGTAGGCCCACGCGGCAATGGTCGGCAGCTTGGCGATCAGGCGGAAGGCGCTGATGCGGCGGTGCTCGTCGTTCGTGATGTCCAGGCTGTCATGGTAGAAGGCGCTGAGTGCCCCGACGACGCCGCACAGCACCGCCATCGGGTGCGCGTCGCGGCGGAAGCCGTCGTAGAAGCGGCGGAGCTGCTCGTGCAGCATGGTGTGGCGCATGACGCCGTGCTCGAACTCGTGGCGCTGCGCCGCGGTCGGCAACTCGCCGTTCAGCAGCAGGTAGGCGACCTCCAGGAACGACGCCCCCTCGGCCAACTGCTCGATGGGGTAGCCGCGGTGCAGCAGCACGCCCTCGTCGCCATCGATGTAGGTGATCTTGCTTTCGCAGGCGGCGGTGGTGCCATAGCCGGCGTCGTAGGTGAAGATGCCGAGCGCCCCGTACAGCTTGCCGATGTCGGCGGCCGACGGACCGATAGTGCCGGATTTCAGGGGGAGGGACAGCGACTTGTTGGTGCCCTCCATCGTCATCGTGACGGCTCCGGCCAGGCCCTCGGTTCCCTTAACGATACCGTCCATGCTGCTTCACCCTTGTTGTTGGCACGCCTCGGCAGGGGGTCCCGCGCCGTTGATGGCAAAATAAGGGCGGGCGGGTGCTGGACGCAACCTTCGCACCCGCAGCAGACCGAATCGTGAGCTTGCAGGGGCTATTTATCCCTGCGCCCAGGACCTACCCCAGCGCCCAGAACTTATCCCTGCGCCCAGAACGGGTCGGCGTGGCGGAAGTCGTGCCAGGCCTGGCGCACCGCCGCCCGCGTGGCGCCGGAGCCGCCGGCCACGAAGCCATTGACCAGCCCCGCCGCGTAACCCTCCCCGGTGCGGCCAAGCTGCGCCATCAGCCCGGCGGTCGCGGCCCCGTCGTTCAGCAGCCCCAGGGCTTCCTGCAACGCGCCCAGGTGGCGCAGGAAACGCCGGCCGGGCTTGGCGGGGAACAAGGGGGTGAAGAACTCGGCGGCGTAGCGCAGGCGCTTGCAGTCCTTGCGCAGCTCATGCAGCGCCGGGACCGGAAGGTGGCGCAGGCCGCGTCCGGCCCGCCGCACGCGATGCAGCCGGCGGGCCAGGACCTCGGCGGCGAAACCCGTGGCGTCCGCCTGCAGCACATGGTCCTGCGCCGGGTCCAGCCCGTCCCAGGGGCGCAGGTTGGCGGCGCAGGCCAGGGACAGCGACACGGTGCGGAACGCGGCGCCGCCCAGGTGGTCGCGCAGGGCGGCATAGGCCTTGGCCCGGCGGCGCTGGCCTGCCGCCATCAATGCGGCCAGCCGGGGATCGTCCGGGAACGTCTCCAGCACCTGCGCCCCGATGCCGGTCAGGAACACGTCCCAGTCGCGTGCCGCGCCGAGCTGCGCCGCTGTCACCCGCAACGCCGCGCCGAGGGGCGCCGTCTGCGGACAGGCTGCCGGGTGCTTGAAGATGGACAGCGCCGAGCGCAGCCGCCGGGTCGCGACCCGCATCTGGTGCACCGGCACCGGGCTGTTCCCATCGCCGGCCGTCACCGCCCAATGCAGCATTACGCCGACCAGGCTGCCCATCACCAAGGCGATCGCGGTGGACAGCGGCTGGCCTGGCGATACCTGCGGCAGGCCGAGGTGGCCCGGCGGCGGCTCCGTGCCCTGGGCGAGCGCCACGGCCTCGGCAGCCAGCCCGGCCCGGGGCACCGCCAGCCGCACGGCCGCGCCCAGCGCCGCAACCTGCTCCGCCACTGCACCCGGCGGTCCCGCAAGCTGCACCCGGCACAAGGGGCGGATGGTGGCGGGGCCGCGCAAGTGCCCCTCGTGCACCACGACCTCGACCGGGCCAGGCTGCTGGTCCGCATCCAGGTTGGCAAAGCTGTGGCGGCATCCGCGGAAGCTGGCAATGGCGTGGACAGGTCCCGGCAAGGAGGGGGCGAGAGCGGTCTCGGCTGCCTCCGCCAGCAACGGGGGCGGCCCGGCTGGCGGCCAGAACAGGGCGGGGGAGGGATGCAGCGCCTCCAGCCGCCACGGTTCGGTGGGTCCCAGGCCGCACAACGAGCGATTGCGCGCCGCCAGCGCGCCGTCTGCGGTGTCATGCCAGGCCAGGTCCACCCGGGCGGTACGGCCGGACCGCAGCAGGCCGGGCAGGCGAACCAGGCGCGGCAAGTCCTCGGGCGGCAGGGAGAATTCCAGCCGTGCGGCAGGTGGGGCCGGGGCGATCCCGCCTCCGTGGGCTGAGCCTGGAAGGGTTTCGTGCTCCGGTCCGGCCATCGGGTGCGTCCGTCAGGCGACCTGCGGCAGGTCGCGCGGCGACAGGAAGCGGACCAGGCGGGCGCTGCCCTCCGCCAACTCGGCCCAGGGGACGGTCACCAGCAGCTCCACCAGGGCGCCGGAGGGGAAACCTTCCCGCAGGCGGCCCAGCTCCCCGGCCGCCGCGGCCTGCCCGGTCAGCAGCAGCGCCAGGTCGTGCAGGCCGGGGTTGTGGGCGATCACCATGACGCTGCGGACGGTCGGCTGCAGGTCCTGCACCGCGCGCAGCAGGCCGGCGGCAGGGGCTAGATAAAGGCTGTCCATGGGATCGACCAGTGGCGTCTCCTCCCAGGGTTCCAGGGCGTGCAAGGTCTCCATCGTGCGCCGGGATGTCGAGACCAGGACCTGGTCCGGTTGCAGCCCCAGCCCGAACATCGCCCCACGCATCGCCGCCGCCGCCGCCTGGCCACGCGGGTTCAGCGGGCGCTCGAAGTCCGGCAGGCTCGGGTCGTCCCAGGAGGACTTGGCGTGGCGTAGCAGGAGGAGTTGCCGCATGGAGGTAGACTGCCCGCAGCGCGCCCGGGTCGCAAGGTTGGCGGCAGCGGGGTGGTGGGTTGCGAGGGTCCCGCCCGCGTGCAGGTCATGGCCCGGCTTGTCCCGGCCAGCCACTTGTCGCGGCCAGACAAGGGCTGGAATTTTAGCGCCACATCGGCCCGCTGCCGCCACCGGCGCGACAGAAGCATCATTGATATCCTGCTGTCCCCGGCCATGTCGCTGGTTCCGCAGCGTGGCGGCTGCTGGGGAGCGGCCGGGGATCGAGGGGGCATATCCGTTGCAAACCGGCACGTTACAGAGCCAGCGCACCTCCCGTTGCTTGCAGCCCCCTCTGCTTGGAGTTGCAGAACACATGACGACGTCTCACGCATGACGACCCTCCGCGTCGTGCTGGGCGACCAATGCACCCCGGGGCTGAGTTCGCTAGAGGACCTGGACCCCTCGACCGACATCGTCCTGATGGCGGAGGTGATGAAGGAGTGCACCTACGTCCCGCACCATCCGAAGAAGATCGTGCTGATCCTGTCCGCCATGCGCCACTTCGCCCGTGCGTTGGAGGCGCGCGGCGTCAGGGTCGAGTACACCCGGCTGGACGACCCGGAGAACACCGGCAGCTTCCGTGGCGAGGTGCTGCGCGCCTGCGCCCGCCACCAGCCGTCGCGTATCGTCGTCACCGAACCCGGCGAGTGGCGCGTGCTGGAGGACATGCGGACCTGGCACGAGGCGGCCGGCATCGAGTGCGACATCCGCGACGACACGCGTTTCCTGTATCGCATCCAGGACTTCCGCGCCTGGGCGCGCGGGCGCGGCGCGTTCCGGATGGAGACGTTCTACCGCGCGATGCGGCTGCAGACCGGCCTGCTGATGGACGGGACGGAGCCGGAGGGCGGGCGGTGGAACTACGACCCGGAGAACCGCAAGCCGCTGCCGCGCGCCGTAGCCGCCCCGCCGCCGCCGCGCTTCCCGCCGGACGCGGTCACCCAGGACGTGATGGCGCTGGTCGCCGCCCGCTTTCCCACGCACTTCGGCGATGTGGACGGGTTTGCGCTGCCGGTCACTAACCGGGATGCGCGGCTGGCGCTGGCGGACTTCGTGGAGAACCGGCTGGCGCAGTTCGGTGATTGGCAGGATGCGATGCGCGCCGGGGAGGGCGTGCTGTTCCATGCGCTGATCTCCACGTCGATGAACACCGGGCTGCTGGACCCGCTTGAGGCGTGCCGGGCGGCAGAGGCGGCGTTCCGCATGGGGCTGGCGCCGCTGAATGCAGTGGAGGGGTTCATCCGGCAGATCATCGGCTGGCGCGAGTTCGTGCGCGGCGTGTATTGGCTGCGGATGCCGGAGTATGCCGGGCTGAATGGGCTGGACGCGGTGCGGCCGTTGCCGGCGCTGTATTGGACGGCGGATACGCGGATGAACTGCCTGCACCACGCGGTCAGCGATACCAAGGCGCATGCCTATGCCCACCATATCCAGCGGCTGATGGTGCTGGGCAACTTCGCGCTGCTGGCCGGGCTGCACCCGGACGAGGTGTGCGAGTGGTTCCTGGTGGTTTACGCCGACGCCTATGAGTGGGTGGAGCTGCCCAACGTGCGCGGCATGGCGCTGCATGCGGATGGCGGGATCATGGGGTCGAAGCCGTATGCGTCGTCAGGCGCATACATCAACCGCATGAGCGATTACTGCCACGGATGCGAGTACGACGTGACGCGGGGCGTGGGGGAGGGGGCTTGCCCATTCAACGCGCTGTATTGGGACTTCATGGCCCGGCACGGCGACCGCTTCGCCCGCAATCCGCGCATGGCGATGCCGCTGCGGACGCTGTCCAAGATGGAGCCGGACAAGGTGGCGGCGTTGCGGGCGCAGGCGGCGGGGTTCCTGGCGGCGATGGATGCAGGGGAGCGGGTTTAGCCCTCCAGCCAGCGTTGGGCGGCACGGGTCAATCTGAACGCACTCCACACAATGCCAACAATCGGGAGCATGATCAGAGCGATCCAGCCAGCCTCGGCTACAATCTCACCAATATCGAAAGAACTCGAGACAAGTTCTGCGACACCCGCTCCAGCGTCCGCCACAGTGCCAATTACATCAAAGGTGTTCGCTATGAATTCTGCGGTAGCACCGGGTTTATGTTCACCGTTTTGCTGCTCGGTAAGCAAATCCGATATCAAAACGATCTCGGTATTCTTTGACGCTTCGACTATGACCTGATCCACGGCAGTTATCCCGAGCGGTCATCCTCAATGTCACCGCCATCAATCTTGTAGCCATCATCAAAGCAACTGCCAACCCGACCCGCGTTTAGATTTGATAGAACATTTTAGATCATATACCCCGACTCTGTGAGAATCCGGCTCTCCCGCTTGCCAATTTCGTCAGGCGCGACTCTACCTACTCCCATGATCCGCCCCGGCTTCCTCGACCCTGCCTCGCGAAAGGACCTGACTGATCTG
>JAABUQ010005724.1_pt1 | contig 19488 bp, 16 predicted proteins | sample 5560001 | NCBI WGS metagenome assembly JAABUQ01 (sample SAMN10711888, study PRJNA513371) | rock metagenome | isolation source: Antarctica rocks | place: Antarctica: Victoria Land, Finger Mt nord | collected 2015-12-18
GATCGCCTCCGCTTCGAGCCGCTCGCGGTCCTCCGGCCCGAGGCTACCCCAGAAGGTCCGCACCGCGTCGGCATCCTCGCGGGCCCTGGCCCGACCCTGGCGACCCTCCTCCTCCCGGCGCAACCGCTCCCGCTCGACCTCCCGGAGCCGCTCCCGCTCGGCCTTGCCGACATAGCCGGGCGGCGGCGCGAAGTCGTCGACGATGGCCCGGTACAGCCAGCCCGCAGGGTTCCGCTTCAGGGCCTTGTCCTTCCGCCCCGCCAGCCAGTCGAAGGCGTCGAGCTTCTCCGCGATCTTCTCGGCGGGGTGGGCCTCGGCCAGGCCCGCGGCCGTCGCCGGCGTAATCCCACGCGCCACCAGCTCTGCGACCGCGGCAGGCGGCCCGGCTTGGATCTCGGAGGTTGCGAGCACCGGGCTGACGTCGAGGGTGCATGTCCCCCCCCGCCCCGTGAGCGTCTGGTGCTCGGCTTTCGCCTTGGGTCCGGGCGTGTAAACGATGGCCCAATCGGGACGCCCGCCCCGGTCAATCTCGGCCTCATAGGCGACGCCCGAGATGTAGCCAGAACCCACGTGCGGGACATGGACCTTGTACATCTGCTTCTTGACCTGATCGAAGGTGTTGTACCTCGATTGCGGGGCGAAGGTACAGAATTCCGAGTAGAGGAGCCGGGCGGCCTGTCGGTCGTTCTTCAGCGCCGCGTACATCCGGTAAGAGAGCAGCTCGTACAGGCGTTGCGAGGCGGGGGCGAGCGTCGAGAGGTACTCGAAGTCGAGGGGCCGCGCCGGGGCCGTGTCGAGGATCTCGCGGTAGAAGTCGCTGAGGATGAGGTGGACCCCGTCGGCCTTGAGGCCGTCGGGCAGCGTCTCGCCGGTGAAGGCGATCGCATAACGGGTCGAGCCGATCTCCATCGACCGCATCGACCCGTCGACGGATCGATACCGGATCATGGCGGTGATCCCGGCGAACGCGTTCTGATACAACGCCCGCTTAACCGCCCCGGTGTTCGAGGTACCGGACCCGGCCGCCGCGGCGATCTCTCTCAGGCTCCCCAGGCGGAGCACTCGCGGGGCGGGCCGCCCCGCCGCCTCGAGCTTGCGGTTAACCACCAACGTGTCGAGCTTGTAAGCTAGCGGCCCCGGCTGGCCGTACCGGGAATGATATCCGACCTCCCAGCGCAGGGTCGTACCGCCATCATCGGATGTCTCACGGATCGCGATCTCCACCGTACCCGCCTTGGCCAGTCGGTGGATCGGATAGCGCGATAACGCTGTCTCGACCCGGATCACGTCCAGCACCGGGCTTTTGCCAGCTTCACTCATAAAACATCACCACCTCGTCTTGGTGTTGTTCTTTGTTAGTATAGTTAATACAGTTAGAGCGTAGGTGCAGAGTCATAAAGATTTTAAGGATAAGAAATTGCGTCGAATGATCTACCGAAATCGTCTCCCGAAATAAGGCGCCGCGTCTCCCGTAATAAGGCGCCGCGTCTCCCGAAATAAGGCGCCGCGTCTCCCGTAATAAGGCGCCGCGTCTCCCGTAATAAGGCGCCGCGTCTCCCGTAATAAGGCGCCGCGTCTCCCGAGGGTATGTGGACTTTTACTCAGTATATCACGCATTGGTGTCGCTCCGACCCGTCCCGGACCTTCCGACGTCAGGAAGCCTTCGCCCAGCAAAGTTCTGGACAAGGTGCGGGGCCGTCGCCCGAAATATGGCACCCCGGGGCGAGCACCCCGGGATGCTGATGGCCCTGCGAACCGGGATGGGCTCGCGGGATGTTCAGCCATCACGCCGCAGCCTGGTCCACGGTGGACCGGCGGCCCTCGACCATCGCCATGGCCTCGCGCAGAGCAGCGAGGACGGCGTCATCGGACCCGTCCCGCTTCGGCTCGACCGTGACCTTGCCGATGGCGGTGCGGAATATCCGAGGTTTGGGAGGACCGGGCTTCGCCCCCCTGCCCTTCTGGCCAACGCCTTTGCTCGACCGGCCGGTCGCCCGGCGGACTTCCTCGACCGCCTCATCCCTGGTCATCTCGCCGGCGGCGATCCGGCCCACCAGCTCCCGGCGGGTGGCATCGTCTTCGATCTTGGCCACCTCTGCCGCGGCCGAGGCGGGCACGGCCCCGGATTCGACTTGCTGCTGCAGGTCCTCGGGCAGCGTCAAGAGAGCGATCGCCCGAACGACGGCCTGGTGGGATACGTGCAGGGCGTCGGCGAGCTGTCGGTACGAGTAACCCCGGCGGTCGATCAGCGCCCGGAAGGCGCGGGCCTGCTCGATCGGCCGGAGATCCTCCCGGATGCAGTTTTCGACGATCTGGTCCTCGAGGATGTCGTCGGGAGACGGATCCCCCTTCGCCTCGACGCATGCCAAGGTCGCCAGTCCGACCATCCTAGCCGCCCTCCATCGCCGCTCGCCCGAGACGATCACCCATTTGCCCGCGGCCTCCGACCATCGGACCCGGGCGGGTTGGAGTTGGCCCCGGGCCTTCAAGCTGGCGGCGAGCTCGTCGAGGGCTCGGGGATCGAATTCCTGGCGGGGTTGGTCGGGGTCCGGGATGATCCGTTCCAGGTCGATGGCCAGGGCATCCTTGATCCGGGCCGCCCCCTCGTACTTCGCCGGTCCACCGTGGACCGGGCCCGGGATGGCGCCAGGGAACATACCCCCTGCCCCGCCGGCCGGCCGGTTCGCCCCCATGCTCTCGTCGATGTTCGCCCCGAGCATCTGCGTGAGTCGATCGGCGGCCTTCACGCGACCCTCCTTTCGCCAGCGGATTGGATGGACGCGGCCCGCTCGAGTAGCTCGTCGGCGACGGCCTTGGTCGCCTTGGCGGCGGCGGCCTTCGGCTTGTAGTGGCTGATGGGCTGGCGGGCTGCCACGGCCTCCTTAAAGTCCTTGGCGACCGGGAAGACGCTGGCGAAGACGTCGGCGCCGTAGAGGGCCCGCAGCCGCGCCTCATAGGCCAGATGGATCGCCAGCCGCTTGTCGAACATCGTGAACAGGTAGCCGGCGAGCCGGAGCGCGGGATTGGGGCCGGCCTGCACCGCGGCGATGGCCGATTGGATCGGCATCAGCCCCTGGCTTCCATAGTCCTCGGCTTGCAACGGCACGACCACCGCATCGGCCCCGACCAGGGCGGCCCACGAACAGAGGTGGATATTTGGGGCGCAGTCGATCAGGACGACATCGAAGTCGGAGCCGGCCTCGGCCACGAATTCCCGGATGCCGGCCTGCGAGGGCCCCCACGTCTCGGGCGGGAGCTGATTGGAGCGGGTCAGATGCTCCGACCCGGGGACGATCCAGAGGTTGTCGAAACCCGATGGTCGGATGAGCGCCTCGGGGATCGGGTCAAGGTCCGGGTCATACAGGGCGGCGACGCTGGCAGCTTTAGGGACGGCCCGCATGGCACCGGGACCCCAGAGCCCTTGCGTCAGGCTGGCCTGGGGGTCGTTGTCGATCAGCAGGACGCGCCGGCCGGTCTTGGCCAGCGTGCCGCCGAGATGGTGGCAAGAGCTGGTCTTCCCGACCCCGCCCTTGGCGTTCACCATCGCGAATGTGATAGCCACGCCGAATTTCCTCCGTTGAGTGGTCCACCGTGGACCGAACGGAGGTTCTATCGGCGTGGTCCACCGTGGACCATTGATGAAACTCGGGCCTCGGCATTCCACTGGTCCACGGTGGACCGGACATCGCGACCAGGACGATTTGCTGCCCCGATTGGGAGCTAATTTTGATTCCCCATGGTTTGACTCGATCCGTGCTCGGCTCGGTCACCCGGTCGGGTCCCGGACTCCGCCGCTGGCGAAATCCCGCGGGCCGGCCGGCCGGGGGAGGGCAGGGGGGCGATGGCCGCGGAAGTCGCCGTAATCGCGGGCCCGGGGCCGGCCCACTCGTGGGCCCGATGCCCACGGAGATGGACGCCGTCCCCGGCCCGGCGTCCAGTTCCCTGGTCCACCGGTCGGCCCTCATCCTCGGGGGGCTCCCCGCCCCTGCCCGGCGGTCGTTCGAGGCGTCCCGGCCCCCCCCGGCGTTCAGCGCCCTGGTTCAGCGAACTGGCGGCCCGCCCGCCGGCCTGGACCTCCCCGCCGCGGCCCCTCGGCCGGCCCCGAGTGGGAACGGATCGCCCTCCGGGCGGGCCGTCCTGGGGCTTCCTGGGGCCGCGCGTCGGTCGGGGCCTTGCTTCCGGTAATGGCCCTTTGCGGAAGCTCCCCCGGGTGCCTCAGTCCTCGGCCACCGCCCGCGCCACGTCGGCCGCCAGGTCCCGCCGGTTGTCGTCGTAAGTCAGCAGCGTGTCGAGCTTGGCGTGCCGGCTGAACCGCCGGACCGCTCGGACGTCCCCCCCCGTCGCGTCCAGCGCCCGGGTGATCCCCTGGTGGCGGAGCCCGTGGGGCCGCACCGGGCGCGATAACTGCGCCCGGCGGCCCAGCGCCCCGACGATCTGGTGCACCGCCCGGCCCGTCAGGCGGCCCCCGGTGGCGCCGGCGGCGTGGTCGAGCCGGCGGAACAGCGGGCCCGCCTCGGGGCCGCGGGCCGCCAGCCAGTCGGCCAGCGCCCGGCGGGTCGGGTCGGGCAGGGTGATGGGGGCCTTCGCCGTCTTCCCCTTGCCGGTGACCTGGAGGACTCCGCGGGGCAGGTCGAGGTCGGCCAGGTCGAGGGCCACGGCCTCGGCCCGGCGGAGGGCGATGTCATGGAGGAGCCGGACGAGGGCCAGGTCCCGCCGGCCCTTCGGCGTGGTCGCCTCGGCCCGGGCCCGGTCGAGCATGGCGCGCCAGCCGTCGCGGCCCGGGCCGGCGGTGTCGCGGTAGCCCTGGGATCGGGGGGACTCCACCTCCAGCGCCCAGCTCACGCGGCCGAGCTGGCGGGCGAGCTTGACGGCGGAGCGGAGCGCCGCCAGGCGGCGGGCGATGGTGGCCGACGCCAGCTTGCGGTCCATCAGGTGGGCCCGATAGGCCAGGGCGGCGGCGTTGGCGGTGCCGTGGGGCAGGGCCACGAGGGATTCCAGGGCCGCCGCCGGTGACGTCGCGCCGAGGAAGCGGGCGAAGTCCTCGTAGTCGGCGCGGTAGGCGCGGGCGGTCCGGGCGTTGCGGCCGGCCAGGACGGCGTCGTGGAGGTCGAGGGTCGGGACGGCGAGCGGTGCGGGTCGGTCGGGTAGGGGGGCGAGTTCGGTGGTCATTCTGCGGGCGTGGCATGGGGCCGGGGGGATGCGGCCACGCGGTCGCGGCCTCTACCCCGCCGGGGGCACCGGCGGCCAGTTTCCGGCGACCTCGGCGGGCCGATCGCGTCGGGATGACATGCCCGAACTCGCTGGGGGAGAGCGCGTTGCATCGCGGCAATCGGCGGCCGAAAGGGGAAGCTCGGGGGCCGGAAAACCGCGCCGCTCATTTGGCGCTTTTTGACCTCGAATTCTGGCAAGAAGTGTGCGCGGCTCCATCCCGTCCGCCCCGGCCGGGTGACCAGCACTGCACCCCCGCCCCCCGAGCTGATGAACGCACCCGGGGAATCGGGGGGCAGTTCCCCTCAACGATGACCCCCGAAGCCTTCGCGGAGGTAGGCTTGCGGGGCCCGACGGGATCTTGCCCAGCTTGCCATCCGGGGTGTACGGCACGGTTCGGTGCCGTACACCCCGGGGCCCCGCGAAGCCCCCGAAAACCATATCGGCCAATTGACAAGAGAACGCGACTTGGCATATCGGCCAATTGACAAGACGGTGGGGCCAGTTGGCCCTGTGTCAATTGGCCGATACTATGGGGTGAAGCCTATCCGGGCAGGCGAACGCGTCGCGCGTCTCTTAATCGGTTCATCCACGCGAGGCCGGCCATGAAGAAGGGCGCCAGCGCGGCCAAGCCCGCCCCGAACAAGCACACCCTCAGCTACCAACTCCGGGAGGTCATCGAGGCGCGGGGCCTGTCGGCCTACGCCGCGGGGAAGCTGGCCGGGGTGGACCCGGGGGTGGTGCAGCGGTTCCTGACCGGGGAGCGGGACATCCGCCTGGAGACGGCCGACCGGTTGGCGTTGGCGCTGGGGGTCCGCCTGGTGGAGGTCGGCCGGGTGGTCCGGCCCCGGGCGACGCGTCCGGCGTCGGGCCCTTCCGAGGGGTGAGCCCGAGCCCGCCGGGCGACCCAGGTCGGTCGTCGGCCCGGGCCGCCTGGCGTCGTCCGGCGGCGGGGGGTGGCATCCGGGGAGGGCGGGAGGCCCGGGCGGGGGAGGGGGGCTTTGCTGGGGCCGCGCGGGCGGGAAACGGGGTGTCGCTTTGCGGCCAATTAAATGAGAATTTTTTTTGGGGAAGTCCCCCGAGGCCCCGGTGGTCGTCGGCGTGCCGACCCCCGGGATCGGGTCGCCCGGGCGGGCTCCCGGTGCGGGACCCGGGTCGTCCGGTCCGACGTCGGTCCCGGCTCGGTCGAGGCGGGAGTCGCCCGGCGTGGGGTGGCGTCGTATGGTCGAGGCGGGTTCCCATCTCGGGGGGTTGGGGGGCGCGGTGCGCGCGGGCCCGGTCGCGATCGCCAGGGATCCGGGAGGGCGGCCCGAGGTCGGGGTGGGCGTGGCGGCGCGGGGCGTGGAGGGTCCATCCCAGGGCGACGGGTTGGAGGTCGGCCCGTGGCCCCGAGGTGGGAGGGAGGCCTACGACCACGGGACGGCCTGGTCCGGGACCTGGACCAGGTCGAGGTGTCGGCCGGGGGCCGGGCCCGTGCAGGAGGCCGGCCCCGCACTCTGCCCGGTGCCGGCCGGCGAGTTGCCCAGGTTGCCCGACCGTCAGGGTCGCTTGAAAACTTGAATTCGGCCGGGGTTTTTTCAAGGGCGTCGGGCGGGGCAGGGGAGGGGGGGAGTCCTTAGCTGGGCGCATTGGAACGGGAGACGAAGCCGGGCCGCGCGCGGAATTCGACGGGTTTCCCGAAAGTTTTTTCCCAGATTCGCATGCGCAAATGGGACGCATGAATTCGACGTTCTCACGCGACTCCGTTACTTGCGACCTTGCGATCCCACCCGCCCCGGCCGACGGATTCGGTTCCCGGGCTTTCCCCCGGCCCTCCGATGCGGTGACCGACCGCCGTCGCCGCAAAATCTTCGAGGGATTTTCCGGCCCCCCCTGGGCCCACGGACCTCGGGGGCCTTCTTCCTCTTCCGTACCTGCTCAACCGCAGGGTGTCCTGACGCCCAACGTCCTGAACAGGGGTGCTGTTTCGGTGGGCGTATCCGCACACCCCCTGCGGCCGTCGGGCCCGGGGGAGGCGCGCCCGGCGGACCACCCCCCTGGGCCCGGCGGCCTCATCCGGATTCATTGAATCCCCGCCATCCCCCCCTATGCTTCCCCTGGGGAGGGGCGTTTGCCTCTCCCTTCGAGGGACCCGACGGGGCGATCAGCATGGGCGTCGCGAGCCAGAGCCATCAGCGGGAACAGAAGCGCGGGTTGCGCCGGAACGAGCAGAAATGGACCCCGGCTCTGATGGACGCGGGCTGGACCTTGCTGCCCTCGGTCATCCTGGAGCGGCAGCAGGCCCTCGGGCTCGACGCGACGGACATCAACATCCTGCTCCACCTGATCCGGCACTGGTGGTACAGCGACAACCTGCCACGCCCTTCCAAGCGGGCGATCGCCGAGTGCATGGGGGTGGACGTCAGCACGATCCGCAAGCGGATCGCCAGGATGGAGGGGGACGGCCTCATCAAGCGGGTCGCCCGGCACCACCGCGAGCACGGCCAGCAGTCCAACTCCTACGACCTCAGCGGCCTCATCGAGACGGCGCGGCCTTACGCGGCGGAATCCATCGCGGCGCGCGAGCAGCGGCGTCGGGAAGCCGCCCAGCGGCGGACGCGGAAGGCCCATCGCCTGAAAGTGGCCGGGGGGACCGACGGCGAGTAGCCCGGGCCGCGGCGCCCTCGTCGGGAGGCCGCAAGATCGGCCGATGCGCCCGCGGGCGCCGGATCGGTGGGATCGTCGCCGCCGGGCTGGGCTGCCCAGCCGGCGCGTCCGAAATCGCCGAAGCCGTGGGCTGCCCTCAACTTTTGGGCCGGCCCGTGAACTTGAGCGAGAGTTCGATGGCCCCGGGATTTGTTCGGGGCGGGCAGGAGAGTGGGGCCGAGGGGTGGCTAGACCCCTCGGCCCCGTCGAAGGCCCCCTACCAGCGCCCAGCACAGGCAGATGGAGACGGACCCTCATGGCGAATGGTTGCAGCCAGAAACCTCCAGTCAAGCGGCCGCCGCCGAGCCCCCGCGAATTGGCCATCCTGGCCGCGGCGGTGGCGTTGATCATCCTCGCCCTCGGCGGGATCCGCATCACCGTCCATGGGCCCGTCCGGGTCCAGATCAATGGGCGGTGATCCACCCGCCCGGGCCCCCGGGGCCCGGGCGGACCTGCCGAGCACCCTCGATGCATCCGCATGGCCCGGAATCGCGGTGTGCAGCGGAGCCCGATCCCATAGAATGAAGAGGGATCATGCCAATGGCATCGACCGGAGCCAGCTCCATGTCCCAATCAGACTCCCCGGTCCCGGGCCCCCATTCCGGCTCCCCGTGCCCGAGGTGTGGCGGGACTGACACGCGATACATCGCCGCCAAGCCCGACTATCGGCCTACCGTCGCCACGGGGGCGGGGCCCCGAACGACCGTCCGGAGTTATCCCGCACGGCTCGAATGCGACGACATCCGGTGTGGTCACGTCGAGACGTTCCCCGGCGAGGCTTGAGGCATCCTTCGGGCGTAGGAGACGGGCCGATGAAGCCGAAGCAGGGGGCGGGCAGGCTCCGTCTCGCCGACGGGCAGGTGATCCACGCCCATTTCGAATGGAAGGGGGATGCATCGAGCTGGACGGGTCTCGTCCGCCGGAGGAGCGGTGGGCGGCCTGCCGGATTCTTCGAGGGGATGATCGCCGAGGCAAAGCTGCCAGATGGCCTCAACGGGAAGGTCCGGATGATTCAGGTCTCCCCCCAGCGGGACTCGGCCCGCTTCGAGGGGATCACCCCGCTGGACCGGGGCGGGCGGACGGCCGAAGTGAGGATGCGCGAAGTCCAGCCCCGCCGGCCCCGGATGGCCTTGCACGACGCTGGAGCGGTGAGCCAGCCACGCTCGGGCTAGTTGCGGCGTCTGTGTCACCCTCCGTTACCTGGATCTGGCGTGCCGGCTCTGCGTCGTCGTCGAGAGGGGTGATGACCATACCACCCCGGCGCCAAAGGGAAAATCTGGGGCCGGCGATCGTGGTCTCCACCTCGCCGGGGGTCGCCATGAATACCGTCGCGGGTGCCTCGGCTCCGGGCTGCGCCGCGTCGCGGGCCGCCGGGAGGGTCAGCGCGCTGGGCCAGGGGTGACCCTTGGATGGTGGCCAGGGGATCCAGCAGGGCGCAGAGGGATGCACGGAGGCGGCCTTGGGGGCGGGGCTGCTGGCCGTCGGGCCGGCTGATCTTCCCCCGGGTGCCGACCGCCGTCGCCCCCGGGGGCCACGCGGCCTGACTCGCATCGCGCGACCCTCGGCGAATTCCGCAGCGGCTCCCGGCCTTGGTTGGGTAGCTATCCCCGGAGGATGAAGGCGGTTCACGGGGGTCGCGCGGTTGAAACCTCCCGCGCGTGGGGTTGGCAGGCGGCCGCGAAATCGCGTCCCGGACACCGTGCAAGGCACACCGGTGCCCCAGTCGGTCAGGGTTCCCGGGCAACGGGCCGGTAGTCGATCCGGCATGGGCCATACGTCCCGGTCCTATCTGAAGCCCGATCCTCACGGTTCGGGCCGAGTCGACCAAAACGCGAGTATAAGCGTCCGCCGATCCGCCAACCCGACGAGCCCGAGTCGCCCGAAAATCGGCAGCCGCGGCCACCCGGCCAACCCGTCGCGGGGTTGTCTAGGGGAATGGCCCGAGGTGCGCGCCGGTCCCGGCCGGCCGACCCGGGTGGTGGGGCCTCGGTCGGCACCTTTACGGCACGGCCTTGCACCCCCCCGGGGGGAGGCCCCCCATTGGCTTCGAGGTGGTGTCAACCTTGGCTGGCTGGAGTTTTCGGGCGTCGGGGGGAGGCGTTAGAAGCGTCAACCGGTCCGGAAATCGGCGAAGGCGCCCACCGATCCGGAGCCCACCCGGCTGCAAGATGTGTTAAATCCGTTCGGGGGACGTCCGGGCCAAATTTTGCCGCCGAGGCAAGTCGGACCCGGAACGTCGGTCTCGATGGGGCTACGCCGGGCGGCGGGATCGCCGCCGGGGATCATATCAGTCAACCCCCCCACAGTGATCGTTTCATCCGCCGTCGGCGTCGAGGGTTAGACGCGGTGGCTCGTGCCAAGCTCGTCATTCAGTCCCCTCGTCCTCCCGGCCCTCGGCGTCGCCCCGATCCGGGCCTTCCTCCGGCCCCGACCCGGCGTCATCCTCGCAGACGAGGTCCAGGGCCCGGACGATCAGGGCGGCGGTCGCGTCGGGGTGCCGGAGCCCATAGCCCTGGATCGTCCTGGTGATCTCGGCCGCCAGGCCCGAGGCGGTGGCTGGCGCCGCCTTGCCGAGCCGCCAGCGGCGGACGAGCACGACGGCATCCTTGGCCCGAACCTTCCCGCCGCAGAGGGACCGGGCCGCCACCAGGATGCGATCCGGGTCCTCCAGCCGGCCCAGCTCGGCCAGGACCTCCCAGCGCGGGCTGTCCGGCCCGAGGATGTGGGCGAACTCGTCGCCGGCCCCCCGGCCCAGGACGCCGACGGCCATCGTGGCGTGGAAGCGCTTCACGTGCGTCCGTCGCGACTTGTCCGATTCGGTCGCCGCGGCGAAATCATCCCACTCCCGGGGCGTCGCCCGCGGGCGGCCCCGCCCACGCCCGGTCGGGGTTTTGGCGGCGGCTTCCCTATCGGCGACTTCGACGGCGGTGGTCGTGGACATCGGGGGCAAGCTCCGGGTGGGGGCCTCGGAACCGCCCCGGGTCATCGGGAGCGGCTTCCGCTGGAGGTATCTACCCAGGATTCGGGCCGGCCGGATCGGGGGGCGGACCTGTACCAGCCGGACGATTGCTTCCCCCTGGGGCCGGATTCAAGCGCGAAATCAAAGCATCGTCAGCGACGTAAGTCGCCGGCCAGCCCGTGCCCGAGCAGGCATCACGGCGTCTTGATTCCACCCCAAAAGGGGCCCTCGCGCACCGTCCGATAATGCCGCTTATGTCGCGATGCGCCGAATCGGGGCGATTGAGCGGGATGCGCCGGCGTCAATTCCCGGCATCGGATCGGGTGAATTTTGATCCGCGACGGGGATTCCGGGCGATGATGCCGTTTGTGCCCGCCCCGACGCCTCCGGTCGAGGCCTGGCCCTCGGCCCGTTCGGATCCCCCGGAGGGTGCCCGGATCCTCCGGTCGCCCTCTGAATGGACCGCACCGTGAGGCGCCGCGTGTCGCCCTCGAATGCTCAGGATGGCGGGGGCGATGCCACGCGCCCCGGGTAGACCCGGGCCGCGAACTCCGCGTCCTCGGCCGTGATGTCCGCCCCCCCCGGGATCGGCCGGCCCGACCGCGTCACCGACCCGGGGAACTGGTAGCACATGATCGAGGCCTGCTCGGCCGGCGCCGCCAGGAGCTGCGCCGGGTCCAGGGGCGTCAGGATCTGCTGGCGGATCATCGCCTCTGACCAGCCCTGCGTCTCCTGGAAATAGGCGACCACTCGGTCCGGGTCCAGCAGGGCGATGATTTCCCCGCGGCTGTGCTCGTGCGGGAAGCCCAGGGCGTGCCCGAACTCGTGGCGGACGACCCGGTGGAACTCGGAATCGGGCGTCCGCATCGTGAAGGAGTCGAGGTTGAGCGTCTCCCCCGCGGGGGTGCCGACCTCGACCCGGCCCGTGGCGGCGAGCCGGTGGTCGGTCCCGAGAAGCGACCAGTAGCCGCCGCCGGGGAAGCGGGCGACCCGGACCCAGGCGTCGGCCGGCCCGGCCGGCACGAAGGCGACGTTGGCCGTCGCGGCCCAGGCGTTGGCGTGGCCCAAGATCCGGTCGCGGAGGTCGGCCGGCGGGGCGTCGAGGAATGCCACGGGGATCACCGTCCCCGCCGGCCAATACTTCGTCGTCAGGACGGCGAGGTGCTCCGGCGGCACGAACAGGCCCGCCGCCATCTGCTGGGCGGTGCCGACCCCCGGCCGGTTCACCGGGTTGGCCCGGACGGCCAGCCGCGCCGCCGCCATCCAGGCCCCCGGCGGCAGGGCCCTCGGCGTGCAGATCGCCGCCCCCCAGCTCCCGCTGGCATCCCAAGGCATGGCCCCCTCCCATCGACGGCCCTCCGGCGGGCCGGTGCCATCGAGTCTTTGGGTAAATGGATCATTGGATCCATATAATGGTACGCGGCGCCGGCCCCGGAGTAAAGGCTGGGCGGCGGGGCCGCCGCCCCGGGTCGGGGGCGCGGGGCATGCCCAGCGACAGCCCGACCTCATGGTCGAGGGCCCGCCGTGGCCTTAGGGCCATCAAAGGCCCGACGCGAGGGGGCGTTAGGACGATGCCCCGGCCGGCCTCTGGGGCATCTGGCCGCGGCGATTTGCCCGCCCTGGGGCATTGCGAGGCGGCACAAATCGCATCGAAAATTTGGTGTAAAATTGTATAGTATCGGCCCGCGGCACCGGCTAAGATGTGGCCGGCTGTGGTGATAGGCCAACCGCCCCTGGACGATCTTCGGAGGTCACGGGCGGGATCCCAAATGTCTTCTTATTTCATCGCGTGGATCATCCGGCGGCTTGACCGGCCGCGTTGATTTGTGGGAAAACCTAGGTTCCACTCCCGTCCCATGCAACAATCTCCCAAAAAATGGGAATCGCGACCCCGCGTTGAGGGAGAGGGTGCGATCATGGAAGCCGAGAAGCTTGCCTTCACGCCCGTCCTGGGGTTCCAGCCGGAGCCGATCCAGACCCTCACGGCCTCGTTCGCGGCCGGGGATGGGACGACCTATACCGCCGTGATCCGCCGCTGGGCCGCCGCCTCGGCGGCCCGCTGCCGCCTGTGCCGCGACTGCACGGCCAAGTTCGGCGCCGACCGCCAGGCGGTGTGCGTCGTCGCGGTCGAGGGGGACCTGCCCCGGGGCTCAGCCCCCCTTTTTTCGCCGGACGGGCTTGCCTGACGCCTGCGGGCCCGCGTCCGCGACGGTGAGCCTGACCCGCTTGGGCGGGGCCGGGCCGGCGGCCGCCTCCTCGCCGTTGCTCCCGCCGGTCGGGTCGACCTCCAGCAGCCGCTCCAAACGTTCCATCCCCGCAGCCAGGGCCCGCTCCCGCTCGGGGGGTGCCAGCGACTCCAGGTAGAGCACCGCGGCGTTGACCACCGCGGCGCGGGTCGGCTTCTTGCCGCGGAAGCGGAGGCGGCGGGTGACGGCCAGGCGGTTGACGATGGCGCCGAGGGCCTCGATCACCTCGCCGATGGACCGCACGCTCAGCTTGAATTCGTCGGTCAGGTCTCTCATGCGGAGCATGGTGCCACCGCCGCCGGCGCAAGTCAAGGGCAATGGCTCCTTTGAGGCGGAAACTCGGCGACATTTCCGCGGAAAATACCCGGGGATCTTTACTGGCGGGCCTCCCGCCATAAGATGGCTGGTGGTTATTGGAGCATTGGATCCTTTAAATGGCCGCCGGCGCCGACCGTTCCGGGGCCACGCGAGGGGGTTTTCATGCGTGCCAGCCTCATCACCGCCGTCACGGCCGGGGCCGGAGGCCCGCCCCCGGAGGCCCTGCGGGCGAGCCTGGCGGGCCTCCCCGGGCCGGAACTCGAGGTGGTGATCGTCGCCCCCGCTCCGGGGGACGCCGGGGGATGGTCGCGTGTGTTCCCCCGGGCCCGCGTCCTCGGCGGGTGCGGCGGGCTGGCCGCCCGCAAGGCCCTGGGTGCCCGCGGGGCGTGCGGGGACGTCCTGGTGTTCTCCGGGCCCGGCCACCCGCCCGGGCCCGCCGCCGTCGCCCGGCTGATCGCCGACGTCGAGGCCACCGCCGGCCGGGCCGTCGTCACCCCCGCCGCCCCGGGCCAAGATTTGGACCCGCACCGGGTGACCCACGGCGCGCGGCTCGACCTGGAGCGCCTCGAACTCGCCCCGATCGGGCCGGACCGGATGTGGCGGGCGGGGCCGTCGTGGCTGTACGAGTCCCCGGCCCTGGCCGGCGGCTGCTTCGCCGCGGCCCGGGCGTTGTATGAAGACGTGGGCGGCCACGACCCGGAGGTGCGGGACGGCGGGGTGGCGGGGCTCGACCTGGGGCTACGCTGCTGGCTGGCGGGCTATCCGGTCCTGCACGACCCCGCGGCGGCCGTCGGCCCCCCGCCCCCACCGGGCGGCGATGACCCCACCCCGGCGGAGGCCCTCCTCGCGGACCGGCTGCGGGTGGCGCGCAAGACGTTCTCGGAGCCGGCCTGGGACGACTGGGTGCGGCGCTGCCAAGGCCGCTGCACCGAAGGGACGTGGCGGGCGGGGTGGGAAGCGTTCCGGGGGCGGCGCGCGACGGCGGAGCGGGCGCGGGCCGACTCCCTGGGGCGGCGGGTGCGCGACGAATACTGGTACGCCGCCCGGTACGGGCTCGCCTGGCCGGCGACCACCCCGGAATTCCGCTCCTCGTGCGCGGCGACGCGGCCGGCCGCCCCCGATGTCCCCCTCGGCCCGGGGGCCGGCGTGGGCCGCGTCGATCCCCGGGCGGCCTTCCTGGACCACTCCCGCAACCCCCGCAACCGGCGCATGCTGCCGGACGCGGACGCGGCCGGGACGGCGGAGGGGGACGCCGGGGCGACGCTGACGATCTACCTCCGCATGGGCCGCGGGGCGGGCGACGGCGAACCCCCGCGGATCGATCACGCCACCTTCCGGGGCTGGCGCTGCGGCGCGGCGACGGCGTATGCCAGCCTGCTGACGGGGGCGGTGCCCGGCCTTACCCCGGACCAGGCCCGCGCCATCCGCCCCGCCGAGCTCGCGGCCCGGCTCGACGCGGGGGCCGGCGCCGCCGGGGCGGCCGCGCTGGTCGTCTCCGCCTTGCGGGGTGCCCTGGACCGCTGGACGCCGGGCTCGGCCTCGGGCGCCCCCTAGGATCCCCGGACCATTCCACGGGGCTGCGCCGCCATGGTCCGGGAATCTTGAGCAATTTCGCGGGGCCTTTACAACCCGGTGGTCTCCGCCTATTATATTTTGGATCCAAAGTTCAAATGATCCATTAATTAGCCGTCTTGCCTCCACCCCCGGCCCCCTACCCGAGCATGATCGACACGCCCACTTCAGCGCGGCCCCGCCGGAATGGTCATGCCGGCCTGGCGGCCGTGAACTTCGCCGGATTCCCGGGTGGCCGGGTCGGTGGCGGGGCAACCGGTGCGGCCCCGCGGCACGGCCCGCCGACCGGGCTCGTCGGCCACCGGGGCACGGATCGCATCCTGGTGATCGGCGACGTCATCCTGGATCGCTACGTGTGGGACGGCGGCGAGCGGGGCGGCGGGCCGCCGGTCCTCGTGCTCCGCGCGGCGGGCACCGGCCCGTGGCTGCTCGGGCCGGGGGCGCGGGCGACCCTCGTGGGGGTCGCGGGGGACGACGCGGAGGGGGAGGCCGTGCGCCGGCTCCTGCGCGCGGCGGGCGTGCCCAGGGTGGCGCCCGCGGCGCTCCGCGGGCATCGGTTCTCCCGCCTGGACCTCGCGCGGTGGCTGCCGCCGCTGGTCGCCGAGCATGATTTCACCCTGGTCTCGGCGCACGGACGCGACGCCGGCGGGCCGGGGTTGCTGGCCGACGTCCTGGGCTGGGCCGACGCGGCGGGGCGGCCGGTGCTGGTCGACCCCGCGCCGGGCGGCGCCGGCGGTCGCGGTGCGAACTGCAGGCCGCCTGATCGGTCAGTGGCGCGGGGGGGCCGGGCCCCGGGCCGCCGGGGCGGCACCGAGGCCGTGGCCGTGACCCTAGACCCCGCCGAGCCGGCCCCGGCGTGGGCGGGCGCCGGCGGGCTGATCCTGGTCGTGCCCGGGGCCTCCCCGGCCGAGGGCCCGGGGAGGGAGGGTGGACGTCGTCGGGCCAACCAGGCGGCGGATGGCTCGGACCGCGTCGAGGGCGAGGGACGACGATGCCGCGCGACCTGATCCTGACCTGCAACCTCTGCCCCGGCGACGTCGTGATGATGACCGCCGCGGTGCGCGACCTCCACCTGGCCCACCCGGGGGCCTTCCGCACCGATGTCCGCACCACTGCGCCCCAGCTCTGGGAGCACAACCCCCACCTGACGCCGCTGGCCGAGGGGGACCCCGGCGTCGAGGTCGTCGAGATGCGCTACGACCTGATCCAGAGGAGCAACCAGGGGCCCCACCACTTCATCCACGGCTACGCCCAGCACCTGGAGCAGGTCCTCGGCGTGCGGATCCCGGTCACCCAGTTCCGGGGGGACATCCACCTCTCCGCCGAGGAAAAGTCCTGGATGAGCCAGATCCAGGAGGAGCCCATCGGCTGGTGCGGCGACTTCTGGATCATCATGGCCGGCGGCAAGTACGACTTCACGGCCAAGTGGTGGGACCCGGCCCGGTACCAGCGGGTGGTCGACCACTTCGCCGGCCGGATCCGCTTCGTCCAGTGCGGCGAGCGGGGCCACCGGCACCCGGAGCTCCGGGGCGTCATCGACCTGGTGGGCAGGACCGACATCCGGCAGTTCGTCCGCCTGATGCACCACGCCGCGGGCGTGGTCTGCCCGGTGACCTTCGCGATGCACCTGGCGGCCGCCGTCGAGGCCCGGCCGGGCCGGCCGCGGAACCGCGCCTGCGTGGTCGTGGCCGGGGGCCGCGAGCCGTCGCAGTGGGAGAAGTACGGCCACCACCGCTACCACGACACCAACGGGGCCCTGCCCTGCTGCGAGGAGGGCGGCTGCTGGAAGTCGCGGTGCCAGCCGGTGGGGGACGGCGACCCCAAGGACCGGCCGGGGGAGCTCTGCCCGGCCCCGGTCCAGGTCGCCCCGGACCTGGTCATCCCGCGGTGCCTGGACCTGATCACGGCCGGGGACGTCATCCGCTCCATCGAACTTTACCACGAGGGCGGGGCGCTGCGCTACCTCGAGGCCGCCCCGGCCTGAGTCCCCCGCCGGGCGAGGGGGACGCGGACGGGAAGTCGTGCCGGACGGCGGACCGGATCCGCGCGCGGACCTGCCCCGGGACGGCACGACTCCCCTGGCGTACGCCGCCCGTGCGGCCCCGGACCTCCGCGGGCGAGGAGGGACGACCGGGGCGGGCGCCGGAGGCCGGGTCCGGCCGCTCCGTCCGGAGCCCCGGAGTCACGGTGGCCCGGGCCATCCCCCCTCCCCGAAAAAATCCGCCGGGAATCCCGCCCCGGGGCTTGGCAAACCGGTGTCGGCCGCTACGATTGAATGGATCCAAAACTCCTAGGATAAAATTCGATCCCGCCGGGGCGCAGCCCGGCGTGGGCCCGGCCCCGGCCGGGAGCCCGACCAACCAGCCCGAACCCGAGGAGTCCAGGCCCATGTCCTCCAGCAACTCCCCGTCCAGCGCCAGCCCGTCCCCGTCGAGCTCGTCCAGCTCCAGCTCGTCCAGCTCACCCTCGAGCCGCAGCGTGGCCTCCAGCGCCAGCTCGTCCAGCTCGAGTTCCTCCAGCTCATCGCCGGTCAGCAGCGTAAGCTCGCAGTCCAGCGTCCCGTCGTCCGCCCCCAGCTTGTCCAGCTCGTCCAGCCCCGGCTCGCCGTCCTCCCGCTCCAGCTCCTCGATCTCCTCCCCCCCGTCGTCGAGGTCTTCCTCGTCGAGTTCCCCCTCCTCGTCGAGTTCCCCCTCCTCGTCGAGTTCCCCCTCCTCGGGATCCCGCTCCAGCTCCAGCTCGTCGGGGATCCCGACGCCGACTCCCAAGGGCCCGCCGAAGTCCCCCTGCAACTGCGGCTGCGATTGCTGCGAGAAGGACGGCGTCGCCGACGGCGGCACCTCGCAGCCCACGTACAGCACCCGGGGGGGGACCGTCCAGCTCAACAGCGGGAGCTTCCAGCTCGAGCTCACCGCCCTGGAGATCCCCGGCATCGACGCCACCTGGGACTTCCGGCTCACCCACCTCGCCGGCGTCACCCAGGGGGTCGACGTCCCGGGGTTCGAGTCCCTCCAGCAGGCCCGCGTCGTCCCCCTCGCGAGCAACCCGAGCTCGTCGGCCGGCCCCGGCTCCTCCTCCGGCTCCGCCAACAACGCCGCCGACGTCGCCATCGTCAACGGCCGGTTCAACCAGCTCGCGTACCGCTTCGCGCAGCTGGCCGGGACCACGGTGACCTACCAGAACGCCGACGGCGCCACCGCCACGCTGACCAAGGACACGGCCGCCGACCTCTTCACCCTCACCGACCCGCACCAGGCCGTCACCCAGTTCTACGGCTTCAACACCCCGGGCGTCCCCCCCGGCCGGCTCAAGAGCGTCGCCGCCGCCGACGGCTCGACCTCCTCGTTCCAGTACCAGCAGATCAACGGCGCCTGGCGCCTGACCGGCGAGACCGACACCGCCGGCCGGCAGATCACCTACGCCTACGCGACCCTGCCCCCCGCCGGCTCCAGCTCGAGCTCCGGTTCCCCGGGGGCCACCGTGCTCAGCCAGGTCACCGACTTCCTCGGCCGGGCGATCAACCTGCAATACGACGCCTACGGCAACCTGGTCGCCCTCGTGCGCCCCAGCGTCAACAGCGGCGTGGCGGGCAACACCTTCCCCGGCGGCAAGGCGTACGCCCTGCAGTACGACTCCGCCAACCCCGACCCCAACCGCCGCGGCGACATCCTCAAGGTCTTCTACCCCGCCCAGGTCGCCCCCTACCTCAACGCGACGACCCGCGTCGTCGACGTCGCCTCGGTCTACGCCAACGCCACCCCGCGCCAGCTCGTGACCTACGGCCAGGACGCGGCCGACCCCTCCACCTACGGCCTGGTCCTCTCCGAACGCATCGGCGACGGCGTGTCGGCCGGGGGCACCGCCACCTTCGGGTACCAGTTCGCCGCCTACGGCGCCACGCTGCCGGCGGGCACGGCCCTGCGGACCACGATGACCGACCCCAACGGCAACGTCACCCTCCACGACTTCGACGCCAAGGGGAATCGGATCCGCCTGCAGGTCAACACCAACCGCACCAAGTCCTCGGCCAACCCGGCCAGCTTCGTGACCACCTGGACCTACGCGGCGACCGACAACCTGCTCCTGGGCGTCACCCACCCGGCGGGCAACTCCGTCGCCTACACCTACGACGACGGGGTCATCCGCGACCCGAGCACCCTCGCCCCGCTCTTCACCCTCCGCGGCCGGACCGGCTTCCGCCTGACCGAGACCCGCTCCCCCGGGGCGCTGGGCGGCGACCAGGCCCAGCTCACCACCAGCCGCTTCCCCGACCCCGTCTTCAACCAGGAACTCGTCAGCATCGACCCGCGCGGCAATCCGATCGCCGTCACCGGCGGGGTGAACGTCTACTACGCCCCCCAGGATGGCGGCGCCACGCCCGGCGACGCCGACCGCAGCCGCTACGCCACCTGGACCCGCTACGACTACGAGGAGGACGGCTCCGCCGCCAACCAGCAGGCCCTGGCCGCCATGCTCGCCATCACCCCGGACCAGTTCACCCAG
>JAABUQ010005726.1_pt1 | contig 19483 bp, 17 predicted proteins | sample 5560001 | NCBI WGS metagenome assembly JAABUQ01 (sample SAMN10711888, study PRJNA513371) | rock metagenome | isolation source: Antarctica rocks | place: Antarctica: Victoria Land, Finger Mt nord | collected 2015-12-18
TCCCACCCCCCCGCCGCGTTTCACTGCCTATCGGGCATAATGCAACGGAACGATCATGCGAGCGGGTTGTTGCTGACCGACCTCCGGACGCATGGGGGTTCGGCTTGACCATTTTTCCGATCGCGAGCATGATGCCCGCCTAACGACGCCCGACGACCCGAGCCCTCGGAACGCGAACCTCTGCGGGCAGGGATCTCGAAGCGGTCGCGACCAGCCTTGCCGACGGATCGGCCGGGCCGTCGGCCTCCTCGCCGAGACGCGAAGGGGCCGAGGTGAGTGGGATACCGGACGGCCGACAAGGCGGTCCGCACAGGGAGGGGATATCGATGCACCGATCGACTCGCGGGACCGTCGCTGTGGGACTCTGCCTGGTGGGCGTGGCCGGCCTGGTCGGACGGTCATTCGGCCAGCAGGATGGCGCGGTCCGCAAGGTGGCCGCGCCCAACGCGGCGGCCCTGGCGCCTGCCGCCCCGATCCCCGTCTCGATCGGCTCGATCGACATGGACGGCGTACTGAAGAACTACGACAAGTTCAAGGTCGCCACCGAGACCTTGCGATCCGAAGCCCTGGCCCGGCACAACGACCTGATGAAGGTCGCCAACGAGGCCAAGTCCCAGCAGGAGCAGCTCAGCCGGATGGCCCCCAACGGGCCCGACGCCAAGAAGTGCGAAGAGCGCTTCACCCAGCTCAAGGCCCAGCTCGAGGCCGGCCGCGAGAACGCCGAGCGCGAGTTCCAGCAGAAGGAGGCCGAGACCATGGCCACCATCTACAACGACATCCAGGGGATGGCCAAGGGCGTCGCCAAGCAGCGCGGGTATACCTTCATCGTCAAGTACACCGACCAGGCCGCCGCCGGCAGCGAGCCGAACTCGGTCATGGCCGCGATGTCGCGGACCGTCCTCTACGCCGACGCCAAGGTCGACATCACCAACGAAGTGACCCACTGGCTCAACCAGCGCTACAAGACGATGGGCGGCACCGCGCCCAAGGCCGCCCCTGGCGCGAGCCCTGCTGGCCCCGCCGCGCGTCCGGCCGCCGGCCCCGGCGGCAACTGATCTCGAAGTCGGTGGACCTCGGTCCGGCCGTCGCCCCGGGCGTTGACCGGCTCGAAGGGCCCGATCTTCGCGGCACTTCCCCATCCTTCGAGGCCGGAGCCGGCACAAGGGCATGATCACCGCCAGTCGTCCGCAGCGCACGATCGCCAGGGGTGTCCGGGTCCGAGGGATCAGTTTCCTCGGCGGCCAGGATGTCGAGCTCCACTTCAGGCCGGCCGAGACCCACTCGGGCGTCACCTTCGTCCGGGCCGACCTCCCCGATCGGCCCGCCGTCCCGGCCCGGGTCGAGCACGTCATCCCCCGCCAGCGCCGGACCACCATCCAGCGCGGGCCGGCCATCGTCGAGATGGTCGAGCACGTCATGGCCGCGCTCGCCGGCCTCCGACTCGACAATTGCCGGGTCGAGATCGACGGCCCGGAGACCCCCGGCTGCGACGGCTCCAGCCGCGACTTCACCGACGCCCTGGTCGAGGCCGGCGTCGTCGAGCAGGACGCCACCCGCGACGTTCTGGTCATCGATCGGCCCGTCACCGTTCGTGAAGGGGGGGCGATCCTCACCGCCCACCCGGGCGACCCGGACCGCCTGGTCCTGTCCTACAACCTCGACTACGGCGCCCGGACGCCGATCGGACGCCAGTCGCTGTTCGTGGACGTGACACCCGAGAGCTTCCGGAGCGAGCTGTCCGCCAGCAGGACGTTCCTCCTCGAAGCGGAAGCGAAGATGCTCCGCGAGGCCGGGATCGGCTCCCGGACGACCGAGGGCGACCTGCTGATCTTCGGCCCCGACGGCGTGATCGGCAACGAACTCCGCTACCGCGACGAGTGCGTCCGCCACAAGATCCTCGACCTCCTCGGCGACCTGTCGCTGATGGGCGTGGACCTCGCCGGCCATGTCGTGGCGCACCGCTCGGGCCATACGCTCAACGCCGAGCTCGCCCGCAAGCTGCTCCGGACATTTGGGCGAGGGTCGGAAGGCCCTCCTTCGCCGGTCCCGGCCGAGGACGCCTCCACGCTCGAGATCGAGGCCATCCTCCGGGTGCTCCCGCACCGCTACCCGTTCCTCCTGGTCGACCGCGTGACCGCGTTGGAGCCGGGACGCCGGGTCGTGGCCTTGAAGAACGTCACTTACAATGAGCCCTTCTTCCAGGGTCATTGGCCGGGCCGGCCGATCATGCCGGGCGTCCTGATCGTGGAGGCGATGGCCCAGGCGGCCGGGGTCCTGATCGCCCGGGGGGCCGCGTCGGGCTGCGAGGCCCTGCTCGCCTCGATCGACGGCGTCAAGCTCCGCAGGCCGGTCGTGCCGGGGGACCAGCTGGTCATCGAGGTGGACGGCGTCCGCTCGGGCGGCCGGGCCACGCAGGTCAAGGCGGTGGCACGGGTGGCCGGCCGGGTGGTGGCCGAGGGGAAGCTCCGGTTCGTGCTGGTCGCGGCCGATCGGGCGGGCTGACCCCGATCGTTCAAGGCCGCCTGCCCAGGGCGCCGATCAGGAAATGAGGACGACCTCGGCATCCGCGATCGATTCGGAGGAGAGGATCGAAGCAGAGCGGAGCGGGACCGGGCGGCCCTACGGATCGCCCGACCGGACCCCTGGCGTCATGGATCGACGCCGGGCAACAACCTCAGGGATTCGAGAATCGACATGGCACCTGCGATCGCCGAGACCGCCGACGTCGACCCCAACGCCGAGATCGCCGAAGGCGTCGAGATCGGGCCTTACTGCGTGGTCGGGCCCGACGTGAAGATCGGCCGAGGGACCCGCCTGATCGCCCACGTCTGCCTGCTCGGCGTGGTGGAGATGGGCGAGCACAACGTCATCAGCCCCTTCACCGTGATCGGCGGCGACCCGCAGGACGTCTCCTACCACGGGGCGCCGACCCGGGTCGAGATCGGCCATCATAATGTCATCCGCGAAGGGGTGACGATCAACCGTGCGACCGAGAAGGAAGACGGGATCACTCGCCTCGGCAGCCACAACTTCCTCATGGCCACCGCGCACGTCGCGCACGATTGCAAGCTGGCCGATCGGATCACCATCGCCAACGGCACGATGCTCGGCGGCCACGTCCACGTCGAGTCGCATGCCAGCATCAGCGGCGGCGTGGCGGTCCACCACTACGCCACGATCGGGGCCTACAGCTTCGTCGGCGGCCAGTCGCGGATCATCCACGACGTCCCCCGGTTCATGCTCGTGGACGGCAACCCGTCCAAGGTCCGCTGCATCAACGTCGTCGGCCTGAAGCGGAACGGGGTCTCGGCCGAGGCGATCGACGCCCTGCACGAGGCCCACCGCCTGATCTACCGGGCCAAGATGAACGTCAACCAGGCGTCGACCATCCTGGAGTCGCACGGCCACCTCCCGGCGGAGGTCGGCCGGTTGCTCGACTTCGTCCGGGAGCAGCAAGAAGGCAAGCACGGCCGGGCCCGCGAGCGGTGGAGGAAGTCGTCATGAAGCGGCTCAGAGTCGGCGTGATCGGGGTCGGGCACCTGGGCAGGCACCATGCCCGGGTCCTGGCCGGCATGCCCGAGGTCGAGCTCGTCGGCGTCGTCGACGCCCGGCTCGAGCAGGTCCGGGCCGTCGCCGAGGCCTGCGGGACGACCGGCCACCTCGACTACCGCGACCTCTTCGACCGGGTCGATGCCGTCTCCGTCGCCGTCCCGACCATGGCCCACCGCGAGGTCGCCGGCGCCTTCCTGGAGCGAGGCATCCCGGCGATGGTCGAGAAGCCGCTGGCGCCAAACCTCCGCGAGGCGGCCGAGCTGGTCGCGCTGGCGGAGGCGAACGCGACCCTGCTCCAGGTCGGCCACATCGAGCGGTTCAACCCGGCGTTGAGCGTGCTCGACGGCCTGGCCTTCCGCCCCAAGTTCATCGCGGCCGAGCGGTTGGGCACGTACACGTTCCGGTCGACCGACATCGGCGTGGTCTTCGACCTGATGATCCACGACATCGACCTCGTGCTCTCGATGGTCTCCGCCCCGGTCCGGTCGGTCTCGGCGGTCGGGGTGGGGGTCTTCGGCGGCCATGAAGACGTGGCCGACGCCCGGGTCGAGTTCGAGGACGGGACCGTCGCCCACCTGACCGCCAGCCGGGCGAGCTTCCAGGCCGTCCGGAAGATGCGGCTCTGGGGGCCTGAGGGTTACGTCACCCTCGACTTCGCCACCAAGCAAGGGACGGTCGTCCGCCCGTCCGACCGGCTCCGCCGGGGCGAGGTCGACCTCGAAGGGGTCGACCTGTCGCAGGCCGCCGCCGTCAAGGAGCACCTGTTCGGCAAGATCCTCCGGGTCGACAAGGTCCAGGCCGAGGGGCGCGAGCCGCTCGCGCTGGAGCTGGAGGACTTCGTTCATGCGGTCCGCTCGGGATCTCGCCCCCGGGTCACCGGGTCCGACGCGCTCCGGTCGATCCGCCTGGCCGACCAGATCCTCGGGGCGCTCGAAGCTCACGCCTGGGAAGGCCGGGCCGACGGACCCGTCGGGCCTCGCCACCTGCCGGAGCCGATCGCCGAGCCGATCGTCGGCCTTCCCGCGCCCAAAGTCTGGCGATACCGCGGCTTGCGGTCGGAAGCCCGGCCCGCCAGGGGCGAGGCTTGACCCACGCTCCGCATCGATTCGACCGCGCGGACGGGCGGCTCGTCTTCCCTTGCTCGGCCCGGTTGCGTTAGAATCCCCGATCCGATGTGCGGGGCAAGCACCCGATCGAGCGTCGAGCCCGCCGCGAATCCACTGGAAGCAAGGTCGATCCGATGGCTACCGAAGCACCCGCCGCCGCGTCCGAGGCCCCCGAGGCCAAACCAACCCCGGTCGACCTCAGGCTCAAGGTCCTCAAGAAGTTTCACGGCAAGTTCCTCCCGAAAGGAATTCTCCGGACCCGCCAGGCGGCCCTCATGGCCCGCTGGAACTCGGGCGAGGATCACGGCGGGGTGACCGTCGAGGAACTCAAGGCCCTGCTCAGCGACTGGAGGGGTACTCGCGAGAAGCCCCCGCGCAAGCCACAGGCCTGACTTCGACCCTCCGCGATGAGCCCGCCTCGTCGGACGGCCCAGCCTCATGGGCTCCGATCCCTTCCATCGCGAGTCGGGATGCTCATCCGGGCCGAGGCTGGTGTCCGATCGGCCCGAGTCCACCGTCGGACCGACGCCGGTTCGATGGTCTGGCATCCGATCCTCCTTCCACCCACGGCCCGAGAGCGGGGCGAGGTTTCGGTCGCTACATCGGGCCGAGGAGGCGGTCGTACGCGGTCCGAACGACTCGATAGCACTCGCAGGTTGTCGCTTCCAGGCCCTTTCCGTCGAGGATCGTGATCTGTCCGCGAGCGGAGGAGACCAGGCCGGCGTCCTGGAGGGGGCGGAGCACATCGGTGACGCTGGCCCGCCGGGCACCGAGCATCACGCCCAGATATTCGTGCGTCAGCCGGAGTTCGTCGCTGCCGACCCGGTCCCGGGTCATCAGGAGCCAGCGGGAGCACCGCTGCTCGAGCCGGTGCAGGCCATTGCAGGCGACCGACTGCGACACCTGGCTAAGGAACGCCGTCTGATAGTCGGCCAGGAGATGGCGGAGTCGTGGGCTCCGGCCGGCCTCCTCTTCGAGCAACTTCGCCTCGATCCGCAAGCCCCCGTCACCAATCTGGACGATGACTTGGTTGGGCGAGATCCGGCTGCTCCCGCCGAAGGTCGCGCCGACGACGCCCTCGTTGCCGACGGTCGCCACCTCGATGGCGTTGCCGTCCTCCATGAGCGTCAGGGCCGATAACACCGCACCGAGGGGGAAGTAGGCATGGTCGATCGGCCCGCCGGCCTCGTAGAGGACCCGCTTAAAGGCCAGCTTGGTCGGCCTGAGCAACGGCACGAGGCGGGCTTGATCGGCCTCGGGAAGTTTGGCCAAGAGCCGATTCTTCGACCAGATCGGTCCGTGTATGTCGCTCGACATCGGTCGGCTTGCCTCGTTGTCCCTGGCGAGAGGACCACCGATGGCAAGGGAATGTCCCTCGCGGGATATCCGATGTCGAAAGGGCGATGATTTCGCTGCGGGCCTGATCCTGGGTCCGAGGACGTGCATGCCCGAGACGGTGCGGAATGAGGTTTCATCGTAACATAAATAGCCTCTGCTGCGTCGGAAATTCTTCGGCCGGCCGAAAAATCTCCCCTGTTGGTACGGTTGCTAGCTGAACTCGATGTCGGGCCTGCGGCAACATGGTTTTGCTAATCACCTCCTCCCACCGCCGTCGCGGCAAACTGCCAGGAACAAGAGGGCCGGACGGCGGTGGGGGAGTGCAGCCCCGACGACGTTGAGTTGTCGGCCGAGCGGCGGGGTCGCGTGCAGACCGGGAGATCGCGAAGGGGGGCGGCCTGATGCTCCATGATCCGCTCCAGGAAGCCGCGGCCCGGTGCTGCTTCCTCATCCGGCGTTCCCACGGCAGGGGACGAACCTCAGGGTCTCGCGAACTCATGATCGCGGAGATCCACACGCTGGTCGGCTGGCTCATGGAGCTCAGCCTCACTCACGGCGAGACGGAACGTGGGATCGTCGTTCCTCGATGCGTTCGAGTCGGCCGGCATCCCCCAGCCGGCCGATCCTCGGGCCGATTCGAGCCGGGCCGGTTCGGACTGGCGCTGAGGGCGATTTGGCCTCCCGTCACTCGACGTCAGGACGCGATCCGACCGCCTCAGCGATAGATGGCCAGGCCCGGCACGACTTGCCGGAGTCCCTCGCAGCCGGAGTCGGTGACCTTGGTTCCGACGAGGAAGAGGGTCTTCAACTCGCGGAGGCCGGCGAGCCGGGCAAGGCCGGCGTCGGTGATGGCCAGGCCGGACAGGTCGAGGGCTTCAAGGCGGTCGAGGCCCTCCAGGTGGGCGAGGCCGGCGTCGTCGACGCGGGTGCCGGCGAGCTTCAACACCTTGAGCCGGTTCAGTTTCGACAGGTGGGCGAGGCCCGCATTGCCCACGGCCGTCCGGTTCAGCCCGAGTCCCTGGAGCGCATAGGCCCGGCCGATCCGGGCCATCCCGGCGTCGCCGACCCGAGTTTCCGCGAGCTGGATTTCCTTCAACCTCGGCATCGAGTCGAGCGCGACCAGGCCGGGATCGCCGACGACCGTCTCGCGGGCTTCGAGGACTTCGAGGTCGACCAGGCCGGAGAGTCGGGCCAGCCCCCGATCATCGACCGTCGAGCCGTTGAGCAGGAGCCTGCGGAGGCGCCTGAGGTCGGCGAAGTTGGCGAGGTCGGCCTCGGTCAGGCTCAGGCCATCGAAGTTGACCGACGAGACGTCGTGGGCCAGACCGGGGCTGACCTGCTCGCGGGCCCAGGCCGGTGAGGCCACCCTCGGGGGCTCGGGTGCCGGCCGACCCACCCGGTGCCCCTCATCGAGCTGGACCACTCCGCCGAGCTTGCGGGCCGTTTCGATCGCCCGGTCGCCGCGGCGGGGCTGCTCCATCCCCCACCAGGCCAACAGCGAGATCAACGCCACCGCGAGCAGGAAGCCGCGGAGGCCGATGGTTGCGAGGGGACGGCGGAGGGTCCAGGGCGGCCGCATGAGGGCTCTACCTCCTGTCGAGGGGCGAAGGTTGCCGACGCCGCTCCACGATCCGGCATCTCCCCGCTTCGAGCAAGAAAGATCGCCATGCGGGCGTCCTCCGCGGTCGAGGTGACGAGGATTCGACTCATCCACGATCAGGCGGCTTTTCGATCGCTCAGGCGCGTCGTTTGCACAAGTTCGACCCTCGTGCTCGGGCCCGACCGAAGGTCGCCCCGTGCTATTTCCGCCCGGAACATCGACAGGGAGAGAGAACCCATGATTCGCACCCTCAGCTTGACCGTGCTGGCTTCCGCCATCGCCACCTCTGCCCAGGCCCAGTCGCCAACTTCGGTCGCGCCCCACGACGAATACTTCGCGATGAAGGCGTATTGCTCGGGCCTGACCGAGATCGCCATGAGCAGGCTCGGCGAGCAGAAGGCGACCGAGCCGGCGATCAAGAAGTTCTCCGCCGAGATGGTCAAGGAGCATACCGAGGCCAACGCCAAGATCGCCGCGGTGGCCAACAAGAAGGGCATCGCGCTGCCCACGTCCATCGATGCCGTGCATACCGCCGCGCTCGCCAGGCTCGCCTCGCTCTCCGGCTCGGACTTCGACAAGGCCTACATGATGGCCCAGATCGGGGCCCACAAGGACGCCGTCCACCTTTTCGAGCACGAGGCCAATAAGGGCGAAGACTCCGACCTCAAGTCCCTGGCCGCGAAGACCGCCCCCCACCTCATGGGCCACACGAAGATGGCCTTCGAGGTCGCCGGCGAGAAGAAGGAATACGAGAAGTACCACAAGGTGATGGAGTACGCCAAGAAGGTGATGGACGAGAAGTAAGCGTCCCGGTCGGCCCGAGAGCAAGACGAGGCCCCGCCCGATCTCGCGGCGGGGCCTCTTCGGTTTCAAGGCGATGCCGGGGCGATCGTGGCCAGGTCGTCCCAGAATCCCGGGTAGGTCTTGGCGACGCAGCCGGGATCGAGGATGGTCACGCCCGGCACTTTGAGGCCCGCCAGGGCGAACGACATGGCCATCCGATGGTCCTCGTAGGTCCGGATCGGCGCGAAGGCCGACACGCGTGCGGGCGGGAAGATGATCAGGCCGTCGCGCTGCTCCTCGACGGTCGCCCCGAGCTTGCGAAGCTCGGCGGCGAGGGCGGCGATCCGGTCGGTCTCCTTGTGGCGGATGTGGGCGACGTTGCGAATCCGGGTCAGGCCGTCGGCGAAGAGCGCGAGCACGCCCAGGGTCATCACCGTGTCGCTGATCGCGTTCATGTCGACGTCGATCCCCCGGAGCGGGCCGCCGGTCACCGTGGTCTCGGCCTTGGATCGGGCCACCGAGCAGCCCATGTGCTCCAGGAGGTCGACGAAGGCGAGGTCCCCCTGGATGCTGTCCGAGCCCAGCCCTTCGACGGTGATCGAGGAGCCGGTGAGCGCGGCGGCGGCGAAGAAGTAGGACGCGGCCGAGGCATCGGGCTCGATCGGGTAGGACCGGCCGGTGTAGCGAGCCGGGCGGACGTCGAACCGGCGGTCCTTGCGGTTGTTGATCCGGACGCCGAAGGCCTCCATCACGGCCAACGTCATGTCGACGTAGGGTTTGGAGACGAGCACCCCCTCGACCTCGACCGTGGTGGAGTCGCGCGAGTAGGGCAGGGCCATCAAGAGGCCGCTGAGGAACTGGCTCGACACGTCGCCGCGCACGAAGGCGTAGCCGCCATCAAGCCCGCTGGCCTGGATCGTGACGGGCGGGCAGCCGGTCCCCAGGTCGCTCCGGGCGTCGGCCCCCAGGCCGTTGAGCGCCTGGAGGAGGTCGGACACCGGCCGCTCGCGCATCCGGGGGGAACCGTCGAGCCGGAACGTGCCCGACGCGGTGCAGACCATCGCGGTCAGGAACCGCAGGCTGGTGCCCGAGTTGGCGACGAACAGGTCGGCCTGGCGCGCGGGGATCTTGTTGCCCGAACCCCGGACCACGATCCGGGCCGCCTCGGGGTCGTGCTCGACGGCGATCCCCAGCTTCCGGAGCGAGTCGACCATCACCCGCGTGTCTTCGCTGTCGAGGGCACCGTCGAGCGTGCTCTCGCCGTCGGCCAGGGCGGCGACGATCAGGGCGCGATTGGTCAGGCTCTTGGACCCCGGCACTCGGACCCGGGTCGGCCCGACCGGCGCGGCCCAGGGGGTCAAGGTAATCTCGCTCGGGTAGTCGGGCATCGGAGGTTCTCGATCGGAGAAGAATCGGGCGAGTCTCAAAGGCCGGTTGCTCAAGCAGGGGCGAGGGCCCGGTCGAGCCGCCCTCGGAGCGTCTCGGGGTCGATGCCGAGGACGAGGAACTTCTTGTCGCGGGACGTGTCGCCCGCCAAGAGCGCGACCTGCGACGCTTTGAGGCCGAGCGAGTCGGCCAGGACGCGCGCGATCGAGGCGTTCGCCTTCCCTTTCTCGGGGGCGGCGGAGACCCCGACCCGGAGGGCGCCGGCTCGCTCGCCGAGGAGGGCGTCGCGGCGGGCGTTGGGCTGGGCCCGGACGGGGAGGACGGTCCCCCCGGCGTGGTGCGTCAGCGCGATCAACCCTCCACCCCCTCGAAGAGCGCCGAGCCGACCCGGATCAGGGTGGCGCCTTCCTCGATGGCGGCCTCGAAGTCGCCCGACATCCCCATCGACAGCTCGGGCAAGGGGAGGCCGGTCCGCTCCCTGAGCCGGTCGCGCAGTTCGCGGACTCGCGCGAAGGCGGGGCGGGCCTCCTCGTCGGTCGTGCCGTAGCCGGCCATCGTCATCAGGCCGACGATCGGGGCCCGACCCCGATTGTCCTCGACGATCGCGTCGATCTCCCGGAGCAGGTCGTCGGGGCCCCATCCATGCTTCGCCTCCTCGCCCGAGGCGTTCACCTGGAGGCAGACGTCGGGCGGCTCGGGGGCCTCGACCCCCAGGCCCTCGACCGTCCGGAGGAGCCGGGTCGAGTCGACCCCGTGGATCATCCGGACCATCGGCACCGTCCGCTTCGCCTTGTTCGACTGGAGGTGGCCGATCAGGTGCCAGCGGATCGAGGGGTCGGCCAGGGCCTCGACCTTGCCCCAGAGTTCCTGGGGGTAGTTCTCGCCGAGGTCGAGCACCCCGAGGGCGACCAGCGGCCGGACCCACTCGGGCGGGTGCCGCTTGGTCACGGCGACGAGCGTGATCGACGCCGGGTCGCGCCCGGACCGCCGGGCGGCGTCGGCCATCCGGGATCGGACGCTGGCCAGGTTGTCGCGGATCGTTTCGGGCTTCATGGTGGGTCGGCGGGGAGCTTCGGTTCTGGAGGGGCGACCGTGACGGAGGCCGGGCCTTTCGTCTATTGTAACGGGGAGCCGCACGCCTTGCGGCCCTCGATCGGGGGTCGCGGCCTGGTTTCCGCGAACCTCCCGGGATCTCCGCCGCCGATGAACCCCAAGCTCAAGTTCGCCCTGATCGCCCTCGGCTCGCTCGCCGCGCTCTTCCTCGTCTCGCAGCTCGTCATGGGCCTGCTGATCGTCCGGGGGGGCGGTTCGCTCAACCTGGCCAAGCTGATCAAGGCCCACCAGCATTCCGGCTACACGAAGGTGAGCATCTCGCTCGTTTACGTCGCCCTCTCCCTGGCCACGATCGCCTCGATCCCGGCCCGGAAGCGGGACTGAGCCGCCCTCCGTTCAATCCACCTTGAGGATCGGCCGGACGTCGCCGAGGGGGTCGAACGAGCCGACCAGGAAGCGGGCCCGGGTCTGGTGGCCGAGGAAGCAGCGGAGGTCCGCCGGGGCGAGGCTCCGGTAGACGACCAGGCCCGACCCTCGCCGCTTCCAGGCCACCCTGGCGGCGAAGGCGACGTCGCCCGGGCACGCCTCGGACCGGCTGGCCACGGTCAACGACCGCCAGGACGAGGCCCCCCCCTCCCACGACACCAGGACGGCCAGCCACCGCCGCTTCCCATCGACGACCTGCCGGACCACGACCTCGCGCTCCTCGACTTCGAGCGAACCGCGCCCCGTCCGGTACGGCGAGCAGGGCAACCCCAGCGGGATCAGGCGGGCGACCGGCCGGCCTCGGCCGCTCGACAGGGTCAACGAGCGGAGTTCGGGGTCGGGGATCGCCTCGATCCCCTCGGGGATCGAGAACCGCGCCTCGATGGCCGGGCCGGGCCCCTCGTCCTGCTGGGCCAGGAGGGCCAGGCCTTGCCCCTTGAGCAGGGCCGCCGTCCGGGTCGTCCGGGTCTTGCCGATCTGGTACGACCACTCGACGCAATCGGCGTAGGGCCCCGAGGTCCAGGAGGTCGGCACGGCTACGCCCGCCCGACCGGCCGGGAGGGGCGACGACCACCCGGGCCCGAGCCAGACACGCCCCTTCGAGGCGACCTCGAGCAAAGATTCGGGGCCAAGCGTCCGGTGGTCGATCGCGACAAGGTCCCCCCGGGCGGACCAGTCGGGCCTGAGGACGGCGAGCGGCCGGTCGGGGCAGGAATGCGACCCGGTCGGCAGGGCGCCGTTCGATCCCCCCGCACTCTCCCGGCCCGACCCCGCCAGGCCCGACGCAACCCGGACCAGCGAGGCGTCGCCCAACCGCTCGGCCGACGCGAGCAACGCCCGGGCCCGGTCCGGCTGTCGCCCCCCGGGGCCGAACACGGACGAGCCGTCGCCCCGGGTGAACCGGAGCGTGGCCATCAGCCAGTTCACCTTCGATCGAGGGTCGATCCCGGCCTCGCGATCCGCCAGCTCGACCCAGGACGCGACCGGCTCGGAGCGAGGGACACCGTCGGCATCAAGCATGGCCGATTGATTGCCCGACATCGCGTCGGCGGGGCTCGGTTCCTGGACAGGGTGAGACCGGCCATGCTCTGAATTCGTCATGATCAAGAAGTTCCGGGCGGGCTGGAAACCTTTTCCGAGACAAAGGAAGTCGTCAAACCACAGCCTCGAACTACGCTTGCTGAATCTCCGAGCAAAACTGCGTCATTTTAATTCAATCAGAAGTCCATCTCGATCGATGGAAAACTCCGGTGCGTCGAAAATGCGAAAAAATCTGGGTAAAGTCATGGAAGATTAAAGCATGGCGGGAGAACGAGTTGCAAATGGAGGCCGGGATTCATTGCGAACGTTTTGAATCATTGGCTCGCGCCTTCGAGCTCGTGGCACTGACTTTGCTTTTTATCCCTGGCGTTGAAGTGAGTCGAACACGAATCGATGACGAACAAGTTTAACTCCGTGAATCACGGAACGTCGCTCGGCGACGATATGGGCCACCCCACCGGCGACGGAACGATCGGGTCACACCGATCGCTCTTACCGCCAAGGGGCGAGCGGGATGCCTCGCACGACCCCCCCGCTCGCCCTTTCTTACACGCCGCCCCGGCCGCTCCTTGAACGGAGGTCGGGGCAGTTCGAGCCGAGCCGGTCGGTCTGCGCGAACCTGGGCTGCCATGGGAGAGGTGGCTTGCCTGGGCGAGTTCAGACTGACCGGCTTTTTTTTTGCGCCCGGGTATGGACAGGTCCTTGAGCGTTGTCGGCCGGGCGGGCCGGTCCTCGGATGGGCGGTGATTGCGTTCGGGGCGTCGCGCTGGCACGATACGACCGTTCGCTCGATCCGCATTGCCCGGTCGGAGCGGGCCGAGCCGGTGGTCCCGCCGGAGTCTGGCCGGTAATCGCGGGGCGGATCGAGGACGGGGGATCAGGCGATGACGGATGCGACCCGATCGGGGCTGGGGCCACTTGCCCTGATCCTGGGCATGTTCTGCTTCGGGTGCGCCACCGCCCACGCCCAGACCCCCTTGGCGACCTCGCCGCTCCCCGCCGATGCGCGCGGAGGCGAGGTCACGCTCCAGTCGTCGGGGACCACGCCGGGTGAGGTCTCCCCCCGCACCGTGGCGGATGCCCTCAACATCGCCTGCCTCCTGATGGCCGGTTTCCTGGTCCTGGTCCTCAAGGCCGGGTTCGCGATGATGGAAGCGGGCCTGATCCGGGCCAAGAACGTCGCCCACACGGTGGCGATGAACTTCGGGGTCTACGCCATCGGCATGCTCGGGTTCTGGGCGGTCGGCTATGCCGTGATGTTCGGCGGCCTCCCCGGACCCCTCGGCTCGATGGGGTCGGCCCGGCTCCTCGGCCGGACCTGGGACCTGATCGGACTCCGCGGCTTCTTCCTGGCCGGCGGGGCGGGGGACGCCGCCATCCTGGCCACCTTCTTCTTCCACGCCGCGATGCTCGACACGGCGGCGACCATCCCCACCGGGGCGATGGCCGAACGGTGGAAGTACTCGGCCTTCGTGGCCTACGGTTTCTTCGCCTCGATGCTCATCTACCCGGTCTACGGCTGCTGGGCCTGGGGGGGCGGGTGGCTGGCCGACCTCGGCGTCGACTTCGGCCTCGGCAACGGCCACGTCGACTTCGCCGGGTCGAGCGTCGTCCACATGACCGGCGGGTTCATGGCGCTGGCCGGGGCCCTGGTCCTGGGGCCGAGGATCGGCAAGTACAACCGGAACGGGACGGCCAACGCGATCCCGGGCCACAACGTGCCGATGGTGGCGATCGGCACCCTGATCCTGGCGTTCGGCTGGTTCGGCCTCAACACCGGCCGGGCGTTCCAGGCGGGCGACGGCCGGGCGGCGTCGATCGCCGTCTGCACCCTGCTGGCGACCGCCTCGGGCTGCCTGGCCTCGCTGGCGACGATGTGGGGCCTCTTCGGCAAGCCCGACCCGACGATGAGCTGCAACGGCCTGCTCGCCGGGGCGGTCGCGATCTCCGCCCCCTGCGCCTATGTCAACCCGATCGGGGCCGTCGTGATCGGCGCTTTGGCCGGCGTCCTGGTCGTCGCCAGCATCCTCTTCATCGACAAGTACCTCAGGGTCGACGACCCGGTCGGCGCGATCAGCGTGCACGGCGTCTGCGGGGCGTTCGGCTGCCTCGGCGTCGGCCTCTTCGCCACGGGCGAGTACGGCTCGGGGACCAACGGCGTCGCCTCGGCCCCGATCGGCTTCTTCCACGGCGGCGGCTTCGACCAGCTCCTGGCCCAGATGATCGGGGTCGCGACCAACATCCTCTGGGTCTTCCCGGCTTCGCTGGTCGGCTTCCTCGCGGTCGAGCGATTGATCGGCAACCGGGTCTCGGCCCGAGCCGAGATCGAGGGGCTCGACGTGCCCGAGATGGGCGTGCTCGGCTACGTGGACGAGGACACCTACGCCGTCCAGACCGCCGGCCAGGACTTCCTGGCCACCTTCGGGCCCGGCGTGCCCGCCAAGGGGGCCGACCGATCGGGCCTCGGCGGGCCGAAGGCCGGGGGATCGAAGTAGGGCCGGGCTCCTCTGCGGCCTTCGGTTCAGGCCAACGCCCCGAATCCCTGGATGCCTGCCAGGAGGGTTTCGAGGGTGACCTCCCCCCGGGCGGGGAACCGGCAGTAGGTGGGATAAGGGTCGGTGCCGTCGACGATGATCTGGCGGTGGTTGGCCTGGCGGAACCCTTCCTCGCAAGGCTGATGGCCGGTGATGAACCAGTCGGCATCGACCAGGGCGGCGAAGCGGTCGACGTTCTCGGGCTCGGTGCTGCGACCCCAGGTCACGGCGTAGACCGCGCCATGCCTCGCCATCGCCTCGGCCGACCACGACTCGGCGGCGAAGATCGTCGCGTCGAAGTGCTCCATGTCGACCGGGTCGGGGATCGTGTGGCAGAGGAAGACGCGGTTGGGGGTCCTGACGGCCAGGGGCAGGGCCGCGAACAAGGCCGAGTAGGACTGGTAAACTTCATCGGCCGAAGCACCGTAGGCCGTGGCGATCCCCAGCCGGAACAGGGCGTTGAGGGGGACGCCCGACTTGGCGATCGACCGGCCGGTCAACTCGGAGAGCTCGTGGTTGCCGAGGATCAGGTGGACCCGGTCGGGGAACTGGCACTTCAGGGCGCAGACGATGTCGACCAGTTGGTGCGACTTGTCCCCGCCGTCGTCGTGGTAATGCCTCGGCCCGTGGATCAGCTCCTGGAGGACTAGGTGCCGGCCCGGCTTCTGGGCCAGGTCGGAGGCGATCAGGAGCTGCCGGAAGGCGGGGATGTTGCCGTGCAGGTCGCCGGCGACGAGGACCTCCTCGGCGGACTCGCCGAGGGTGACCAGGCCGCCCGATCGTCCCGGGGTGGCTCGAAACAACTCGGTCGCCCGGCGGACCGTGGCCAGGACCTTCTGAGGATCGGGCATCGTGCGGGGCACCGGGAGGAAGCGTCGAGGTCAACGGGGGGTGCGGTTCGCCCCGCGATCCGTCCAGGATAGCCAGGCGAGCGGTCGATCGGGTAGGGGACATGCGAGCCGTCAAGGGCCGATGCAACAACAGGTGTATCGGGCCAATTTGCCTTCAAGAATTGAACTCGACCGCTTCTTCCCAGTGCTCATAAAGCTGGGCGAGCTTTTCCTTGAGGACGGTGTGGCGGTCCTGGGTGGCGATGGCCTTGAGCGGCTCTCGCCAGATCGCGGGCTGTCCCAGGGCATCTTCCAGCTCGGCGACCTCCGCCTCGACGGCGGCGATCTCGGCCTCGACGTCGGGCGCCTTGCGGTAGGGATACTTCCGCTTCCGCTTCTCGGACCTGGCCTCGGCCTGGGGTGCAGACGCGGGCTTGCTCGCCTCGACGGCCGCGAGCTTGCGGGCGAGCGCCTCGGCCTCCTTGGCGGCGAGCATCTGGTAGGTTTCGTAATCCCCCTCGACGACCCTCGCCTTGCCGTCGGCGACGACGATGATCCGGTCGGCGACCTGATTGAGGAAGTAGCGGTCGTGCGAGACCACGAGGACGGTCCCCTCGAACTCGCGGATCGACCGCTCCAGGGCGTCGCAGGCCCAGATGTCGAGGTGGTTGGTCGGCTCGTCCATGACCAGCAGGTTCGCCGAGGTGGCCGCCAGCCGGGCCAGCGCCGCCTTGCCCTTCTCGCCGCCGGAAAGCTGGGCGACCTTGTGAAGGGCCAGGTCGCCCGCGAGGCCGAACCGGGCCAGGAGGTCGCGGACGTCGCCTTGGACCCAGTCGGGGTCGTCCTCGGGCCAGACGGCGCGGAGGACGGTGGTCTCGGGGGCGAGCGATTCGAGCCCCTGGTCGTGGTAGCCGACGAGGACCTTGTGCCCGAGCTTGACGTCGCCGGAGTCGGGCGTGACCTTGCCGATCAGGGTCTTGACCAGGGTCGACTTCCCCGCCCCGTTCGGCCCGAGCACCCCGACGCACTGCCCGCGGAGGACCGACAGGTTGAACTCGTTGAACAGCGGCTTGTCATAGGCCTTGGTGAGCTTGCGGGCCTCGATGACGATGTCGCCCGAGCGGTCGACCTCGCCGAAGCCCATCGGCGGGCCGGTGATCTCGCGCATCGTCTCGACCCGCTCGACCCTGGCCAGCTTCTTCTCGCGGTCGTGGGCCTGCTTCGCCCTCTGGCCCGCGCCGTAGCGGCGGATATAGGCTTCCTGCTCGGCGATGTAGTCCTGCTGCTTCTCGAACTGCCGCTGGAGCACCTTGGCCTTCTCGGTCCTGAGCTTCCAGTACTGCGTGTAGTTGCCGGGATAGACGTCGATCTTCCCCTCGTACAGCTCCCAGATCCGCGTGACGACCTTGTCGAGGAAGTACCGGTCGTGGCTGACCACGATCATCCCGACCGACTGCCTGGACAGGTAATTTTCCAGCCAGGTCGTCGTGGCGATGTCGAGGTGGTTCGACGGCTCGTCCAGGAGCATCAGGTCGGGGCTTTCGAGCAGCAACTTCGCCAGCATCATTCGCGACTGCTGGCCGCCGGAGAAGGTCCGGGCCCGCCTGGAAAAGTCGGCCGTGGGGAAAGCCAGGCCGCCCAGGATCTCCTCGACCCGGTGATCGATCGAGTAGGCGTCCTGGTGTTCGAGCCGGTCCCGCAGCTCGTCGTAACGGCGCGAGGCCCGGTCGCGATCGGCGTCGTCCTCGGCCATCTCCCGCGCGGCCTCTTCCATCTCGCGCTGGATGTCCAGGAGCGACCCGAGGCCCGACCGTGCGACCGACATCAGGGTCTCGTCGGGCCCGAACTCCGGGTGCTGCTTGAGCAGGCTGACGCGGATGCCCGGCCTGCGGTACAGCGAGCCGTAGTCCGGCGCGTCGTCGGCCGAGACCAGCTTCATCAGCGTCGTCTTGCCCGCGCCGTTGGGCCCGACGAGGCCGATGCGCTCGCCGGCCCGGACCTCGAACTTGAGGTCCTGGAAGATCGGTTCGCCGGAATATTGCCGGCCCAGGCCGTTGGCGGAGACGAGGATCATCGAAGGTGGCTTCTCGGGTCGGGGAGATCCAGGCCGATCGGTCGGCCTCGTGGCCGAATTGATGAATCTAACCGTGAAGAGTCGGTGCGGTCTGGGCCCGCCTCTTTCCTCATGGCTGGATTCGCGCGGCGGCGAGCCGAGCAACGAAGGCTGCGTAGTCCCGGGAGGCCAGACCTCGGTCGAGCGCCTCGAAGAGCGTCGGACCGTCTTCCGCCATGATGGCGACCGGGTCGAGCCAGAGTCCCGGAAAGACCCCGGAACGATAAAGGCCATCGGGATCGGGCGCCCGCCTGACGAGGCGATTGCCCTGCCGCACATGCCAGAAGACTTCGTCGCGTTTCAAGCCCAGGACGACAGACTCGACGACGCCGGTCCTCTCGTAGTCCGCCAACTTGGGGCCCAGGTCGATCGAGAGCGACGAGGCCGACACCTCGATGACCAGCTCCGGCGCCCCTCCGATGATATTACCGAGCTTGCGGGTCTGGCCCCCATACTCGGGCAAGATCCGGAGCGCGATATCGGGCTGGACTTCGGCCTGCTCGTCGAGGGCCGTCGAGCCATCACTGCTGCCTTTGATGCCCGGCGTCCTCAAGCTGTAGTGGGCCAGCCATCCGGTCGCCAGATAAGAAACGGTACCGTGGCGATCGCCAACCGGGCTGGGCATGTGGACGACTCCGCCGATCAGCTCGAAGCGGGTACCGGGGGGCATGGCCTCGTAGCGTTCGTGGAACTCGGCCCGGTTCATCCGCTCGCCGGCGACGAGCGGGGCCAGCTTGGGCCGGTCGATGGTGCTCATGCGATGTCCCCGGAAGGGTCGAGGGTCAGGCCGAGTCGTCGCCCAGGGTCCGCTTCTTGCGGAGCATGTGGTGGTAGTGCTGGGCGAAGCGGTGGGCCTCGTCGCGGGCGTACTGGAGGAGGCGGAGCGAGAACGACCGGCGCTGGAGGACGATGGGGTCGCCCCGGCCGGGGACGAAGATCTCCTCGTTCTGCTTGGCGAGCGAGATCAAGGTCGGCGGCTTGACGCCGAGGGTCTCGAAGGCGGTCAGCGCGGCGCCGAGCTGGCCCTTGCCGCCGTCGATCATGAAGATGTCGGGGAAAGGCTCGTCGCGCTCCTGGAGCCCCTGGATCCGGCGGGAGACGACCTCCCGGATCGAGGCGTAGTCGTCGACCCCCTTGACGCTCTTGATCTTGTAGCGGCGATAGCCGGGCTTGAAGGGGAGGCCGTCGATGAAGGTGACGAGCGAGCCGACGGTCTCGGTCCCGCCGAGGTGGGCGATGTCGACGCAGTCGATCGTCCTCGGGGTGGATTCGAGGTGGAGGACCTTCTGGAGCCCCTTGAGCCCCTTGCGCGGGTCGACGTAGAAGACCTCGGGCTGGGCGTGCTTGGCGAGGTCGCCCCGGAGGTTGAGGTTCTTGAGCGACTTGACCTCGTCGCGGAGCCGGGCGGCCTTCTCGAACATCAGGGCCTTGCTCGCCTCCTTCATCTCGGCCTCGAGCTCGGCGAGGACGACGTCCTTCTTGCCGTCGAGGAAGAGGCGGAGGCGGCGGATGTCCTTCCGGTAGGCCTCGCGATCGATCCTCATGTTGCAAGGGGCGGTGCACTGGTCGATCGAGTGGAGCAGGCAGGGCCGGAACCAGCGCCAGCGGGGGTCGCCCTCCTCGATGTCGAGCGAGCAGGTCCGGAATTTGAAGATCTTCTG
>JAABUQ010005728.1_pt1 | contig 19480 bp, 15 predicted proteins | sample 5560001 | NCBI WGS metagenome assembly JAABUQ01 (sample SAMN10711888, study PRJNA513371) | rock metagenome | isolation source: Antarctica rocks | place: Antarctica: Victoria Land, Finger Mt nord | collected 2015-12-18
ACTCCCTCCTTGCTTGAAGCACTCTGAGCTGCACTCCATGGATTCCTTCCAAGACACGATTTTCAAACTGAAGCGTTACTGGGCTGACCGGGGCGCGGTCATTCAGGAACCCTATGATCTTGAAGTAGGAGCTGGCACCATGGCTCCCGAGACATTCCTGCGGGTGCTCGGGCCAACGCCATACAAGGTCGCCTATGTGCAGCCGAGCCGTCGTCCGGCCGATGGGCGCTACGGAGAGAATCCGAACCGCCTCTATAAACATCAGCAGTTGCAGGTCATTCTAAAACCGACTCCGGCCGATGTCATCGACCAATACCTCGGCAGCCTTGAAGCAATCGGCATCGATCTCGAAAAGCACGACATCAAGTTTGAAGAAGACAATTGGGAAGCGCCTACACTCGGGGCGTGGGGCGTCGGCTGGCAGGTCATGTTGGACGGCCTCGAAATTACCCAGTTCACCTACTTTCAGCAATGCGGCGGAATGGATCTGGCGGTCGTTCCGGCTGAGATCACATATGGACTCGAGCGCATTGCCGCCTTTCTTCAAAATGTCGAAAGCGTGTACGACATTGAGTGGGCGCCTGGAGTCACGTATGCTGATGTGCGCTTGGCTGACGAGCTACAGTTCTCTGTCTACAATTTTGAAGAAGCAGATGTCGCGGTGCTCTGGCAGGAATTCGATCTGCACGAGCGCGAAGCTCTGCGCTTACTGCAACTGTTTAGCAAACGGGAAGACAAGGCGCGCTTTCCTGTATTACCGGCCTACGATCAGGTGCTCAAGTGTTCCAACCTGTTCAACGTGCTCGATGCCAGAGGAGCGATCAGCGTAACCGAGCGCGTCGCGGTGATTGCACGCGTTCGCAAGCTGGCGCTGGGTGTGGCGGAAGCATGGGTCGAACAACGGGGCGCGGGAAAGGCAGTCGCTTAAATGCCGGACTTCCTCCTCGAGATTGGTACCGAAGAAATCCCGGACTGGATGATCGAACCCGCGCTCGGCGATCTGCGCGAGAAATTTCAGTCTGCCTTTGGGGCGCTCGGCGGGTCGACACTCGTTATGGACGCAACCCCGCGCAGACTCGTGCTTCGCGCCGAACAGCTAATTATGCGGGTGCCCGATGTTGAGAGCATTGTTCTCGGGCCCTACCTCTCCGCAGGGGCCAAAGCGGCAGAGGGATTCGCGCGCAAATGGCATGCTGCGCTCGCACAGCTTCCGACAACAGAAGATGCGAAGGGTGAGCGCTACGTCTTCCATCAGCTCGTAAAGGGGCAAGATGCGCGGACGCTGCTGAGCGAACACCTTCCGTCCGTAATCGCGAACGTCCAATTTCCGAAGACAATGTCGTGGCCGGGCAGTAACGGCTTGCGCTTCATCAGGCCGATCCGCTGGCTTCTCGCTCTACTCGACGACGAAGTTGTTCCGTTCGAAATAGCGGGCATTCAATCCGGTAACACTACTCGCGGACATCGCATTCTTGGATCGAAAGAACCGGTGGCGGTCACGATCGCGACATACGAAGAGGCCCTTCTGGCAAACGGAGTCATCGTCAAAGCGGCCGATCGCAAAGCGCGCATCGAGAGCGGTTTGGGTAACGGCACGCAAAGAGATGATGCGCTGCTTGCCACTCTTGTCTATTTGACCGAGTTTCCGTCAGTGATCCGCGGCAGCTTCGACCCGTCCTACCTCGAGCTGCCGAAAGAAATTCTCTCGACTGTCATGCGCCACCATCAGCGCTATTTCTCGGTCTTGAATGAGGACGGCTCGCTAGCTCCTGCCTTCGTGGCTGTGACAAACACGAAGGGAGATCCCGATGATCTGATTTGCCAGGGTAATGAGCGAGTGTTGCGCGCCCGCTTCAACGACGCCCGCTTTTTCTGGCAGGCTGACCAGCAAAAAAGGCTCCCTGATCGGGTGCAAGATTTAGCCAAGGTTACCTTCCAGGCGAAGCTTGGCAGCTACGAAGACAAAACGAAACGCGTGATGGAACTCGCGGCAAAGTTAGCAAATGGCACAGGTGCAAATGCTGCTGCCGTGGAGCGCGCTGCGCTGCTGTCAAAGTGCGACTTAACTACCGACATGGTGAAAGAGTTCACCGAACTGCAAGGCATCGTAGGCGGCTTGTACGCGCAAGCACAGGGTGAACCGGAACAGGTCGCCAGCGCGATCTACGCTCAGTACAAACCGGCGAGCATGGACGATTTCATTCCGCGTACGATCGAAGGCCAGATTCTTTCGATTGCCGATAAGCTTGATACGCTGCGTGAATGCTTCCGGATCGGCCTGGTTCCCACTGGATCGAGAGATCCCTTTGCTCTGCGTCGCGCCGCTCAAGGCATTGTCAAAATTCTGTTTGAATCGAGACTTCCGCTCGCGATAATGGACCTGGTCGAAGACGTTGCCGAACTGCCCGGGTTTATTAGAGAGCGCATTCAGTTCTACTTGCGCGATGTTCTCGGCTACGCCTACGACGAGGTAAATGCTGTGATTGCGGCTGGCGTCCTCACGTTGAGCGATGTCGCCGACCGGGTACAGGCGATCCATCACACTAGACCTACGGAAGACTTCGAACCGGTAGCCGCGAGCTTCAAACGCATCCAGAACATCCTGAAGCAGGCTCAGCTCACTTCGCAGCCTACGCTAGACCCCAAATTACTCGCCAAGGAACCCGAACAATCCCTTCACCAGGCATTCGAAGCAGTGCGTAAACGGGTGGGAGCAACCGCCGATTACCGTGAAAAGCTGGAGGCTATGGCCTCGCTCCGCCCGGAAGTCGATTGCTTCTTCGATAAAATTCTTGTAAACGATCCAGATCCCGCGATCCGGCAGAATCGTCTGGCTTTGCTACATAGCCTGTTGACTGAGTTCTCCAACATCGCTGATTTTTCAGAAATCGTTACGCAAGGCGGCAGCGGTATCAGCGCCTAAGACAGTGTTTACTTTCAGAAGATATTTAGGAGACCACGACCGGAAATGAAGAAATACGTTTACTCGTTTGGTGGAGGCACAGCTGACGGCGACGGCAAGCTGCGCGATGTCCTTGGCGGCAAAGGCGCCGGCCTCGCTGAAATGAGCAAGGCGGGCGTGCCTGTGCCCCCCGGCTTCACGATCTCGACCGATGTTTGCAACCTGTTCTTCGAGAACAACAATAAAGTTCCAGCCGAAGTGGACGACCAGATTCAAAAAGCGCTCCAGAAGCTCGAAAAGGAAATGGGCAAAATGCTGGGCGGACTTGACGATCCGCTGCTGCTCAGCGTCCGTTCGGGAGCAAAGTTCTCAATGCCGGGCATGATGAACACCATCCTGAACCTCGGCTTGAACGATCAGACCACCGAAGCTCTTGCCAAGAAGACCGGCAACGCGCGTTTCGCTTACGACTGTTACCGCCGGTTTATCCAGATGTTTGGCGAAGTATCGCTGCACATCGATATGGCGAAATTTGATCACATCTTCGATGCTCGCAAAGCCAAAATCCGGGCCAAACTCGATACCGATCTCTCAGCGGACGATCTGAAATTCATCATCAGCGAATACAAGAAGCTGGTGAGAAAAGAAACCGGCAAAGATTTTCCGCAGGATGCGCTCGAACAGCTGATGATGTCGCGCGACGCGGTGTTTCAGTCCTGGAATACACCGAAAGCTGTCTACTACCGCCGCATGGAAAAGATCCCCGATTCGATCGGAACAGCGGCCAACGTGCAGGCAATGGTCTTCGGAAATATGGGAGACAACTCGGGAACCGGCGTCGGCTTTACACGCAATCCTTCCACCGGCGAGCAGGTGTTCTACGGCGAATTTCTCGTCAACGCGCAAGGCGAGGATGTGGTTGCGGGAATCCGCACGCCGCAGCCGATCGCCGAACTCGAAGAAGTAATGCCCGACGCCTACAACCAGCTGCGCGAAATCACGAGCAGCCTTGAGAAGCATTACCGCGACGTCCAGGATTTCGAGTTCACCATTGAAGAGGGCAAGCTGTACATGCTCCAGACCCGCAATGGCAAACGTACCGGTCCCGCAGCTGTCCGCATTGCTGTCGACATGGTCGAAGAGGGTTTGATTTCGAAGAAGGAAGCAGTACAGCGCGTCGCCCCGAACCAGTTGGATCAACTGCTTCACCCCGTGCTTGACCCGGCTTTACGCAAAGGCCTGACGATGATCGCGAGCGGACTTCCGGCATCTCCAGGTGCAGCAGTCGGCCGCGCCGCTTTCTCTTCGGAAGATGCCGTCGAAATGTCTGCCGGCGGACCCGTCATATTAGTTCGCAAAGAAACCACTCCCGACGACATCCACGGCATGGATGTTTCAAGAGGTATTCTCACTGCAGTCGGCGGCCTCACGAGTCACGCTGCCGTCGTCGCGCGGGGCATGGGGCGGCCCTGTGTCGTGGGCGCAGCTTCGGTGTCAGTCGATGAAGCAAAGAAGCAGGCCACGATCGTATTCGAAGGCAAGAAGCAAACCCTTAACGAAGGCGATTGGATTTCTCTAGACGGAACTCTGGGCGAGGTGTATCAAGGCCAGTGTAAGACCAGCGAGCCTGATCCGAAGTCTCACTATTTTGCAAAGTTCATGGAGTGGGCCGACGAGTTCCGCGGCGGTTTCGGCGTTCGAGCCAATGCCGACATTCCGCGCGACGCAAAGCAGGCACGGCTGTTCGGCGCCGAAGGCATAGGCCTCTGCCGCACCGAGCACATGTTCTTTGCGGAAGATCGCATTGAGCACATGCAGGCCATGATTCTTGCCCGCGATGAGAAAACGCGCAAGAAAGGACTGTTAAAGCTCCTTCCCATGCAGCGCAAAGATTTCGCGGGTCTATTTCAGGTTATGGACGGATTTCCGGTCGTGATTCGCACGCTTGATCCACCGCTTCACGAGTTTCTGCCCAAACGTGAAAACCTGATGGTCGACATCGCTAAACTGCCAAACGCCTCGATCAAGGACAAGAAGGAGATGGCGGCGACGTACAAGGTCGGTGTCGGTGAGCTCAAAAAACACTTGCCCGAGTTGCTTCACCGCGTAGAGGAGCTGCATGAGTTCAATCCAATGCTTGGCCACCGGGGCTGCCGTCTCGGCATTACCTATCCCGAAGTAACCGAGATGCAGGCCCGCGCCATCTTTGAAGCTGCTGTAGCGGTCGCCAAGAAGGGTATCAAAGTCATACCTGAGGTCATGATTCCTCTGGTTGGCAACGTCAAAGAGCTCGAAAACCAGAAAGCAATTGTGGTCCGGGTCGCGGAAGAAGTGCTCGGCGGGGCCGGCATGAAGGATCTAAAGTATTACGTCGGGACCATGATCGAAATTCCCCGCGCAGCCCTGACTGCGGACGAAGTCGCGCGTGAGGCTGACTTCTTCAGTTTTGGGACAAACGATCTCACTCAGACCACCATGGGCCTGTCTCGCGACGACTACACGAAGTTCTCGAAGCACTATGAAGATCTCAAGATCTTCAAGGCCGATCCTTTCGCGGTGCTCGATCAAGAAGGTGTCGGCAAGATCATCGAGCATGCGGTGAAGCTGGGCCGCAAAACTCGCCCTGATCTGGAAGTCGGGATTTGTGGAGAGCACGGCGGGGAGCCGAGTTCCGTCGAGTTCTGTTACCGCGTGGGCATGAACTATGTTTCTTGCTCACCGTACCGCGTGCCGATCGCCCGCCTCGCTGCTGCTCAAGCGGCTATTGCGGGCGAGGGCAAGGCCGAAATGCAGCGAACGGCGTAGTCAAGTCGTTTCGTCTGGCGTATGCTGGGGCGTAGCATGGCTGTGCCCCAGTCCGCCGAGATACAAACGCTCGAAGAAATTGCTGCGCTTGTTACAGCAGCTCTGTTTCTCAAACGGCCTATCACGGCTGTGTATCATGGCCATCGCCGTTCGATGTGTCCTTATGTGCTCGGACGCAATAAAGATGGCGCTATCCACGTCCTGTGTTATCAATATGCGGGTGGCAGCGCGAGCGGATTAAAACAGCGCGGCTCCCCCGATAACTGGCGATGCGTAGTTTTGCCGAAATTTCGGGCCGTTCGCTTACTAGATGAACCTTGGTTTACCGTCGATAACCATTCGCGCCCGCAGACGTGTATTGCAGAAGTTCTCTTTGATGCCGAGAAGTTATCCGACCTCCTCGCGGCCCGGTAACTTCACTTACTGCCGATGTCAACGCACAATTCTTTTCAGCCGCGCTCGGCCGTCGAGTCTCTCGGTCATCTTGGTCTTCCGGCGCCCATTCGTGAGATCGCTGCAAACCAGTGGGACGCTGTCATTGTCGGTGCCGGCCATAACGGTCTAACTTGCGCCGCCTATCTGGCGCGTGCCGGAAAGCGAGTTCTTGTTCTTGAAAGCCGCGAGCGAATCGGCGGAGCTTGCACGATCGAGGAGCCTTGGCCCGGAGTGCGTATGTCGCCTTGCGCGTACCTCGCCGGTCTTCTTCATCCGCTGGTAATCGAAGAGTTAGATTTGTCCTCCCGCGGTTTCCAGTGGACGCCTGCTCTAAATGGATTGTTTGTCCCGTTCGAAGACGGCACGAGCATTCAACTCTACGATGACGACGCGCAGTGTGAAAGCGAGATCGCTCGCCTATCTCCGGGCGATGTAAAAGGTTGGCGCGCGATGTCGGATGTGATTCGGCGTACGCGCGACGCGATACGTCCCTCGACGGTGCAGGACACCTGGATAGGCGAAGCACCCACGCGCGAACAACTCGAAGACCGGTTAGGCAATGACGGCGAAGCTCGCGGCATGCTCTTCGAGTGGTCCATGGCCGAGTTCGTCGAGCAGTATTTATCCGACGAGCGCTTGCAAATCGCTTATCTAGGGCAAGGCGTAATCGGAACAAACGCGAGCCCGTTCGATGCAGGTACGGCCTCGATTCGATTTCACCATTCGTCCGGGCGTCTGGGCGGTTTGCCTGGCGCTTGGGGCTATGTCAAAGGTGGGATGGGAATGGTTTCTTTCTTCCTTGCTGATGCGGCACAGGAAGCAGGAGCGGCGGTTGCCTCCGGCGTGCCCGTTGCGCAAATCATGCCGGGCGAAGGAGTCTTGCTCGAAAGTGGTGAACGGATTCAAGCGCGAACCGTCATCTCAAATGCGGATCCGCGCACTACGCTTCGGTTGCTCGGCAACAAGGCGGACGCAGGCTGGCGTAGGCAAGTGGAATCGGTGCCTATCGAGGGTTGCACTCTCAAGCTCAATGTGTGGCTGCGTGAGCTGCCGAATTTTGCTGCGCGTCCCGGGACTTGCGAGCCGCATCACTTCGGCCAGGTGAATACGCCTTTGAGCAAAGCCGAATGGAAAACAGGCTATACAGCAGCACGCTCCGGAAAACTTCCTGACCGGCTCTGGACAGAGCTATACTTTCAAAGCGTCCACGACCGCTCCGTTGCGCCCCACGGCACGCACACGATGAGCGTGTTTTCACAGTACGTTCCTTACGCTTTCGCCGATGGCAGCTGGGAGCAACATCGAGCCGCCGCGAAGGAGCTTGCTCTCGCTGCGATTGGCCGCTTTTGCACGAACATCCCCCATGCAGTAATCGATTCGGAGGTTATGGGACCGCCTGATATAGAGCAGAAAGTAGGGCTCGCGGGAGGTCACATTTTTCAGGGCGAGTGCCTGCCCGCCTATATGTGGAGCAACCGCCTAGATGCAAAGACGCCGATGCCCGGACTGTATCTCTGCGGAGCATGCACGCATCCTGGAGGCAGCGTAATCGCGATGAACGGACGCAATGCGGCTATGCGTGTACTCGCGGACGCTTAGCATTACGCCTGCTCTTCAGCAGTTGATTGATCGCAAATAAGAGCACAAGTAGCGGCACAACAGCAAAATACGGCCAGTAAGCAACGAGGGGAGATCGCCGGGACTGTACGTTGATCGTGCTCGCCACTTCCGCGCTGCCGTTCGGTGACTCTACGGTTGCTGCCAGCTGCCACTTGCCTGCCGAGGGCAAATTGACGTGCGCAGCATAGAGCAGCTTATTACTCGCGTCATTGTGCCTGGCAGGCGCAACCACTTCAGCGATACCATCCGCCCTTGACTGCCGCAAATGCATTCTGACATTTGCATCGAGGACGGCCGAATTGTCCTGCGATTTCTGGACCATCACGCTGAGATCCGCCGGACCTACACGCAACGGCTCCGGTGAACTGAAGATGCTGATTGTAAGCGGCCCCGCTTGTTTGCGCAGCACCAGAGTACCGCCATCGCCAAGCAGCAGTCCTGCCGCACTAAACAGTAGAGTGAGCCGCCCGAGCAGAGTCATCATCGGTTAATGCACCATCCCGCGCATTTGCATCGGCTGAAACAAAATCCAGGCACCGGCGCAATACAGGCAAATAGCTAACGCAGCCCACGGACTCACAAGCCTAAACGCCATTCGCAGTTTTCCTCCCGCCTGCTTCGCCACGCGCCATGCCACATACAGGCTCAGGAGCAAGCCCGCATCGAGTAGCAGGATTTGCACTCCCGTAAGCCAATCAGGCGCAGCCGGCGCGCCACTTTGCATTCCTAAGCCTAAGAAGCGCTGTCCCACAATCACCCATGCTGCACCCCAGCCTGTCGCGAGGTGGTAGAGCAGGTGGGCGCTCCACATCGCGAAGCCGAGCGGAACGAGCGCAAAGACAAGTCTCCGCGCGAGATCGGTCGCGCGCTCCTGCGAACCTGCGAGTAAGCGGTTCAGCCACAAACAACCGAAGATCACAAGGGTTGGAATCAAAACTACGCAGGCAAGCACAAACAGACCGATAATCAGCGGCATCGCATGAGGCCCTAACTGCGCATGCAACCGGTGCTCGAAACTCATCACAGGAGCAATCATGCCGGCCGCATTTGCAAACGCTCCGAAGACAAAGATGACCGTTAGCGCCGCAAAGTCTGTGCGCTTCGACAAGCGTCCGATAGATGAGCGATACGGGTCCTCAATGACTGTTTTGGCCGGCAGCACCGGCAAGAGCGCAACGTTCTCGTGTGGGCAGGCCTTCACGCAATCGAGGCAGAATGTGCAATCGAGACTCCCCGCCTTCTTCGGCTGGAACAGGTAGAGTTCGCAGCCACGCGCTTCCTGATTGCCTCGAATACAATCGTGTGTTCGGCAGCTGCGGCAAGTCGCAGCACTCTTAATAGCAACCTCGCGGGGCGAGATCAACGAACTCACAAAATGGAACTGCCCAATCGGACAGACATACTTGCAGAAGCTCGCGCCGCGGAAGAAACCATCGATCAAAACCGCGAACGCAAAGTATCCGGCAATGATCCAGGCCGTCACAAAGGGACTGTCCCACAAGCTGAATGCTTCATAACACCAGAGATACAGAATGAACAGCGCCGTCGGCAGCCACTTGTTCCTCAACTGCCTTGGCCATCGCAAATTTGCGGGAAGAACTTTGCGTCCCAGGTCACGAACAAGAGTGAACGGGCAGCTCATACAAAAGAGATTCCCCACCGCGAGGAGCGCCAAAATCGAAAGCCCTCGCCAATGTATCCAGGGCAAAACTCCCGCCAGATTGAGCGGCGTCACTTGCGGTCCAAACCAGCCATCTACCATCACGATTACCGCGAGCAGAAGCATCGCAATCTGCATGGGGCGACGCCAACGCGGCAAATTGAACTGCATGCCGAGCCGTTTGCCCGGTTCACGGCGTAACTCCACTACATCTCGCCGTTCGCGCAAACGGCCGGTCGAGAGCAGACGCATTGCGAATACAAAGGCGGGCACTAAATAGACAAGCGAGCCCGGTACCCACATAATCAAACCCGCCACGGTCTGATCGTCTTGCGCACTGAAGTTACCCAGTCGCGCGGCTTCATAGCTCGGATAAAGTAGACGGCCGGAGAACACGAAGAAAGCAGACAACGCCGTGTTCACGATGTCAGCAAACAAGAGATAAGGAACCTTCATCCAAACTGGCGACTTGGATTTTGCCGGACCGGGCTCAATGATGGGCCACCAGAATGAGATCCCCGTCCAGAAGAATGACGCGTGTTGAACGCCGTGCCAGAAAGGAGAGCTCAAGGCCAGCTCGTAGAATTTCGGCAAGTGCCAGAACACTGTACTGAACACGAACGCGGCCCAGGCGACCGGAAGAGAAACAAACCATCCAGAGACTCTGCGCAGAGCAAGCCAGCTCAGAAACGGGCCGAGTCCTTCTCTTACAAAGCGCCTCGGCATCCCGCGTAGCATCGGCAGAAGCGGATTGCCCAAGAGAATCAGAGGCGGTGCAAACATCATGAGCAGCAGATGCTGCGTCATGTGGGCCGATAGGTATAGGCTGTCGAACGCATCGAGCGGCGATTCGGTCGCTAGGAAAACAAGAAACAGACCGGCGAGGAACGCAGCGATCCGCTGCCCATCTTTGCGACTGCGTAGTGGCTGCGTCGCCAGCCGCGCAGATAAATAGTGGCCGTGACCAGAAACACCGCGATCGCGGGACCGTTAAGGGTCCACGAACTCAGTGCCGCATTCGCAACAGGATTCACTACTTACTTCGACAGTCTAACTGGAGGGCCGATAACCGCAAGATCGCGCGGCAGCTTGTTCTGCGGCGGTGCCGAGTTCCGCACCGGAGGCGATGACTTGGGGGTTAGTGTGACCAGGAATGAAGTTAAAGCTTCCACTTCAGCCGGGCTGAGCTTCTTCCCATAAGCGGGCATGTTACCGCCTCCCTGAATCACCTGTCGCACCATCTGATCTTTGGTCAGCCGCGTCGCAACCGCGTCCAGAGCAGGACCTCGCTGGCCACCTTGGCCCCCGAGCGCATGGCAATTCCGGCACTGTTTGTTTTGAAAGACCAACGCGCCGTGGATCTCGAGAGGCGTCCGCCCTCGCACGAACTGCACGGGAATCGCATTGCCGCTCCAGGCAGCCATGTCCGGCGACCAGGGGGACGTCTCACCCATGTAGGCCAGCACGCCAATCACGAGCATGACGAAAATGACCGAAAGCACGGCAACGGGTCTGCGCAGAGCGCTTTTTTCGCCTGTTCCCGAAATAAACGGCAGCGCCAGCAGACCGGCTATCGCCAACACTGGAGCGACAAATAGAACCACTACCTCCATCCAGTCGGGTACCAGGGCTGCTACGGCAAAGATCGATAGAAAATAGAAGTCCGGCCGTGGGTTGGTATTAACGAGCGTTGGGTTAGGTATGCCTGTGGGTCCCTTAGGTCCAAAGATCAGTGCGCAGACGAGAATTCCGGCTACGACCACCGCGGCGAAGATTAGATCCTTCCCGATCGCATTAGGAACAAAAGGCACGCCGTCTTTGCGTAGAATGTCAGCGTATTCCGCATCGTACGTCGCTTTATGAACCGGATGGCCGGGCTTTGGATACTCATTGATCCCTTTGGTCAAGACCAGACGCAGGTGCACGCTGACAAAAGCGATGATGAGCCCAGGAAGAATAAAAACGTGCAGAGTCGAAAAGCGTGAAAGCGTTTCCCCGGCTATGATCGGACCTGCTAACATCGCATGCACCAACTGGGCTCCAATCAGCGGGACCCGTCCCATAACTGATGCACCGATGCCGAGCCCCCAATAGGCGTCCTGGTCGAATCGCATGACCTGACCTGTGAAGGCCATACCAAGAGTCGTGATGAGAAGGAAGACTCCGGTCACCCAGGTCAGTTCGCGCGGATATTTGTAAGCGCCGAATAAAAATACCTGAATCATGTGCAACGTCATGAGCGAAACCATGAAGTTCGAGCACCAGAAATGAATTGCCCGTAGATACCAGCCCAGGAATTGTGCGTGGTTCAGATACTCGAGGCTGGTGAAGGCCTCGTTGGTGGAAGGGATGTAAACGAAAGCCAAGCAAGCGCCGGTAATGATCTGAAGAACGAAGCAGAGGAGCGTGGCGCTGCCGAACACATAGAACCAACTGCCCGCACTGGCAGGCACTTCATGCCCCGCAGTCGACGCGTAGAGCGCAGTCAGGTGTAACCGGTCATCAAGCCATACCGCAAATTTCCGCAGTGTGTTCATGTCATCTTTCCGAAGCTTAGACCGGGTTCGAAAGCGTCGGCATCTCGCCGCCCTTCACCCAAAGTTCGCCTTTTTCAACCTTGTAGTCGTATTGGAATAATCCTCGCGGGGGAGGCCCCGCCGCGCGCGAACCATCCTCGTAATAGGCGCCCCCATGGCACGGGCAGAGAAACAAGCCGGATTCTTCAAACCATCGCACCGGGCATCCCAGGTGTGTGCAGTTGATCGCAAAGACCTGAAACTGATTGCCCTGAACGCGCCGCACCCAGCAAGGAATATTGGCGGTTTCGCCATCCCATGGACGCGTGTACGGGTTGCGGTACATAGCAATGCGGGTAGATTTCTCAGGGAAACTCTCAATCATTCCCAGCGAGATCCAGGCTCGCGGATCTTTTTTCTCGGCGAAGCTCGCGAAGACAAATCCAACCAGCGGCACGGCCAATAGCAGGCCCGCGGCAATGTTTAAAGCTACGCCGCCCTTGAATAGCCAATCGCGCCGCGTCGGATCTTTAGTATTCTGTTTACTCTTGTCTTCTTCTCGGTCAACTGCGCTCATTTGATTCCCTGCTGGCTGCTTGCACCGGTTGATTTGTTGCCCTCGCCTCGCTCTTTGCGCGGACTGCCGGGGCCATTCCCGCTTCCCTCGTTCCCCTTGCTGGTCGGTCCGCCTTGTCCCGTGCCGCTTTCGTTCACATGCGTGCCAGTTGGGCCGACCTGCTGGCCCGCTTGCGCGCCGTTGTTCGCATCGCCAGGCTGCGCCGTCGCGGCATTGGTGGGCCGTTTGGACGAAAGAAAAGATACCACGTCCGTGATGTCCCCATCACTCAAGGGCTTGCCTAATTTCAAAATCCGGTAATCCGGCATGCCTAAGTCGGGACGGCCGACGATGATGGACGTGCGCAGCATCTGATCACTCACAAGCGACAGATAGGCAGCGTCTGTAACAGGTCCGACCTTAGCTCCCGGTCCATGACACATGAAGCAACTCCGTGCGAACAGCTTGCGACCGGAATCCAGATTTCCGTGGTTCTCGCCAGCGCTGTAGGCCGGCGGCTGCGCTCCCCGGAAATCGATGGGCTTTGCCCAGTTCTTTTCTATTCCGTCTACTAAGATGCCTATCTGCTGCGGAGTCAGCGGACCTCCTTCGCTCTTTGCCCAGGCTGGCATAGCCGTACCCGGACGTCCATGAATCAGGATCTGCTTGAGCGTTTCGCGCGGAAGAACTGCCAGGTACAGAGCGTCGTTTAGAATCCGCCCCGGCCCGTTCTTGCCATCTACCCCGTGGCAGCCCTCGCAATTTGCGCTAAACAGCACCTTAAAGTCGGTGACATCCTGCGACGGCACTTCCGGCTTCGGCTTTCCCGGGGGATCACAGGCGGCTAGAAAAAAAGTAAGTGCGCACGAGAGCGCGACAGAGCAGCGGCTGCGGAATTGCGCTGCAGAGCCGGACATTACTTCTCACCCTCTCGCGGCGGCCGCAGTCCAGGCGCGTCCAGAAATGCCCGCTCCTCTATCGTCCAGGACTGCATCGTTCTTATGTGAGTACTCCGCGCGATCACGTACCCGCCAACCAGTCCGAATGCCAACTGGCACACCACAAACCAGGGCCAGTTAATCCGCCCGTTCATGGCAGGGTTGATAATATTCAGGACCGTTGCCACTAACCCGCTCCAGAAGAGCGGCATCAGGATACCAGCCCAGAACGGGGCGTACTTAGGGAACATCGGCAACATCACTGCATAGACGACGCCGACCAGACCCGAGATCACTACGTGGCCCACGAGCGCAGCGAGGAAAGCGACTCCATTGAAAGCTCGCAACTGCTCCATGGAAGCCTCGCCCAGATCAGGAATGACAACCCCCGCCAGCAGATTGACGGGATACCAAATACTGTGCTCGGCAATCAATCCATAGAGGCAGGCCAATGCAGCCATAGCTGCGCCTCCCGCCAGGCCGCCCCAGATCCCCGCTGAATAAGGATGTACTTCTTCTGGTATCCGGACCCGGTGCCCGTGCTCGCCCAACCCGAGCCGCACGACGGACCGCGCCTCTACCATCACAGGCGCGGGCCGCAACGCAGGATTGATGGGAACTTCCTCGTGCTGTTCATGAGGAATAACGTTGAACCACCAGCCCATCACACCCCGGATGGCAAGCACGAGCCCCACAACACCGATGGCCCAATGCGTGAGAAGCCCCGCAAACAGAAGCGTCAATCCGAATGCGAAGACCATCGGCCAGAATGTGGGAGCCGGCAACTCGATACAACCGCTGTCAGTTCGCTCCGATGCCTCGCCATGATGTGTTTCGTGTGACATTAGGATTGAGCCCTCACCTGCCGATGATGTAAACAACCGTGAAGACGATCACCCAAACCGCGTCGACAAAATGCCAGTACCAGGAAAGGAACTTGACGCGCCGAAGCTGAGTTTGGATGGGGAACCCGCGCAGGGTCACTATCAGTACCAGAAGCAGAAAACAGAGCCCGACAATGACGTGGCTGGCGTGCAGCCCGACGAGCGAATAGAAGGTAGTTCCAAATAGGTTCGTCCGTATGGTCAGGTGATCCTGGGTAATCAGCTTCTTCCATTCAAGTCCAGTCGCGGTCAGAAACTCGAGGCCCAAAGCAACCGTAAGGAGCCACCACAGCTTGAAGCGGCCCAGTTTATCGTGCTTCAGTGCATGCTCGGCCAGCACGATCGTGAAACTGCTCGAGAGCAGGCAAATGGTCGAAAGAATCGGCAACTCCAGGACGTCCTTCGGATAAGGACCCGTGAGGCTCTTTCCGATATAGACGAGATATGCCGCCACGAAGATCGCGAACAAGGAACTCTCGGTAATGATCAGGAAGCTGATTCCGACCGCGCCGCGATCCGGCAGTTTCCACTCGCGCTCCATTGTGAGCGCGTCGGCTGTCGCTGCGTGTTGCTCAGCCATTACTCGTACTTCCAATCGGGATCGTTCGGATGCTTGAGATCCCAGAGTGGACGGCTACTACGCACGATAGGAAGCTTCTCGAAGTTGTACTCCGGAGGCGGAGATGCCGTTGACCATTCCAGCGTCCACGCATCCCAAGGGTCATCGCCGGCTCGCGTCCCCGACTTGGCAGATCGAAGCACGTTCCAGACGAAACACAGAATTCCCGCAGCCTGAAAGATAACACCGATCGAAGCAATCAGATTCAATAACTCCCATCCCCGTCCCGGCGCATACGTGTAAATACGACGCGGCATTCCGAGTATTCCTGCAAAGTGTAGAGTGACGAACGTGAGATTGAAGCCGATGCAGAACAGCCAGAAATGCCACTTTCCAAGTCTTTCATCCAGCAACTTTCCTATGGCCTTCGGGAACCAGTAGTAGATCCCTGCAAAAGTTGCGAAGACCAATCCTCCAATTAGGGTGAAATGGAAGTGCGCGACCACGAAATACGAGTCATGTAATTGCCAGTCAAATGGGGCCACTGCCAGCATGATGCCGGTTAGTCCGGCTATCAGAAATTGAACAAGAAATCCGCAGCAAAACAACATTGCGGTATTCAAGCGGAGTCTTCCGCCGTACATGGTTGCGGTCCAATTGAAAATTTTGATCCCAGTCGGTATTCCCACCAGCATGCTCGAAGCGGCAAAAAAGGTATTCGCCCAGGAACTCATGCCCACCGCGAACATATGGTGCGCCCAAACACCAAGACTGATGAAACCAATGGCGACAACTGCGCCCACCATGGCGGGACGTCCGAATAGTGGCTTCCGCGAGAACACCGGAATAACTTCCGACAAGATGGCAAACGCTGGAAATATCAGGATGTACACCTCAGGGTGTCCGAAAATCCAGAAGATGTGCTGCCAAAGCACGGCGGAGCCCCCTGCCTGCGTATCGAAAAAGTTCGCGCCAAGGTAGCGGTCGAGCAGCAGCATGATCTGTCCGGCGGACAGCGGCGGAAGCGCGATGACGATTAGCCAGGAGTCGACCAGCATGACCCACACAAACATGGGCATTTTGCTCAGCGTCATCCCGGGACAGCGCATCGAAACGGTAGTGGCGATGACATTAATTGCACTGGCGATACTGCCGAGCCCAGCGACAAGGACACCGATCGCCCAGTAATCCGTGCTCGAGCCTCGCGAGAATGTCCGGGAAGTGAGTGGCGCATACGCAAACCATCCCACGTCGGGCGCTGAACCCGCTCCGGACAGTCCAGCCCCCCCGATGTAACTGAAATAGAGAAGAAGTCCACCGAAAAGGAAGATCCAGAACCCGAACGCATTTAAACGCGGGAATGCCATGTCGCGCGCCCCGATCATCAGCGGCACCAAATAATTCGAGAAACCCGCTACTAGAGGCATCCCCACCAGGAAAACCATCGTCGTGCCGTGCATCGTGAACAGCCGGTTGAAGGTGCCCGGCCCGACCACATGGCTGTTAGGAAAGGCTAACTGCATTCGGATGACTGCTGCCATCGACCCGGCGATCACCAGAAACAGCAAGGCCGAAACGAGATACATCAGGCCGAGGCGCTTGTGGTCAACAGTCGCCACCCACGAGTAAAGGACTTCGGAAAAGGAGAATTCCGATTCGCGAAATTTAGGACGATCTAACGGATAATCTATCGATGCCATGACAATCTCAACTAGTTCAGCGACTCCAGATAAGATACAACCTGATCCAATTCTTTGTCGGTCAGTTTCAAACTCGGCATGAGCGACCCCGGCTTTGCCTCCTGCGGATCATTCACCCAGGCGCGCAGATGCTCCCTGGTATTGGTCAGCACTCCCGCCGCGAGCGTTTGGCGACTCATTAAGTGGGTGAGATCCGGACCGAACTTTCCGACTGCCGGCGTGCCTTTCACCATGTGACAATTCACACACGACAGCGACTCGAAAGCCGCTTTCCCCTGCGCTGCCTGAGAATTGCTCGCCACAGCCCTTTGCTGTGCAGCGGCCCATTGGTCAAATTCAGATTTGGGTTGTGCAATCACGCGTAGAAGCATATTTGCATGCTGTGTACCGCAATACTCGGCACAGTTTCCGACATACACACCCGGCTCCTGCGGATCAATCCACATGTAGTTTGTTCGGTTTGGCACCAGATCCGTTTTGCCGGCGAGTTGAGGAAGCCAAAAGCTGTGAATCACATCCAAACTTTGCAGCTGCAGATACGTCGCAGTGTTCTGACCCTTGGCCACGGGCACATGGATCTCATTGGCGGTTACAATCCCGTAATCCGGATACTCAACACCCCACCACCATTGATGCCCGATCACTTTGACTTTGAGCATTGATTTTGGCGGGCTGGCATTCTGCACAGAAGCAATCACGCGCGCCGACACGCCTATCAGAACAAATACGATTAAGATCGGAATAACAGTCCACGCGACTTCAATCTGATTGCTGCCGTAAACTTGTGCTGGTTCCTGGTTTGTATCGTCGCCAGGTCTACTCCGGAAGCGCCAGATAGTAAATGCGATCAGACCTCCGACTATCAGGAAGATTGCGCCAGTGATGGCGAGAGTGAAAAGCGCTATGTTCTTTTCAGCCGCAGCCGGGCTGGCCAGGGGTTCAAAAATATTAGTGATCCGGTGTTCCGGAACCCCTGGAACCTGGACCTGAAGTAAAACGAGGAGTACGTTCAAAAACATTCGATGTCCTCTTCCGCGTACGGCTTTCTACATTCAATGTAATACTTCTGGTTTGGCAAAAATCAGTTGAACCGATGTGCTAGCATCCGCTCCGAAGTTTATTCTTTCGTACAAACAAAAGAGGCGGCTTTGTTTGGATCACCCTTTCCGTCATAGGACGCGATCTGCGGATACGGGCACAAGGGCCGGGTCATGTGAACTCCTTTCGAGGGGTCATGTTCGTCATTTAATTTGGTACCGATAATGGCGCCCTTCGCGCGCCCCTTCTCTACCCACTGTTCGAGCGCGACAAACGCGTTGTGCTCGGGATCGCGTGTGGTAGCAATTCCCAACTGGCCAAACACGTAAGGTCCCGGTCCGCCTGCGCAGTGCTGCATGCCCGGCACCATGTATAAGCGGACAAACTCACTAACAGCCTGCTGCCCCATCTTCGCGACGACACTGTTGTAGTAGTCGATCGTGTTCAGCGGAGAAATCGCCGGATCGAGCCAGCCGTGATACAGAATGAGTTTCCCTCCCGCGTTCTGGAATGCGCTCAAATCAGGATCTGTCGAATTTTAGATGCCGGCTAGTTTCTGATCTGCCGCCCTCTGCGCCTTGGCGATGTTGGCCGAGCGATAGTCCCAGTTCGGATCCTCATAAACCATATTTTTGAAGAAACCAGTCGTGTACTTAATGCCGTCGCCGCCTCCAAACGTCTCGCCTGTGACCCAGTCCTTCCAACCGCCGTCACCGGCCTCGCTGGTCGGCATCAATCCCGATGTAAGCCCTTCGCCGCGCGAGGCTGTTTCGCCGCCATACACCTTCTTAATGGTCTGGATTTGTTGCTTCGAAAGACATGGCTCTTTTTTCTTCTGACTGCAGAGCAGGACTGCCGGATCGAAGTGACAGCGTGTCGGATCGTTCAAGATTCCATCGCGCACGCCCTCATTGGCATCACAGGCCGCAAGCGCAGCCGTGGTAATCAACGACAGCTTTTCCGGCGGAATAAACGAACTGCGCTTCTTAGTGATGGTTCGTGCTACTTCCAGTCCTCCGGTTAGAAGATGAGTCCAATAGTTCGCTCTGGCGCGCCAGCTAGAATACCGTCATAGTCTCGGGGGAAGCGTTGCGCTTCCATCAACGCTTCGCGGCCGCCGTCAGAGCAGGAATCGAAGTAGGCTTGCTTGGGCGCAATCGCATAGAATTTCGCAATCACGGTCTTGGCTTTATCGGTCATCTCGTGGACCGCTCGATAGCCGAAGTCTTTCACCTTCTCGGGATGCCCTAAAGCCCAGCTTGAGTCCGTGGCTTCGCCGCTATGGCCCGTATCCGTTCCGGCGGTGGCATAACCTAGGCCCAGAGATCCGGCCATTCCCCGGAAATCGAACGAACCTGCGTATCCGCCATTGCCCTGGCCACGAAACTTCTGGTTCCAGCTTTCGAGTGGCATCCAGACTTCAATCGGAATCTGTGAATCAGCTGCAGGTGTCGCTTGAACAACAACTCTGCAGAAAGCAGGAAGCTTTCTATAAACTCCGGCTTCCGGCTTAGTTGCGTCGGCGCCCGGCGGCAGAAAAGATCCAGCCGGCATCGACTTAGCGGAAACAACTCGCGCGCCCCGTAGCTTCAATTGCGCGATCTGCTCGCACGAACTCGCCCCAAGGAACTGACCGCCGATTCCTTCCGCTAGGATCACCCACGCAAGAAGCCGGCAGCGAATTCCACAGATAGCAGCCATGTCCGAGCAATCATAGCAAGGCAAGTTGCTTCGCCATCTGCCGAGATTGCTAAGCCTCGCCTATCAAAATCCGAACTGGCCGCGCAGCACCTGTTTGCGCTGCTTTTCAGGTAAATGCTCGATCGCGTACCGTAGCGTAGTTCTCGGAAGATTGCCGTAGTGTTCC
>JAABUQ010005729.1_pt1 | contig 19477 bp, 20 predicted proteins | sample 5560001 | NCBI WGS metagenome assembly JAABUQ01 (sample SAMN10711888, study PRJNA513371) | rock metagenome | isolation source: Antarctica rocks | place: Antarctica: Victoria Land, Finger Mt nord | collected 2015-12-18
CGCCGTTGGGCGCCGTTCCATTTGCGCCAAGTCCACCCCGACATCCCCAGGTCCGGCCCACGCGGTGCAAGCCGGGGCGATGCAAGCCAAGGTACGACGCTGCCGATGTCCGGGCGGGCGATGTTCACCAACGTCACCGCCAACCCGTTCGTCGCGACCGGCGCATCGATGACCATCACGCCTGCAAACTCCACCTCGTCCCCGGGCGGCTCAGCGGCGTGCCGATCCACGGCTTGAGCTTGACCGCCGCCCGCGTGCCGGGGCCGGCAACCCTCATGCTGCCCGCTGCTGGCTTGGCCGGGGTGGCTCTGGTCCGCCGCCGCGCCTGACCCGGCGGTTTCGCGGCGACAACCTCGCCGCATTGCAGCATAGTCCGCCCGTCCACCTCGGAGGTTCGGCTGCATGTCGAAGATCATCCCCGTCCCGCTGTTCGACTTCGTCATCTTCGGCGCCACCGGCGACCTGACGCTGCGCAAGCTGCTCCCCGCGCTGTACTACCGCTTCCGCGACGGCCAGATCCCGCCGGGCAGCCGGATCATCGGCGTCGCCCGCTCGCAACTCGACGCGGACGCCTATCGCGGCCGGGCCGCGGCGGCGCTGCGCGAGCACGTCAGTTCCGCCGCGCTGGAGGGGCCGGCGCAGGCGGCGTTCCTCGACATCGTATACTATGTTGCGCTGGACGCCGCGGCGCCGGACGGCGACTGGTCGGGGTTGCAGGACCTGTTGCAAGCCGACCGGGTCCGGGTGTTCTACCTAGCGACCTCACCGGAGCTGTATGGACCTGTGTGCCAGGCGCTGACGCGCGCCGGGCTGACGTCGGGGGAGGCGAGGGTGGTGCTGGAGAAGCCCATCGGCCGCGACCTGGCGAGTGCCGAGGCGATCAACGACGAGGTCGGCCGCCACTTCTCCGAGGCGAGCACTTTCCGCATCGACCACTTCCTCGGCAAGGAGACGGTGCAGAACCTGCTGTCCCTACGCTTCGCCAACACGATCTTCGAGCGCCTATGGACAGCGGACGTGATCGACCACGTGCAGATCACCGTGTCCGAGACCGTCGGCGTGGAGGGCCGGGGCGGCTACTACGACCACTCCGGCGCGCTGCGCGACATGCTGCAGAACCACATGCTGCAACTGGTGTGCCTGCTGGCGATGGAGCCGCCGGTGTCGCTCGGGGCCGACGCGGTGCGTGACGAGAAGCTGAAGGTGCTGCGGACGCTGCGCCCGATGGCCTCGCACGAGGTGCCGTTGCTGACCGTGCGCGGCCAGTACTCGGCGGGCGCGGTGGACGGCAAGCCGGTGGAGGGCTACCTGCGCGACCTCAACGGCAGCAACAGCATGGCCGATCCCAGCACGACGGAGACCTTCGTCGCCCTGAAGGCGGAGCTGAACAGCCGCCGCTGGGCCGGGGTGCCGTTCTACCTGCGGACCGGCAAGCGCCTGCCGCAGAAGCTGAGCGAGATCGTCGTGCAGTTCCGCAGCCTGCCGTTCTCGATCTTCCCGAGCGACCAGGCGGAGCTGTCGCCGAACAAGCTGATCATCCGCCTGCAGCCGGAGGAGGGCATGCGGCTGGAGGTGATGACCAAGGAGCCCGGCCCTGGCGGCCTGCATCTCCGTCCCACGGGTTTGGACATCAGCTTCGAGAAGACCTTTGGCGCCCGGTACCCCGATGCCTATGAGCGGCTGCTGATGGACACCGTGCGCGGCGACTCGACGCTGTTCATGCGTCGCGACGAAGTGGAGGCCGCCTGGCGCTGGGTGGAGCCGGTGATGGACGCCTGGGCTGCCCGTCCCGAACGCCCACGGCCGTACTCCGCCGGCACCTGGGGGCCGAGCGCCTCCATCGCGCTGATCGAGCGCGACGGCCGGACCTGGCACGAGGACCAGGCATGACGTCTGCCCCCTTTCCCAGAGGGTAAGGGGGCAGCAGCAGTCTCCTATGAGCATCTTCGACACCGCCGAGGGCCGCCGCCTGCGCGCCATCGGCCCCGGCCTACGATGGCGCCGTTGGGGACCCTACCTCAGCGACCGCCAGTGGGGTACCGTCCGCGAGGACTACAGCCCCGGCGGCACCGCCTGGGACTACCTGCCGCACGACGAGGCCCGCAGCCGCGCCTACCGCTGGGGCGAGGACGGCCTGGCCGGTTTCAGCGATGACCAGCAGCACTGGTGCATGGCGCTGGCGCTGTGGAACGGCCAGGACGCGATCCTCAAGGAGCGCCTGTTCGGCCTGACCAACAGCCAGGGCAACCACGGCGAGGACGTGAAGGAGCAGTACTTCTACCTCGATGGCACCCCCACCCACTCCTACATGCGGATGCTCTACCGCTACCCGCAATCGGCCTTCCCCTACTCGGACCTGGTCGAGGAAAACCGCCGCCGCGGCCTGAACGACCCGGAGTTCGAGATCACGGACACCGGCGCGATGGCCAACGGCCACTTCGACGTGACGGTCGAATGGGCCAAGGCCGCCACCGACGACATCCTGTGGCGCATCACCGCCGCGAACCGGGGGCCCAACCCGGCGCCGCTGCACATCCTGCCGCACTTCTGGGCGCGCAACCGCTGGTCCTGGGACACGACGCGCCCGCGCCCGCTGCTGCAAGCCATGCCGGACGGCTCCGTGCAGGCGATGCGCCGCGGCTGGCGGCCCCGGCGCTTCACCGTCGAGGGCGGCCACCCCTGGCTGTTCTGCGAGAACGAGACCAACGTGAACCGCCTGTTCGGCGGCGCGGCGCCAGGTCCCTTCAAGGACGGGATCAACGACTGCGTGGTGGACGGCCAGACCGGCGCCGTCGCCGCCAGCCTGCAGGGCACCAAGGCTGCCGCCCACGCCCAGTTCCTGATCCCGCCCGGCGCCGCCGTCCAGCTCCGCGCCCGCCTGCGCCCCGCGGACGAGCCGGAAACCCCCGGCGACCCCGACGCGATCATGCAGCTCCGGCGCGACGAGGCCGACGAGTACCACGCCGCCCTGGCCGCCGGTATCACCAACCCCGACGCCCGGCTGGTAAAGCGCCAGGCGGTGGCCGGGCTGCTATGGACCAAGCAGTACTACCACCTCGACATCCCCCGCTGGCTGGACGGCGACCCCGCGCAGCCCGCGCCGCCGCCCGAGCGCAAGGCCGGCCGCGATCATGATTGGCGCCACCTGAACAACAGCGACGTGCTGTCGATGCCCGACAAGTGGGAATACCCCTGGTACGCTGCCTGGGACCTCGCCTTCCACGCCGTCGCCTTCGCCCCCGTCGATCCGCAATTCGCCAAGGACCAGCTCCAGTTGCTGACCCGCGAGTGGTACATGCACCCCAACGGCCAGTTGCCGGCCTACGAGTGGGCGTTCGGCGACGTGAACCCCCCAGTCCACGCCTGGGCGGCGCTGCGGGTCTATCGCCAGGACGAGGCGCTGACCGGCAAGCCCGACCGCCCCTTCCTGGAGGCCGTGTTCCACAAGCTCATGCTAAACTTCACCTGGTGGGTGAACCGCAAGGACCCTGACGACCGCAACGTGTTCCAGGGCGGCTTCCTGGGCATGGACAACATCGGCCTGTTCGACCGCTCGAAGCCGCTGCCGACCGGCGGCACCCTGGACCAGGCGGACGGCACCGCCTGGATGGCGATGTATGCCCTGAACCTGATGCGGATCGCGCTGATCCTGGCCCGCGAGAACCACGTCTATGAGGACATGGCCACCAAGTTCTTCGAGCACTTCCTGCTGATCGCCGAGGCGATGACCCGCATGGGCATGTCCGGCAACGGCAACGGCGGCCTGTGGAACGAGGTGGAGGGCTTCTACTACGACGTGCTGCGCCTGCCGGACGGCGCGACCCGGATGCTGCGCGTGCGCTCGATGGTCGGCCTGGTCCCCTTGTTCGCCGTGGAGGTCCTCGACTCCGAGATGGTCGCCGCCTTGCCGGGCTTTGCCGGGCGGCTGCGCTGGTTCCTCGACCACCGTCCGGCCCTAGCGGCCCTGGTGTCGCGCTGGGCCGTGCCCGGCGCCGGGGAGACCACCCTGCTGTCCCTGCTGCGCGGCCACCGCATACAGGAGCTGATGCGGTACATGCTGGACGAGACGGAGTTCCTCTCCGACTACGGCGTGCGCTCCTTGTCCAAGGCCTACGAGGCGCACCCCTACGTGCTGCAGCAGGGCGGCCAGCGGTTCGAGATCGGCTACGACCCCGGGGAGGGCCGCACCCGCTCGTTCGGCGGCAACAGCAACTGGCGGGGACCGATCTGGATGCCGGTCAACTACCTGCTGATCGACAGCCTGCGGGAGTTCCACCAGTACTACGGCCCGGAGTTCCAGGTGGAGTGCCCGGTCGGCTCCGGCCGCAAGCTGGACCTAGCCGGTGTGGCGGACGAGCTGGCCCGGCGCCTGACCCGGCTGTTCCTGCGCGACGCCAGCGGACGCCGCCCGGCGATGGGCGACGCGCAGGAGGCCGAGGCGGTGCTGTTCCACGAATACTTCCATGGCGACACCGGCCGCGGCCTGGGCGCATCGCACCAGACCGGCTGGACGGCGCTGGTGGCCCTGCTGCTCTAGAGCATGTTCGGATCAAACGGCTTCGTTTGACCGAACAAATGCTCGCAAAAACAAAGGCTAGAGCATGTTCGGCGCGGCTGTCCGCGCCGAACATGCTCTAGGCGACCTCAGCCCGGCCGCCGGATCATCAGCGCCTGCCGCGTGCAGGCCGCCACGATCTCGTCACGCTGGTTGAACGCGGTGTGCTCGAACTCGACGATCCCCTGGCCCGGGCGGGACCGGCTGGGCCGCAGCGACAGCACGGACGTGCTGATCCGCAGGGTGTCGCCATGGAACAGCGGCTTGGGAAATCGCACGTCGGTCATGCCGAGGTTGGCGATGGTCGTGCCGAAGGTGGTGTCATTGACCGACATCCCGATCATCATCCCCAGCGTGAGCAGGCTGTTGACCAGGGGGCGACCAAATTCCGTGCCGGCGGCATATTCGGCGTCCAGGTGCAGACGGGCCGGGTTCATGGTCATGCCGCAGAACAGCACGTTGTCGGCCTCCGTCACGGTGCGGCGCCAGGGGTGGTCGAAGACCTGCCCCACGGTAAACTCCTCAAAGTACAAGCCTGGCATCGGATGCTTCCTTCCCCCTCTCCCTTCGGAAGAGGGCCGGGGTGGGGGAGGCCGCAAGCACCGTATTCCCCAGCGAGCAAGACAGCCTGCGTATAGGGCGAAGTCCGGTCCTTGCGGCCTCCCTCACCCTAACCCTCTCCCGGAGCAGGAGGGAACACGGTTGCTCTTCTCGCGAAACGGATCACCTATGACAACCATGATCCTTCTTTCCCTGTCGGCCCTCGCCTTCATCGGCATCCACATCGGCGTGTCCGGCACCACCGCCCGGGACCGCATCGTCCGTGCCATCGGCCTGAACGGCTACATGGTGGCCTTCTCCGTCGCGTCCCTGGCGGCGCTGATCTGGCTGATCGGCTCGTACAAGGATGCGCCCTACCTGGAAACCTGGGGCATGCTGCAATCCTGGAAGCCCGTCATGCTCGCCCTCATGCTGCCGGCGTTCCTGCTGGTCGTGCTGGGATTGAGCACGCCCAACCCGACCTCCGTCGCGCAGGAGGGCCTGGTGGCCCAGCCGCCGCGCGGCATCGTGCAGGTCACCCGGCACCCGTTCCTGATGGGCGTGGCGCTGTGGTCGGCGCTGCACCTGGTTGGCAACGGCGACTGGGCATCGTCCCTGTTCTTCGGCGCCATGCTGGTGGTGTCCGTCGCCGGGCCGTGGTCCATCGACGCCAAGCGGCGGCGCGTGCTGGGCGGCCCGGCATGGGACGTGTTCGCGCGCCGCACCTCCGTGCTGCCGTTCGCGGCGATCCTGGCCGGGCGGGCGCGCATGGACGTCCCCGGAATCGGCGTATGGCGGCTAGGGGCTGGGACAGCGGCGTATGCGCTGATGCTGGGCGGGCACCTGCACCTGATCGGGGTCAACCCGTTCCCTTGGTAGACCAGCCTTCATGGTAGAGTTGGCCGTCGTCATCGGCGCCGGCGGCGGCCTAGGCGGGGCATTGCTTACGGCGTTGGAGGCAGGCGGGACCTATGGCCAGGTGATCGGCCTAGGCCGGACCAGCACGCCGCCGCTGGACCTGCTTGATGAAGCCAGCATCGCCGCCGCCGCCGCCTGGGTGTCCGGAGCGGGCGAGCTGCGGCTGCTGCTGGACGCCACCGGCTTCCTGCACGACGGCCGCTACCAGCCCGAGCGCAGCCTGCGCAGCATCGACCCGGCGCACATGGCGCACGCCTTCGCCATCAACGCCATCGGCCCGGCGCTGCTGATGAAGCACTTCTGCCCGCTGCTGCCGCGCCGGGGCCGGGCGGTGTTCGCCACCCTGTCCGCCCGCGTCGGCAGCATCGGCGACAACCGGTTAGGCGGCTGGCACAGCTACCGCGCCGCCAAGGCCGCGCTGAACCAGCTTGTTCGGACAGCGTCAGTGGAGCTGCGCCGAACCACCCCGGACAGCATCTGCGTGGCGCTGCACCCCGGCACCGTGGCGACGCCGCTATCGGCCCCATTCTCTAAATCAGGCCTGGACGTACGCCCGCCGGAGGCGGCGGCGCAGGATCTCGTGGCGGTGCTCAACGGCTTGCAGGCATCGGACAGCGGCGGCTTCTTCGACCAGGCCGGTGCCGTCATCCCGTGGTGATCCCGTAGCTGCGGGCCAAGCAGCCTTGCGCAACCTATCGCGCAAACATCCTGCAGCCGCACCAGGCGCCCTCCCGCACAAACGCGGGAGGGGCCGCGCGCCGCTACTCGGACTCTTCGAGCAATATAGCGTTGTCGGCATCAGCGGACAGCCGCACCGTGCCCTCCTCGACCTCGGCCACCAGGCCCATCGAGATAAAGTGGTGCTGGCCGTCGGACGAGTCGTCCTTGGTCAGCTTGATGCGGTCGCCCACGACCTTGTCCACCGTGCCGAGGTGCACTCCGTCGGCGCCGATAACCTTGGCGTGTTCCTTGATCTCGCTTGCATCCACCATGAGGCGTCTCCGGTTTGGGTTAGTCCACTGCAATGCCGGGACCGCAGGCCCGTCGCATGACAGTGTGGGCATGACGATGTGGGCATGACAATCCCGGGATGGACCGATCAGCACCAGGCTCCTCGGACAGCACAGGCGCCCCGTTCAGCCGCGCGGCGGCCATGCACCAGTGAGGCATGGTCCGGCGCACAGGCCGGCCAAGATCAGCAGCCGCGTCGGCGTCCTCCTCGTCGGCCATGCGCCCGACGTTTCGAATGCTCGCGCCCACGCCCACGGCTGTCAACGGAGGTGGAGGCGACCCCTACATCCAACTCTGGAACAATCTATATAGTGCGTCAGAGTTTGGAGATCACCTCGATGCGCCGTTCCCATTCGTTCGTTGCCGCCTTGGCCGTCGCCGCGCTGGCCCTGGCGCCGTCGTTCGCCGATGCGCGGGCCGGGTTCGGCAGCAGCATGGGCAGCCGCGGCATGCGGAGCTACTCCGCGCCGCCGATGACCAACACCGCGCCGATGGGCGCCATGCCGTTCGACCGCAGCCTGTCGCAGCGCCCGTCGCCGTCCGTGCCCGGCTATGGCGCGCAGCCGTCCTATGCCGGGCAGCGGTCCGGCTTCGGCTCAGGCCTGATGGGCGGGCTGGCGGGCGGCCTGCTCGGCGTCGGGCTGGGCAGCCTGCTGATGGGCCACGGCTTCGGCGGCGGCGGCGGCTTCCTCGGCCTGCTGATCCAGTTGGCAGTGCTGTTCTTCGTCGGCCGCTGGCTGGTGCGGATGTTCATGCGCCGCCAGCCGGCAATGGCTGGGATGCCCGGCATGGCACGCATGGCGCAGCCCGGCCCGATGCCGACCGGCGGCATGGCCCCGCAGGCCAGCGCCAGTGCAGGCATCGCCATCAACCAACCCGACTACGCCGCGTTCGACCGCAACCTGCAAGCCGTGCAGGCCGCCTGGACCGCACAGGACCTGAACGCCTTGCGCGGCCTGGCGACGCCGGAGATGGTCAGCTACTTCGCCGAGCAGTTGGCCGAGCAGAACAGCCGCGGCCTGCACAACAGCGTCACCCACGTACGGCTGGAAAAGGGCGACCTGGCCGAAGCCTGGGCCGAGGGCGGGCGCGAGTACGCCACCGTGGCAATGCGCTTCTCCGCCCTGGACGTGACGCGCGACTCGGCTGGCCGGATCGTTGAGGGCGACGTGGCGGTGCGCAGCCTAGCGACGGAGCTGTGGACGTTCATGCGCGCCCGTGGCGGGCAGTGGCTGCTGTCGGCGATCCAGCAGACGCGATAATCCCGCAAACACAGTGACATAGAAAAGGCCGCTGGTCCCGCCAGCGGCCTTTTTCTTGTCAGATTACGTTAGCTTCGCTGCATCACTGAATCTTCATCTGCAGTCCCGGTACCCCGTCGTATGAGGCCGCGGCAAGGACATCAGTCCTGTTGCAACGACGCGAGGTTCGATCGATCGCATGAACGCCGTCATCGCCAACCCACGGGAAGCCTTCCCCCCTCCCACGACGTACCGCAGCGTCTTCATCTCCGACTTGCACCTGGGCACCCGTGGGTGCCGCAGCGACTTCCTAGCCGATTTCCTGGGCGGGATGTCGTGTGAGAACCTGTTCCTGGTCGGTGACATCGTCGATGTCTGGCGGCTGCGGAAGTCCTGGTACTGGGACGCCGCGCACGACAAGGTCATCCGGCTGATCCTGCGCCATGCCCGCACCGGCGCCAAGGTGACCTACGTGCCCGGCAACCACGACGAGATGTTCCGCGCCTGGCTGCCTCCCACCCTGGATCCGAACGCCTTGCAGGTCGCCGACATAACCCTCCGCAACGAGGCGGAGCACACGACGGCGGCCGGCTTGAGGCTGCTGGTCATCCACGGTGACGAGTTCGACGGCGTGCTGCGCTACGCCCGGTTCCTGGCAGTGCTGGGCGACGGCGCCTACGTCACTTCGCTGGTGGTGAACCGCTGGTTCAACAGTGTCCGCCGCCGGCTGGGCTACCCCTACTGGTCCTTGTCGCAATGGCTGAAGCGCCAGGTGAAGGGCGCGGTGAAAGCCATTGACCTATTTGAAACCGCGCTGGCGGCAGAGGCCAAGCGGCGCGGCTTCGACGGTGTGGTGTGCGGCCACATCCACCACGCCGAGATGCGCCACGTGAACGGCGTGCTGTACGTGAACGACGGCGACTGGGTGGAGAGCTGCACCGCGCTGGTCGAGCATCACGATGGCCGGCTGGAGTTGCTGGACTGGGCGGCGCTCAAGGGGCTGTCGTTCTACACGCCGCGCCCCTCGGTCAAGGTCCCCGCGTTCAAAACCCCCGCGTTCAAAACCCCCGCTTTCAAAACCCCCGCGTTCAAAGCCAACGCCGCCGAGGCGGAGGAGGCCGCGGCGGCATGAGCCGATGCGCATCCTGATCGTCTCCGATGCCTGGCACCCCCAGGTGAATGGGGTCGTGCGTACCCTGTCCATGGTCGCCGGCGAGCTGTCCGTATTGGGCCATCATGTCGAGGTGATCGGCCCGGACCGCTTCCGCACGGTGGCGATGCCGGGCTATGCCAGCATCCGCCTGGCATTGATGCCAGGGCGCCGGCTAACCGCGATGATCGAGGCGTTCCGTCCCGACGCGCTGCATGTGGCGACCGAGGGTCCGTTGGGCGTGACGGCACGGCGCTGGGCGCTGCGGCGGCGGCTGGCCTTCACGACCTCGTTCCACACCCGGTTCCCCGAGTACCTGCACGCCCGCGTCCGTGCGCCGACCGGCCCGGCCTATGCATGCCTGCGCTGGTTCCACAACGCCGGGTCGGCGACGATGGTCGCCACCGGCAGCCTGCAACGCGAGCTGGCGCAACGGGGCTTCGAGAACGTGCGCCCCTGGACCCGCGGCGTGGACCTGGCCCGCTTCCAACCGTCCAGTCCCGCCGCCGCTCCGGCGCCGCGGCCGGTCTTCCTGTATGTCGGGCGCATCGCGGTCGAAAAGAACCTCGGCGCCTTCCTGTCCCTGGACCTGCCCGGCACCAAGGTGGTGGTCGGCGACGGCCCGCAACGCGGCGCCCTGGCCCGCGCCTACCCGTCGGCCCGCTTCTTGGGGGAGCTGCACGGCGAGTCCCTGGCGCAGGCCTATGCCGCCGCGGACGTGTTCGTGTTCCCGTCGCTGACCGACACGTTCGGCCTGGTGCTGCTCGAAAGCCTGGCCTCCGGCACTCCCATCGCCGCCCACCCCGTCACCGGACCGGCAGACATCCTGGAGGGAGCGCCCGCGGGCGTCGGCGCGCTGGACCACGATCTCCAGGCGGCAGCATTGCGCGCCCTGTCCGGCGACCGCGCCGCCTGCCGCCGCCATGCCGAGCGGTTCAGTTGGCGGGCCTGCGCCGAGGCGTTCCTGGCGAACCTCGTGGTTGTCGACGCCCACTGATCCAAGCCACCCCCGTTTGCCCGCCCCCGTTTGCCCGCCCTAGGACACCATGCTACCGCCCGGCCCATGCTAGCCTGCCGCCCGTGCTGAAAAATCTCCTCCGCCACCCGCGCACGGCCGCCCTGGGCGCCCGGGCGTTGGGCGCCTACCTGCGGTTCGCGCTGCGCAACACGCGTTGGACGCTGCATGGGACGGAGCAGCTCGGCCCGTACCTCCACGCCAATGCCGCAATCTTCGCCTTCTGGCATGAATGCCTGCCGCTGATGCCGGCCTTATGGACCCTGGCGATGCAGCGGCGTGCCAAGGCCGGGCTGCCGCAGGGCCGCATGCATGTCCTGGTCAGCAGGAACCGGGACGGCCGCCTGATCGGCCAGATCATGCGCGGCTTCAACCTGGACCTGGTGCACGGCTCGTCCGCCAAGCGCGGCGAGCAGAAGGGCGGGGCAGCCAGCCTGCGCGCCCTGCTGGCGGTGCTGGCCGCCGGGGACCAAGTGGTGATCACCCCGGACGGCCCGCGCGGGCCGCCCCGGGTGGTCGCGCCCGGCGTGGCCCAGTTGGCGGCGCTGGCCCGCGTCCCCATCGTGCCCTGCGCCGCACGGCTGACCCGGCGCCGGCTGCTGCCGACCTGGGACCGCATGATCCTGCCGCTGCCCTGGGGCCGTGGCGTGCTGGTCTGCGGCGCTCCCATCGTGGTCCGCCCCGGGGTTTGGCGCGACGAGGTTGCCCCGATCGGCGCCGCGCTGACCCAGGCCGCCGACCAAGCCGAGGCGCTGTGCGCAGCATGACCGCCCCCCCCTGGCATGGCGCCGCCTGGCATGGCGCCGCCACCCTGGCCGCACCCGGCCTGCGCCTGATGCTGCGGCGCCGGGCGGCGCGCGGCAAGGAGGTGCCGCACCGCCTGCCCGAACGCGAGGGCATCGACGCCACCCCCCGCCCACCCGGCCGCCTGCTATGGCTGCATGCGGCCAGCGTCGGGGAAAGCCTCTCGGTGCTGCCCGTGCTGTCCGCCCTGCCGCGCCATGTGCCGGTCGTCTTCACGACGGGCACCGCCACCTCCGCCGCCCTGCTGGCGGAACGGCTGCCGGCGCTAGGGCTGCACCAAGTCCTGCACCGCTTCGTGCCGCTGGACGTGCCGGCCTGGGCCGAGCGCTTCCTGGACCATTGGCGACCAGATGCGGCGGCATTCCTGGAGGCCGAGCTATGGCCCAACCTGCTGGCGGCCCTGCACGCCCGCCACATTCCAGCCATGCTGGTCAACGCCCGCATGTCTGCCCGCAGCGCGCGGGGATGGGGTCGTGCGCCAGGCTTCGCGCGGCATATCCTAGAAACGTTCGACCAAGTCCAGGCCGGGTCGGATGAGGATGCGGCCCGGCTGCGCGACCTAGGCGCCCGGGACGTGACCGCGCCCGGCAACCTGAAGGCGTCAGCGCCCCCCCTCCCGGTGGATGGCGCGGAGCTGGCGCGGTTGCAGCACCTGCTGGCAGGGCGCCCGGCATGGCTAGCCGCCAGCACGCACCCGGGCGAGGACGAGGTCGCCGGGCAGGTGCATCGGCAACTGGCTGCGAAGCATCCGGACCTGCTGACCATCATCGCCCCCCGCCATCCGGAGCGCGGCGCCCGCATCGCCGCAGCGTTGCACGCACCCCGCCGGTCGTTGGGCCAGGACCCGCCGAGGAGCGGCATCTGGGTCGCCGACACCCTTGGCGAGCTAGGCCTGCTCTATCGCCTGGCGCCAGTGGTATTCGTCGGCCGCAGCCTGGTAGGGCAGGGAGGGCAGAACCCGTTGGAGCCAGCGCGGCTTGGCTGCGCCGTTGCGGTGGGGCCGCATACCGCCAACTTCGCCGACGCGGTGCGTTGCTTGGCGCGGGCCGGCGGCTTGACGCAGGTGACGGATGCCGGCGACCTGGCCGTTTGGGTGGATGCCATGCTGCGCGACCCTGCCCGGCGGGCGCAGATGGGGACCGCCGCAGCAACGGTGGCAACAGGCGCGGCCGGCCTGCCGGAGCGGACGGCCCGGGCGTTGCTGGACCTGCTTGGGACCGCGCCATGATGCCGCCGGGCTTCTGGATGCACGACGGCGTGTTGCCACGGCTGCTCGCCCCCGCTGCGGCCGTGGTCGCACGGGGAACCGCCCGGCGGTTGGCGCGGCCCGGCTGGCGGGCGCCGGTCCCGGTGCTGTGCTGCGGCAACGCCGGCGTGGGCGGGGCGGGCAAGACGACCTTGGCGCTGGACCTGCTGCGGCGGCTGCAGGCCCGCGGCGTGGCGGCGCACTGCCTGACCCGGGGCTACGGCGGGCGGGTCCGCGGCGTGCTGCGGGTCGATCCCAGCGTTCACGACGCCGCGCTGGTGGGCGACGAGCCGCTGCTGCTGGCCGCCGCCGCCCCGACCTGGGTATCCGCCGACCGGGCCGCCGGGGCACGCGCGGCCGTTGCGGCGGGAGCAGAAGCGCTGATCATGGACGATGGCTTGCAAAACCCGACGCTGGTGCAGGATGTGGGGCTTCTGGTGATCGACGGCGCCGCCGGGTTCGGCAATGGCCGCGTCATGCCGGCTGGGCCGCTGCGGGAGCCGGTGGCGGCGGCGGCGGCGCGGTGCCGGGCCGCGGTGCTGATCGGCCCCGACCTGGCCGGGGCGCGCGCCGCCCTGCCGCCAGGGATGTCAGTGCTTGCCGCCTGCCTGGCCCCCGATACGGCGCTGCACGGCAGGCGCGTCCTGGCCTTCGCCGGCATCGCACGCCCGGCCAAGTTCTACGCCACCTTGCGGCAGGCCGGGGGCACGGTGGTGGAGACGATGGGCTTCCCGGACCATCACCGGTTCACCTGCCCCGAGCTGACCCAAATGCTGCGCCGCGCCGCCGCCCTGGATGCCACGCCGGCGACGACCCCCAAGGACGCGGTCCGCCTGCCACCCGCCGTGCGCAGCGCGGTGCTGGTCGTCGGCGTGTCCCTGGCCTGGCAGGATGCAAACGAGGTCGAGTCGGTTCTGGGCGCCCTGTCGTGACCCGGCGCCAAGCCGCTGAAGCCCTCCTAACACGCCTCGCGCTGCGCGGCCTGCGGGCGCTAGGCCCGGTGCGCGCCAGCAATCTATGCGGCGCGGCCGCCCGCTTCATCGGGCCGTTGTTGCCGGTGTCCCGCGTGGCCCATGCCAACCTGCGCGCCGCCCTGCCCGAACTGGACGCGGCGGCCCGGCGCCGGGTGGTGCGCGGCGTATGGGAGAACCTGGGCCGCACCGTGGGCGAGCTGCCGCACCTGGCCGACCTGGCGCCAACCCCGTCCGGCCCAGGTTGGGAGCTGGTGGGACAGGATATCCTGGATGGCCTGGTGTCCCGGGGCGGCCCGGCGATCCTGATCAGCGGCCACATCAGCAACTGGGAGATGCTGCCGGTCGCCTCGGCTGCCGGCGGGGTCACGTTCTACAGCATGTACCGCCCGATCGAGAACAAGGCCCTGGACTCCATGCTGCTGGACCTGCGGCGGAAGGCCATGCACGGCGATGTCGAAATGTTCCCCAAGGGCGCAGCCGGCGCACGCCAGGCGATGCGGCACCTGGCGGCAGGCGGGCGGTTGGGGATGCTGATGGACCAGAAGATGAATGACGGGATCGAGGCCCGGTTCTTCGGCCGTCCCGCCATGACCGCGCCGGCCCTGGCCGTGCTGGCGCTACGGCTGCGTTGCCCGGTGGTGCCCGGCTACGTCGAGCGGCTCGGTCCCGCCCGGTTCCGCGTGACATGCGACCCGCCGCTGCCGCTGCCCGACAGCGGCAACCGCAGCGCCGACGTGGCTGCGCTGACCCAGGCAGTAAATGACAAGCTGGAGCATTACATCAGGATGCAGCCGGAGAGTTGGTTGTGGCTGCACCGCCGCTGGCCGCGGGAGGACGCGGCGTAAGGCGCTGCTTGCTGATCCCTCCCGGAGAGGAACCAGCAAGCAAGTCCTCGGCTAAAGGCTTAGAACTTCTTCTTCACCGGTAGTTTGACCACCTCGGGCAAGGGCGACCGTGCCACGGACTCGATAGCCGGCCGCGGCTTGCCGGACTTCGCGCCGATGGCGACGTCCTGCTCCTCGATGATCTCCTGCGCCGGGGCATCGCCGTCCAGGCCGCCCAGCGCGGTGCTGGGCACGCGGCGGTTGCTGCTGAAGGTGCCGTCAACATAGGTCACATCGAAAGCAACAAAGCTGCTCTCGATCTTTCGCTTAAGCGCCATGGTCGTCATCCACAGGGGCGGTGGCCGGGTTGGGGGCGATGTCGGGGTCGATGCCGGCCTCGATGTCAGCGCGGCGCTTGGCGGCGGCCTCCTCCTTGTCGCGCAGCTTCTCGTCTTTCTTGGCCTGCTTGGCGCGGTTCCGTTCGGCCCGTTGCAGGTTGTAATTGGGCTTGAAGACCATCGGATTCCCTCGCGGCAAATATGACGAAGCCCGCGGAGGTGCGACGGCGCACCACCTCGGGCTGGATCGGCTGCGCCGGGCAGCCCGGCTGCGCCCGGCCTAGCTTTGGCCGAGCTGGCTTTCACGCACGACGCGCTCGTGCCCGTCGCGGGCGTTCTTGATGCGGTACTGCAGATCCCGGGTCTCGCTGGGCATCTGCCGCACCACGATGTAGCTCCCCCGCGGCGCGTTGCCATCGAACGCGCTGGGGGAGAACTCCACCTTCTGACCGGAGCCAAACTTATGGGCTGCCATAATGCTGCCTCCGGCCGCTGCCACCCGGGGCAGCTCTATGGGTTGAAGACTACGCGGCCTGCAGGTTGACCGCGGAGGTCTTGCCCTGCTGGCCACGCTCCAGCTCGAAGCTCAGCTTCTGCCCCTCGTTGAGCGAGCCCATGCCAGCGCGCTCCACGGCGGAGATGTGCACGAACACGTCCTTGCTGCCGTCATCCGGCTGGATGAAACCAAAGCCCTTCTGCGAATTGAACCACTTAACCGTTCCGACTGCCATAATACGCTCGACCTTTAGACACGGCGGCCCGCACGATGCGAGCCGAATTACTTTGACCAGAAGGGAGCACCGGAAGGGTCAGGGGACCCCGGACAGGCCGGGGGTCGAGAGACGAAGTTCCAAAAGCACGTGAGCCCAACGCGAAAAAGCGCCGACGCTTACATGGACCCTTGGGCGCTGGTTGTAAAGCCGAATGCCTAAATCGGCAGCAGTCCTTGCCCGGCCGCAGCCTTGCCGGCGGCCGTGACTGCAACGTCACCATCCGTGAACCGCAGGCGCAACGTGGCGCCGGGACGGACGGCGGCGGCCTGGGTGACCGGCTCAGTATCTTGGTAAACCATAGCGTAACCACGCGCCAGCACTGCATCGTGCGATACCGAACTTAGACGTGCCGTCAAGCCCTCCAGCCGCACCCGTGCCTCGCGGATCGCGCCGCGCAACGGGGCCGGGGAAAGGCGATCCAGGACGCGGTCGGCCTGGATGTGCTGCCGGGCCACCGCCTGCTGCCGTGCCGCATCCAGCCCAACGCCGGCCAGCCGCGCCCGTGCCTCCCGGATCGCGCCCTGTAACACGGCAGGGGAGAGGCGGCCCAGAATGCGGTCGGCCTGGATATGCTGCCGGGCCACCGCCTGCCGCCGTGCCGCCTCCAATCCGGCGCCGGCCAAGCGGACCTGCGCCCGTTGCGCCGCGACAAGGCTGCGCGGCGGCGGCATCCGCAGCTCCACCTGCACCAGCCCGGCGCGTCGGGCGGCCAACAGGTTCGGCAGGGCCAGCAGCAGCCGTGTCCCACGCGCCTCGACGGCCTGATGCGACGCGCGCACCCGGCCCGCGAGGTCCGGCATCCCACGCTCCGCCCGCACCAGCGCCGCACGCCGGGCCACGACGAGGTTGGGCAGCGCCAGCCGCAGCCGCCCGCCCAGCACGCCCACCGCCGTCCGCACCCCACGCACCTGCGCCGGCAGGTCGGGCAAACCGCGTTCCGCCCGCACCAGCCCGGCGCGGCGGGCGGCCAGCAAGTTGGGCAGCGCAAGGACCAGGCGCGCGGCCCGGTCATCCAGCCGCTGCCGGGCCCCCCCGACCAGGGCGGGCAAGTCTGGCAACCCACGCTCCGCCCGCCCCAGCCGCAGCCGCCGCTCCTGCGTCATGCGGTGCAGCCCGGCGGCCAGGCGCGCCACCTCCTGCGCCAGGTTGGCCGCCAGCTCCGTGCGCGACGGCACCGCCAGCTCCGCCGCGGCGGTCGGCGTCGGCGCACGGCGGTCGCTGGCGAGGTCGATCAGCGTGTGGTCGGTCTCGTGCCCCACGGCGGAGATCAGCGGGATTCGGCACGCAGCGGCGGCGCGCACCACGGCCTCGTCGTTGAAGGCCATCAGGTCCTCCAGGCTGCCGCCGCCCCGCGCAACGATCAACACGTCAGGGCGCGGTATCCCGGGCGCGGGCAACCGGTCGAACCCGGCAATGGCCGCCGCAATGCGGGCCGCCGCGCCGTCCCCCTGCACCGGCACCGGCCACACCAGGATCGGCCGCGGGAAGCGCCGCAGGATCGTCGTCCTGATGTCCTGCAGCACCGCCCCCTGCGCCGAGGTGACCACGCCCACCACCGCCGGCAGCAGCGGCAGGCGGCGCTTGCGGCCCTCACCGAACAATCCCTCCGCCGCCAGCCGCAGCCGCAGCATCTCGATGCGCGCCAGCAGCGCCCCGGCCCCGGCATACTCCATGCGCTCGACGATGAGCTGGTAGCTGCTTCGCTCGCCATACGACGAAACCCGGCCGGTGGCGATCACCTCCACCCCGTTCTCCGGCACGAGGCCCAGCTTGGACACGCCCCCCTTCCAGACGACCCCGCTGATCTTGCCGCCCTCGTCCTTCAGCGAGAAGTACATATGCCCGGACGGGTATCGCTTGAACTCGGTGATCTCCCCCCGCACGCGCACGCGGCCGAACGCCCCCTCAAGCGTGCGCTTCACCGCCCCGCTGATCTCGCTGACGGTGTACTCGGGGACGTTGCTGGTCGTCGCGAGGCTGGCTGGCGTGTCCATGCCGGCAACCTATGCTACCCCGGCGCCGGATTGAAGCGGCCCGATTGAAGCGGAGGATCTGGGATGCGGGTATTGATCGTAGGCTCCGGCGGGCGGGAGCATGCGCTGGCCTGGGCGCTGTCGGCGTCGCCGCTGCTGACCAAGCTGTGGGTCGCGCCCGGCAACCCCGGCACCGCGCAGGTCGCAGAGAACGTCAGCCTGCAGGCCATGGACCTGGAGGGCCTGGTGCTGTTCGCCCGCGGCAACGCGGTGGACCTGGTGGTGCCCGGCCCGGAAGGCCCCCTGGTCGCCGGCCTCGCCGACGCGCTGGCCGCCGCCGGCATCCGCTGCTGCGGCCCCAGCCAGGCGGCGGCGCGGCTGGAGGGCAGCAAGGCCTTCACCAAGCAGCTGTGCGACGACGCCGGCATCCCGCAGGCCCTCTGGGAGAGCTTCACCGACCCGGCCGCCGCCCGCGACTTCGTCCGCCGCCGGGGCGCGCCGATCGTGGTGAAGGCGGACGGCCTGGCCGCCGGCAAGGGCGTCGTGGTCGCCGCCACAGTGGAGGAAGCGGAGGCCGCCATCGACCTGATCATGCACGCCCATGCCTTCGGCGAGAGCGGCCGCACCATCGTCATCGAGGAGTTCATGCAAGGCTGGGAGTGCAGCCTGTTCGCGCTGTGCGACGGCACGGACGCGGTGTTCCTCGGCGCGGCGCAGGACCACAAGCGCGTGGGCGACGGCGACACCGGGCCGAACACCGGCGGCATGGGCGCGATCTCCCCGGTGCCGGGCTTCGACCCGGCGCCGGCGATGGACGCCTTCATCCGCCCGGCCCTAACCGAGATGGCCCGGCGCGGCACCCCGTTCCGCGGCGTGCTGTTCGCCGGGCTGATGGTGGCGCCGGACGGGGCGCGGCTGATCGAATACAACGTACGGTTCGGTGATCCGGAGTGCCAGGTGCTGCTGCCCCGCCTGCGGAGCGACCTGCTGCCGGCGCTGCTGGCGGCCTGCGACGGGGAGCTGGGCCGGTTCGACCTGCGGTGGCGGGACGACGCGGCGGTGGGGGTGGTGATGGCGGCGCGGGGGTATCCAGGGGCACCTGAGACGGGAACGGTAATCGAGGGCCTGGAGGACGCGGCGGCGGTGCCGGGGGCGCTGGTGTTTCATGCGGGGACGCGGATGGAGGGGGGGCGAGTGCTGGCGGATGGAGGGCGGGTGCTGACGGTGGTGGGGATTGCGGGAGGATTGAAGGAGGCGCGCGGGATGGCTTATCAGGCGGTCGAGGCTGTCCGATGGGGCAATGGGTTTTGTCGGAGAGACATCGGCGACAAGGACTTACCAATGCTGCGGGTATAATTCCTGCTCTTTGCGGCTCTGACTCATGCATGCTTCTTATTTGTGATCAGGGTCCTTCATTCGTTCGGCACGTTTTCGCTAGATTTCGCCGGGCGTGCCTTCCACGCTTTCAGCTTTTCATTTGTGGCCGAAACATCTTCTGTCGACAGGCGGGCGAGAACGTAATCACGTCCTTCGAGAGCGCGATTGCGGCTTTCCCCTTCGGGCAGCGTATCCACGGCTAGGCAAAACCAGAAATAGGATTGGACAGGATCTGCAGATACGGCCCTACCCTTAAGGTAAATTGCGGCAAGATTTCGCTGAGCGCGGCCATATCCAGCCTCGGCCGCACGCTTGTACCAGATGAACGCTTCGGCAACATCTCTCTTGGAAGGGTCTCCGAATTCGTGTAGGTACCCGAGGTTGTAGGCTGCAACTACATCGCCAAGAAAAAACGCCTTAGAGAATAGCCGGTGTGCCTCATCGAAATTCTGGTCTCCGCCCAATCCATCCGCATACATCAATCCAAGATTGTTCAAAGCCAACGCGTTGTCAGACGCAGCAGCGTCCTCAAAGAATTTCTTAGGGTCTAGGGACAATACCGTTCATTTAGGCGTTCGGGCGCCCTATATCACTGACTGGGCTTTCTGGGGTTGACGGCGATGGCGGGTGTTCCTGCCGGCCTGCCGGCCGGCGTTCGTGTTAGCGACCATATTAGCCTGGGCGTCATTGCCCGGGCGTTTCCGCCGGACCGGGTGCAGCAGGTCCTGGCCGAGACCG
>JAABUQ010005730.1_pt1 | contig 19475 bp, 20 predicted proteins | sample 5560001 | NCBI WGS metagenome assembly JAABUQ01 (sample SAMN10711888, study PRJNA513371) | rock metagenome | isolation source: Antarctica rocks | place: Antarctica: Victoria Land, Finger Mt nord | collected 2015-12-18
TCTCTCCCCCTCTCCCCCTCTCTCTTCAGAGGTGCCGCCAAATCTTTCCTGGATCTGAGTAATTCTGCCTAAGAAAGATTTGAATTCTAGCTTTTCTAGAATCGGTGTGAGAACAGTGCTATCAAAACCTTTGAGCTTGAAGTCTTCTAGCTGGATTTCTAAGGGTATATCCAGAACCAAAGTTGCCATGTAACGGGAGTGATAAGCTGACTCTTTACCTTCTTCTAGCTTTTTTCTGGTGGCTCCTTTGATTTGATCTAGAGAAGCATAAATTTGGTCTAAATTGCCATAAGAATTGAGCAATTGCACTGCTGTTTTGTCGCCAATTCCTTTCACGCCAGGAATATTATCAGACTTATCTCCACACAAAGCTTTGTAATCGACTACCTGGGATGGTAAGACTCCCATTTTTTCTTTGACTTGCTCTGGTTCAAACTCTACAATCCCAATATTATTGCTCCGTTGCCAGAAGGTTGAACCTAGATATAAAATGCTAATTTCTTTGTCCAAATCGACAAGTTGAAATAAATCGCGATCGCCTGTAACGACTTTTACCCGATAGCCTGCATCTGTACCGCGAACAGCTAGCGTACCTAAAACATCATCTGCCTCAAAGCCAGGAGCTGTGATAATCGGTAGATTAAATGCTGCTAAAAGTTCTTGGAGATTTTTGAGATCGGGGATAAAATCTTCAGGCGTACCAGGACGATCCGCTTTATAAGTATCATCTGCTTCGTGGCGAAAGGTGGGCAAACCTAAATCGAAAGCGATCGCCATTGATGTCGGTTGTTGGGTTGCCATCACTTCCAACAATGATTTGAGAAAGCCAAAACAGACACTAGTAGGAATTCCGGTAGTTGTACGCAATCCCCCATCTCTACCTTTAGCAAAGGCAAAATAAGAGCGAAAGGCTAATGAGTGTCCGTCAACCAAGATCAGTGTAGGGCGATTGGCTGGTTCGGATGTTGATGAATTCGAGGCAGAAATAGCTTGAGACATAGTTCTATTTTAGCTATTCGCCTTTGCAAGTACCATAATTTAGCCCGTGACTACAGATATCACCTAAAGCATCTCTAGTGCAGTTCGTTTTGAGGGGGGCAGGAAGGCAGTATCTAAAGCTGTCAGTTCTTCCACTGTCAGTTGCTGTTCTAAAGCGGCTCGGTTCTGCTTGACGTGTTCGATACTACTAGATTTAGGAATCACAATCACTTTGTCTTGGTGCAGCAACCAAGCGATCGCCAATGTGGCAGGAGTTATACCTCGGCGCTGTGCTAGTTCTTGTAAAACCTGATGATGTAGCAGGCGACCTTGCTCGACGGGTGAGTAAGCCATAATTGGTATGTTATGGGTACGGCACCAGGGCAATAAGTCCCATTCAATGCCACGACGCATCAAGTTGTACAGCACCTGATTGGTAGCGATCGCCTTACCAACAGACAACTTAGCTTCTTTCATATCACTCAAGTCGAAGTTGCTAACTCCGTAGTCCCGAATTTTGCCGGACTGTTTGAGAGATTCAAATGCTGCTAAAGTTTCCGCTAGTGGTACTGATCCGCGCCAATGCAGTAGGTAGAGATCGAGGTAATCAGTCTTTAACCGTTGAAGACTTCGTTCGCAAGCGGCGATCGCTCCTGAACGATTAGCATTATACGGATAAACCTTGCTGACAAGAAATACCTCTGTCCGCCGAGGAGCGATCGCTTCTGCCACTACCTCTTCCGCACCGCCCTCTCCATACATCTCTGCTGTATCAATTAGAGACAATCCTAAGTCTAATCCGTGACGCAATGCCGCCACCTCGTTTTGTCGTTGTGTGCTACTCTCTCCCATTCTCCAGGTTCCTTGTCCTAGTATTGGAACAGAGCGTCCAGATGGCAGATGTAGTGTTTTCATCTTCCGCTTTTATCGGTATATTAAATTAGCCAGACCTGTTACAAAATAACTTCTAGTATTATACTACTCTTTAGTAGCATAATTATTTCCTACCAGGTAGCTTTGTGCAGGCAGAAAAATTATCAATTTCGTTACCAAAATCTCTAGTGCAGTTTGTCGAGATCTATAAGATTGCTCATCAGCGAAAGTCACGTTCCCAAGTGATTGAGGAGGCGTTGCAGTTGTTGAGGGAACAAGAGCTTAACAAAGCCTATCGTGAGGCAAGTCAAGAGGTAATAGACTGGGAAGTCACCGTGGGAGACGGGCTTGACGATGAGACGTGGTGAAATCTACTATGCCAACCTTAGTCCAGTAGTAGGCTCTGAAACGGACAATCGTCGCCCCGTATTGATTGTGAGCAACGATGCCAACAACCGAAATGCAACAACAGTTACAATTACGCCAATTACGTCTGCTGTCAGTCGTGTCTATCCATTTGAGGTCTTGCTTGCACCAGAGGACAGTGGCTTGCCCAAATCTTCTAAAGTCCAAGCCCAGCAGATCCGGACAATTTCTAAGCAGCGAATTAGTGGTAAAGCGCTAGGTCAATTGTCAGCAGAGTTGATGCAACTGGTAGAGGCGGCACTAAGGCTTCACCTAGCTCTAAATGAACAATAGAGGATTAGGCTTTTGTCTGGCACACTTAAAAATCAGCCGCTCTGGCAGAATCTTAGCCAAACATTGCAGCAGCTCGACCCCAATGGAATTACTATTCAATATCTGCAAGCTTGTAATGCTCAAATTAATGGCTGCTGGGATGAAGGAAAAATATTTGCTAGATGTGTCTATGTATAGTATTATCTTTTAGAACAAAAACTACTGTGAACTTTAATATCATTATACGTAGATCGCTAGTTGCTCCGATTATCCACATTGTCCACGCTGTCGCAACAGATGATCGCACAAAACTAAAGCCACCATTGCTTCCACCATTGGGACTGCTCTTGGCAGCACACAGGGATCGTGTCGTCCTTTCGCTACCAAAGTCACTTCTTCCCCTACGCTGGTAACAGTGCGCTGCTCTTTGCGAATCGTCGCCGTTGGCTTAAAGGCAATCCGAATCACAATATTCTCGCCGTTCGAGATACCGCCTTGAACGCCACCAGAGCGATTTGTTACTGTCCGAATCTCACCATTGTCGGAATAAAACTCATCATTGTGTTCGCTGCCTGTCATCAAGGTGCCAGCAAACCCAGAACCAATCTCAAAGCCTTTGGATGCTGGCAGAGACATCACGGCTTTTGCTAAATCGGCATCTAATTTATCAAACACAGGTTCACCCAAACCTTTAGGAACGTTTCGCGCCACGCATTCCACCACACCACCGATTGAGTCTCCCCGATCGCGGATCTGTTCGATCAAGTCCACCATGCGCTCGGCACATTCTCCATCTGGACAACGCACAATATTGCTCTCCACCTGCTCCATTGTGACGGTGTTCAGATCGATCGCGCCTTCTAAATCTTTGATGCGCTTGACGTAGGCAATTACCTCAACCCCAGCTTCACGCAGAATTTTTTTGGCGATCGCTCCTGCTGCCACTCGCCCGATTGTTTCTCGTGCCGAAGATCTGCCGCCGCCCTGCCAGTTGCGAATACCATATTTTGCCTCATATGTCGCATCCGCATGAGAGGGGCGAAAAGTCGTTGCCATTTCGTTGTAATCTTGCGACCGCTGGTCTTTGTTCCGAACGAGGATGGCAATAGGCGTTCCTAAAGTCTTCCCTTCAAACACACCAGACAGAATTTCACATCGATCTGCTTCGTTGCGGGGGGTAGTAATTTTACTTTGACCTGGCCGCCGCCGATCTAGCTCCAACTGAATCTCTTCTACCGAAATTTCCAGCAGGGGAGGACAGCCATCAATTACCACACCGACACCGCCACCATGAGATTCGCCAAATGTACTGATGCGAAACAGATGACCGAATGTGCTGCCCATATTGTTGCTAGTGAAAAGGAGTCTTATTTTACCTCTAAAGATACCTGGGTTTCAAAGAACTGTCAAACTGATCTACTCAAGGCGGATTTCTTTCAAGGTGTGCAAACAATCGCTCAACTTGCTGTAAATTCTTATCTCCAGGCGCATTCTCAACACCACTTGAAAGATCGATGCCATCTGGTTGCACCAAATTCAATGCATCCAAAACATTATCAGGATTGATGCCGCCCGCTAAAAACCAAGGGCAACTAGGGCGAAATTTTTGCAGTTTTTTCCAATCTAGAGTTTTACCAGTGCCGCCTGCTTGCTTTGGGTGATAAGCATCTAGCAACAGCGTATCAACCCAATCCTGATATAAGTCCGCTTGCTCCAGATCTTTCTCGTCACGAATACGCAGGGCTTTGATCAGCTCAATTCCAGGCAATGCTGTTCGCAACTCACAACAAAAATCAGGCGACTCCGCTCCATGCAGTTGCACCGCATTTAGTCCACTACTCGTCACCGTTTGCTGAATTTCTCGTAGTGTACTGTTAACGAACACGCCAACGCGATCGACAGTAGCCTGGATTTCTACGGCAATTGGCAGAGCCTCCACAACTGCCCGAATCTGCGTTGTCGATACGTAGCGAGGCGATGAAGGAGCGCAAATAAAGCCTAAAGCCGTCGCACCCAGTTCTGCGATCGCCCGTCCTTGATGTGGCTGAGTAATGCCACAGATTTTGATCCGCATATCTAGTTGTTTTTAGAATTTATCCGGTGCGATCGTTTGCCATCTAATCCAGTATTGAGCTGGCTGTATGATTCTACTCAAAATGCATTATTTAATTTTATCCTCCAAAACTTAATCTATTGGTATCGTAATTGTAACCGTAGTGCCAATCTGGCGGCGGCAATTACCGCATGGTGCGGATGAATACCTAAGACAAAGCAGTACAATCGCAAACGCTGTTAGATAAAAACCTACCTGATTCCCATGTCTTTACCAAATGTCATTTCTCTTCAGTCTTTTGGCTCCGAGCAAGACTTAACTATTACACCACCCAAGTCACAGTTGGCGCTGCGGGGGCGAATCCAGATTCCAGGTGACAAGTCGATCTCTCATCGAGCGTTAATGCTAGGAGCGATCGCCCAAGGTGAGACAACGATCCAGGGACTGTTACTCGGAGAAGATCCTTGCAGTACAGCCAGTTGCTTTGCGGCATTGGGTGCGGAGATTTCTGAGTTAAACACTCAACAAGTGCGCGTGCGAGGGATTGGCTTAGGGCAACTGCTAGAACCAACCGATGTCCTCAATGCGGGAAATTCCGGCACAACACTGCGGCTGATGCTAGGCATTTTGGCTTCTCATTCTGGACGTTTCTTTGCGGTTACAGGAGATGCCTCACTCCGATCGCGTCCGATGTCTCGTGTAGTCAATCCGCTGCGGCAGATGGGGGCAACGATTTGGGGACGCAAGGATGGATCTCTGGCACCGCTAGCAGTGCAGGGACAGACACTACAGCCAATTCACTATCAGTCTTTGATCTCAAGTGCCCAGGTGAAATCTTGTATTTTATTAGCGGGCTTAATGGTAGATGGTAAAACGACTGTGACCGAACCTAGCCTCTCCCGCGATCACAGCGAACGAATGCTCAGAGCTTTTGGCGCAGAGGTGACAGTAGATCCAGAAACTTGCAGCGTCACGGTAACAGGACGGGCAACTTTACAGGGACAGACAGTGATTGTTCCAGGTGATATTAGCTCGGCAGCATTTTGGCTGATCGCTGGAGCAATTGTACCCAATTCGGACTTGACAATTGAGAACGTTGGTGTTAATCCAACTCGTACCGGAGTGCTGGAGGTTTTGCAAGAGATGGGTGCAGACATCACTCAAGAAAACTTACGGGAGGTAGCAGGGGAACCCGTGGCAGATCTGCGAGTCCGGTATGCAGGTACAGATGAGCGCCCTTCCCTTCGTGCCTGCAAGATTGGGGGTAAGCTCATTCCGCGCTTAATCGACGAGATTCCGATTCTGGCAGTAGCGGCAACGTTTGCTACCGGAACGACTGTAGTTCAGGATGCAGCGGAATTGCGAGTCAAAGAAAGCGATCGCATTGCTGTGATGGCAGCGCAATTAAATTCTCTGGGTGCAAAAGTGACAGAACTACCCGATGGAATGGAAATTATTGGTGGAACTAAACTATCTGGCACCGAGGTAGACAGCCACACCGATCATCGGATTGCTATGAGTCTGGCGATCGCAGCACTGAATGCCACTGGCACGACCACAATTCATCGAGCTCAAGCGGCGGCAATCTCCTACCCTAACTTTGTACCTACCCTAGAACAGATTTGTCAGTAGCTGCGAACGAAAAATTTCTTTCAATTCCAGAGTGGTAAAGACTTTATTTGACTGACAAGCTTATGTTTAGACAATCCTTAATACTACGCATATTATGATATCTTCATGATATTTATTGGGAATACAATTTGTCGATGGAAATAGATTAAATTCTCAAAGTATATGTAGCTACGATAATTCTTAATACTGAAAAAATAAAGGCATAATACTAATTATTTAGATGATGACAAAAGTTCCTCAACTGATGAAGCTTTAAAAAAAATCAATTACTTGTGATTGTGTTGAAATGGAAACTGTACTTTTTTGAGGCATTAACAATTAGTTGAAATCTATTACTGATCCTGTAAATCTTTATCACAGCTAACAGGCAATGTATAATAGAAAGCTTAATATAAAATCAAGCAGCAAGCTTTGACTTAAGTAGGTGTAGTGTTGAGTGTTGTCTACTGGAAGAAACGGGAGACAAAAAGACGTGGACAAAGAGGAACTAAGAAGACTAGCTACAGTCAATCAGATGCTAGAGCGTTTTCGAGCAACATTTGTCCAGCGAATTACTACACTAGAGCAGGCAGCACAAGCTTTACAAACAGGTAACCTAAACCAAACTCTATACCAAAGTGTTATTCAGGAAGTTCACAAACTGGTAGGAGGATTAGGAACGTTTGGTTATGAGGCAGGATCTTTACTGGCACGAGAGATCGAAAACATCCTAACAGGCGATATTGCATTAGGACAGATGGAAGGAGCGCGGCTATCCCAATTGATTATTAGTTTGCAACAAGAGTTAGCTAAGCCATCCACTTTTTCTAGCACTGTTATCTCAAAGCAATTCTATACAGTACTAGTGTTAGATGATAACGTGAAATTAATAGAGCAACTAGAGGAACCAGTAAGTTGGCTGCAGATTGAGACGGCTTCTGATTTGACGATTGCTAGGGAAAAAATTGCTCAGGCTGCTTTTGATGTCATATTACTGGTCGGTCTTCCTAACTTAGGTGAAAGTAAATTAGCATTACTACAAGAAATTAAGCAACAATGTCCCACTACTCCCGTACTGGCATTTGTGGAAGAAGACAATTTGGCAGAGCGGGTGGCAATATCCCGTTTGAGAGGATGTAGTTTGTTGCAAAAAACCCTCTCAACTAGCTGCATCTTGGAGGCGATCGCTCAAGTCCTTCCTACTCAAGTTGTGGCAACTAAGGTGATGATTGTAGATGACGATCCAGCAGTTTTGGCAGTATTAAGCGAATTGTTAGAAGCTTGGGGGTTGCAAGTGACAAGTTTGCCAAAATCAGAGCAGTTTTGGGATGTACTGACAGCCACCAATCCCGATTTGCTAATTTTGGATTTGAATATGCCAACGTTTCATGGACTCGATCTCTGTCGAGTAGTGCGTCAAGATTGGAACTGGAAGGATTTGCCCATTTTAGTCGTGACGGCTAGTACAGAGGCTATAGTAATTCAGCAAGCATTTGCGGCAGGAGCTGATGACTTCATCACTAAACCAGTAGTTGGAATAGATTTAGTCACTCGCGTACTCACTCGGATTGAGCGATCGCGCTGCCAAAAACAGCTTGAAGATTTTAAGCGACACGAAAGGCAGAACTTACAGCAACAAGCGACGATCGATGCCCTCACTCAAATTGCTAATCGTCGCCGCTTTGATGAGTATCTTAACCAAGTGTGGCAACAATCAATTAGAGAGCAAGTAAATCTGGCGTTGATCTTTTGTGATATTGATTATTTTAAAGCCTATAATGATTGCTACGGTCACCAAGCAGGGGATGAGTGCCTGAAACGAATTGCTTTAGCCACGAAGGAAATTGCCAAGCGACCTACAGATTTAGTGGCTCGTTATGGAGGAGAAGAGTTTGTGGTAATTCTGCCAAAGACAAACATAGAGGGAGCAGTTCATTTAGCTCAACAAATTCAAGACAGAGTGGCTCAACTGCAAATTCTCCATCCTCAGTCCTTGGTCAGTAATTATGTGACGATTAGTATGGGCATCGCCTGCATGGTTCCAACAACGCAAAGTTCGCCTGAAAGTTTAGTCGCTGCCACAGATCGGGCGCTGTATGCTGCTAAGGCAGGAGGGCGCAACACTTATTGCTTAGCGGATTACGAAAGTTTTTGATGAAGCCACCCCGCTTTCTAAGCTTTTTCGCTCACCATAGCTAAAAGAGATATTTTATGCTTGGTGTCGATCATTTCCTTAAAGTCTTGACATGAAACTGGACAATCAACGATAATTATATGTTTGCTACGTTAATCTGCTCGGATCAGGTAAACGCATGGCAAAGGCTGGAGTATTTACCAGCTACCTGTACGGCAAATCCCATAACCATCTCATGACTTACGCAATTATTGAAACTGGCGGCAAGCAACTACGAGTTGAACCAGGTCGCTTTTACGACATTGAGCTGCTGGCGATCGAACCAGAACAAACAGTTACTTTAGAAACCGTCTTGCTAGTCCAGCACAACGGAGACGTTACTATCGGTCAACCCTTTGTTGAAGGAGCAACTGTAGAAGGTACAGTGATGCGACACCTGCGGGGTCGTAAAGTTCTTGTCTACAAGATGAAACCGAAGAAGAAAACTCGCAAAAAGCGTGGGCACCGCCAAGAAATCACTCGGCTGATGATTGATTCCATCAATTTTAATGGTTCAACGATCACCTCTGAAGCTAGTGCAACTGACGAAATGTTGGTTGCTGCAACACCGATTACTGAAGAAGTCACCGCCGATATAGCAACAGAAGCTGCCGAACCATCAACGGAAGTCACTGAGAACGCTGCCGAATCAGAAGTTGAAGCACAATAGAAAAAGAGATATTAGAGGACATCATGGCTCACAAGAAAGGAACTGGTAGTACTCGTAACGGTCGCGACTCTAATGCTCAGCGTCTTGGCGTTAAGCGTTATGGTGGTCAAGTTGTGCGAGCAGGTAATATTCTCGTTCGTCAGCGTGGCACTAAGTTTCATCCAGGCAACAATGTTGGTCGTGGAAGTGATGACACCTTATTTGCCCTAATCGACGGTGTAGTTACATTTGAAAGAAAAGGCAAAGACGGCAAGAAAGTTAGCGTTTACGAAACACCATCTGTTGATACCACTCCTGAAGTTGAACCAGTTGCGTCAATCGCTTAACTAGACTAGTTGACATGATCAGAGGCTACTACACTTGGCGAGTAGCCTTTTTGCTGAATAACAGCAGTTTTAAAGTGTCGGGTAAGTTAACCTGTGCAAAATCAAGGCATGAGTTAGTCCGCCTAGCCCTAAACCAGCCAGGGATAAGGTCGATAATATCCCAAAAGCTTGCCACTGATTAAAGCCAGCAATTTGAAGCTCTAGCCGCGCTAGTGACTCGGCTGAAATCATGATTAAGGCGCGAGCAGATGCATTAATCCAAGTAATCAAGAACACGCTTAAAAAAGCTGCTATTGTGACAACGACGAAAGCCCTCACATCCGATTCCAGGGTAAATCCGATTAAATCTCTAACTAGTGGTAATGCAGAGGTTAAAGCGGCAGCTATCAGTAGCGCGACGCTTCCCGCGCCAACCCAAACTATCCACGAAGCATTGGGGTTAGCAGATAACAGCCAACCTAGTACATCATACGTTGCCAACAGTAGTACTAAGGAGACCCAGGGAAGTTTTTTCTTTAACATTCACTGTAAGAATTTTATTTGGATGGATATAGAAATCCCCTCTAGACCAGACTAGCTTAGAGATTGAGTTGGTTGTAACAGAGAGATAGTTTGATGATGAGCAGCAGCCCAAGCGTTTCCACTAGTTTTTTACGTTTTATCCTCTGAAGATTACTATACACTGTTAAAGTTGCTGAAAAAGCTGGTTTGATTCTATCTAAAAGCGTGGCAAACTATCGGTTTTCAATACTGTAGCTGAGCGATAGACTTTGTACATCAAAAGACTACCTGCCACCGCTAGATTGAGCGAGTCTGCCATCCCACTCATCGGAATCCGAACTAGATGCTGGCACAAGTCTCGCTGCTGTTGGGTTAGACCTTGACGCTCCTCACCGAGTAGAAGTAGCGTTGCAGGAGGATAATTGAACTGATGTAAATTGCTTGTGCCATCAGGTGAAGCACCAATTACTTGACATTTGTGGCGATGTATCCACTGATGTAATGCAGAAAAATTTGTGCGGACAAACTGCTGGTGGAAAATTGCGCCCATTGATGCTCGAATCACATCAGGGTCAAATGGATCGATTCGTCCTCCCAAAATAATAAACCCAGCCCCACCGACTGCTTCCGATGTCCGAATTAAGGTGCCTAAGTTTCCTGGCGATCGCACTGTTTCTAATACTACCCAGCATAAACCTGCTTGTGGCGAAACATTCTGCAACTGGGACCAACGCTGATGTACTATTGCACCAATTCCGGAAGCGCGATCGCTTTGAGAAATCTGTCGGAACTGTTCGGGACTAACACTCACACTACAGATACCAGAGCGGCGAGCGTTGCGAAAGAGCTTACGTGCTAACGGTGCGGTGAGTAATTTTTCGCTGTGGACAATAGTCGAAATCTCAAACCTATTATCAACTACTTGGACGAAATTTCGTACACCCTCTACATAGAATAACCCGCAGCGATCGCGGTAGGCACGTTCAGATTGGAGCCTTTTTACTTGTGCTAGTGTCGCCTTAACCTCTAGCTCAGCTTGGCTGGACTCGCTAGCACCAGCCATCCTCCTTCCGAGCCATTTGGCTCTCTACTAATAAAGTTTTCAATGTCATAAATCACAGCCATAGCCGCGTGCGAAGACAATGTGTTGTGGCGAAGTGGTGCAAGCGATTAAAGTGCTTCACTATCTATTCTGACCCAGAGCCAATTATTTGTCGAGTAAAGATACAGCAATGAGTGCAGAGGTAGCTATTTTTAACAGATCGGTTGTAGTAAACCGCTATGGTAATGTATAAAAGATGACAGGAGATCCTACTGCTTCACTAGATGTACCAAGACTGAAATCACACTCAGAAGATAAAAATATGGATGTGACATTACCATATGTAGAGCGATTAACAGACTCGAAAAAGTATATTTATCGACTGACAAGATGGTTGGGTAGTGGTTTTGATGTAGACATTTGGTGGAAACTACCAACCGGAGGATGCCGTTTTTTTCAGAGTTACACAGGTGAAACAGCCGAAGAAAGTTCTATACGAAAGTTTCACGAGGCAGAGATTAATTCTAAGAAATTCGACTTTATGCTTAAGCGTCTAATAGCTAACGGTATTTTGGAGTTACAATCAGACCTCAACCCTGGGATATTAAACAACCGCAATGAATACTATTATGTCTCTCTAAAAGACGGCTCCAGCAATATTTTTAGGGCAGCATCCGGTCATCATCGCGACCCCAGATTTCAAAATATAGTTGACATAATTGTTGAAAATATGAAAGGAAAAGCTCTTGATTATAAGTGGATAAAACACAAAAGCAAGTAGAGTTATTAATAGAAGTTGATGATTACATTCTAACTATTTCAAATTAGCTTGGTATTTCTGGCTGAGTTTGCAACCAGGCTGTTAGATCGGCAACAGTAGAAAAATTTAACAGCGCTTGACAGAACTGATCCAGCTTTTCCATTGATAAAGTTTGAATCTGTGCTTGCAACTCAGGAGCAATAGTTCCGATGCGGCTCGTCAACAGAAGCATTACAGTATCTAACTTTCCCTGCCGTAGACCTTGTTGCAGCCCTTGTTGCAGCCCTTGTTGCACACCTTGTTGCAAGATTTCTTGGTAAATTGCTGATTCCCGCATAAGCTCCTCTCTCAAGAATTGCTGAATGAAATCTTTCTCAAACTTCAAACTTGCCAGGACTTCGGTGCAAGCTGAAATGTTCTTCCGTTGCTCTGGTTCTTCAATCATATCGATCCTGGCAGCAACTTGCTCTAGTAGGTTAGCCGGATTATCAGCTTGAGCTAAAACTGCCAACGGTAGCAGTGCGGAATTAGCTAACAACAAGCTGAGATCTTGCTCCCACAGCCGCACCACTCGATAACGGTGGATAGTATTGTCCATAGCGAACTGCTCAATGTAGACAGCATCTGAATTCGTCTGTTTGAGGAAAATTACCACCTGCTCAATCGAACAGCCGTACTGTCGGTACAACCTTACCCAGTAATCGAGCATCCGTAGGGGCAGATTGGGGATAGAACTAGGTAACGTTTGGAATTCTAAATGCAATATTTGTTGGCGCTCTGGCAGAAAGTAGAGAGCATCCGAGCGAATGGGGTCGAGTCTTAGTTCAGTTGGCAGTATTTGGATGTCGCTCGACTCGATAGCAAGCAACCATGGCACAAAAGGGGAGGGATACTCCGCTGCTAGGTAGCGACAGATATTATCGTAAGCCACAATTATTTCAGCAACAGGTTTGAAGTGAGTATCGCATGTTTATCAGGTCGGTTTGATTGTAGTTATAACTAAGACACTATCTCAAAATAGACGCATCAGAATGCAAGGTTAGGTTAGCTCAGGAACTTAAATTGCATTCGATAAACGCCAGCAACGACGATACCAGAGCAATGCGCAAGCTATCTTGATCATGCCAAGATAGTTACACGCTTTCTTGTCATACCGGACTAAAATTGCTCGACACTTTGAGAGCCAGCCGAGCGCTCGTTCCACAACCCAACGCCTTGCAGGATAGCGTTTTTGCTGCTGTTCATCTGATTTCTCTTCACCAATGCGACGAATATGCGGAATGTATTGGTGCTTGTCAACAGCATCGCGCCCTGTAAGATTATCATAGCCTTTATCTAAACACAAATGCTGTTCAACGTCGTCTGGATTCGGATGTTCCACAATAATTGCTTCTAGAGTTGCTTCGAGCAATTTACAATCATGGACGTTCGCGCCACCAATGACGACTGCAAGTGGTCCACCATCCGCTTCAACTAAAACACTACGTTTGGTTCCGGGCTTAGCTCGGTCAGTCGGATTTGCACCCGTTTCATCACCGCCAAATCTGGCTTTTGACATTGCGGCATCTGCACTTTGCCCGGAGGCGGAGCTTCTCCGGCTCCGCACTGCCAATCGACTCCGCCCAGATCCTCGCACTCGTCAACTAAATCTGCCCAAATTTGATCTAACACACCAACTTGTTCCCATCGTTGAAAGGTACGATGAACGGAACTATCATCAGGAAACTCGCTCGGAAGTTGGTTCCACTGACAGCCACTGCGAAGCCGGAAGATAATGGCATCTAACGCAGCACGAGCATTAATGCGTTTACGACCGATAAGGTTGGGCGGATCGCATTCGTCAATAATGAACTTGAGCTTGTTCCACAACTTGTCGGGTACTCGCCAAATTGTTTCTAATGCTTTACAGCCTTTGTCCATTTCACTGGTTTTACTCTGAATCAATTAAACGGGTAATCTGTATATCCCCTTTCTTCTCCTTGATAAAAAGTAGCTTCGTCAGGGACGTTGAGAGGAGCATTCTCTGCAAATCTTTTTGGTAGATCGGGATTCGCTAAAAACGATACTCCGAAAGCAACCAAGTCAGCCTCACTAGAGGCAATCACTTGTGATGCGAGTTCTTTCGTATAGCCTCCATTCACGATGTAAGTTCCTTTGAAATGAGATCTCAAGGTAGAGGTTAGCCTTGGATAAGTTGCAGGAGCCGCCCAAGGATGCCCTGGCAAAAATTCAAGCACATGAAGATAGCCAACTCCGAAGTCGCTGAGTTTCTTTGTGAATTGAGTAAAGGTGTTAGGGGTGTCGGTATCAGACATACCGTTAAAGTAGTTATTGGGCGAAATACGATACCCAATCTGCGACTTGTCCCAGTGGGCAGAAACGGCACTCACAACCTCTAGAGGAAAGCGCGTTCGGTTTTCGAGTGAGCCACCATAGCTATCTTCCCGCTGGTTAGAACCGTCTCTCAGGAATTGATCGAGCAAGTAACCGTTTGCGCCGTGTAGCTCAACACCATCAAACCCTGCTTGTCGGGCAAGTCGAGCAGCCTCGGCAAACTCTTCAACGATCTTAAAGATTTCAGACACAGATAACGCTCGTGGAACAGGAGCCTTTCTCTTTCCCTGAGAAGTGTGAACATCTGCTTCAAATTCCATAGCAGACGGAGCAACGGGTAGCTCCCCATTGTGAAAATCAGGGTGCGAGACTCTCCCAACGTGCCAAAGTTGGAGGAAGATCAGACCACCAGCTTGATGAACCGCCTCCGTGGAACGTTTCCAAGCCTCCATTTGCTCACTTGAATGGATGCCAGGAGTTCTAAGATATCCGACTCCTTGAGGGCTGATTTGTGATCCCTCTGTGATGATCAGACCCGCAGAAGCCCGCTGCGAGTAGTAGGTTGCTGCTAAGTGAGATTGGATACTGTCTAAGCTTGCTCGACATCGGGTCATCGGAGCCATTACCATTCGATTTGTTAGCGTTAGCTGACCGAGTTGGTACTCCTGGAAAAGCTTCTGATTCATCGATTACTCCTTCTCAATCAAACTTAGAAGCACTTTGCCAACCGTCCGCCGTTCTTCAATCGCTCGATGTGCTTCAGCCGCCTGCTCTAGCGGAAATACATCTCTGGTAACGACTTTTAGGGTTCCTTGTCTGACGTACTCAAGCAGTTTTGCAGTCAGTTCTTCTGCATAACCAGGTCTAGACTCAACAAATCCAGGTACCGCAAACCCGATGAGCGCTTGATTGCCAAAGAGTAGGTTGAGGGCGTTTTCAGACGAAAGGGTTGTCCATTGTTGGCTCAACGCACCGTAAAACACAAATCTGCCAAACGGTGCCAGAACTTGTAGATTTTCGGACACAATTGGTGCGCCAACCGAATCCAAAATGATGTTTACGCCTCGTTTTTGTGTGACAGCGTTAACGTTCTGTACCCAGTGAGAATCCGAAGAAAGAAAAACATGATCGCAGCCCAATTCAGTCGCTAGAGCTTGCTTCTCTGGCGAACCGACTAATCCAATAACTTGACTGGCCCCCAATTGTTTAGCTAATTGCACTGCGAGAGAGCCTACTCCTCCAGCGGCTGCGTGAACTAGAACTGATTCGCCAGGTTGCAGCTTTGCTGCTTCAGTCAACAAAAGATAGGCAGTCCATCCCTGCCCCAGCATTGCCAGCGATGCTTCAAAGCTAACCCCGTCAAGAAGTGGAACGATGCGACCGACGTTCACTGCGACATATTCAGCATACGCACCGTCTGAAGCACCAGGGTAAAGTGACGCGACAACTCTTGTTCCGATATCTAACGCGGTAACGTCTACTCCCAACTGTTCAATCACACCTGCAACATCGGTTCCTGGAATCATGGGTAATGGAGCGGACTGAGGGTAAACACCAGCGCGGTGCATGGTATCTGCATAGTTAATTCCGACCGCAGCAACTTTGATGAGTACTTGTCCAGGTTTAAGTTGAGGTTTAGGTAACTCGACGAGTTGCAGAACGTCGGGACTCCCGTGCTGTCCAAATTGAATTGCCTTCATGTCATACCTCCTATTTTACCAATTAGTCAAAAACTGGCGAAAAAAATTTGTCTTTCCGAGTCAAGCCCTTCAACGCTCTAGAACTGATAGTGTGACTTCCACCAGTTTTGCGATGACAGCTTCTGAAGGCTGGGTCTTGTCCAAAATCCGAAAGCCATTGAGAGAATTGAGCAAAAATTTTGCCAGCACTCGGCTCTTAAAACGATTAGGAATTTCGCCCTGCCTTTGACCCTTTTCAATCACATCCGCGAGGCAGTCCTCCAACTGCTCGAACATTCGATTGACTTCTTGAGCAATTTCTGGATCATGATCAGCTAGCTCCAGGGCAGTGTTCGCCATGAAGCAGCCACACGATTGACCGTCAACGGATGCACCTTGTGCTAAAACTTGAACTAGATGACTCAAAGCGGCCTTTGGCGACTGAAGCAACTTAAGCTGCTGCTGCACAAAGGCAATGCTTTGCTCCCGATACAGTTTTAGCGATTTGAGAAACAGCGATCGCTTATCTCCAAATGCGTTGTAGATACTCTGCCGCTTCAGTCCCAGCTTTGTTTCAAGATCATCTAGCGAAGTTGCACAATAGCCCTGTTGCCAGAACACCTGCATGGCTTTGGCGAGGGCTTCATCAGGGTTGAATATACGAGGTCTTGCCATGTTCAACATCATAATAGTTTTTTATTAATCAGTCAACAACTTCCTATTTGAATTCCTCAGAGGCGCTGGAAAAAGCAGTAGATTAGTCTAGAGCCATTGTCCGCCCCGAAATCGCCATCTGGGAAACAATAGCCGCATCACTACCCAAGAAGATAAGTAGGCGATCGCACTAACCAAGCTGTAGTGGACAACAAACCATCCCAGGGAAAGCTCTGGAGGAATAAAAGGTAAGCCAACAAATTTAATCAGCACTCCCAGAAAAATTCCTTCTACAACAGCACCAGCCAACTGAAAAACCCCAGGCCAATCATGATCCCACATGTACTGCTGCAAATAGTTATATAAAACGTCCCAGCCTATTCCCAAAAGCCCGACATAAAAGACAACCCAAAAGAAAACTGCGTCAAACTCCCCAAAAGATTGAGGTCCTAATAGCCCAAAGGCAAAGGGTAGACTGACGAAAAGCCCGATTGTTACCAATAAAAATATCCGAGTTTGCCAGCGTCCTAAAAGTGTAGGTGTCATGGTGATTGGTTATTTGCCCATTTAATCCACTGTAAAAGCGAACCCAAACCATTGAGACATTCAACTCTAGGCGCTCGCGCTCGTGCCAGACTATCTACAGAGCGTTGGGCAGCGTACTGCAATCCTAAAAATGTATCGACGGGTGCGTATGGGCCTCCTAGTGTCATCACTCCAGAGGCATACATTCGACTGCGATCATTTCGCATCTCTACCAGTTCAAAATCGTTTGCTACCTGTAGCCGTCCTAGAGGATTAAGCGGCAATTTATAGTGAGTTACTAAATCGTTTAAAAAGGGACTTTCGGCTGGCTTGGCTTCTAAACCTGTAGCGTCAATGATAAAGTCAGCATTAATTTTGATTTGTCCCTTGTAGCTACTATTTTGTAGATACGTGACTAAGTGACCTTGGCTATCTTGTTCAACTCGTTCGACTTGACCGAAAGTAATGGTGTACCAGCCCTCATTCTGTCCCTGATTCACAATTCGCCGCCAGTCCTGACGGTTAGCTGTAGTTGTTCCGCCCCAGTCTGTCAGCAACTTATATCGCTCTGGAGGACTGGCTGCTTCTAATCTTGCCTTCATATCTCCGCCCCAAGTACCTTTAGGCCAGTTATACGGTTGAAATTCCCACTGATTTTCTACGTAACGCTGAGCCGAACCAAATTTGTTGCCTTCGGGTTTGGGCGATCGCATCAGATGAACGATTGAGATCTGACGATTTTGCTGACGTGACTCGTAGAGACGTTGGAGAATGCGAGACGCAACAATACCCCGCCCCCGCACAATCACCGTACCCCCTTGACGAATTAACTGCTCGTAGACATGTTCGTGAGCTTCATAAGCATTAACTACCGACTTAAAATCTCGATAAGTTTCTCGGTAGGCTTGCAAATCGGGCAAAAACTTAATTGCAGGATAGCCTGGAGCCATGTGAACGTAACGGGCAAGATAAAACCGATAGTCTTGGCGATCGCCCAAAGTCCGAGAGTAAGCGATCGCATAACGACCGTCATCTGTCTTGCGTAAAGCGCGAAAGCGTCCATAGCGCAGCATTCTGTCCCAGCCGATTCGAGCTGCCTCGCGATCGACAGAAGCAAAGACATCGCCGGAGCGGGGAGTATAAGTGTCTGCTAGTGCTGGTTCAGCAAAAACCTGCCACAGATGCTTGAGTGCCGAACTAATCTGACCGGAAAATAATTCTCGAAAAGACTCTCTCCAAGCGTATCCAGGCCAACCCCAAATGTTATCTGGGCAAGAGTCAGAACCCGACCGGAGCCTTTCGTAAAATGGAATTTGAGAATTACGGCAGAGGCGTTGGTAGCGACCATAAGGCTTCTTTTCCACTCCCAAAACTGTAACCTGCTCAGCTTTAACACCGAAGCATCTGAGGGTATCTGCCCAAGTAAAGCTGCCCATACCGCCACCAAGAGCAAGAAAATCATTTTCCTCAATTGGTAGCCCTGTTGCTCTGAGCGCGGCGATCGACACTCGCTCATTGGCAAAAGCTGCTGGTGGGAAGGTAGTCGGAGTGGCAAGCTGTTGTAGCGGTTCTTGAGGAGCGTTGGTTTCTTGATTAAAACTAATTGTGGGTGCTGGAAGGACAAACTGGGCGGTTGATGCTGGCACACCAGTAATAATTTGTGTTGCTTGTCTAAGTCCGGTATTCCCAGTTGGCGGTACTGTGACTGTAATCTCGTAAGGACCAATCTGTATTGTATCTCCACTAACTAAAGGACGACTGGACTGCCGCAAGCGCTGCCCGTTGACAAAAGTACCATTAGTACTACTATCAGAGATCTTTAATTGTCCAGCATCAGAAGTGATTGAGGCATGGAAGCGGGAGATTTGTTCGCTTGCCAATACGATTGGTGATACCTGCTGCCCTGCAATATTAGCCGGAATCTGACTGGCTTCTCTACCAAAAGCAATTGGGAGCGACAACAGTGGTTGATATGACTCGCCTGATGTAGGGTCTTCCCAGTTAAGCTGAAGTTGCATGTGTTTCTAGCCCATTGGAACTCGACTAAGGTGATTCTGGGTAATACACTTCAGTTACAGCTGCAACCAAGGAAGTTCCGCACCAACGACAAACCAGAGATAAGTCGGCTCGTGGGGAAACGCGGTTGCAGATATGACATTTCAGCCCATAGATTGGCTTTGGCTGAGGAGCCATAATGTTAGCTCTTAACTTCACCTTCCCTAGTTGAATCGTGGCACCAGGGTTGAGATCCGCTTCTTGCTCAACAATTTTCTGCCCATTTACCCAAGCTGGATTCGGTCTTTGTCGGTTTTTGGTTAGATTACGCAGACAGAAATTTTGGGAGCGGGAGTTAAAAAATATTTCTACATGTAGCCCTGAAACCGTTAGCGTTGCATCTTTGATGACAAGATTGCATTGCCTATCATCTCTGCCAATCCGGATAGATTGTTCGCCAGTGGAGTTAAAAGAGAAAGCTTGAGAGCGATCGCGACCCTCTTCTACCCATTCCAGCACTAACCTGTGCATATGTTAGGAAGTCTGATTAATTAGAGGAATCACCAAACAACTATAATCTTATCAAAATTGGGAGCAAAGGGAGCGGAAACTCCCCTTAATTC
>JAABUQ010005731.1_pt1 | contig 19472 bp, 22 predicted proteins | sample 5560001 | NCBI WGS metagenome assembly JAABUQ01 (sample SAMN10711888, study PRJNA513371) | rock metagenome | isolation source: Antarctica rocks | place: Antarctica: Victoria Land, Finger Mt nord | collected 2015-12-18
AGGACTTGTGCGAGCCGCATCCCATTGAAAACGCTCAAGCCGAATTCGTCGAAATCGGGCGTGCGAATGTCTCAAGTTCCGCACGGTCGCTTATGACAGTAGGCCGTACAAATCAGACGCACGGCCCGTCATCCACGCGCGCGGGCAGTAGTTGGCTCTGGTCGCGCTCGCAGCCTTCGATGTGGTGCATGCCGCTAGGCTACCGAATTCGCGCCCGAGCCGGCCAGGGATTTCACACGGTCTGCCTGGTTTCCGGACCTCTAAATAACCGAGTGCTCTGGTTGCGAGAATGACCTTTCAGTTGCTGAGGGCTACCGCCATGAAGTTTCGCGCAATCTTCGAGGTATTGCCTTTTCGGTAGGCGAGTGCCAGCTGGGTAGCCGGCATCTGGCCCTTGATCTCACGGAAGGCCACGCCGGCGACATGAAGCTGACTCATTGAGGCAGGTACCACTGATACCCCAAGCTCCGCCGCCACGAGGTTGACGATCGAGGAAAACTGCGGCGCGACCTGATCCACGCGTGGCTCAAATCCCGATTTGCGGCATGCGTCGATGATCGTGTCGTAAAGAACTGGCCCGTTAGTCCTCGGAAACAGGATGAACGAGTCTTCTGCCAACTTGGCAAGATCGATCTCGGCCTCACCGACCATGGCATGACCCATCGGCATCGCAAGCATCATAGGTTCTTCGGAAAGCAGCCGTAGCTCAAGGGTTCTGCTACCGGCGCCTTCTGGCCTCAAAAAGGCAATGTCGAGCGTGCCATCATCAAGAGCTGCGGTGAGCCGGGTCGTATTGGCCTCCTCCAGCATTAACTCGACTTCAGGGTAGGCGCGACGGAACGACCGCAGAGTGCCAGGCACAACAGCGTTGAACGCCGAAGAGGCCGTAAAGCCGACGCGCAGGAGGCCGATTTCCCCGCGGGAGGCGCGTTGGGCATGCCTGATGCCGCGCTCCGCTAGATCCGGCATGCCGCCGACGACGGCCAGGAACGCCTCGCCCGCTGTAGTCAGCTCGGCGCCGTGCGCCACGCGGCGGAAAAGCAACGCACCGACCTCTTGCTCAAGGTCCTTGATCTGCAAGCTGAGGGGTGGCTGGCCGATCCCAAGACCGGCGGCGGCTCGGGTGAAGTTGCCCTCTTTGGCGACTGCCAAGAAGTAGCGAATGTGGCGCAGCTCCATACGCCATTTATAAAACATATCACAGACGCTTTCACGATGAATTGGCAGAAACCGGCTGCCGACAACACGTTTGGAGACGTCAGAAGCAGGATCGGAGACGGACCATGGCGGACACCATGAAGCCAACGCGGAGTTGGCTATTCACGCCGGGAAGCCGGCCGGAGCGTTTTGCCAAGGCGGCCGAAATCGGTGCCGATGTATTGATCATCGACCTTGAAGATGCCGTGGCATCAAACGACAAAGCATCGGCCCGGACCACTGCCCTGAACTACTTGTCCAATCTTACGGCAAAGAAAATCCAAGTAGCCCTTCGCATCAACGGCCTAGATACTCGCGCGGGTATTGCCGACCTCGATACGTTGCTAGAGTCCGATGCTGCGCCCGATTTCCTAGTGGTGCCAAAGACGGAGAGCGCGGGCCACCTGCACATCCTCGACCGCTTGCTGACAGCAGCGGGACGCGCAACCCGACTGATCGGCATCATCGAGAGTGCTCGGGGCCTCGCAGCGGTCGATGCTGTCGCGGTAGCGACGCCCCGTTTGTTGGGGTTGATGCTTGGGGCCGCCGACATGGCTGCTGATCTTGGCGCAGCGACTGCTTGGCCACCACTCGTCCATGCGCGCAGCCGCATCGTGCTCGCATGTACATTGGCGGGCGTGACGCCAATCGATTCGCCCTTCTTTGACGTGCATGACGCCGATGGCTTATCGCAGGAGGTAGCCAGCGCCATTGCTTTCGGCTTCCCAGCCAAGGCAGCGATCCATCCCGGTCAGGTTGGAGCCATCAACAATGCGCTGACGCCGACTTCCCAGGCTGTCGAGCATGCCAAGGCGGTTCTCGCCGCCAATACCAAGGGCGTCGGCGTTGTCGATGGCCAAATGGTCGATGAAGCGGTTGCCCGCAAAGCGCGTCGTATCCTTGCCGCCGCCGGGCAATGAGGATGGCTATCTAACCCGAATAATTCGTGAGGGGTGACGGGCATGGGACAAGCCGCTGAAACGATGTAGGATTTGGGTGTCGAAGCCACTCCCATCGGATCCCGGAGCGCATGCCCGTCAAAGTTGTATCTACCCCGATCCTGCCGGGTTTGTCACCGGTTGGCGGCAAGGCAATCGTGGGGACCTATGTGCTTACAGCTTCCGGTTGAACAGGAATCACCAACGGACCGATCGCACGCTGCTCTGGTGAATGATCCAGGCTAACGCGTTCGCAAAACTCCCACACCTCGCAAAAGGAATATTACAATGGACGGTCTTCTGCCTGCCTATAAAGCTGTTGGGGAACGTCGCTATCGCGAGACGTCCGGCCTCTATTGGGAGGATTTCGAGCCCGGCGACGTCTTCGAGCATCGTCCCGGCCGCACGGTGCTGGATGTGGACAACACCTACTTCACTCTGCTGACGCTCAACGTCCAGCCGGTCCATTTTGACGCAGCCTACGCGGCCAAGACCGAGTGGAAGAAGATGCTGGTGGACAGCACCTTTACCCTCGCCCTGCTCACGGGAATGAGCGTGCGGACGGTGAGCGCCAAGGTCGTGGCCAACCTGGGCTGGGACAAGGTGAAGGCGACCCATCCGGTGTTCGCCGACGATACGCTCTATGCCGAGAGCACGGTGCTGAACAAGCGCGAGTCCAAGAGCCGGCCCACGCAGGGCATCGTCACCGTTTCCACGCGCGGGCTCAACCAGGATGGCAAAGAGGTGATGACCTTCGAGCGCACCATGCTCGTGCATCGGCGTGGGCACTCGCCCGAAGAAGCCGCCGGATATTGAACGAGAGCAACGTGGAGCTGACCGGCCATGACATTTACCGACATCTACAAGAGCAAGCTCGCCACACCGACCGATGCCGTCGCCACCATCCCATCCAATAGTAAGATGGCCATGGGCATGGCCATGGCGCAGCCGCCGGCGCTTCTGCAGGCGTTGGCCGAAAGGGCGAAGGTGGGGCAGGTCGAGGCGTTGAAGCTGTACTACTTCGAGGCGACCGCGGCGGCCGGCAAGACCGTGCTCGACTTCGACCTAGCCGACCGCATCCTGCCCTACTGCATGTTCGTCACTGCATACGACCGGGCGCTGATCAAGAAGAGCGCTGAAAGCGACCGCAAAGTATTGCGCTACGTGCCTAACAACTTCCATCAAGCCCCGCGGCTGCTGATCGAGGACATCGGCATTGACAGCTTCGTCTGTGCCGTGTCGCCGATGGACGAACACGGCTATATGTCCCTTGGGGTCGGCAACGATTATTCGTCGAAGGTTGCCCGGTCGGCCAAGCGGCTGATCGTCGAGGTCAACCGCCATATGCCGCGCGTGCTGGGATCGGGCGCCCAAATTCATGTCTCGGAGGTGGCGTCCATCGTCGAGAACCATGTCCCGCTGCTTGAACTACCGGTACGCGGCGGCGGTCCGGAAGATGGGACCATCAGCAAGCTGATCGCCGAAATGGTACCCGATGGTGCCTGCCTGCAAATGGGCGTCGGTGCGCTGCCAAACCTTGTCTGCGCGGCACTGAAGGATCGCAACGACCTCGGCGTCCATACTGAAGCGCTCTGTCCCGGCCTCGTTGACCTGACGCTCGCCGGCAACGTCACCAACCGAGCCAAGTCGCAGAATGTCGGCAAAACAGTTTACACCTTCGCCATGGGCCAGAGATCGATGTACGACTTCCTCGACAACAATCCCTCCGTCGAGAGTTGGCCGGTCGATTACGTCAACGACCCGACCGTGATCGCCCGCAACGACAGCGTGATCTCGATCAACGGCACGATCGAGATCGACCTCACCGGCGCCTGCAACTCCGAGCATATGCTCGGCCATCAATACAGTGCGTCCGGCGGCCAGCTCGACTTCGTGCGCGGCGCTTACGCCTCCAAGCGGGGCAAGTCGATTATCGCCGCCAGCTCCACCGCTGGGCATGGCAAAGTGTCGCGCATCGTGGCCAGGCTGAGCGGGCCGGTGACGACTCCCCGCATCGACACGCATTGGGTGGTGACGGAATACGGGGCCGCCAATATGAAGGGCCTGTCCTCGACCGAGCGCGTGGCGGCCCTCGTCGGCCTGGCGCATCCGGATTTCCGCGACGGCCTCATGGCGTCGGCCAAAGAGATGCATCTTGTCTGATGCGCCATGCACCCGGGAAAGCCCGGCGCTCCGCAGCGATGTGTTCGGCGTGCTGGAGGGCCGTTCTTCGGTCCGCGGCTACCTTGATCGTCCAGTGCCTCGGAAGAGCATCGAGCGTATCCTCAGCGCTGCCGCACGGGCGCCGAGCGGAAACAACACGCAACCTTGGCAAGTGCATGTCCTGACTGGCCCGGCTCGGGACAGGCTGGGAGATGCCATCCTAGCGGCCCGGCGGGATGGCACAGACGACCCGGTGCCGGAGTATGACTACTACCCCCCAAGCTGGCCGGAACCTTACCGGTCACGTCGTCGGGCCAACGGGTGGGAGCTGTACGGCCTGCTCGGCATCGAGAAAGGCGACCAAACCAAGTCCCGCGCCTGGCATGACGAGAATTTCCGCTTCTTCGGCGCACCCGTCGGTTTGATCCTGACGAGGGATCGCCGGCTGGGGTCGGGCGCCCTGATCGATTTGGGGATGTTCATGCAGAGCGTCGCAGTCGCGGCCCGCGGGTTGGGGCTCGACACCTGCCCACAGGCGGCGTTCGCCAACTATCACGCCATCATACGAAGCGAGCTGCGCCTCGCCCCTGAGGATATGGTCATCTGCGGCATGGCGCTGGGCTATGCCGACATGTCCGCGGTCGCCAACCACCTTCATACCGAACGCGAGCCTGTGTCCAGCTTTGCTACCTTCCACACGGATGGCGGCTCCCTGAACCGAGAGGTGCACTGACATGGCGAAAACTGTCGCCGACCAGATGGTCGAAACCCTTGTCGCGGCCAATGTGCATCGGATTTACGGCATCGTCGGTGACAGCCTTAACGGCTTCACCGATGCGCTGCGCCGTCACGGCGGCGTTCAGTGGTTGCATACGCGCCACGAGGAGGTCGCTGCCTTCGCCGCGGGCGCCGACGCGCACGTCACCGGCCAGCTGGCCGTCTGCGCCGGGTCGTGCGGGCCTGGCAACCTTCACCTGATCAACGGCCTGTTCGACTGCCACCGCTCGCGCGTCCCCGTGGTGGCCATCGCCGCCCACATTCCCTCGCCCGAGATCGGGTCGGGATTTTTCCAGGAGACCCACCCGGAGCAGCTTTTCCAAGAGTGCAGCAGCTATTGCGAGCTGGTTTCCAGCCCCGCGCAAATGCCCCGCGTGCTGGAGATCGCGATCCGACGTGCCGTGGCTGAGCGGTGTGTCTGCGTCGTCGTCGTCCCCGGGGATGTCGCGATGCTCCCGGCCGCCGACGCGCCCGCACCGCATGCGGCGGGGCTGCTCCTGCCTATACCGGCCGTCGTCCCGTCACCTGACACGATCAGCAAGCTCGCCGAGCTGTTGAACGGCGCCGAGCGCGTCACCCTGCTGTGCGGCGGCGGCTGCGAGGGCGCGCATGACGAGTTGCTGCAGCTGGCCGAAGCGCTGAAGGCGCCGATCGTGCACGCGATGCGGGGCAAGGAGCATGTCGAGTGGGACAACCCTTACGACGTAGGCCTGACCGGGCTGATCGGCTTCTCCTCCGGCTACTATGCCATGGGCAGCTGCGACACGCTGCTAATGCTGGGAACGGACTTTCCTTACAAGCAGTTCTATCCGAAGGGCGCACGCATCGCTCAGGTGGATCTCCGCCCCGAAGCGATCGGGCGGCGCACCCCGGTCGAGCTTGGCGTGATCGGCGACATCCGCTCGACGTTGCAGGCGCTGCTGCCGCAGTTGACGGGGCAGCGGAACGATAAGCACCTCAAGGCCTCCATCGTCCACTACCAGGACGCCCGAAAGGGGCTGGACGAGTTGGCCAGCGGCAAGCCGGGCGGTACGCTGCATCCGCAGCACATCGCCCGCGCCATCAGCCAGCTCGCGGCGGACGACGCGATCTTCACCTGCGACGTGGGCCTGCCGACGGTCTGGGCGGCGCGATACCTGGCGATGAACGGCCGCCGCCGTCTGGTGGGCTCGTTCTGGCATGGCTCCATGGCGAATGCGATGCCCCAGGCGCTCGGCGCGCAGGCGGCCTTCCCGGACCGGCAGGTCGTGTCCCTGTCGGGGGATGGCGGCTTCACCATGCTGATGGGCGACCTATTGTCTGCCAAGCAGCTCGGCTTGCCGATCAAGGTCGTGGTGTTCAACAACGGCGCGCTCGGCTTCATCGAGCTGGAGCAGAAATCGTCCGGCTTCCTCGACGCGGGAACCGGGCTCGAAAACCCGGACTTCGCGGCGATGGCGAACGCGATCGGCATCCACGGCGTGCATATCGACGACCCGGCCGATGTAGAATCGAAGATGGCCGAGGCGTTGGCCCATCCAGGCCCGGTGCTGATCGATGCTGTGGTCAACCGCATGGAATTGGCCATGCCAGCGAAGGTCACGGCCGAGATGGCCAAGGGTTTTACGCTCTACATGCTCAAGGCGGTGATGAGCGGGCGCGGCGATGAGGTCGTCGAACTCGCCCGCTCCAACCTGCTTCGCTAGTATAACGCGCCTCGTGAGACCGCCGAGACATCCCGCCCGAGCCGTCTGGCGCCAGCAGCGAAGCCACCGCTTTCGGCGAAGGAGGCGAAAGCCTCGATCTCCTCCAACCGGAAGCCGTCCGAGGATACCTGCATAGGGTGCACGAGTGTTGTGATCAGTCGGCCGGTGATCGGCCCATTCCCCGCAATCTAGCATTACAGTTGCGTGCCGGTCCAATGCCTGCTTTCACGTCAGAAGTCGACGGCTCCAAGCCAGAAAAACGTCTGTCGGAGCCGCCCTGTAAACGGCCGTGCAACTGTAATGCTAGGCAGTGAACTCATAAAATTGGAATGACTGTGGTTGGGGGCAACGGACGGGCAGCTATCCGACGGATGGTCGGGAAATAGCTGTTCAAATTGCGTTCTCCAGCGCTTGCTGCGTTGCCAGAACCATAGGTGCGCCGAATCGGTAGCTTGATGCCGTGATGGCCCCCATAAAGGCGCTCTCATGGTAAACCTGAGCGCCAGCATCGTCGCCAGCGGCGCCTGCTGCGACCATCAGCGGGATCAGATGGTCCTCGCGCGGATGCGCGGCACGGGCGGCGGGCGCGGCCGACCAGTCCAACAGCCGCTGCCGGCGTTCGTCCGGCGTCGCGTTCACAAGCGTGTCGTTCAGCCATCGATCGAATGTCGCGGAAGACGCCTTGCCTGTGCCGCTCATGATCCCGCGTGTATCGTGGAAGCTGAACCCGCTACCGACGATCAGCACGCCCTCGTCACGAAGCGGCGCGATCAGTTCCCCAACCCTAATGTGCTCTGCTGGATCGAAGTTCGCCTTCATCGAGAGTTGCACCAGCGGCAATTTAGCCTCTGGATACAGGGTGTGCATCAGGCTGAAGGTGCCGTGATCGTAGCCGCGCTGAGGGTCAAGGCCTGAAGGAATTCCGCCATGATCGAGCATGGCGCGGACCGTCTCAGCCAGCTCCGGTTCGCCAGGCGCGTCGTATCGAATGCGATAGGTATGCTCGGGAAAGCCAGAATAATCGAAGACCATCGGCGGACGGGCACCGGACGACAGCAGGAAGCGGTCTGCCTCCCAATGTCCGGAGATCATCAGCACAGCGCGGGGCATTTTACCCAGCTCCTCGCGGACATCGTGCAGCGACTTCTCAAGGCGATCGTAGGCACCCGGCCGGAATTCTTTCATCCACGGCCAAGGACCACCCCCGTGGGAGAGGAAATATGTCGGAAGGCGACGGTTTGTCATGATCGTGGTCCAGTCAAATTAAGGTTTCAACCTGCTCGGCGCATGCGGCTCGACCGGGATGATCCGGCCGAACCGCTGGCCTGTTAGCGCTGGCTCATGCGGCGAGCTGGGTGACCGCGTCGCGCGCGGAGGCGATCGCTTGCTCCCGCCCGTCCGCCACGTTGAGGCCCTCGGCAATTACGACTTCGAGGTTCTTCACGCCTATGAAGCCCAGTGCCAGCCGGAGGAACGACTCCGCGTGCTCGGCAGACGCAAACGCGGATTCGGCTCCATAGACGCCTCCTCGTGCGATCGCGAGAATGACACGCTTGTCGCCAACCAGGCCCTCGGGACCATTCGCGCCGTAGCGGAAGGTCGTGCCCGGCACGATGAGACGGTCGACCCAGGCCTTCAGTTCGGATGGGAGGGTGAAGTTGTACATCGGCACGCCGATGACGACGGTATCGGCCCCGACGAACTCTTTCAGGATAGCGTCACTGTTGTCGCGCTTCGCCTGCTGCGCCTCGTCCAGCGTCGGCATGGCCTTCGACAATGGATGAGCGGACGGTGCGGTCACCGCTGTGAAGTGCGGCAAGTCCTCCGCGACGATGTCGCGATAGGTCACCTCGTGCTCTTCGCTGCCGCCGAGTTTCCCGACGATAAGCGCCGAGAGTTCGCGCGAGACGGACCGAGGGCCGGTGATGCTGCTGTCGATGTGGAGGATTTTCATGTGCCGCAGGCTCCTATTATTACCTAGGTTATGGTGTGTGCCTGCCCCGATCGACGCACAAGAACGCACAAGTTTGTAACCAGAGGCACACGGATGTGACTGACATAGCTTTGGAAGCCCCCCCGGCTCGGCGAGATGCCGGCGCCTGTCTCAAGGTCACGCAGGTGCTCAGTCGCATCGGCGACAAGTGGACGGTTCTGATCATCATCCTGCTGCGCGAGCGCGGATATCGGTTCAACGACCTCAAACGCGGGATCGACGGCATTTCGCAGCGAATGCTTACCCTGACGTTGCGGAACATGGAGCGAGACGGTCTGGTGACACGAACTGTCACTCCTTCTATCCCGCCGCGCGTCGACTACGAATTGACTGGCGTCGGGCGGTCGCTGGCAGGACCGGTGAAGATCCTGGGCGACTGGGCTTTTGAAAACCTCAGGAGCATCGCTGTTGCGCAGGCGCTATACGACGCCAAGAAAGACAGCGCTTGATGGGCGTGTCTGGTCGCGGAACATTGTTGGGACCCGGTCCGACTGGCTATCGTGGAGCATGCCTGGCGGTTCAAGTGCCTGACCGCCATACCAGGACAGGGGTGACGCATGCTCCACATCCACCCGAACGCACGCACCACCCCGGTCACCCGCGCCGAGATCGCCCGCTCCGACGAACCCGGCAGCGTGCTGGCCAGGCGCTACGGCGTCAGCACCACCTGCCCTGGAAGGCGAGCGAGGAGGAGCGCGCAATCGTGTGTGCCGTGCGGCGCGCAACCAACCTTGCTCTCGATGATCTCGCCTTCGTCCTCCACCATTTCCTGCCGCATCTCAACCGCGACAGCATCCTGCGGGCCGAAGGCCTTAACCGCAGGCCCAAGCCACCGTCCGACCGGCCCGCCAAGGGACAGGGGACGTTTCGTGACTACGACCTCGGCTTCGTGCACATCGACATCAAACATCTGCCGAAGCTGCAGACCAGCGATGGCGAACGGCGCAAACGCTACCTTTTCGTCGCCATCGAGCGCAGATCCCGCTCAGTACACCTCGCGGTCAAGGATGACGAAACCGAGACCAGCGCCATTGCTTTCCTCCGCGAGGGCCAATCAGGCCGGCAATGTAGAGCGGCAGCATCGCGCGACGGGCACGGTGCGACAGCCCCGCCGCAAAAGGCTTCAGCCATCGATCCAGATCGGCACGCCACGTCTCCTCCACTATCACCAATCCCGCTCACTTAACCTCACCAAAGCCGCAGGATAGCGCGCCGAACGCAATCTGCCAAAGTAGTGCTGACAAGAGACGTGGCGGCGGCTTGCCAGCCCTTCGAAGGAACATCTGATGTTTGCTTACGTCAACGATCGCGAGCACGCCAGTGCGGTTGACCAGCCCCCATCGAGTGATCCGAGCAAAATGTCAGTGCATGGCTGGCCTGGCTGGAGCTGATCCGCCTGAGTTCGGGCTGCTGGGCAGCATGGTTGATGCCGTTATAACCACCTCTGGGGCTGGTGGCCGGTAGCCAAGCGCGGAGTGTGGCCGCACCGTGTTGTAATGCTTACGCCACTGCTCGATCAGGACCTTGGCTTCGGCCAGGCTGTTGAATACCTCGCACCCAAGCAGCTCGTCACGCAGCTTGCCGTTGAAGCTCTCGACGTAGCCATTTTCCCAAGGACTACCTGGCTCGATAAAGGCTGCTTTTGCACCCACGCCCGTGATCCAACTCTTCACCGCGTTGGCTACGAACTCTGGACCATTGTCCGAGCGGATGTGCCCGGGGATCCCGCGCATGATGAACAGGTCCGCCAGCACGTCGATGACGTCGGTGGATTTCAGCCTGCGAGCGATCCGGATCGCCAGGCATTCCCGGGTGAACTCATCCACCACGTTCAGCATGCGGAACTTGCGCCCATCCCGGGTGCGGTCTTCCACGAAGTCGTAGGCCCAGACGTGGTTCGGCCGCTCTGGCGGTAGCCGCACGCACGAGCCGTCGTTCAGCCATAACCGTCCCCGTTTCGGCTGCCGCGGCGGCACCTTGAGCCCCTCGGCCCGCCAGATCCGCTCCACGCGCTTGTGGTTCGTGTGCCAGCCCTCAGCCCGCAGCAAGGCGGTGATCCGGCGATAGCCGTAGCGGCCATACTGCTTGGCCAGTTCAACAACAGCCTGCGTCAGCGCTGCCTCGTCGTCGGCCGTCCGCCGCTGCTTGCGCTGCGTGGAGCGGTGTTGACCCAGCACCCGGCATGCCGTGCGCTCAGCCACACCTAGTGCCGCCGTGACGTGGTCCACGGCGGCTCGACGACGCGCAGCGCTTAGAAGTTTCCCGACGCGGCTTCCTTGAGAATGAGTTTCTCCAACGTCAGGTCCGATATCGCCCGCCGTAACCGGCTGTTCTCCTGCTCCAGCTGCTTCAGCCGACGCACCTGGTCCAGCTTCAAGCCACCATACTCAGCTCGCCAACGATAGTACGTGGCCTCCGTCACCCCAATCGCCCGCGCCCCGTCCGCCACCGTCTGGCCCTGGCCCACCAGAACCTCGACCTGCCGAAGCTTGGCCACGATCTCCTCCGGCTTGTGGTGCTTCTTCGCCATCCCGACCCCCTGAACTACACCGCCGATCTCACATAACCGGCGGTCCACTTCTACGGGGGCAGGTCACTTCGCCACTCTTTACAGAAGGCGCCTTCTGTAAAGCTGTGGCCATTCTGCACAGCCTTGCGGTCACTGGGCCAGTTTGGGCAAGGCTTCGCGCGGGAGCGGGATTTCCGCCGGCAGTTCCGCGAGACGCTACGCGGGGTTCTAACGGGTTCGCCGATCATGTCGGTGTCATCAGCCATAGGCGAGGATAAACGGGCGCGGATCGAACGCAAAGGCACCTGCTGCGTCCTCAATAGCCATTGTCTGTCTCAGGAGCCGCTGTAGCCCCTTTAATGCCGCCCAGGGTGGGGTGTAAGGAGCCGGCAATTGCCTAAGCCGCCTCCCAGCGCCCCTGAGCGGCTTCTACCAGCGGTTCAAGCGCCTGCTGCTGGGCCGGTGTCAGAAGCCCATGCCAGCGTCCGGCCGCGGAGCAGACCATGCCGGCCTGGCGGAACATCGCCTTCAGCTCGGGTGAGGTTCGGGTCGGCGGCAGGATGACCTTCCACGTGGCGGAGGGTGGCTTGACCGGCGCGGGAGCAGCAACCGCGTCAACCGTCGGCTCCGGTTTGGCTGCCGCCCACGTCTCCAGGCTGACCGGGGCCAGCTCACCCGGGCAGGCCGGGGCAGAGGACGCAAGTCTCTGCTGGACGAGGCCGCGGATTTCGGCGGCCCGATCCTTGGGAACCCAGAGCACGAGCATCTGCAAGCCCTGCTCGTAGCGGCGCTGCCGCATGGCGGTGACGCGTTCGGCTGCCGTCTTCATCCGTCGAGCGTAAGCAGCAACGTAAACAGTCACAAGAGGGCTTCAGGAGAGAAGGCGTAAGCAGTTACGCCCGCCCGTGCGAGCGCCTAAACAGGATCCTCTTTATATGAAAGTGCCAAACCCGCCTTCAGAGGGGGTGCGTCTCTTAGTTATGAAAATAGCATCGCCTGTTTTTGCTACACAGCAATATAGCAAGAACCCAGCATTTTGCCTGTTTTCGGATTTTATTCTCGTCGGCAGAGGTAATTCGTGGCAACTTCGTGAAATTTAGAGAAATTCCGAACAACTTGCGGAAATTTAGTTAAATTCCCCTAAACTCGCGGCAACTCGAAGTGGCTCGCGTCTCTGATAGCCCAATGCTTGGAACTAGGCTGGTTCCGCGGCCATGAGCAGAGCCACCAGCTCATCGGCGCGACAGCCGATCCCCTCCGTGACCTCGATAAGCTCGACCACATCCAAGCGCCGCTCCCCATTTTCGTATTTCGAGACAAAGGATTGCGGCCGCTTCAAACGCTGGGCGAGGTCCTCCTGCGTCAATCCCGCCGCCGTCCGCAGTTCGATCAGGAGCTGTTGGAGCCGCGCCTGACGCGGCGAGCGGCTGGAGCGCGGCATGGGCGGCGAGCCGGATTTGTTTCGGTCGCCGCTTAGGAGCGTCTGGATATTATCCCAAAACAGGATAACATCGTGACGTTCGACTGCTGCAAGTGTGCGGCGTCAGACGGGTCCCCTCCATCCCGCCTTCGATGCGAGGACGCCTTGCCGCGAACCAAGACAGCCGCCGAACCCGCCGACGCCGCCTCGATCCGCATCTCGATCTGGGTGCCGAGTGCGATGATGCAGGAGATCGACCGGGTCAACGACGCCCTGACTGCCGGGTCCGGTGTGACGATCAACCGATCCCACGCCGCCCGCATCGGCCTCCTGGTCTATGCCAAGACCGCCGCTGCCGTCGCCATCGGCCGCCGGATTTGGTCGCTCAACGACCTCGAAAACGCCTTCCTGGAAGCCTTGCAGCCCAGGCCGGCCACTGCGGTGCCCGCAGAGGCGCAGCGCTTGTTGCAGCAGATCGCCGAGCTGCAACAGCAACTGGCCACGATCATGGGAAACCCGGCGCCGGCGGCGGAAGGGTAGGGCAGTGCCCAAGCGCGTTCGATCGGAAGCCGAGCGGGCCGACGATATCGCCTACGGCCGCAAGCGGCTCGACGATGCCCGCAAGGCAGGGGTCGTCTACATTGGCGTGTTCCTGCAGCCCGAGGTGGCGGCCTTCATCGATCAGGTGAAGAAGGCCCGCGGCTTCCGCAAGCGCGACGAGGTCATCAACTGCCTGTTCCGCGATTACCTGATGGCCGAGCACGCGCACCTCGCTCAGAATGAACCAGGATTGCCGGGCTACGGGACGCCTCAAGGCGAGAAGAAGGAAACGCCATGACCGACACCCAGAAGCAGTTGCTGCGGATTGTGCGGATGACCGTGTTCCTGGCCGCACTGGCCGGAAGCGCTGTTACCGGTTTTCGATGGGCCAAGCACGACTTCCAGGCCAGTAGCCGGCTTAGCCAAACCGATCAGTTCGAGAGCTTGCCGGCCGATGCCGGATAATCAGCGATCATAGAACTCCAGCCGGAAACGACCTTAAAAATGCGCGGCGTGCGAACGCGCGCCGACTTCGAGGGCTTCCGGCACGGCTGTGCCCGGTGCTAGTCGGGAACACCAGGCCGGGCTGGACGAGCTGGCGCGGAGCTACACCCTTGGCCGCAAGGCGACGGAGCACAGCGCCGCGTGGGGGCAGCGGGTGGCCCGCAAGATGGAACGGGCGGAGCGTGACCGCGAACGGGCCGAGGAGCGGCAGCGGCTTGGGCTGCCCCAGAGCCGCCGCGCGAGGAGCAGAGGCGAGGGCTTGGGCTTGGCCGGTAGCAAGGCCAGGCGAAAGGGTAGCGGCACACCACCCCTTTGGCGTATTGCAAATTTCATGCACTTCATGGATAATACATCTTATACGGAAGGACTGTTCGCCCCGATGCTCAAAGTTCCTGCCGGTGAGTTCCAACGCAACATCGGCCGCTATCAGGATATGGCTTTGACCCAGCCCGTCGCGGTCACGCGCAATGGCCGGGAGCGCACGGTGCTGATTTCCGCCGATGAGTATCAGCGCCTCAAGCGGCGTGACCGCCAGGTGCTTACCCTCTCCGACTTCACCGAGGCGGACATTGCCGCTTTGGAGGCGACGCGGGCGCCGGAGTCATCGAAGGCGTTTGACCACGAGCTGCAGCAGTAGCGATGTGGCGTTTCCCGTTCCTGTCCCCGGCTTGGTCATCCGCTACAGCTACCTTTGGGCATCCGAGCACGCGCGCGGCCAGGAAGAAGGCGTAAAGGATAGGCCGTGCGCCGTCGTTCTCACCACGGCCAATGAGGCGGGCGACCAGGTGGTGACGGTGCTGCCGATTTCGCACGTGCTGCCGTCCAATCCGCTGCTTGCGGTCGAGATCCCCGCTGCCGTCAAGCGCCGCCTGAAACTGGATGACGACCGGTCATGGGTGGTGCTTACCGAGGCCAACCGCTTTACCTGGCCGGGGCCAGACCTGCGCCCGTTGCAGCCAGGCGACGCACAAAGCACGGCTTACGGTCTCCTGCCCTACGGCCTGTTCGAAGACGTCCGCCTCAAGTTCATCGCTGCCCTGAAAGGTCAGGCGGTGAGCACCGTGCCGCGAACGCAATAGACCGGGGTAGCCTTCAACGTGACCCCGACCGCCTTCATCGCCAAGTGGCGGGCCAATGCCCGCAACGAGCGTGCCGCCGCCCAGGAGCACTTCCTGGACCTGTGCGCGCTGTTGGACGAGCCCGACGCCCAACTCTGACCCGACCGGGGCCGCGTACGCCTTCGAGAAGGGCGCCACCAAGGCCAGCGGCGGCGAGGGCTGGGCCGATGTATGGCGGCGCGGGCGGTTCGCGTGGGAGTATAAGGGCAAGCACAAAGACCTGGACGCGGCGCACCGCCAGCTCCTGCAATACGCGGGAGCGCTGGAGAACCCGCCGCTGCTGGTCACGTCCGACATCGAGCGCATCACCATTCGCACCAACTGGACCAACGCCGTATCGGAACGGCACGAGGTCCGGCTGGAGGAGATGGCTGACCCCGTCCGGTTGGGCGTGCTCAAGTCGGTGTTCGCCGATCCCGAGCGGCTGCGGCCGGGCAAGACACGGGCGGCGCTGACCGCCCAGGCCGCGGCGGAGTTCGCCGAGCTGGCGGGGCAGCTCCGGGCCAGGGGCAACGACCCGCAGGCGGTTGCCCACTTCGTCAACCGGCTGGTGTTCTGCCTGTTCGCCGACGACGTGGGTTTGCTGCCGGCCGGGCTGTTCGAGCGGATGCTGGACGCCTCGCGCAAGCGGCCGGCGCAGTTCGAGGGCTACGCGCGCCGGCTGTTCGCGGCGATGGCCGAGCGGGGCGGCGAAGTGGATTTCACCCCGGTAGCCTGGTTCAACGGCGGTCTGTTCGATGACGCCGCCGCCCTGCCGTTGGAGGCGAACGACATCGCCCTGTTGCAGCGGGTGGCGGTGCTGGATTGGGCGGAGGTGGACCCCTCCATCCTTGGCACCCTGTTCGAGCGCGGCCTGGACCCCGACAAGCGCAGCCAGCTCGGGGCGCACTACACGTCGCGCGAGATGATCGAGCGGCTGATCGAGCCGGTGGTTCGGCAACCTTTGCTCAATCAATGGCGGCAGGTTCATCAGCGCATGGTGGACGCCATGGAGGGGAAATCCGCCACTCGGACAGGTGCTATGAAGGCCGGTGCGCGGCTTGGTGCGAAGGGCATTCGGGAAGCCGAACGCCAGTTCCGCGGCTTCCTGGACCGGCTGCGGGCGTTCCGGGTGCTGGACCCGGCCTGCGGCTCCGGCAACTTCCTGTATCTCGCCCTGCTCACGTTGAAGGATCTGGAACACCAGGCGATGGTGGAGGCCGAGGCAATCGGCTTGCAGCGCGAGTTCCCTCAGGTGGGACCGGAGGCCGTGCTGGGCTTGGAGGTGAACCCCTATGCGGCGGAGCTGGCGCGGGTGTCGGTCTGGATCGGCCACATCCAATGGGCGCGACGCCACGGCTTCCCGGCGCCGTCCGACCCGGTGCTGCGCACCTTGGACACCATCGCCTGTCGGGATGCCGTGCTGGCCGACGATGGCAGCGAAGCGGCATGGCCGACGGCGGACGTGATCGTGGGCAACCCGCCCTTCCTTGGCGGTAAGCGGCTGCGGACCGTGCTGGGAGACGCCTACTGCGCCCGGTTGTTCACCGCCTATGCCGGCCAGGTCCCGGCCGAGGCCGACCTTGTTTGCTATTGGGTTGCACGTGCACAGCAGGCGATCGCCGCCGGCGAACTGTCGGGCGCGGGCCTGGTGACGACGAACAGCATCCGGGGTGGTGCCAACCGGCGCGTGCTGGAGCCCATGGCGCAGGCGGGCGCAATCTCGACCGCTTGGGCGGACGAGCCTTGGACCCTGGACGGGGCAGCCGTGCGGGTATCGCTGGTGTGCTGGGGGCACGACCAGGTTTCAGCCCCGATGCTGGACGGGGTTGCCGTGCCTGCGATTCATGCGGACCTGACGGCCGGAGCTGCCAACCTGACGACAGCGCGCAGGCTGCCGGAGAATGCTGGCGTGGCGTTCATGGGCGACACCAAGGGGGGCGCATTCGACGTGCCAGGCGAGCTGGCCCGGCAGTGGCTTCTGTTGCCCAGCAACCCGAACGGGCGGCCCAACGCCGATGTACTGCGTCCTTGGGCGAACGGCATGGACGTGACCCGGCGGCCGTCCGACACTTGGATCATCGACTTTGGCTGGACGATGACGGAAGCCGAGGCCGCTTACTACGCAGCGCCATATGCCTACGTCGCTCAGCATGTTCGGCTGGTGCGGGCCACGAATAAACGGGAGGCATATGCGCGGATTTGGTGGCGACACGTCGAACCAAGGCCCGGAATGCACCGGACACTTGCGCCTTTGTCGCGGTTCATCGTGACCCCGACCGTAGCCAAACATCGGCTGTTTGCCTGGATGTATAGCCCCACCTTGCCGGATCACCAGCTCATTGTCGTCGCACGTAATGATGATACGACGTTCGGCATTTTGCATAGTCGTTTTCACGAGGTTTGGGCGCTTCGTCTAGGAACCTGGCTCGGCGTAGGGAATGATCCTCGCTACACACCTTCCACCACGTTCGAGACATTCCCCTTCCCCGACGGGCTTTCCCCCGACCGACCTACAGCAACCTACGCCAACGATCCGCGCGCCCAGGCAATTGCACAGGCTGCGCAGGCACTAGTGATGGCACGGGACCGATGGCTAAACCCGGCCGAGTTGGTCGTGCGCGTGCCGGAGGTGGTGGCCGGTTATCCTGATCGTTTGGTGCCAAAGAACGATGCCGCGGCCACTATGCTGCGCGGGCGGACGCTTACCGCGCTCTACAACCAGCGGAGCAAGCCAGAAGGCGCTTGGCTGGATGCGCTGCACGTCAATCTGGATATCGCGGTCGCTGCTGCCTATGGCTGGCCGGCACCCCTTTCTGATGATGAAGTCCTCACTCGACTTCTCTGCCTGAATCGGACCCGGACAGCTGACACGGCAACAGTAGAAGGCAATCAATAAAAAGGCGGCATGTAATGGATGCGGGAATTACCAATTATCTCGTTGTTAGCGAACGGGCGGAGAGCTTGGGATTTGAAACACCAGGAGGCTTGACTCTTCTACCCGAAAACTTCGACACTGCTACATCTCATGAAGATTTTCTGTTTCGACCAGAAGCGGCGACGTTACGGACATTGTTCCGAAACAACAGTTTGGAAGTTGGAAGGCTGCTTCCCAACGGCGCAAGACCGTCATACCTCACAAACAAGAGCTTTGAATGGACTGCACCCACACTTTTTGTTGCCGCATCCCTCTGGAGTGACAACGCATCCGCGGTAAGCATTGCACTTGGTCTTGTAATAAACTATTTAACAGACTTTTTTAAAGGTATAGGTGGATCGCACAAAGTGAAGATGAGCTTCGTAGTTGAGAAAAATGGATCTCGCACATGCAAGAAACTCTCCTATGAAGGAAGTATAGAGGGTTTATCTACTCTAGCGAAGTCGATTAAGGCCCTTGCTAATGAGTAACGTAGATCAGTATTTTATTGGTGAGGTAAACGCCTGTATAGAAGAAATCGAGGTATTAAACAATATAGCTCGAGACAGCCAGCTTCAGAGAGAAGCATGTGAGTCTTTGAATGATATTGCAGGTCGGGTCGCTGAATTAAAGACAGAAGCGATACAAAGCGGCGACGAAGATACCGCGAACCTTCTGCTCGGATTTGAGTGCGTTATAAAATTTCTCAAAGCCGAAATCATGATGTGGCTCTTGTTGAAATCCGATCAACCGGACGAAGCATGGCGGCTCCTGATTGATGCACAACGAGCTGCCGGCGATGCGGTTCGCTCGCACCAGGGATTTCAGCATCTACGAGCGCATGTAGAGAGGCTTCATGAAGTCGAAAAACTTGTCTTTCCACCTCAAGTATTCACTAGTATCGGAATAGTAGTTCGGTGTAGGCGATGTTCTATTTGCGGTGAGGAATACGGCGAGTGCGCTCACCTGGTTGGAATGCCATACATGGGCAGGATTTGCCATACCATTATAACTGAACTTGAAAGAATAGATCACGTCGCTATCGTCAGTGAGCCAGCTAACAAAAATTGTAGAATCACGAGCTTCAGTGTCCCCGGAGGTGTACGAAATCGCATGACCTGGAAAATTCATCCGTGTCCCGATGGGACTGAATCAGAGGAAAAGAGCCAAGGCATAACTGCCAATACTATTTTATTCGGGCCTGGCGAAGATTTTGAATAGGTGAATGTAAATTACCTCTGTCCTTGTCGTAGTCCCCGCGCTTAATCTTCTTTTGCGCCAAGCGGAAGCACCACTCTGGCGGCGTGAGCGACGGCTTGCGCGCCTCGTTCATGGCCTTGATGATCTTGCGCGCTTCCGCCTCGAACTCCGCGAAGGTAACTGCTCACCCTGGGTGTCGTCTGAGTATGGCGGGCTGAGCAGCAATGGGCCTGCGAATGGGGGTTTACACGGTCGCGGCTGATCCGGTTCAAGGCGGGCGTGAGCCCTGCAATCGACCTTGCCGTGATGACCCATGCCGAGAAGGATGCGCTGATCCTCTCGCTGCTGCCGCTGGTCGGGCAGCTTGAAGCGGCGCTGGCCCGGGTGGCGGCCCTTGAGGCCCGCGTCGAGGAACTGACCCGCCCGCCGAGGACGCCGGACAACTCCTCCACGCCTCCTGCGCGAGGCCACAAGCCGAACCATTCATCGGGCGACAGGCCCCCGCGCGGCGGCCGTCCCGGGGCGGCGCGTG
>JAABUQ010005732.1_pt1 | contig 19472 bp, 13 predicted proteins | sample 5560001 | NCBI WGS metagenome assembly JAABUQ01 (sample SAMN10711888, study PRJNA513371) | rock metagenome | isolation source: Antarctica rocks | place: Antarctica: Victoria Land, Finger Mt nord | collected 2015-12-18
CGTCGGCGATCGTCCGCGAGAGGGCCTCCAGGGCCTCCGGGGTCTCCTCGACGGCGAGGTCCGCGGCGGGCTCGCCGGCCATCGCGTCGAAGAACCGGGCGACCTGACCGATCGGCATCGCGCCCAGCGCCACCAGCGACTTGCCTCCCACGCGGACGGCCCGTGCCCGGGAGTTCAGCCGTGCGCCCTTGCAGTCGGGGCAGGGCATCGACTTCATCAGGGGTTCGAGCATCATCCGGTTGAGGCCGCCGGTCGCCTTGAACTTGGCGAGGAACTCGGTGGCGATCCCGTCCCACCTCGGCACGTAGCGGTACTCGTAGGGGCGCGAGACGATCTCCCCCTCTTTCAGGCCGTGGAGCAGGATCTGCTGCCACTTCGGCTCAATGTCGCGCCAGGGCGTCTTCAGGAGGGTCCCTTTCTTGGGCCCTCCCTTGCTGCCCTCCAGGACTTTCGCGATCTGCTCGATGTCACGACGGCGCTGCTTGCCGAGGTCCTTCAGGGGTCCAAGCGGCTTGATCACCCCCTGGCGCACCGAGAGCGACGGGTCGGGGATCAGCCGCTCGGGATCGAAGTCGTAGCGCACGCCCAGGCCGTCGCAGGCGAGGCACATCCCCTGCGGGCTGTTGAAGCTGAAGAGTTGCGGCGTCGGCGGGTCGAAGCTGATCCCGCAGGCCGGACAGGCGTAGTGCGAGGAGAGCAGCAGGTCCGGCTGCCCTTCGCGAGCCACGATCACCGCCCCCTCGCCCCGCTTCAACGCCGCCTCCACCGCCTCGGCCAGGCGCCCACGCACCGAGGGGCCTGCTTTCAGGCGGTCGATCACGACCTCGATGTTGTGCTTGATCTGCCGGCCGAGCTTGATCGGGTCGGTCAGGCCGACGACCTGCCCGTTGACCCTGGCCCGGACGTAGCCGGCGCGCGAAAGCTCCTGAAAGAGGTCCTTGTACTCACCCTTCTGCCCGCGGACGACGGGTGCCAGGATCGAATAGGCCGTCCCGTCGGGGATCTCGGCGATCTTCGCCACGATCTGCTCGCGCGTCTGCGCGGCCACCGGGCGGTCGCAGTTCGGGCAGTGGCCCTGGCCGACGCGGGCGAACAAGACACGCAGATAGTCGCTGATCTCCGTGATCGTCCCCACGGTGGAGCGGGGGTTGCGACCGCCGGTCTTCTGCTGGATCGAGATGGAGGGGCTCAGCCCATCGATCTGGTCCACCTGGGGCTTGGGCATCTGGCCGAGGAACTGGCGGGCGTAGCTGGAAAGGCTCTCGACGTACCGCCGCTGCCCCTCCGCATACAGCGTGTCGAAGGCCAGGGAACTCTTGCCGGAGCCCGAGACCCCCGTGAAGCAGATCAGCTTGCCGCGCGGCAGGTCGAGCGAGACGTCACGGAGGTTGTGCTCGCGCGCGCCCCGGATCACGATGTCCGAGCTGGCCATCCCTGGTGAGTCCTCGAAAGAAATTCCTTCGGCGAGCGCGACGACCTCGCCCCAAGCCTCTAGTCTACGCGTGGCCATGCCCAAGGTCCAAGACAGGCCGAGGGAGACCTCGGACAACATGCATGCCCGCATAATCGGCGGAATCCGCGAAACCCGACTCATGAAGCTTGCGGTTCGCGCCGATGATAACGGTTATGGGGTGATCGTCCCACCGCAGGGTGAAGCTTCGCGGCGGGATTTTCTCTCGCCCAACTCAGGGAGGGGAGACAGATGCGAGGGAATCGCGCTTTTCGACCGTCAGCCTTGGATGCCCTGGAAGACCGCCTGGTGTTGAGCCACGTGGCCCCCGCCGCCGTGACCAGTCAGGGGGCGCAGGCCGCCTTCCAGGCCCGCCTGATCGGGCGAATCGACCAGGCGTTCAACCACTTCCATAGCAACTATGAGAAAGCCGCCGCGGGCAAGCTGAGCCTCTTCCAGCCCCGGATCGGCGGGGCAGTCGGGCAGCTCGATAGCGCGCTGGCGCGGACTGTCGGCCGGCTGAACGGTGCGAGCGCCACCTTCTATCCCTCCATCCACCAGTCGATCGTGGGGCCGGGGAAAAGCCTGGCCTCCGAGCTGCTCGCCCTGAGCCCGACGCCCGGCGGCCTGGGCGAATCCGTCGGCGGCCGGATCGCCTTCGGTCAGGGCGCCATCGACAAGGCCCGCCAGTCGGTGTTGACCAAGCTCAATGTCTTCCTGAGTAATCCCGGCTTCGACTTCTCCGCCAGCACCCAGGCCGCGACGACCCCCGCCCGCACGCCCATCAGCCAGACCCCGCCGGCCCCGCCGCCCCCGGTCACGCTGCCGGCTCCCGCACCTCCGGTGTCCGCTCCTCCGGTGACTGCTCCTCCGGCCACGCCGCCGCCCGCGACGCCGCCGGTAACTGCTCCTCCGGCCACGCCGCCGCCGGTAACTGCTCCGCCACCGGCCACGCCGCCGGCTCCCGCTCCGCCGGTGACTGCTCCTCCGGCCACGCCGCCGCCCGCGACGCCGCCGGTGACTGCTCCTCCGGCCACGCTGCCGGTGACGACGCCGCCCGCCACGCCGCCGCCGACCTCGGGCACACCCACTCCGCCGCCGGTCACCGCACCGACTTCGCCGCCTAACACGCCGCCCACGACTCCCGCGCCGCCCACGACTCCCGCGACCCCCGCGCCACCCACAACGCCCGCGCCGCCGACGGCACCTCCGGCGCCGCCGCCGCCGGTGGTCGCTCCGCCGGTGACCACGCCCACGCCGGGCAAGCCGTCGCAGGTCGTGACGCCGCCTTCCACACCAGCGACCACGAACATCCCTTCACCGTTGCCCAGTGGCGGCAGCAACGTCCTGAACGACCCAGATTTCGGGATCAGCCACGACCTCCCGGTCCAGCTCCTCGCGCAGGGCGCGCAGGTCGTGACCAACGGCGACCAGAACGCCATCTACCGCGACCAGGCGAGCTGGCAGAAGTTCTTCTTCCAGCACGTCATCGCCAGCGACCTGAACGCCAACGGCCCGGCCACTCCCCCGGTGGTCGACTTCACGAAGCAGATGGTGGTGGTCTCCCTGATCGATCGGCCGACGGGCGGCTACTCGCTGACCCTCGACCACGTGTCGACCGACCACGGCCACATCACCGTGACCACGACGGAGCACAAGCCCGCCCCCGGTTCGCCTGTGACCCAGGGCCAGACCCGGCCCTTCATCTTCGCCGTCGTCCCGCTGCAAAATGGCGCGGCGTCCTTCGTGCATAACGTCGACACCGCCCCGTTGCCGGCCTGATCGCAAGCTGGGGCCTCGGGAAGGGCGCGACCCCTCCGTCCCGAGGCCCCGGTGCGCGCCGGGTGCGTTGTCAGGGGACGGGCCGACCGCTAGACTTGTTGGGTGTGAGGAAGCCGCGAAGGGCGACGGGTCAGGCCGACGCGCCACCGGCTTCCGCGGGCGATCGGGAGGTGGCTGCGTGAAGGGATCGTGGCGCCTGTTTCTGGCCCTGGCCTTCGCCTGTCTGCTCCTGGCGCCGTGGCCCTCCGTGGTTTGGGGCCAGGAGGTGGTGAAGGAGGGCGATCCGGCGGCCGTCGGGGCGCCCCTGGACGGCGCGGTGCCCGCCGGCCAGGGGAGCGAGTCCTTCCTGCGGTGGATGGTCCGGGCCTCCGGGCCGATCGGGCTGGTCATCCTGGTGATGTCCTTCTATCTGATCGCCCTGGTCGTCTGGATGGGCTTCGAGTATCGCCGATCGGTCGCCCTGCCCGCGGGCCTCGTCGACGAATTGCAAGACATGCTCGCGTTGAAACGCTTCCCCGAGGCGTACCAGCGTGTCGCCGCCGACAAGTCGTTTCTGGCCAGGACCCTCGCCGCCGGGCTGAAGCGCCTCCCCTCGGGGCTGGCCAACGCCCAGCGCGCGATGGAGATGGCCAACGACGACGCCACGATGGAGATGGAGCATCGCACCACGTATCTGGCGACCGTTGGGACGCTCGGGCCGATGATCGGGCTGGTGGGGACCGTCTACGGCATGATTCTGAGCTTCCGCGTGATGGCCACCGCGGGCGCCTCGCCGCAGGCCAGCCAGCTCGCGGGGGGGATCTCGACGGCCCTGTTCGCGACCCTGGAAGGGATCGCCATCTCCATCCCGGCGATCTCCTTCTACGCCTTGTTCCGCAATCGAATCGCCCGGCTCTCCCTGGAGGTGGCGATCGCCGGGGAAGGTTTGCTTGAGCAATTCGCCCCGGGCGTCCGGCCGCCGCACCCCCTGGCGACGCCCGCCTCTTCCAGCCCGAAACGGACCGCGCTGAGCCCGCCCAAGGACGAAGTTTGACGGTCTGGCCAGGCTGGAACAGGAGCCGCACGCATGCCGCGACGGGGACGGCGGAGGCCGACGGACAACCTGGAGGTCAACCTGACCCCATTGCTCGACATCGTGCTGCAACTCATCACGTTCTTCATGATGCTGGTCCACTTCGGCACCCGCATCGAGGGCGCCACCGCGGCCGTCCGCCTTCCCGTCGCCCCCGCGGCGCTGCCCGGAGGCGACATGGCGATCGACCGCCTGGCGGTAACGATCGACGCCGAGGGCGCACTCCTGGCCGACGGCGTGCCCATGCGCGCCAGGGAGGCCGACGCCTGGTGGGCGAAGCAGGCGAAAGATCGCCACGAGGGGCGGAAGCTGCTGGGCGCGCGGCCCGGCGTTTTGCCCACGCGCGTCGTCTTGCGTGCAGACCGCGACGCCCCCTACGGGGCCGTCCGCAAGGCCCTGGTCGCGGCTCAGGGCCACGGTTTCGCCCATTTCACGCTGGTCGTCCTGCGTGAGCGCCGCTCGTGAGCCGCCGGGTGCGGCGTCCGGGGCCGCCGGAGAGCGTCCCGTTTCCGGTCACGCCGATGCTCGACATGGCGTTTCAGCTCCTGGCCTTCTTCATCCTGACCTTCCAGGCCCCGAGCCGGGAAACTCGCATCGACCTGGACCTCCCCTCGACGCCGGCCGCGCTGCCCGGCCCTGGCCTCGCGGGCGGCCCCGCGGGCGATCGGGGTGCGGCCGTTGACCTGGAAACCGACCTGCTCATCCGCGCCGATTCCGACGAAGCGGGCGGGCTGAAGTCGTTGAAACTCGGAGAAACCCCGCTCTCCGACGTTTCGGCGCTGGGGGACCGCCTCCGTCGCTATGGCGCCTTGCTCAACGGCCGCTCGCTCCGCATCCTGCTGGTGGCCGATGATGACCTCCGCTACGAGGAGGTGGCGCGGATCGTGGGGACCTGCTCGGCGGCCGGGGTCGCGGCCGTCCGCCTTGCCGAGCCCGCGAAGGCGGTCCCATGATCCGCCAACTCGCAATGCTCGTTGCGGCCGGGCTGCCGGCGACGGCGACGGCGACGGACGACGCGCCGCTGGGGATGCCCGACCTGCCCGCCTACCGCGAGGCCCTCGCCGCTCCGATGGACGGGCCGACCCTTCTCGTGACCTTCCGGCAGTTGTGGGGTCGGCCCGCCGCCTATCGAGGGCGAGCGGTGCGGGTCTCGGGCCGCGTGGCCCGCCAGTTCCGCCAGCCGCCGATCGGCGAGTTGCCCGCCCTGGTGGAGGTGTGGATCGTGGCCCCCGAGGGCGACCCCTTCTGCCTCGTCCATCCCGAAGGCGCGGGGACCCGGGCTGTTCGGGTCGGGGATGAGGTCCGTTTCTCAGGATATTTCCTGAAACGGCTACGCTATGAGGGGGGGGACACCCCGCGGCTGGCGCCTCTGATCGTGGGCGGCCGGGCACCCGTCGTCCTCCCCTCGCAGGGGACGCCCTGGAGTGGCGGAGGAGTGGACTGGGCGTTTGCCGCGATCGTCGGCGCGGTCGCATTGGCGATCCTGGCCGGTCGCCACGGGAATCGGCCCCTGCCGCGCCGCCAGGACGGCCTGCCGCCCCCGCAATGGATTGAGCCCGAGGAACCGGGAGCGCACGGCGATGCACGCGACGACTGATCGGGGCCGGTCGCCCCTGACCGACCCCAGGGCGCTGGCGACCTCGGTGCTCCTGCACGCCGCGTTGCTGCTGATCGCCTCGGCGATCGTGCTGGGAGCGACGCTTCCTCGCGGCGCCTCGACGCCCCCGAAAGCCCTGCGCGCGGATTTCGGGCCGGTCGACAACCGGGCGCCCGTCGCGTCCAGCGGAGGGAGCGCCGGGCTGGTCGGCGGCAAGGGGGAGGTGGAGTCGTCGCCGGTGAATCCCGACGGCCCAAGCGGGGAGCCCACGATCGACGCCCTTCTGGCCCAGGCGATCTCGCCTTCGGCCGCGCCGTCGATCGGCCCCTCCGCGCGGAAGGGTTCGGGTGCCTCGATGGGCGTGGGGGCCTTGCCCGGCCCGGGGACCGGCGGTGGCGGGGGCTCCGGGACGGGTTCGGGAGGCGGGGCCGGCAAGGGCGCGGGGCCAGGGACCGACTTCTTCGGGGCGAGGGACCGGGGCCGATCGTTCGCGTATGTGATCGATTGCTCCGGGAGCATGTCCGACCACGGAGCGCTGGACGTGGCCAAGCGCGAGCTGATCGCCAGCCTGGGCAAGCTGCCGCCCGAGGCCCGCTTTGGCGTGGTCTTCTACAACTGGAAGGCGACGGTGTTTCCCGACCCCTCGGGCCGGCCGGGCCTGATGGCCGCGACCCTGGAGGCGAAGGGGCGGGTCCGCGCCAGGCTCCGCGAGATTCCCGCCGACGGCGGGACCAACCACATGAACGCGCTCCGCGCCGCGCTGGCCTTCCAGCCGGAGGTGCTGTTTTTCCTGACCGACGCCGACATGATGACCCCGCGCGAGGCCGACGAGATCCTTGCCGAGGCCGGCAAGACGCGCATCCAGTCGATCGAGTTCGGCGTCGGCCCCGACGTGGGTGTGTCGGCCCCCCTCCGCAAGCTGGCCAGCGGCACGGGCGGGACGTATCGCTACCTGGACGTGACGACGTTCGGCCGGGTCGGGGAATAAGCGGCCCGAGGTCGCCCGGCCAGCCCCTTTCGGCCCGCCGTGCCGTGGTGTCTAATTCGCGGGACGCCGGCCGTTCGGCCGTCGGCGAGTCCCGCGCCTTGCCGAGCCATAGCCATACGCGGCGATGCCCCCCTCTCAGGGCGAACGGCGCGGGGCCCGTGTCCCCCCAACGGATAGGATCGTGGCGAGCCCGTCCCGGAGGCATTCCTCATGACATGCTGGAAGACTTGGGTAGTCCGAGCGGCCCTCGCGGCGGCCATGCTCCAGGGGGGCCCCCCCGCGCAGGCCGCGGAGGTCGCGGCCGACGAGGCGATCACCAGCCCCGGCAAGGCGCCCTTCCGCCTGTTTGATTTCCTCGACAGCCCGCAGTACGAGACCTCGGAGCGCCTGGCGCTGTGGGCGGTTCTGGGCGTGGCCCTGGCGGGCCTGATCTACGCCGGCCTGCTCGTCGGGCAGGTGCTGGGGGCCGACCGCGGCACGGCCAGGATGCAGGCCGTCGCCGACGCGATCAAGTCGGGGGCCAAGGCGTATCTTGCCCGCCAGGCGCGGGTGGTCCTGCTGCTGATGATTATCATCACGGGCATCCTCTATGCCGCAAGCGCCGGGGAGGGGGGCGTCTGGGCGGTGCGCATCGGCAGGGCGGCGGCCTTCGTGATGGGGGCGACCTTCTCCTGGATCGTCGGCTACGTCGGGATGAGCCTGGCGGTGCGGGGGAACCTGCGCGTCGCGGCGGCGGCCCGCACCAGCTACGGCGGGGCGCTGCAACTGGGGTATCGCACGGGCACGATCACCGGGATGCTGACCGACGGCCTCGGACTGCTCGGCGGCACGGTCATCTTCATGGCCTTCGGCGAGCACGCCTATGAGGTCCTGCTGGGCTTCGGCTTCGGCGGGACGCTGCTGGCGCTCTTCATGAGGGTCGGCGGCGGCATCTTCACCAAGGCGGCCGACGTCGGCGCCGACCTCGTCGGCAAGGTCGAGGCGAATATCCCCGAGGACGACCCCCGCAACGCGGCCACGATCGCCGACAACGTGGGCGACAACGTCGGCGACTGCGCGGGGATGGCGGCGGACATCTTCGAGAGCTACGAGGTCACGATCGTCGCCGCGATGATCCTGGGATACGCCAGCTTCGGCCACAAGGGGGTGATCTTCCCCTTGCTGGTGCGGGCCATCGGCGTCATCGGCTCGATCATCAGCACCTACACCGTCAAGGCCGGGCCCAGCAGCACGAGCGACGAGGCCCTTCACTCGGTCCATCGCGGCTTCATCATCGGCTCGATCATCAGCGTCGCCGGCTTCTTCCTCCTGGGGGCGGCGTACCTGCATTTCGACAGCAAGTACCTGCGCGATTACCCCCAGGCGCTCGGCGGCTACGCCTTGACCGACCAGTTCGACGCCAGCCGGGCCGCGTTCGAGGCGGGCAAGGGCGGCCGTGAGTTCGCCGAATGGTCGGGCTCGTATGCCAACCTCCGTAACCACGGCTCGACGAGCGTCAACATCGGCGCCATCTCGTCGCCCTCCGTGAAGGCCGGGTATGACGCCGGCAAGGCGGGGGTGGATTTCCGCCAATGGGTCCGCGGCTTCTCCGACCCGATCCTCTCGGCGGACCAGCCGTACTGGTCGAATTTCGGGGTGCAAGGGCTCGACATGCGCCCGGCCTGGACCTGCCTGATCGGCATCATCCTGGCGTTGGCGCTGAACAAGTGCACGAGTTATTACACGCACACAATGTACGAGCCGGTGAAGTCGCTGGCCAAGGCTTGCCAGACCGGACACGCGACCAACATCATCCAGGGGTTCGCCGTCGGGTATGAGTCGACGGTGGTGTCGGTGGCGATCATCGCGGTGGCCATCATGATGTCGGTCGGGGTGTACACAGTCCCAGGAATGCAAGTCAGCCCGATCTTCGTGGCCTACGGCGTGGCGATGTGCGGCATCGGCATGCTCACGCTGACGGGCAACACCATCAGCATGGACGTCTTCGGGCCGGTGGCCGACAATGCCAATGGCATCGGCGAGATGGGGTACGACCGCGAGGAGATGGGCGAGGAGAACTACAAGCGCGCCCGCCAGATCCTGGCCGACCTCGACGCGGTGGGCAACACCACCAAGGCCGAGACCAAGGGGATCGCCATCGGCTCGGCGGTGATCGCGGCGGTGAGCCTCTTCGCCAGCTTCATCGCGGTGATCGCCGTCGGCAGCGAGTCCAGGATCGGCGAGATGACGACCGCGCAATACCTGGACGAGGCCGCGAAGCTCTCCATTGCCCAGCCGATCGTGTTCGTCGGGGCCCTGATCGGTGGGGCGGTCCCGTTCCTGTTCAGCTCGATGCTGATCCGCGCCGTCGGCCGCGCGGCGTTCCTGATCGTCAAGGAGTGCCGCATCCAGTTCCGCGACCCCGAGATCTGGTCGGGGACCAAGACGCCCGACTACGGCCGCGTGGTCAAGATCTGCACGGCCTCCGCGCAGTCGGAGCTGATCGGGCCGGGCCTGCTGGCGATCGTCATGCCGATCCTGGTCGGCATCTTCCTGGGCCCTTACGCCCTGGGCGGCTTCCTGGCCGGGATGATCGTCGTTGGCCAGCTTCTGGCCGTCTTCATGGCCAACGCGGGTGGGGCCTGGGACAACGCGAAGAAAACCATCGAGGACGGCCTCTACGGCGGCAAGGGGTCCGAGGCCCACAAGGCCAGCGTCACCGGCGACACGGTGGGCGACCCCTTGAAGGACACCGCCGGTCCGGCCCTCAATCCTCTCATCAAGGTGATGAACATGGTTGCCCTGCTGGCGATCGCGCCGATCATCGCTTTCGGGAACTCAGAGAACGGAAAGCTTCTGAACGTCGTCGGCGTCGTTGGCATCGGCCTGGTCGCCTGGGCCGTCTGGCGGTCGAAGACCGAGTCGAAGGAACTCCGCGAGATGGAAGCCGAACTCGCCGGCTCGACCGCTTCGGGAACGAGCATGGCCCCCGCCGTCGTCGAGCGGTGATCCATCGGGAAAATTCCTGCTGATCCAACCCGTGGGCCTCGCCAATCCCCTGATCGGCGAGGCCCGCGGCGTTCACCGCAAACCCACGGATTTCTCCGCGTTCTCCGCGACCCCGTGGTTCCGACCCCGGAACCCGCGCAAGTCCAAAATGTAGTATTCGCACGTCTTGCCGCGTGGGAACCAAGGGCCCGAACGGTGCTCGACCTCGGGCAAGGCACCCCGCAGCGGCAGATACGAATTGCGCTGCTCCGGGGTGGCATACACGTCGAAGTAGAGCGCCACGTATTCCGCTCCCAACGCCTGATATCGTGCCAGCGCCCGCGGCCAATCCGCGCGGAGCGTCCGGTCCTGGACGACCCAGCCCTCCCGCCCGCTGTAATGGACCACACCCCACGGATAGGTATGGCCCATGACCACGAACCGCGCGCCCGGTGCGCAGAGCGATTGCAGACGCTCGGCCAATCGCTTGTGGCCCTCGTGCTGCTCGAACTTCACCGTTTCGACGGGAGGGGACTGGAGAATCACCGCCAGGGCGACCAGAACCGCCAACACCCAGCCGCTTCGCGACGGCCGCCAGCCAGCGAGGGCTGCGCGCAGGACCTTCCCGCCCAGCATGCCGCTCATCGCGGCGGCCGGGAGCAACATCATCTCGTAGTAGTCGTGGTAGGCGAGCTTCGGCGCGAAGAGGAAGAAGAAGCCGAGCCCCGCCACGGCCCAGCCCAGAACCGGCCGCGAGCGGACCTGGCCCCTCAGCGCCCCGATCAGTCCAATCACGATCAACACAGCGGCGACCGGCCCGCAGTCGCGCACCAGGAACCGCACGGTCAGGCACTCGTACAACCGCTTCGAGACCAGGACGCCGGGGTCCTGGAAGCAGAAGTACGGCATGAGGGCCGTCGGGTTGGACGTTCGCGTGAACACCCCCCCCATCCAGAGGGCGATCGGCGCGACCATGACCGCCGCCATCCCCACGAATCGCGGCCGGGTCCAGGCTCGCCAGCCCCCCTCGCGCCAGGCCATGTCGGCCAGCGGGATCAGCACCATCAAGCCGTAGTACTTGAAGAGGGCGCCGACCATCCCCGCAACGGCCGTCGCCAGGAGCCAACGGGTGCGACGGCCCTCATCGAGGTAGCGCCGGTATCCATATGCGGAGATCAGCATACAGGCCAGCATCGGGGCGTCGGGCATGACCGCGCGGCCGTAGAAGATCAACAGGGGAGAGAGCGCGAAGAGCAGGGCGGCGACCAGTCCGGCCTCCTCGTCGTACTCGCGGCGGATGAGGCCGTGGAGCGCGGCAATCGCCGCCAGGGTCGCCGCGAGACTCCAGACCCGGCCGATCCACTCATGCTCACCGAAGGTGTGATAGCAGGCGCCGACGAGTCCGGTGTAGAGCGGCACTTCCTCGGTCAATCGGGTGCGGGAGCCCGACTCGTCCAGGAAGTCGAGGGAGTCGCGGAACGGGTTGAGCGGCGGTCGGGCGATGCCGCGGGCCTTGTTGGCGACGTAGACCTGCTTGACGAACATCTGGTCCATCAAGGGGGCCTGGAAGTGATAAAGCCGCGTCGCCGTCGCCAGCAGCAAAATCGCGAGCAGCCAGAGCCTGGGTCGTCGGCTCCCCAACGGACCGTCCGCGTCCACGAGACCTCCTTGTCCCCGCCCGCAACGAGCGCAAGCGGCCCCCTTTGGGGCAGTCCGCCGCGAGAGGGTACGGTCCGGCACCAGAGAGGGCAAGGGCAGAATCGCCCGCGTTGTTGGAGGTTTGTTTGCAACGGCAACGGAAGCCGACTACGCTGACGGAAGGTCCGAACCTCGCTCGCAACCCTTTCCGGAGTCCGCCCCCATGCCGATCGCAACGCGCAGACAGTTCACGCGACAGGCGCTGCAATCCTTGACGGCACTGGCCCTGATCGACGGCCTGGCGGCCCGGCGGCTGTTCGGCGCCGATGTCCGCCCGACGGTCGAGGCCTGGATCAAGGAGCTGAACGCGATCAGTCGCGAGGTTCACGACCACAAGGTCAAGGACCTTGCCTACCAGGAGTCGCTGGAGAACCTGTACAAGCGGGTGGACTTGCCCGCCCTCTTGAAGTCGCTGGACTTCGAGAAGATCGCCGCCGGGGTCAACTACCCCGACCGCGGCGTCCGGAGCCTTCCGGTCGACTTCACGGGGGTCTCGGGACTGCCGACGCAACTGGTCTTCGGGCGGCAGATCTTCGCCATGAAGAAGGGGCGATCGGTCATCCCGCACGGCCACGACAACATGGCCACCGGCTTCCTGATCCTCGACGGCACCCTCCGCGGTCGGCACTACGACCGCGTCGAGGACAACGACGACCACTACGTCGTGCGCCCGACCATCGACCGCACGTTCACCCCCGGCGAGTTCTCGACCGTCACGGATCACAAGGACAACGTCCACTGGTTCACCGCCGAGAGCGACCAAGCCTTCATCTTCAACATCCACGTCATGGACACCAACCCCGAGAACCCCAACGTCGCCGGCCGCGTCTACGTCGACCCATTGGGCGAGAAGCTCGCGGGCGGGCTGGTCAAGGCGCCGAAGATCAACCACGAGAAGGCGAACAAGATGTACGGCTGACCGGCGAATTCCCGGAGTGCCGACCGGAGAATTTGCCCGAGAATGAGAATGCGACGAGCCTCATGGGGCTCGCCTCTTGCGCGGGGTTGTCGCTCTCAATTCGGGAGATTCGCCGATCCCCTCCGGGTGGCTGGGGTCTGGGTACAGACCCCAGCCACCCAGCAAAGCGCAGCCCAACTCCAGAATCGAGAGCGACGCCCCTTGCGCGGGCATATCGAAGTTCCCTGAAAAACAAGCCTCGGATATGCTGCCGCCTGGCCCCGCGAGAACCGCAGGCGCTCCGGGGTCCGGTACCGTCCCGCGACAAGGAGGTCGGCGGTCATGCTCGCACGATTGCTTTCCAGGTCGGCTCCGGCTCCCTCCCCCAAATCCGCCCGAGGGGCGCGGCTTTCCTACTGCAAGCTCTGCAACGTCGAGGACTTCGCGCATCCCGAGGTGCGCGACGTGATCCGGGCCGTTTTCCCGCACGATCTGGTCCGCCTCGGGCCGGAGTTCCCCGCCGGTTTCGAGTATCGCAAGCACTGGGAAGTGGCGATGGCGGTGCGGACCCTGGCGGACCTGGGCGTTGCGCATGGCCGCGCCGAGGTGCTCGGTATCGGGGCCGGCGACGAGCCGACGATCTTCTGGCTGACGACCCGCGTCAAGCGCGTGTTCGCGACCGACCTCTACCTCGATCCGGGCGTGTGGTCGGAGTTCGCCAGCTCGTCGATGCTGCTGGACCCGGCCAGGCACTGGCCGTCGGCCTGGAACCCGCGCAAGCTGGTCGTCCAGCACATGAATGCGCTTGACCTCGCCTATGAGGATGCGTCGTTCGACGCGGTCTTCTCGTCGAGTTCCATTGAACACTTCGGGACGCCCAACGACGTCCGCCGTAGCGCCGAGGAGATGTGCCGCGTCCTGAAGCCGGGCGGGGTGCTCTCGCTGTCGACGGAATTCCTGGTCGACGGGCCGTCGCCGGGTGTTCCTGGCTGCCTCATGTTCACGCCGGAAATGGTGCGCGAACACATCGTCGGCGACCTGCCCTGGCAGATGGTCGCGCCGATGGATTGGGACGTTTCGGCCGCCACCCGCGCGGGCGTCCGGCCGACTCAGGACTACATGGCGGACTGGGAACGCCACTTCGCCCAGTTCGGCCAGGCCTACTGGCACAAGCTGGACTTCACAACCTATCCCCAGGTCTTGCTCAAGAGCCCCGACCATTACTTCGTCAGCGGCCACCTCGCCCTGCGGAAGTCGCGGCACGCGGCCTGACCCGACCACGCCCAACCCCGGAAACGGAGTCGTCCGGGAGGCGCCTCGAAGGCGCGTCCCGGACGAAGTTCGAGCGATCGAGGCCGCCGCTCAGCCGAAGAGGTTGAGGACCGGCTGGGCCTTGACGAGTTCTCGGGGCTGGTTCAGGTGGTTCATGATGAGCGTGGAGGGGTCGATCCCGAGGGCGTGATAGATCGTCGCGAGGACCTCGGTCGGGTGCACCGGGTTCTCGACGGGCGAGGAGCCCTGGTCGTCGCTCTTGCCGTAGACCCCGCCGCGCTTGATGCCGGCGCCCGCCATGACGGCGGTGTAGCAGTACGGCCAGTGGTCGCGGCCGTCGGCGGCATTGCCGTTGCCCGAGGTGCTGACACCCAGCCTCGGCGATCGGCCGAATTCGCCGATCGCGACGACCAGCGTGTCTTCGAGCATCCCGCGGCCGTCGAGGTCGTCGATCAGGCTCGCCAGGGCGCTATCGAGCTTCGGGCAGTGGAGGTCGCGCAGGGGGGGGAAGTTGGAGGCGTGGGTGTCCCAGGCGGTCGCCTTGGGGTCGCCGTTGGCGACGGAGGGCCAGTTGAGCTGGACAAATCGCGTGCCGGCCTCGATCAGGCGGCGGGCCAGGAGCGCCCCCTGGCCGAAGGTGTGGCGGCCGTACTTGTCGCGGGTCTTGGGGTCCTCGGCGTCGAGGTTGAACGCCTTGCGGGCCCGGCCCGAGAGGATCAGGTCGAACGCCTTGCCCTGGTACGAGTCGAGCGCGAACTCGCGGGTCGCCCGCTCCAGCTCGGGCATGCCGGCGTTGATCGTGCCCAGCAGCGTGCTCCGCTTCTTGAGGCGGATTTCGGAGATTTCCTGGCGGAGCGTCAGGTCATCGAGGTTCAGCTTGCCGGCGGCGAGCTTGTCTTCCTGGAACATGTAGTAGGGGTCATACGCCTTGCCGAGGAAGCCCGCATTGCCGGCCTTGCCGATGACGTTGGATTCCTGCAAGGGCCTGGGCAACATGACGAACGGCAGCATCGCCTCGGTCGGCGGCTTGAGCTTGATGACGTTGGAGCCGACGTTGGGATAATCCGCCGGGCTGGGCGGGTCGAGCTGGCCCGAGGGGCTGACCTTGTCCGGCGTGTAGCCGGTCAGCATCTGGTAGATCGCCGCCGTGTGGTTGAACAGGCCAACCGGCGTGTAGCTCAGCGAGCGGATCATCGTCAGCTTATCGGTCTGCTGCGCGAGCTTCGGCATGTGCTCGCCGAAGAAGAGGCCGGGCGTCCTGGTGGCGATCGGCTTGAACTCGCCACGGACGTTATCCGGGGCGTCGGGCTTGGGGTCCCACAGATCGATGTGGCTGGGACCGCCCTGGAGGAACAGCAGGATGACGTTCTTGGCCTTGCCGAAGCCCGTCAGCCCCGTCTTGACCGCCGCGGCGCCCGCTCCCGAGACCGCGGAAACCTCGGCCGCGCGACCCTGAAGCTGGAAGAATTGCGGGAGGCTGAGGCCGAGGATGCCGGTCCCGCCCAGCCGGAGGAAATCGCGACGGCTGGGCCCGTCGCACAGGCGGGCCGCCCTGCCGGGGATCGTGATCATACGCGCCTCTGCCTCTCCGGGGTGGTCCCGGTCCGGTGTTCTCAGCGGTTGAACAAGAACGCGGGGCTGTTGATGAGGGCCCACAGGAGGTCCTGCGCCCCCTCGACCTTGCTGGCGCCGGCGGCCAGGTATTCCTTGGCCTTGGCCATCTCGTCGGGGGAAGGCAGCCGCGAGAGCGCGGCCAGGTACATCTCCTCGGCGATCTTGCCATCGTCGGGGTTCGCCTTCAAGAGGGTGCTGATCCGACCGTTCGGGTCGATCAGCGCCTCGGCGATCGTCGGTCCGTTGACCAGGTTCAGCGCCTGCGAGAGGCTGACCTCGCTGGAGCGCTCGCATTCGCAAGGGGTCTCGCGCACCGGGCGGCCGAAGAGGTCGAGGAACCCGCCGCCGCCAACCTGAGAGTCCGGAAGCTGGTCCGCCCGGAAGCCGATCGGCACGCCCGCGAACTGCGGCCGGCGACCCGCGGCCACGTCGATCGCGTCCAGCAACTGCTCGGCCGTCAGCCGCCGAGGGTTCGCGTGCGAGAAGTTGACGCGGTCGTCCTTGTTGAAGTCGTTCACTATGAACGACGCCTGATACGTCCGCGACCGCGCGATCGTCCGGATCAGGTGCCGGAGGTCGAACTTGTGGGCGACGAAGTCCTTCTCCAGCGCATCGAGCAGTTCCGGGTTCGATGGCGGGTTGCCGGAGCGGATGTCGTCCACCGGGTCGATGATCCCCCGGCCCAGGAAGTAGCTCCACACCCGATTGCTGATCGACCGGGCGAAGTACGGGTTCGCTGGCGCCGTCAGCCAGTCCGCAAGCTGCTCGCGGCGGGCCGCCGACGTTGCGGGGGCGGGGGCGGGGGCAGGAGCGCCGGCCCGCGGGTATTCGTAGGGGAAGGTCGGCGGCATCACGCGGCCGTCCTTGGGGTGCAGCACCTCGCCCTCGGCCTTGTCGAAGACGATCTGCTCCCCTTCCTTGGCGCCGGGCTTCGTGCCGACCCGTCCCCAGTAGGCGGCCATGCCGTAATACTGGTTCTGGGTCCAGCGCTCGAAGGGGTGGTCGTGGCAGGCATTACACGAGAAGCGGATGCCCAGGAAGAGCTGAGTCGCATTTTCGAGCGCGACCTTCGGCTCCTTGTTCGCCCGGAAGTAATTCACCGCCGGGTTCTCGAAGGAACTGCCCCTCGCGGTGATGACCTCGCGGACCAAGCGGTCATACGGCATGTTCGTCGCGAGGGCCGTCTCGATCCAGCGCAGGAAGGTCCAGGTCCCCTTGTCGCCGAGGAATTTCCGGTTCACCTGGAGCAGGTCGGCGAACTTGTGTGTCCAGTGCGAGACGAATTCCGGGCTGGCGATCAACTCGTCGATCGCCCGGTCGCGCTTGGCGACGTTGTCGGAGTTGTCGGCCAGGAACGCGCGGACTTTCTCGGAAGCGGGGGGGAGGCCGGTGAGGTCGAACGACGCCCGTCGCAGGAACTCGGCGTCGGTGCAGGTCTCCGACGGCAGGATCTTGACCTTCAAGAGCTTCTGGTTGACCAGGGCGTCGATGTAATTGTTCTCGGGCATGGGCTTCCAGGCGAACCCGGTGCGGTCCCCCATGACCGTGATGTTGTCGACGCCGAAGGCCCCTTCATATCGGACCAGGACCGACGCCTCACCCCGCATGGCGGCCGTGACCAGGCCGGTCGTCGAGATCGTCGCCACGTCAGGAACGCTGCTGGAGAAGCTGGCGTCCAGGGTCACGTCGCGGGTGGTGCCGTCGGGGTATCGGGCCAGCACGAGCACCTGCTGACGGTGCCCCTCCCTGGCCAGGTCGATGACCTTGGGGTAAACCTCCAGCGCGGCCACTCGCGCCGTCTGCCCCACGTCGGATCGGACTCCCTGGGCGATCCAGTCGCGCATCAGGGCATAGGCCGCGGAGTCTGGCTCCAGGACGTGCCCCCCCTCGTGGGGTACGCCGGTGGAAGGCTTCAGCAACATGAGGCTCTGGTCGGGCGCCGAGCGGTTGAACCGGCGCCCGGCGAGGTCGTCGACGAGCTGGGTATAGTCATAATCGGGGTCATACCCCCGCAGGCTCAGCTTGAACCCGCGCTTCCCCTTGGCCGACCCGTGGCAGGTCCCGGCATTGCAACCGACCTTGGCCAGGACGGGCATCACGTCCCGCACGAAGCTGACAGGCGCGACCTTGGCGGCATCCTTGACCGTCACGGGGAGGTCCGCCGTCAGACCGGCCGCCGCCACCTTCACCGTGAATTGGCCGTCGGCCTTGCCGTGGAAGGAGCCGGCCGGGTCGATCGCGATCGCGGCCGACGGGGCGGCAAAGGTCGCCTGGCCCGACAGGTCGGACCGCGACCCATCGGCGGCCACCCCCGTGACCAGGACGCGGCGGGCGTCCCGCGGGCCTTCCAGGGTCAAGGTGGTCGGGAAAACCTCGATGGCGGTGAACTGCGCCGCGACCGCGGACGCCGGCAGCGCGGCCGAAACAATTCCGAGGCCGAATTGGAACGCAAGGACAAGACACCAGGGGAAGGATCGGCCGGCGTCGCGTATCCGCATGGAAAGGTCCTCGATCGAGGCGGTTGTCATGGAGAGTTTCAGGGCGGCCCGGCCACCTTTGACCCCTCGACGGGGACGGGGACGAACGACGCGGCTTGCTGGCCCGTCGCCGCGTCGAAGATCCGCACATTCCCGTCGAAGCCGCCGGTGGCGACCCGCGACCCGTCGGGGCTGAAGGCGAGGGCGTAGATCCCCCCGGCGTGGCCCTTGAGGGTCGCCTTGCGGGCCGCGTCCGCCACGTTATAGAGCCGCACCTCACCCCCCGAGCCGCCGACGGCCAGCGTGCCCCCGTCGGGGCCGATCGCGATCGCCGCGATCGGGCCGGGCTGGATCTCGAACGCCTTCAACAAGTTGAAGTCGGTGTAATTCATGTCCCGGGTCTGCGTGCGGAAGACCTGATACAGCCGGGGAATGCGCTCGTCACCGCCGATGGCGACCTTGTTCGCTTTCGGGTGGCGGGCCAGCACTTTCAGTTCGCCGTAATTCTTGCCAATGTCATCAATGAACGAGCCCGTCCCCGCCTCCGTCAGCTTGATCGACCCGTCGCGTCCCAGGGTGATGAGGTGCTTGCCGTCGATGGAGAACGCGGTGGAGAAGACCCAGTCGGAGTGATGGTCAATCTTGAGTGATTCCGTTCCGGCGGCCACCTCGACAACCCGCGCCGAATTGTCCGCGCAGCCGAAGGCGAACCGCTTGCCATCTGGGGTGAACGCGCCGCCGTAGAGCGTGTCATACGTCGAGCGGATGGCCGAGCGGAGCGCGTTCGTCTTGGCGTCCCAGAACTGGACCTCGCCGAACCGTCCCGGAGAGCCGCCGACGGCCGCGAGCAGCGTCCCGTCCGGGGAGAACGTCAGCGATTCGATCCGCTGGGCCTGGCCGATCAGCCGCGCGACCAGGCCGGAGCCGTCGGCCTTGTGGATCAAGACCTCACGGTATCCCGTCACCGCCAGCGTCTGTCCATCCGGCGCGAAGGCCAGGGCGGTAATCAGCGGGGCGGCGGCGTAGACCGGCGGGTGCGCGGCGTCGATCGCGTCCTTGGCCAGTGGAGGCGTATCGTCTCCCGACCCCTGGGCCACCCAGCGCGTGACGGTCGCGACCTCGGCGGGCGTCATGGTCGTGCCGGACGGGGGCATCAGCGGCTTGACGCCCGAGATGTTCTCAACCAGCAGGCTGTCGCCGGGCTTGCCCGCCTCGAACCCGGCCCCGGACTCCCCGCCGGCCTTGAGGGCCTCGTACGAGGTCAGGACGAGCTTCCCCTTGGCCTTGGCGGGTTGGTGGCAGCCCTGACACTTGCGCTGAAGGATCGGCATCACCTGCTTGGCGAAGCTGACCGGGGCAGCCGGATCGTCCGCCGGCTTGGCATCGGCCGCCCAGGAAGTTGAGCAGGCCAGAGCCAGGGCCAGCGCCAGCGTCGCCACGGCGAGGCGCGCGGGTCGGCGGGACCATTGCATGGGCGACACCTCGACTTCGGCGGGCGGGTCGGGAAGGCGGGTTCGAGAATCCTCGACATCTTCTAATTCTACTGTATCCCTCACAGTCGTAGCTGGTTCTTCAATCGTGGCAATACATTACGTGCGCGATGTGCGTAGAGACGTGCTTGTTCGTTGCGCTTCAGCCAACGGGTACTTCGGCGACA
>JAABUQ010005733.1_pt1 | contig 19471 bp, 27 predicted proteins | sample 5560001 | NCBI WGS metagenome assembly JAABUQ01 (sample SAMN10711888, study PRJNA513371) | rock metagenome | isolation source: Antarctica rocks | place: Antarctica: Victoria Land, Finger Mt nord | collected 2015-12-18
ATGGTGGTCGCACAGCATGACCACTCCAGTGATGGTCATGGGGTCGAAGATTTCGCAAGCAGAAGCAGCAAGCAAGAAGCAGGCCGTAGAACAAGGCTTGGATGCAGGCCCCATCTCCTCCGCACACATACACCCACACCCACAGAGCGCAGCAGTGCATGGATGGATGCTCGTCAGCCTGAACGGATGCGCCGCATCGCGGCAGACTCGGTTGGCAAGTGTGCGGAGCGCGCGCGGGGCGTCAGCACACGGTCCGCACATTGTCCACCCCTGCGCGCAGAATGCCGGGAGGAGCTCAGCCACGCTGGGGCAGGATGGGGTGGGGAGGGGGGGGCTTGTACCCCGCATGCTCTCTCTGAACCGGCCAGCCGGCGGAACGTGTGCGGGGCGCACCCACATCAAAGAAGTCCTGCTCGACCGCCTGCCGGACGACGATGTAGACGCTATACCCAGCAAATGGGCTCAGGTCCAGGCTGGCGGTGGTGGTCCAGACGGTCTGGGGCCCGCCGGCTATGGTGGCCTCGCTCAGGAGCGTGCCGAGCCAGGGGCCCGCCGTGGCGGTCGTGGGGTCAAACACGTAGGCCGCCAGGCCCGCCGCGGTTATCTGGAAAGCATTGTACACATCGATGCGAGCCTGCGCGTCAGCGCCATAGCGTCATGTCGTCCGGCACCGGCCGACGGATGTGCACAGACGCATGCGGGTCAGGCCCGCGGCGGCTCAGCAGGTCAGCGCGGATGGCACCATGCATTCGGGGGAGGCACGCCTGCTGGTTGGGATCGGAGAAGGAGCTCAGGTTGTCAGGCGTGGGCGTAGCGTAGGGCGCAAGGCTGATCACAAAGTAGTCCAGCCGCAGCGACATGCGCACTGACACCGGGAAGGCGGAGGAGACGAGCGCGTACGAGCCCGGGCCTGCCTGGCCCGTGACGGCAAACTGCCCGCTCCCCGCGTGTGGGGGGTCGGTGATGGGGTCACTTGCAAAACTGGTACCACCCGACGAGAGGTACCATGTCCCAGAAGCGCTTGCCGGCTCGACGAGCACAGTCCAGTTCCTGCGCAAAGCCCTTGTTGCTGGCGCATTCTGCATGCTCTGAGGTACGCAAACAGACGGGCTTGTCGGGCGGCCAGCGGCGCTCGCACGGAACGGGCATGCGGCACCAGGGCGCACTGGATGGCCGAGCTGCCCGTCACGCCGATGCTGAAGTTGCCATTGGGCAGCAGCGCGTTGCAGGTGAAGCACAGGCCGCCCGCCATGCTGGTCTGCCCGGCCGGGCAGGGCTGGCAGCCGGCGGGGTCGCCCGCAAAGGAGGTGCACCCGGCTCGGCACTGCGTGCACACAGCGGCGCCCGCCGCGGACGTGCTGCCCGCCGGGCAGTACGTGCATAGCGCCGCGCCGCCCGCAGACCTGCTGCCAGCGGGGCACAGCTCGCAGCCGCCGGGCGCGCATGTGGCGGGCTGGCTGCCTGGCGCGCAGGTCGAGCTGGGGCCGGGATACGGGCAGCCTGGCGCGCACGGTCAGACCAGTGAGCCTCACGCGCCAGTTAGCGACCCGCGCATGCGCTGCAGGCAGCCGGACACACCTTGCCGGCATGAGTGCACTTGGCGAACATGCATGCAGGCAAGTAAGTACGAAACACGGAGTATTTCACGGACTCACTTGGCGGCGGCGGCGGCTTGGGCGGCGGCGGGCTGGGCGGCGGCGGGCTGGGCGGCGGCGAGCTGGACGGCGGCGGGCTGGGCGGCGACGGGCTGGGTGGCGGCGGGCTCGGCGGCGGCGGGCTCGGCGGCGGCGGGCTCGGCGGCGGCGGGCTGGGCGGCGGTGGGCTCGGCGGCGGCGGGCTGGGCAGCAGGGGTGGCGGCAGGCTCGGCTGTGGCGGCAGGCAGGCCCAGACACCGCTGTCCGCGACTTGCGCGAGCGTGTCGGGCTCCGGGCACACTGCCGCCGCCACAGGCGTGTGCTCCCGCTCGTGAGCACGATGTGCATCGGCCCACTGCTCCTCATAAACACAGGTACCATACAAGCAGGCAACCTCCAGCGTCATCCAGGTTGCACCGGGCACTTGCACACTGGTGTGGCCTCGCATCCTTAACGAGCGGGACAGTACCACGGAACACTGCCACACATGCAAAGGTCCTGCCGTGTGAGTATACCTGCTCCAGCCAGTGCACGCTAGTATGTGCCAGGTGCTTGCAAGCATGCAAGTGGTCGGATACTGCATACTCCAGGCCGGTTTCTTAGAACACCAGCTTCAGCACACGGTAGCAAAGTGAAGCGCGCACCACAGGTGCCATCCTTCGCCACGCTCAGGGGCTGCTGGCAGAACAGGCACTCTGGCGCGCCAGAGAACGGGTTGCACAGTGTGCACAGTGGAAAGCTCGCTCGGCAGCTCACCTGTTGCACATGCACTGACACACCTGAGGAAGAGCCAAGGGGCGCTGACAGTGGCAGAGTCGCAGGCGCATCCTGTGCACTTGCGCAACAACCATTGCAGCGGACCAACAGATAACCGACAGCCAACTGCCGGACCAGGTGTCCTGCAGTGCTATCAGCGACCTGGCCCACGCCGAAGCCTCCGCCGCGTGCGTTGCCCGAGTAGACGCTGGCACTTGTGTTTGGAGCGCCTGCGCAGACAGCCTTGCTCGTGTCGCATCAAGCTGCAAGTGATGCCGTCAGTGAGGTCACACTGTCGGCTGCCAGTTGCTTCCAGGAGTGTGCCAGACAGAAGCACCCGGTGCTAGGCGCACTAATTGGTGCACGTGCTAGCGTACTAAAGGTCAGTAGGAAATACAGCGGCAGCGCGCTTCTCATGTCCACGGGGATCCTGCTTAGCGATACGGGCTACTGCGCCTCGTGCGCCGCACTGCAGGGCAGTGCCGGCAGACAGAAATTGCATTCATATTTGTATGTCGCAACCCTGGCCTACCTGACCGGGCTCATCGGGCTCAATTGTACTCTAATGTCAATGTATTAAAATAACGATCGAACGATTGCACGGCCTGCGAGTGGCTGCTCGTGGGAGCTGCTCCCGCCTCGTAGCGCAGGCAGAATGTCTGCGGCGTGCGGCCGCGCCCTGCGAGGACTCGCGCGGACAGGCTGCGCTGCACTGCGGCGCGGCCTGGCATCAGCGCCACAGCCTGGCAAGTGCCCTCTGCACTCTGCCGGCGTGGCATGCCCCGGCCATGCGTGAGCCACCGTCAGCGCTGACGCGCGCCGCCTGCGCGCAGCGGCGGAAGCACCGTGCTCCGAGGCGCTGCGGCTCACAGCGTCGGCTCCTCTGCTGCTGAAGCTCCCGGAGCGCTCGTGGGGCGCGGCGACCATCCTGCCCGGCTCGCTTGTGTCCAACCTCGCGGGTCCGGCGCCCTGCAGTTCTGCACAGTGTGCAAACGTGTCACCTGTTGCTTACGGGTGGTTTACTGGTGAAGTGGTAGGAGGAGCCAGGAGGCTGTCTGCTGCCGCCGGCTCGTTCCATCACAGCGTGGAGGTCGCGCGCCTGCACTGCTGACGCCTCTTGCAGCTAGGCATCCTCCACCGTGCAGTGTGTGTCGTGCAGTGTGCTGGGGGGCTGGCCACTTGACGAGCGCGGTGCTGATTCATGGTCCGCACCGGCAGATGTGGGAGCGACGGACAGGGTGGCGGTCGTGCGCCCCGCGTTTGCCGCGCACGACGAGGACGAGGCGCCGCTCAGCGACCACGTGGCGCGCATCTCGGAGGGCAGCGTCGCGGTCGCGCACTCGATCACCGAGCCGCACCGGCGGCTGATCGTGGACGAGTATGTGGCCAGCGTGAATGGCCAGTTCCGCTTGGAGCGCGTGGGCACCGACTTGCTCAGGCGCGCCGCCGCGCCCCGGGAGGCGGCTGCAGTCCATACCGTGCCGCACGTGACAGCTGAAGCTCGCGTCTGGCAGAGTGGTTCCTCAAGGTATATGAGAACATGCGGGAGCACTTCTGCCAGCTGGTACGAAGTGCTGCGGGCTGGAGCAGCACGCTCGGTTTCAGTGACCAAGCCCAGGCTTGGCGCCATGCAGAAAGCACGTCAGGCTGCAGATACCCTGGTGTAGTGTCGTGTGCAAGTGCGCGTGCTCAGAGTGCTGACTGCAGGCTCACTCAGGCGCGTGTCTGCTATGTCAAGGGCGCAGACGCGGGCCCCCCCCGGCTCCCCCAATGCCTGGGACCTTGCAGCGCGCCGACGCCGCGCTGCACGGGAGCAGGGCGTGCAGCGCCCTGAACCCTGAGCGCGCGCGGCAGGTTCCTGGCGCGCGAGGGCATGCGCGTGTCGCACGTGCCGGACGTGGCCGTCGCGGCGGCGGCGGGGCACAACAGCACGCGCGCGGCCGCCAGTGGCGTGCGGCAGTCCACCAATGAGGTCTTCATGGTCGCGCCGACGGCGTTCGGCTTCAATGACCAGGCGCGCGCCGCGGCGCTCGGGCGAGGGGAGGCGGGGCCCTGGGCTGACAGGCGGCGCGGGCCTGCTCAGGCTGCGCGCGCGCGCGGGGGCTGCATGGCCCAGGCAGCGCGAGGCTGTGAGGCCGTGCAGCGGTGCTGCACGCACCCTGTGAGGCTGTAGCCGCTGCCTGGTGTCTGGGCGAGCTCAAGAGTGATGAGATGTTGAGCCTGTTGGCACTGCATGAAAGCGATGCATGCGTTAGTGAAGGTCAGTAGATGTGATTTAGGGCTTCCGGGGCGCGCTGGTGATGATACCAGAATAGGAAGAGATTGACGGGCGCGAGCGCCCGCATGACACTACTGAAACGAGCTGAAGCGTGCCCGCAGTAGCTGCTGTGCCAGGCAGAGCATCTGTATCGCAGGCATCTCATGCTGGCGCCAGTATATGACTTGACTGGGCCGACGCGCGCGCACGCGCGCGCGCAGGCTGCGCAGGACAACCACTTCATGCACGCGAGCGCAGGCGGCGCGAGCGCCGCGCCGGGCGGCGCGAGCGCCGCGCCGGGCGGGTCGATCACGCAGCGCGTGCTCCGCGAGTTTGCCGCGCTGCACCACGAGCTGACCGAGGTGCCTCTTTCCCTGAGACAATGTCAGCATAGGAATTTCTGGGCCCCGACATGCGACTGCCCAAGCGCGGCTGCATGAGCAACACTCTGCAAATCCAGTTACCAGGAGTTGGAGCAAGGCGGGTGCATGTTTGATGCGGACAGAGCGGAACCTCTGCATGTCAAGTGACGCTCCTCCGCAAGGCTGGGCGGCGAGCGTGCGCGCCTTGTCCATCTTGGTGATGCCTCGCAGCGCTGAAACGCTCTTTGCAGCGGCCCGCCGGCGCTGCCGGCCCAGAGAGCCGGGGCAGCTCGCGCGCATGGGCTGGCGCCGCAGGGCGGCAGCCCCACGCGGCGCGCCACGCGAGCGATGCGCCGCGGCGCGGCTCGCGGGAGGCCGCGCGAGCAATTAGATCGACAGTGCTGTGACCCATTACTTACCACATCTGAACCTACCATACACCTACCACTCACCCGGCTAGTCGCGGCAGGTGGCGGGCGTGCGCGTGGCGCTGTTCCAGCACGCGCTGCGGCACGGCACGCCGGACGCGGTGTTCCCCAACAACTGGTTCACCACGCACCCGGCCGGCGAGGCGGCCGGCGGCGTGCAGCGCTCCACGCTCGCGCTCTACCCGCTCAAGTGCCCCAACCGGCGCGCGCAGCTGACCTCTTTCCCTGCTCGCAAATGTCAAGCTTAGCTTTTTTAAAGTCTGAGGTGACGGCTGGTGGCGGTGGCACTGTAGGCGGTCATTGCGAGCCCACCTGCTGCTGTGCCACTGCATGAACACAGCTTATGTAGTAAAGAGTAAAAATTTAAGAGTTCAAGGGAAGAATGCGGCGAGCGGCCGGCAGGCCGGGGCGCCTGGTCCGCCGGGCCTTTAGGCGCATCCTGGGCCGACGCGGGGGCCGGCGGGGTCGTCAGGCGTGCGGAGCGGCGCGAGGATGCGGTGGCGATGCTGCGCTCGCGCGGATACGGCGTGGAGGTGGACCTGTCGCCGGCAGAGCGCGAGGGCGTCTACCTGGAAGGCACAGGCGTGCTGGTGCCCCCCGAGCTCCCCCCGCTTCTCCCCGACCCTGAGCCCGCTTTTTGCTTGTGCGCCACTTCCGCCGCAGTGCCGGCTGTCTGCGGCCGAGAGCTGGTCGCCCAACAGTTAGCGCCCACCCCCATGCCGCCTGGTGGCGCCCCGCGCTTTCGGGGAGCCACCTACGCCTGGCTCTCTTGCACACGCCGCGCCGGCCGGGTGGGCAGGGTATTTGATAGGTTACCCTCATTTGACCCTACCCGGCAGGTGCTGGACCGCATCAACGGCGTGGCGTATGTGAGCCTGTCGGAGCGCGCGGACGCGGGCCTCGCGCAGTCCTGGGCCGACCAGCTGGGCTACCGGGTGCGCCTCTCCTTGCCTTGCCTGGCCTTGCCTGTGCGCGGTCGTGCGCCGCCGCCGCAAGCGCTCTGCGCCTGGGCGGCTGGATGTGCACCTCCGCCGAGCGCCCGTCGCGCACGCAGCGGCGCCTGTCTGCCTCGCCTGACAGCGTCGCACGGCGGGACGGCCGGGCGGCCGGGCCGTGCTGCTGAGGCCCTGCGCGGGCCCATGCCCGACCAGCTGTCAGGGCCCAGCCGCAGCCGGTCAGCGCGCGCGGTGCCGCTGTGCGCATGCGCGGCATAGCGCGCGCTGCCGGGGGCAAGGTTTAGGGTACGGCTGTGCTCAGGCGCGGGCCCGCGCAGGAGCTGGTGACATTCACGTCGACCGACGAGGCGGGCTTCCCGGTGTACCACACTAACGTGATGATGGCCATCGGCACGGACGTGGCCGTGGTCTGCGCGGAGAGCGTGCCCGACGCGCGCGAGCGCGAGCGGCTGCTGGCCGCGCTGCGCCGGCACCACCACGCGCGCCCCGCCCCGGCCCCAGCGCTCCACCTGCGGATTACAAGTTCCTCACCCTACCCTTTGCACCCTGTGCTCTTAAGCATGGTTACCGCACAGGGCTGGAGGACGCCCTGCGCGTGCATGCGGGCGCATGCCAGGGTCGGCAGCGGGCCGCGCGCAGGCAGCGGGTGCCGTGTCACCTGGCCGCGCGTGCGCCCAGCGGTGGCGGCGCAGCAGCTGGCGCAGTAGCTTGTGCAGGTGACAGGCGGGCGCACAACGACACATTATGACAGCAACACATTTCGGCGTGAGGGGTGAGGGTGAAATTTGGGTATATGGAGCCGATGGCTGGGGTGCGCGGCGGGCACGCAGGTGGTGGATATCTCACGCGCGCAGATGGCCGAGATGTGCGGCAACGTGCTGGAGCTGGAGGACGGGCGTGGGCTGCCGGTGCTGGCCATGAGCTCGCGCGCACATGCGGCCTTTGGCGATGAGGGCCGGCGCGCGCTGCGCCGGCACGTGGCCGCGCTGCACCACGCGGCCATCCCGACCATCGAGCACGTCGGCGGCGGCGGCGTGCGCTGCGCGCTCGGCGAGCTGTTCTGACCGCCTAGAGCCGATGCGGGAGGCCGATGCACGCATCCCGTCTGGTGAGCACGTTGCGTTCTGTGGTGCATGCGCCCGCCGTACTGCGCTGGCATGCGCTGGCATGCTGCAGGATAACGTCACTTTTGAGGCTGATGCCTGTTGACCGGGGCCCTGCATGATGCCATGGGGAGGCTGGGATGACGGACACCGTGTTTTGTCTGGCACACAGGTGATACACATGTGCTTCAAGCAAGCCTGGCAGGGGAGTGCGCGCACAGTATGCAGTGCATTGAGTGATAAGTGCAGCTGTGAAGATCCGGGTGCGAGCTTGTATGCGAGTTGTAGCAGGTTGCGTACACCATCCTGTATAGGTCTAGCTGTAGCTCCAAGAAGAGCGTGTGCTCTGGAAGCAGCGGCGTGTGCCGCTGTTGCTATGCCGAGCGGAGGGCCAGGCGTCCGTGCCTTGCTGTCACCAGGCTCCTGCCGTGCGGTGTAGCTGCGCATTTGGCAGCCCACGACGTGGACTGCACGTCCATGCGTGTGCTAGTAGCTGAGTGTTTGAGGGGCGGTACGCGCGACTTGGCTTTCCTACCCCCGGTGTTTTGAGAGAGCGTGTGTTTGCTGCACTGCGGGCTGGTGCGGGGTGCTGGTGTGCTGCTTCGACAGCGCCCTTGAACCAATGCGTCAAGCCTCTCACCATTAGACGTTGTTTCAGGCTTCCTGTGTGCACAAGCAGGGGCCGTCTCATAGCAGCATCTGTAAGCAAGCAAGCCCCTGGCCTGGGTACATGCGGCAGAAGGCGCCATGCAAGGCGTGCAGCATAACTCGGTAAACCCTGGCATTGGCAGAGCGGCCAGCACCTGCCTGCTCACAATCCACAAGCGCCCAGCAGCTGCTGTCCTGATTGTGGACGCCCACGGCGCCAGGCGCTCCACCAAAAACAATGCGCGGCCGCTGCAGCCGCAACCCGCAACCCCCTAGCTAGCTTTGTTTTACAGGCGACCGACCCCCGACCCCCCACGCACCCTTAGCTACTCTCGGACACACTGGCGGCACCCCCAGCCCCACGCCCCACCCGTCACAGCTCACAGCGTGCAGACAGCGGTAGGTTCAGACACAGACATGCAGAGCAGACACGCGCGCGCTGATCAGGGCGCAGAGTGCGCCGCGATGTCGACGGTGTTCGACGACGGCGCGCCGGTGAACAGGCGCGCCTTGCCGTCGCCTGTGCCGGCCTTGGCGGTGGACAGCGCGACCGCGCCAGCGGGTGGCGCGGCCGGGTCGTGCTCGGGGTCGACGCCCGCTGCGTCCAGGTGCGCCTTGCGCCAGTGCCCGCGCCGCTGCGCGTTTGCGCGCGGTCTGTCATTCTGCCTGTGCACTGCGTCTCCAACAAACTGCTATACGTTGCAATCGGCGCGTCTCCTCTGTGAGGCAGTCCGGCTGATGTCAGCTTGGCCCACCCTTGAGGCCTGCAGACAAGACGGGTGTGCGCGCCAGGCAGACGGCCCGGCACTGTCGCAAGACCGTGACCGAAGCAAAGGTCCCTCAGCGCATGGGCCGTTACTGTGTAGCAGCAGCGCGGTGGTGCGCAAGACATCTTGTGGAAGGCCCAATTCGCACCTTCCTCGCAATGAAGACCGCGAGGACCGCAATGAGCGCGATCGCAGCCAGCAGCGCCTGCGCGCCGCCACATGCATGGGTCCCGTGGGTTCTGCACTGCTCGCCGGACAAGCGCAGAGTCCTCAACAGCATGCCGAGACGGGGGCACAGGCACTTCGCATGCGCGGAAAGCCATGCGGCGGCGCGTCCCAGGAGTCAACAGTTGGAAGATACAGATATAGCGACGGCCGATCACGCTTCCCTGCGCGCGCTACAAGCAGACAGGCGGCGCAGCGCGGGCCGCGCACGAAGACGGCGCCGACGATGGCGCCCACGCGCGCGCCGCCCTTCCCCGTCTGCGGCCGCAGCGCGTCCGCGGCCGCGCTCTCGGTGGCGCCCACGCCGCGCACGCCTGCGCGCCGCGCCCCTGGCAGCCTCAGCGCGCGTCCCGCGCCGCTGCAAAAACCGGCGCCCTGGCCGGAGAGGACTGCTCGGGTTGGGCGTGCGGCATCGCAGGGCCAGCGGCGGCTTCGAGCAAACCGCCCCTGTTTGGAAACATGCACATGCACGCTGGAAAGCGAGCGAGGCCCCGCACCGGGCGCCGGTATGGGCACGGACGGGTTGGGCACGGGCGAGGCCGGCGCGCCGGCGGCCGGCGACACCGCGCCGGGCAGCGCGCCGCCGATCGCGATGCCGCGGCCGGGCACCAGCAGCGGGTAGTCGGGCAGGTCGCTGTCGTCGTACGCGTCCGCGGCGGGACCGGCCGCGGGCGCGGACGCCGGCGCGAGCGTGTACGCGCTGGGCAGCCGGCCCGTCACAGCCGCGTACAGTTGCCGAACCTGCGCGCTTGCCAGGTTCAGCCTCCATGCCCGTTTCTGCCTTCTGCCCTGTAGAAACTGATGCGTCTGTCCTCCAGCAGTGGGGTCGTCCACGCTCGGCCACAGCACGCACACGACGGGTAGCGGGCCCGCCATGGCCGCACCGGTCCGGAGATTGGCGGGGTGCTGCGCGAGCGCACGCTCGTGCAGCCTGATGAGGGCAGAGCCGGCTGAGCAGGCGCGCACGCGCAGTCGGGCTCGGGCGGCGGCGGGATGGGGCCGCGCCTCGAACGCCGACAGCGCGTTGTCGAAGAACGACAGCTGCGCGATCCGGCCGTCAAACGTGCGCCCGGCCGCGCCGTCCGCGCGCCCGCACAGCACCCAGTCGCCCGTGACGTTCAACGGCGCGCCGCCGTCCACGTGGAAGTATGCGCGCGGCGCCTGCAGCGCGCCGCGCAGCACGCCGTCCACGTACACCGCGTAGCCCTGGCGCATGCGGAGCCGAGTCAGGCGCATGCGGAGCCCAGTCAGGCGCATGCAGAGCCAAGTCAGGTGCATGCGGAGCCCAGTCATGTGCATGCAGAGCCAAGTCAGGCGCATGCAGAGCCAAGTCAGGCCCGTGCAGAGCCGACTCAGGACCAACTGGGGAAGTGACCCGCCACTTGCCAATTTAGCATTGCGGGTGTGATAGAGTCTGTTGGTGGCCCTCTTTTGAGCTACAAGGAGCCATCATGAAGGCAATGCAAGGGTTTCACGGGCGCGACAGAGCACACTTGCGCAGTCTTTCTGGCATACCACATGGTAGAGGAGGGCGGTACAGGAGAGGCGTGGCTGCACGTCATGTGCACAGCATGCAGCGGCGCGCGCCTTGGAGCTGGACAGTGTGGTGACGGTGATCATGTGCCAGCTGTTGATGAAGTTGGTACGTGGCGTGTTGTTGCGCACGTCGTTGGACCCCACCACGCCGTCTGCATGCCGGCCGGCCCCTTCTCACCCGCCCCTTACCCTCTTCATGTTGGGCATGCTCAAGACAAGGTGGTAAGGAGCAGCAGCAGAGCTGCTCGACATGCAACCAGGCATGGTAGAGCCGTTGCTTGCAGCAGGAGCCAGTTGTCCTGTGCATGTCTCATCTGCGGCAGGCGACCCCATGGCTGCAGCAATAACACGCTGATGCATGGGCAAGAGCCATGCAGTCTACAGAAAAACCATAGGGCGCGGCGCGATGGATGGGAAGGCCGCTCACCAGAGTCCAGCCATGTGCGCGACTGGGCGCCCGTGAAGTTGTCGCGGGAGTCCTTCACGATGACGCGCACCAGGCCGTGCGCAGGGTGCTGGGCATCCGGCAGGTAGATGTGCACCTGTGCCAAGCGCCGACCCGTCAACAAAGCCTCACAGAGGAGCTGCTGAATGATAGCAGCCCCGCTTCCCTAGCAGCATGCATGTGTGGCGAATGGCTGGCAGGCAAGCTCTTGGCTCATGCTCACTGCGCCTGCCAACGACTAAGCACAGGACGCACATTATAATATTGCTGAGACTCCTGGTGTATAAGGCTCATGCGATACTACTTGCTACTGATGCAGGCAGCCCCGGCATGCTGGCGCGCAGCACTGGAGCAATATGGCTCTCCAGCTTGTACACCGCTCTGCTTGCTTCGGCGGCCATCCAACAGCCTGTGCGGCGCGGGAGCACGGCGGCGGCAGCGCGCCTGGTTGGGCTGGAACACCGAGTCGTTCATCATGCCGGCGGGCGTGCGTGTGGACAGCAGGTACTGGAACGCGTCGCCGCTGTTGTTCGCCTGGCGCGCCCACAGGTTGACCGCCCACGGCCCGTCGCGCCCCAGCGACAGGTGGCTGACCGCCAGCGTGGCCGCCGCGTCGTCGCCGCCGGCGCCGCCGCAGCGGACCGCGGTGCCGAACAGGTCGTCCGCCTGCCAGGAGGTGTGGTGCGCGGGCGCGGCCGATGTGTTCCATGCCCACCTGCGAGACGCGCGCCATTCAAGGTATCCTAACCCCTACCATAATCGGGGCAACAAGCACGCGCCGAGCCTGCCAGGCCTGTCACGGCTTTGTGTCGGCGCCCTGCTTGCCTGCAGCCGGCCCGCAGCGGCGGCCGACGCTCTGCACGGACCCGCCGCTGCATGGCTCGCATGCTTGCAGGGCGCGCCGCCGCCAGCGCTGCTCCTGAGGCGCGGGGTGGAGGCGCGGCTGTGCGGGTGGGGTGGCGTGGGGCGCGGCTGCGCGGCGTGGCGCGCACCACTGCGGCACCGGCCAGGCCGCCGTGGAGTAGTTAGACAGGGGAAAGTAGGCCGTCGGCGCGGTCACCGCGCCCGACGGCGGCAGCAGCGCGCCGCCCACTTGCGCGCACACGCCCACCTGCTGCCCTGCGCGCGCGAGCGGGGGGTCTCATCAGGCAGACACGCTCTCTAATGCATGCCATCTGCTGGCTGCACTGCATACTTGTTGGCGCATCCCCGCCAAGAAGTCTGGGGGTCGACCCACCACATGCATCCTTCCTAACAGCCAGGTCCTTTGCTGCAAAGCCAAGCACAGTAACTCGCCACATTCTGTGCAACCAGGGTTAGTCTGCGCAGGCGCGCAATTGCGGCCACTGCTCGGGGAGCATCGGCTGCCGGCAGGCGGTGCATGCACACTCATGCATCCGCTTGCCTGTGAGCGGCTGCGGCGCGCACCGTCAAACAGCACGGAGCCGTCGGAGGAGGTGCCCGCGCCGGCGTTGGCGTAGACCTGCTGCGCGCTCAGCGGGCCGCACACGAAGTTGTCGTTGCACTGCACGGCGTCCAGCGCGCCTTGGCTCGCGGCGCACAGCGTCACGCCGTCCTTGTCGCTCTGCAACTGCGCCGCCGCCGCGCACCCTGCCTCAGCGCGCTTCCACCAACGAGTGCGCCTGCGCCTCGCACCCTGCCTGAAGGTCCCTGGCAAGCGCACAGCAGCGCAGGCACCCGTCGCGAGCGCCGCCTGCACTCTCCCGAAGGCCGGCTCTCTGAGCCTTGGGCCCTTGCGCCACATCTCAGAACGTCAGAGCGCGCGCCAGCCGGCGCGCGCGCCCGCAGCGGGCGCCCCGGGCTGTCACCAACGGCGTCTGGGCCGTGTCTCAAGCGGGCGCCGCAGGGTCGGCCGGGCGCGGACCTGCGGGTTGTCCGCCCACTGGTCCACCCAGCGCGAGAAGTTGGCGTACTGCCGCGTGAGCCCGGCCGAGCAGCGTCCGATGTCGCCCTCCACGTCCAGGCAGTACGTGCCCGGCTGGTCGGGGCTGACCGTCACGCACTGGCTGTGCGCGGCGCCGCGGAAGTAGAACGGCAGCTGGCACGCGACGCCCATGACGGTCAGGATGGTGCCGGGCGCGGGCGCGGCCGCAGGCGACGCGCCCAGCCGCGCGCCGCCCGCCCGGCCGGCAGCGCTGGGGTAGCGCTGGTAGGGGCCGGTCGCCGGCGCGCTGGCCGCCGGCAGGCCGCTTCCGGCCGGCGCGGACGCTGCCGCGAGCGCCCCGGCCGGCGCGGCGGCCGGCGCGGCTGGAACGCCCAGCAGCAAGCTCGCAGAGTACACCTGCAGTCGATGCAATGTCACCACTGCATGGCTGGCGCCGGCTGCACTCACAGAACGTTGTACTCATCACCATCAAGCATACGACATGGATCTGAAAAAGACAACGACATTGACTTTGGGTCGGTGGTTGTGCACTCAGCGGCGGCCATTGCACCCCTCAAACATGCGTATGCGCTCAAGCTGGGCGTACGACACCCTGCTGCGGCCGCGGCGCGCCTGCGTGAAGAGCATGCGGATCTCGAGCGGCGTCAGGATGTCGTTGTACAGCGCCAGGTGCGTGACCGCGCCGGTGAAGTGGCGGTCGGGCGCGTTGTCCGCGCGCCCGCACAGGTAGATCGCGCCGCGGCCGAGCTGCAGCGGATCGCCGCCGTCCACCTCAAAGCTCGCCGCGTCCGCGCCGCTCGTGTTGAAGTCCACCGGCGGCATTGTGGCCGCCAGCCGCCCGTCGATGTACACCAGGAACCTGCGAGGCGTGCGCGCATGTGAAGGGCGGGCGCGCGCAGGTGCCAACACGTCCGGGTTTAGCTAGCCCTGCGTTGGGCCGTGCGGCTGCAGCACATTGCCGCGGTGCGCGTTGACCGCGTGTGCGCTGCTGCTATGAGGGCGGTTGCCTCAGCAGCCGGCGGCGTCCGCACCGCTACACCTTGAGACCAAAGGTGACAAGCTGGTCGCGGGGACCCCAGACAGGTGCAGGAGGCGCCGCAGCCCCGCTCGCGCGCGCACCCCTTGCTGTTGTTGCCGGCCCGCGCGGTGAGCGTGGCCATGTGCCAGGCGCCGCCGTCGAGCGGCGCCACCAGCTGCGTGCCCGCGAAGCGCGGCGTGTTGTCGTTGGCGTGGCCGTCGGAGTCCACAAACACGTTGGTGTCGGGGTCGTTGCTGTCCTTCACTACCGAGCGCAGCAGCCCGTGCGCCGGGTGCTGGTCCTCCGGCAGGAACATGTGGATCTGGCGCGCGCGGGCGCTCGTTGCTCGCCTGGTCGGAGCGCCGGCGCTCGGACGGCGCAGGCCACATGGCCTCTGGCCCCGACGCATTTGGCTGATGCGGCTGGCGCATGGGCCCACCGCATGGGGCTGATCCAGGCGCATGGGGCTGCCGCGGCCGGCGCGCCTGGTTGTTGCGGAAGCTGGACTCGTTGGAGGGCGCCGCGCGCGTCGCGTACGCCGAGTCCGAGAAGATGTACTCGAACAGCTCGCCGCTGTCGTCGCTGCCGTTGCCGCGGAACCACAGGTTGACCGAGAACTTGCCGCCCGCGCCTGCGCGGCCGGGGCCCGCCAGCGTCGCCGGGCGGCCGCGCGCGCTCCCGCAGCGCGTCGCAGCGCGCGGCCGGGCCCAGCAGTGTCGCGCGCTGGCGCAGGCGCCGCGCGCTGCAGGACACGCTCTCCTTGCACCGAGCTGCTCGGCCCTTCAGGCAGCCCGGAGGGCAAGACTGCCCGCGGCGCCTTTGCAGGGTAGCTGACGCGGCGGCTGGGACAGGGTCTGCAGCAGAGCACAGCGTCTGCCGCGCCTCCCCAAAGGCTCCGGTACTCGCACACGGGCGCGCGCCAGGCTCACCGTATGCCACAGGGTCCAGCGTGATCAGGTCCTGGTGGTCGCGCTGGCAGCGCGCCACGTAGCCAAACACGCTGTCCGGCACCCACCTGCAGCGCCCAGGCCGTTGAGCGGAGCGCACAGGGCACACTCAGCGCACGCTGCCAGCGGTGCTTCACCGTGTGCACCAGCTCGCTCTGTGACAAAGTGCATTTCGCTGCAGCTGAGGAGCAGCTGCCCTGTGGCGGTGCGCCTCAACCAAAGACAAAACAAGCGGCCCAAACGCGGCTGCCATTGCGAGTCAACCACGCTATATCACGCTAAGTTCATGTATCAGGCTGGCGTGTACGCGTCAAGCAGGCAGCGTGTCGCGAGGACCAGCGTGCACACTGCATGTATGCGTCACAGTCTGCAAGAGCCCTCTGTGCTGGGCGATCAGCTGGCACGTGCGCTCGGGCAAAACGTATAGCGCAAGATGCGCTTTGCGCGCTCTGCTGGCAGACGCGGTGCGCACTGCATGCCAGTGCGGTTGAAGCTCCCGGTATAGTCCGGCGTTGGCCAGCTGGTCACATTGCTGCCCGCGCCCTCAGTGAGAGGGAAAAAGGCCACAGGCTGCGGCAGGCCTTGCGCCGAAGTGGGTGCAAACACTCGTCCTCTGAACGCCATCGACGCGCCTGCGGCGCGCTGCACTCACTGAGCCGGCTGAGCCATGGTACACCCTGGAAGTACGAGCGGAAGTCTGCCAGTTCCGAACAGGCAGGCCACCCGACTCCTGAGGCTGGCCTGGCCAGCAGCCTGTCGTCCACTTACGAGACGCTGCACGGAGGCACGCCCTGGAGGGCTGCAGGGCCAGCACAGCATGCTATCGCACCTGGGGCTGCTCTGCAGGCTGCCAGGCAGGCAGCCAGGGCCACCACAGCGCCCAGCAGGTGCTGGCATCGACGCTCCATGGTCCCGACCCACCCCTGGGTTGACCTTGAGCTGCTGGAGCCTGCTATCCTGGCTGAAAAGTTTTTAAACGCTGCTTACACACGCAGGGCCGGCAAGGTTTTCGACCAGGGCAGACAGCAGACACTCGAGATGGGGCCTGGACTGCATTAGCTTGTTAATGGGTAGGTAGGTAGTACTACCTATTGCAGTTGATTGCAGCGTTGTCCAGACGAGCTTGTAGTCCCGCAACATACATTAGGAAATTCAGCGTCTGACCTTGGATATTCATACGCGCTTGTAGCAGTGCTTGCTCATTGGGGCTGCCTACGCGAAGCACTGTACATGCGGCGCTGCAGCACTGACAATCATCTGGGCACAACAGTTGACATATTAAACAGGTTGTCCAGTCACTTGCCAGGGGGCAGTGGTTGCCATTATCGGTTACACATGAGCTCAATACAGAGCTACAACTTCCTGACACTCCACGGCATGTTTAAGTGCTGCCCATGGGTACACCAAGCAAATACATGCCTTTCTGGGACCTGGGTTCTATACATGCATCGCTTTGCTACTGCATAGTCAGGCCCCTCGCAGCCTCTCCCACTCTCCAGCAGCCCCGTGCCTACGAGGATATGCGCTCTGGCAGCGCCTGCTCAGGCCACTCGCCGCCGGCCATAACGGCTTCCACCTCGGCCACCGTGCGCGGTACGCTGGTCAGCGACTCGCAGCCATGCGGGGTGACGAGCACGTCGTCCTCCAGCCGCACACCACCAGTGGCCTGCACGGGCAGCAGGGCGTTCACCGCATTGCCTCCAGTAAGTAAGGGTCAGCCTCGGTTCAATTCAGCGATATCTAACAGAGTGCCAGACGGTCATGCACCACCATCGCCAGAGTACCTGGTGGAAAGTACCTGGTGACCACAGAACTCACTGTTTGTGTCTAAACACAACATGCAGTCAGACATGCTGGCCGACCGGCGCACGGCTCCTCCTGTCCACCCACAGCGCGCACCATGAAGTGCTCGATGCGCTCCGGCACAAGCAGGTGCTTCATTGACGCGTCCGCAAGGGCTGGCCGCATCGTGAACTCATTGAAGTAGCAGCCTGGCTCCACCGTGATCACCATGCCAGCCTCCAGCGTCCTGCCCATCACATTCAGGCTCAGAACGATCCCACACAGACAAGGCAAAGGCCTGGTGTCCAGGCACAATGGAACGTGGCACACGTGTACGAAGTCGCAAAGCTTCGTTCACCCAGGGATACATGTTTCGGTTGCTATCACAATGATCAAGGGCATACGCGCAGAGGTGGCGAGGGCGTCTGCGCATGGGCGCTGCTGACGTGGCTTGCTGGGTGACTGAGCAAGCGCGTGCTCACAGGTCGTGTGTACATGCGAGAAGCACACCGCGCAGTGCGCAGTGATCGCAGCCCGGGCAGCGTGCTGCGCGGCGGCAGGCCCGGCAGGTAGCCGCCCACATCGTGCGTGTCGATGCCGAGCAGGTGGCCCAGACCTGCAGGTCAACAACCCCCTTATCTGACTCCATTCTGGCTATCCGGTATGAGCACGCACGATAACCCGCCTCGCGGTGCATACTGGTCCGCGCCTCTGACAAATGGCAAGCAGCCGCACGTCACCGCCTCGACGACGGCGGGGCCCACCGTGCGGCATGAACACGGCCCCCAGCCGGCGCTCCATCATCTCGTCGAGGCTGCCGCGCACGCAGCCGGCCGCCTTGAGCCCGCCCAGCAGCGCGCGCTCCGCCAGCAGGTGCATGTCGGGCCACCGCACGCCCGGCCGCATCGCGCCCAACACGGCCTGCCTCGCCCGACCCAGTCCCGCACAATCAACAGGCGCGCAGCCGGCTGCTCCGCTTGCGCACCGCGCACGCGGCGCATACATGTACAAGCAACCCCTCCTAAGATACGCTGTCTGACAAAAGAGCAACGAAGAGCACACTGTAACAATCTTGGCTGGGCAGGTACCCCAGGCAGACCGCCAGACAAGCCCCGCAGCGGCCGACGGGTCTGCGCGGCATGCCTGACAGGCACAGGGTAAGGTCGCTTCGAAAGACCACGGCGCCGTCTCACGCGTGCCACGCGGGGCGCGCCTGGTGCGCGGCGAGCACGCTCTCATACACGGCGCGCTGGTTGTCCGTGAAGCGGCCGTTGGCGGGGAAGCTGCAGGTGATGTCGCTGCGGGCGCGCAGGGCCTGTCAGCAGATGCAGGCCCAGGGGGCTCCTGGCCAACCTGTTGCTCAGCCATGTCTTATGACAACGGCCTCGTCAGCCCATGATGAAATAGGACAGCGTGTGTGTGACTCATTCAGACAGGCTTCAATCGGTGCCTCGGCAAAGTCAAAGCGGTGATGTGCCATGCGCGGCTGCGAGCGCTGCGGGCGGCGCGCCTGTCGTAGCCGTAGTACTCGCAGCCCATGTCCATGAGCATCATGTCCTCGCTCTGGATCTGCCGGTCTGCGCGTCGCACAGCGTGCCCTGAGCCCTGCCTGAGCCCTGACTCACAACCCATGTCCATGAGCATCATGTCCCCGCTCTGGACCTGCCGGTCTGCGCGTCGCACAGCGTGCTCTCAGCCCTGCCTGAGTCTTGACTCACGCCCCATGTCCATGAGCATCGTGTCCTCGCTCTGAACCTGCCAGTCTGCGCGTCGCACAGCATGTCCTAAGCCCTGCCTGAGCCCTGACACACAGATGCACGGGCATAAAGTGTGCTCTTTCAATGCTGCCGCGCCAGGGCTGGCCGTCCAGCCACACTCACAGCCGATACCAAGGTCATGGGCGGGTGTTGCCGCACGATCATCATGCACCAAACACAGCACAGGGGGCGCGCGCGCGGCAGGCCTGGGCCGGCGCGCGGGCGTGCGGCGCGGAGGCGGGCGCGCACTGTTGGGCGCGGCGGCGTGCCCGTAATGCAGCACCGCGCCGTTGGGCCCGCTCGCGCAGATGGGCGTGTAGGGCGCATGCCGGCAGCCGCCCAGCAGGTAGCAGTCGCGCAGGAATACCGCCTCCAGCGCGTACTCCATCAGCCCCGGGCGGCACTTGCGCATGACCTCCACGTGCGCGGCCGACGCGACCTGGGCGCGGCGCGTACGTGCTGCAGGCAGCCCGGGCGGTCTCGGAGCGCGGGAGGCGCGGCGGCGGTCTCCGGCACGCTTCGCTTGCTGTCTGATAGCAATCGTGGGAGTGCCCGGTGGAACAACAGACTCGGGTGTGTGCCTGCACAACTGGCGCCAGGGCGCTCATATGCAACCCTCCTGTGTGTTGTGGCAACATTTAATATCTAACGCCACAATCACAGGCCTTCACCCAGCAGTAACAGCACATACAGGCTGTTGATAGCAGACCGTGACGGCACTGATCGTCTGCCTCCGCCCCTGCTGCCATGCTGACGCAATATCTAGTCAAGCCACATGCCAGGTACAGGGCATGCGGGACGTGTTCTGAAGAGGCACACGTGACGCCTGGTGAGGGGATGCAGGCGCAGGGCCAGCAGCACCTGGTTGGCATATCGCATGATCTCGAGCTCTTCTGGCGTCTTCACCTGGTCAGAAAGCAAACGGAGCAGATGTCAGAGGGCCC
>JAABUQ010005734.1_pt1 | contig 19469 bp, 20 predicted proteins | sample 5560001 | NCBI WGS metagenome assembly JAABUQ01 (sample SAMN10711888, study PRJNA513371) | rock metagenome | isolation source: Antarctica rocks | place: Antarctica: Victoria Land, Finger Mt nord | collected 2015-12-18
GGATCCGCACGTGGTCGCTGCAGGACTTCGCCAGCCAGGCGGCGACGCTGTTCGGACCGCGCCGCGCGCCCAGCATCCTGACGAGTACGTAGCGAGCTATCAGCTATCAGCTATCAGCTATCAGCTAGACAAAGCGTACGGCCAGTCGGGCTCAGGCGCAGCGGGCCACACCCTTTGATCGGTGCTGACGGCTGATAGCTGACGGCTGACAGCTCGTTCCGGGGTGTAGCATGTCGCTTTGCCGTTGCTCCGCCAACGGGAGGTACACCATGCCACAGCCCATCGTCACGCGGCGCTCCTTGCTCCGCCGGTCCCTGACCGGACTGCTCGGCGTCGCCGCGATCCCCTTGCTGCAGGCGTGCGCTCCAGCCCCTGCCGCGCCAGCTCAGTCGGCCCCCACGACGGCGCCACCAGCCCCAACAACGCCGCCCGCCGCCGCCGGGGCGGCCCCCACCCCGGCCGCTGCCTCCGCGGCGCCCACCACCGCGCCCGCCACCGCCCCCGGCGCTCTGCCCGCCGACGCCGCCCCGCCCGAGCAACAGGTCTTCATCTCTTCCTACGACAGCACCGCCGACTTCACCACTATCGACTTCTACGAGTCGGTGTACAAGCGTGCTGCCTCGAAGTCGGACCTGCTGACCGAGCCCCTCGTTCGTCTGAACAAGAACTTCGAGCTGCAGCCCGGCGGTGCCACCTCGTGGAGCATCGACTCCTCTGGTCTCGTCTGGACCTTCAAGCTCGATCCGAACCTCATGTGGTCCGACGACACGCCGCTTACCGCCGACGACTACGTGGCGACCTTCCAGTACGGCGCGGACCCGAAGCACGCGTGGGACTTCACCTGGTATTTCAACGGCGTCATCAAGAACTGGGACGACGCGGTCGCCGGCAAGGTGGACCTGGCCCAGATCGGCGTCAAGGCCGTGGATCCGCACACGCTGCAATTCGAGACCCAGGTGCCGGCGCCCTACCTGCCGGCCATGCTGCTGTACAGCAACACGCTCCAGAAGAAGGCGCTCGCAGCGCACGGCGGCCTGTACAACTCGGACCCGGCCACGTCCGTGTCGGGAGGGCCTTTCGTCTTGAAGGAGTGGACCAAGGGCACCCGGTTGGTATTCGAGGCGAACCCCAAGTACAAGGGCAACAACAAGGCGCTCATCCAGAGGATCGTCAACTTCGGGGCCTCGCCGTCGGCCACCTTCGCCTCCTATCAGGCGGGCGAGGTCGACATCGTGACCGGCGACCTCCTCTCGCCCGCCGACAGCGACGTGATCGCCGCCGACCCCAAGCTCTCCGCGGAGTCACACCCCCACTACGGCGACTTCCGAACCGACTACCTGTTCTTCGACTGCCAGAACCCACCCTTCAACAACGCCAAGGTGCGCCAGGCTTTCAGCCATCTCATCCCGCGTGACGACCTCATCAAGAGCATCATCAAGCCGAGCCAGGGTATCCCCGCCTACTCGTTCTTGATGCCCGGCTTCCCGGCATCAAACTCGGAAGGTCTCAAAAATATCCAGAACTACGACCCCGAGGCGGCCAAGCAGCTGATCGCGGACGCTGGCTTCCCCAATGGCCAGGGCTTCCCGAAGGTCACGCTGTGGCTGCGCAACGAGACCGCCTCGCGCCAGGCCGTGGCGGCGGCCATCACGGCGTCGATCAAGCAGAACATCGGCATCGACATCGACGTCTCCAACAAGGAGACCAAGACGTTCACCGAGGCCATGAACGCCAAGCCGACCCAGGTCCAGTTCGGGATGGTCTCGTACGGCATGGACTTCCTGGACCCGTCGAACATGCTGGGCGTCTGGCTGAGCGGCGGCCGGCACAACTGGAACAACGCGAGCTTCGACGACTTGGTGAAGAAGGCGGCCCAGTTCACGGGCGACCCAGCCACGCGCACCAAGATGTTCCAGGACGCGGAGCGCATCCTCGTCCAGGACGTCGGCGGCGCCTTCATCAATCACCGCACGATCGCCGACCTCTACAAGCCGTTCCTGAAGGGCTCCGAGCTGGAGAAGGACAAGAACGGCTTCGCCGCGATGCACTGGCCCAACTACGCCAACTTCAGCACCCTCGTCGGCTCGATGTACGTGAGCAAGGACGTCCCGGCCGGTCGCAAGACGTCCTGACAAACTGAACCCGGAGCGGAGCGGCTCGCCTGCTCCGCTCCGGCGGAGGATCCCGCATGGTGCTCTACCTGATCGGCCGGCTCACCGGGGTCGCGGTCGTCCTCGTCATCGTGTCGATCCTGGCCTTCACGCTGATGCACTCCGTGCCGGGCGGCCCCTTCGATGAAGAGAAATCGCCGTTGCCGCCCGCCGCCAAGGAGAACATCCTGCGCAAGTACGGGCTCGACCGCCCTCTGTACGAGCAGTACCTGCGCTACATGGGGAGCGCGCTCCACGGCGACTTCGGCATCTCGTTTCAGAGCCCAACCGAGACTGTGGCGCAGCTGATCGGCCGCACCTGGCCAACCAGCATTGCCCTGGGTGGCATGGCGATCGGCGTCGCCTTCACGTCGGGCCTCCTGTTCGGCATCCTGGCGGCGGTTCGGCAGAACACCTGGCTGGACTACGTTGTGACGTTCATCTCGACGCTCGGGCTGACCGTGCCCAACTTCGTGATCGCGCTCTGGCTGCTGCTGGTGTTCTCCATCGGCCTCGGCTGGTTGCCCACCGGAGGCTGGCCGACCGGTGACGACCTCGACTGGCGGACGATCATCATGCCCGTCATCGCCCTCTCCCTGGCGCCCTCGTCGCTAGTGGCGCGCTACACCCGGTCGAGCCTCGTGGACGTGATCCACGCCGAGTACATTCGGACGGCGCGGTCCAAAGGTCTCGCGGAGCAGGTGGTGGTGATGGGCCACGCGCTGAAAAATGCCCTCATCCCGCTCATCACCATTCTCGGACCGCAGATACCGAACCTCATCACGGGCACGATCTTCGTGGAGGTGATCTTCCGCGTCCCTGGCCTCGGCAAGTTCTTCGTGTCCAGCATCTACTTGCGCGACTACCCGATGATCATGGCGACCATGCTGCTGGTAGCCGCGCTCTGGAGCTTGACCTATCTGCTCAGCGACCTGCTGTACACGGCGGTTGATCCGCGCGTCCGCCTGTGGGGCAAGTCCGGATGACCACGGTCGGCACCCAGCTGCCACCCTCGCCCGTTGCCGAGGCGCGGCTGCGCGCCCCCAGCACGCTGTGGCGGGACGCCGGTCGCCGCTTCGCCAAGAACAAGCTCGCGCTGGCCGCGCTGGTCGTGATGGTGCTCTTGCTCCTGACCGCGGTGTTCGCCAACGTGCTGGCCCCCGCGCCTTACGACTACTCGTCGCTCGCGGATGCCAACCAGTTCCCGAACGCGCGCCACCTGCTCGGCACGGACAGCGTCGGCCGGGATTTCCTCAGCCGCCTGATCTACGGGGCGCGGGTCTCGCTGACCGTGGGCATCTCGGTCGAGCTCATCGCCCTGCTGATCGGCATGCCCCTCGGTGCGCTGGCCGGAACGTTCGGCGGCTGGGTGGACTACGTCGTCATGCGCTGGGTCGAGGTGCTGACTGCCATCCCGATCTGGCTGTTCGCGCTGTTCGTCATCTCGGTGTGGCGGGGCTCCAACCAGTTCACCGGCGCCGGCCTGATCAACGTGATTCTGGCCATCGGCCTGATCGGCTGGGTCGAGATCTGCCGCCTGACTCGCGCCCAGCTGCTCTCGCTCCGCGAAAAGGAGTACGTTCTGGCGGCACGGGCCCTGGGCGCCGACCCATTCCACATCGCCGTCCGCCACCTCCTGCCTAACGCCCTGTCCCCGCTGATAGTGGCGGTAACACTCGGCGTGCCGACGGCCATCTTCACCGAGGCCGGCCTGAGCTTCCTCGGTTTCGGCATCAACGATCCCCTGCCCAGTTGGGGGAAGATGGTGGCCGACTCCCTCGCGTATGTCCGGGTCTACTGGTACCTGGCCCTATTTCCCACGCTCATCCTCGCGTTGACCATGCTGAGCTTCTCGTTCGTCGGCGACGGCTTGCGCGACGCTCTCGACCCGCGGCTCAGCAAGGGGTAATCAGCCTCCTTCCCACCGCGCCAGGCGGCGGCCGCCCAGCACTCCGACGAGGACAATCGCGGCGACCGACGCCGCGACCAGCGACACCAGCACGGCGTCGACCAGAGGGGCGACACCGGCAAACGGCATCGGCAGGGCCGCGTGCGACTGCAGCAGCCCGGCCGCGAACAGGCCGACGCTGGCCGTGAAGAAGAAGCCGTCGAGCGCCAGGGTCGCGGCAAACCCCAGCCAGCCCAGGCTCCGCCCCGGATTATCCGAGGCGAAAGTGCCCGTCAGCGCGGCGACGCCGACCGACGACGCCACCGACCCGGCCATCAGCCAGCCGGCCATCGCCATGGCAACCTCCACCTCGGCCGGGCTGCCATGCAGCCACACCCCGATGCCCAGCGTCACCAGCCAGGCGACAGCCAGGCACGGCACGAAGCCGGCCAGCATCTTGCCCAGCACGATAGCGCGCGTCGGTACCGGCGCTGCGCGCAGCAGCGCGATGTTCCGGCCCTCGTAACCAAAGGCCCCCGCCCCCTGCTGCGAGCCAAGGGTGAGCGTCAGGTAGGCGACGCTGAGGAGCGCCAGCCAGAACTGGAGCTCGCCAGAGACGCCGATGGTCGAACGTGGCCCACCAACAGTCAGCGTGAACACCGACACCGCCACGATAGCCAGGCCGCTCAGCAGCCCCATCAGCCAGCGCGGGTCGCGCGGCAGCATCCGCCAGTCCTTCTGGACGATCGCGTGGATCGACGAAGAGGACACCGGGCCGAGCAGGTTCCCCAGGCGGCTCGGCCGCGGGCCCCGCCGCGGCGCCGCCGCGACCTGGCGCGCCCGGTCCCAGCCCTCGGCGAAGCCGTACACGAACAGCGCAAAGGCAATGCCGACCACGGCCGCGGCCACGGCTGCCAGCAGCGCCACGTCGACAGCCATCCACGGCTGCCCAAAGTGAGCGCCCAGGGCGTCCGCGGCCCACGTCGTTGGCACCCAGCCGGGTGGGGCGCCGGCGCCCCTGACAAAGCTGGCGAACGCCGCCCCCTGGGCGCGCTGCCCGCCCAGGCCGCCGGCGAGCCGGCGCCCGCCCCCCAGAAGCGGGACCAGCAAGACAGCGGGCAGCACGACGGCAAGGGACAGCAGCCGCACCACGACCAGAACCCGCCCAGGCGGCGCCACGCGGACGAGCAGCAGGACTGCTGACACACCGAGCGCGGCGGCTGTCAGCGTCAGCCCGCCCACGATGAGCGCTGCCAGCAGGAAGAACGGCCAGGGCATCGCCAGCGCGCGGCCATACCCTATCGCGACGGCCAGGCCGAGGATGAGGCTGAACGCCGCATCCCGCCAGACCTCCATCAGCTTCAGCAGGAAGATCGCGCGCCGAGAGATGGGCGCTGCCAGCAGCAGGTCGAGGTCCGAGCCGAGGTAGAGATGGTGGAGCGGGGACCCAAGCGCCGTGATCAGGGCGACGATCGCGAACCCACTCAGCAGCGGTGGCAACGCGGCCCACGCCAGAGCCACGTCCTGGCGCACCAGCGGGCGCACCAGCGCCTCCGTGTTCATCGCCACCACGCCCAGGAACAGGAGGCCAACCGTGACCGACGCGGCCAGCGTGGCCAGGCGGCGGGCCGGGTGCGGCCCGCCGGCCAGCGTGTTGCGCCAGACGAGGAAGCGCTGATGCACTAGCAGCGCAAACACGACAGCTCCATCATCCTTTGGCCCGAGGCTCTATGTACCCGCTCGTCCTGAGCTTGTCGTGGTTCGTCAGGCCGCAGCGTAGCGCGACAGGCTCACCATGAGCGGCGTCTATCCCACGTCCATGAAAGATGCGGTTCAAGGCGCGCCGAGGAACGCCGCCAGGTCGCCGGCCTCGGGGCCGCCGGTCAGCTGCAGGAAGATCTCTTCCAGCGACCCACCGTCGCTCCTGGTCTGCCCGCGGAGCTCGGCCAGGCTACCAGTGGCGACGATCTCGCCCCGCTGGATGATGCCCACCCGGTGGCACATCTGCTCGGCGATCTCGAGCACGTGCGTCGAGAGCAGGACCGTGTGGCCGCGCTGGGCCAGGCCGAGCAGCAAGTCCTTGACCACGCGGGCGCTGCGCGGGTCCAGGCCAGAGGTCGGCTCATCTAGCAGGAGCACCTTCGGCTGGTGCAGCAGCGTGCCCGCCAGCGCCAGCTTCTGGCGCATCCCGTGCGAGTAGCCCTCGACCAGCTGCCCCGCTTTGCCGTCGAGCTCGAAGAGGCCGAGCAGTCGCTCCACACGCGCCGCCAGCGGCGCGGCGGGCACGCCGTAGAGGCCGCCCATGAACTGGAGGAACTCACGCCCGGTCAGCTTGGGGTAGAGGTACGGATTTTCGGCCAGGTAGCCGACGCGCTGCTTCACCGACCGCGCCTCGGCCACGATGTCGAAGCCCGCTACTGTGGCCGTTCCCCGGGTCGGCCGCAGCAGCCCCGCCAAAAGACGGATGGTCGTCGTCTTGCCAGCGCCGTTCGGCCCGAGAAAGCCGAAGATCTCGCCACCCGCGACGCGGAAGCTCACCTCGTGGACGGCGACGACCTTCCCGTACTGCTTGGTCAGCCCCTCGGCCTGGATCACCCGTCGCGCTGCCCGAGCGCCGCACGGGCCGCTCGCGAAGCCCCTGCCATCACCCGCTATAGTGCGGCCGCGGCCCCCCGCGCGTCGAATTCGGCGAGCGCTGGGTCCCGCTGGCCGGCTTTTCGCCGCGGGACCCAGCGCGTCGGCGCCGGGCGCTACTCGGACTTGGCGAGCGCCTCGGTCCGTTTGATGAGCCCCTGCCCCTGTCCGATCAGACGCCCGGCCTGCCCCGGCTGGATGGTCGCACCACCGAAGGCGGCGCTTTCCAGGACGCCAGACATCTGCTGGGCCAGGTCAGCCTGCTGCTCGGCGATCGTCTGCAGCTGCCGCTCGAGACGCCCGTACGTCGCGTCGTGCCAATCGTTGCTCGCCAGAGCGCGCGTCGAGACCTCGAGGCTTGCCAGTCCGAGCTGTCCGACCGGCGCGTTGACCTGCTTGTACACCTCGGCCAAACGGATGTACGTCCCGCGGTCGACCCCGCTCAGGGCACGGTCGAGAACCTCGAGCAGCACGCGCCCCTGGTGGGCGTAGTCGTCCTTCAGCCCCAGGATGAACAGCATCGTGGGGCGGATGTCCGTGTGGTCCGACCAGACAGCGTGGTCCACGCCAACCTGGCGCACGCCCGGACCGACCAGGCCAAGCCAGGTGACGTTGATGTCGGGCGACACGTCGCCGTGGATCCAGGCATAGCTCGGGCCAACCGAGACGCACGGGCTAGAGCAGTTGGGCGCGCCCGTGAACACGTAGTAGTCGGGCTTGGCGAACATGGTCAAGGTGGGCGTCCGCGCCGGGTCGGCCGTGACCATGTGCAGCAGCTTCATCTCGAGCTGGTCCGCCAGGTAGTTCGCCAGCTTCTCGTTCGCGCCCGTGTGGAGGTTGGTCACATTCAACGTTGCCACGGCGCGCTCGAAGTTGCGCGTGACGGGGGCATCCTGGGCCGGGTTGCCAGTGATGTAGACGTTCGGGGCGGAGTCGGCGTGGACGGCGAACGGCGTGGTGACGTTCTTCTCCGTCGCCAGCAGGCCGGTCAGGTTGGTCGACAGCTCGCCGATGTCAGGGTAGGTGCACGGCGTGTTGATCCCGTCGCAGCCCGCGGGCGTGGGCTTGCCGCCGGCGAAGTGGTCGTTCTCGTCAGCGGTCACCACGAACAGGGTGTTGTCCTTGGTGATGCCGTCGTGCGCCAGGCGGTCGAAGAACGTGCCGAACGCCTGGTCGTAGGCTTTCAGATTCGCCACGTAGCCGGCCTCGCCGGGCCCGTAGGCATTGCCGTTGGCAAAGTTCTCGTGGGCGTCGCGGATGTAGGAGTAGGTCACGGGCACGCCGTGCTCCTGCATCGCGGCGACGTACCCGAGAGTGACAGCGGGCGTCATCTCGTCGAAGCCGGGGAAGCCGGCGATCGGCTTGCCGTTCAGGTCGGTGAGCGGACCGTTCGGGCTGATCCGCGGCGCCACGTACGTGTGGCCAAACAGCCCGTTGAAGCCGGAGTACCCGCCCGGCTCGTTGGGCAGCTGGTCCGGCTGTCCGCCGTTGGCGCTGGCGCACTGCGCGGCGCCGCTGGCGCAATGGATGGCGATGCCGACGAAGTCGGCGCTGGCCTGGTCCGGGTTGGCCTTGGCCTCGGCCGACTGGGGCGAATTCGCGCCGAACACCTTGGTGATGTCCAGGCCGGTGTTCTCGAGCTCGATGTTCGCCGTGGCCACGCCGCCGACGTTGCAGCCGGCGCGCGTGAACGGCACCCAGGGTGCCGGGGCGATCGCGCCATTGGGCGCGATCATGGTGGGCGTCGTGTCGGTCGCCGGCGCCGACCCGAAGGCCGCCACTGGATCGGTCCAGTACGCGAACGACGAGGCGCCGTTGCTGGTGCCGTCGGGGTTGAAGTACCTGTAGCTGTTGGACACCGGCTGGCCGTGGCGGTCACCGTAGACGCCGGTCAGCGACGTGAGAATGTCGGTCGCCGTGTGCGCGATCAGCGGCGTGTGGTGGTTGGAGAGCAGGACGCCGTTGTCGGTGAGGAAATTCAGCAGATGCGGCATCTGCTCGAGGTCCGACGGGACGTTCGGGTTGTCGCGCGTGAAATGGGTGTTGTCGAACTGGATGTAGATGACGTGCTGGACGCCGCTGCCGTTCGGGCTGAGGTCGCACTGCGGCGCGGGCGCCGGCGCGGCGGCGGCGACGCCCACCAGAGGCGCCGGCGGCAGCGCGGCGGCAACGCTGCCGACGAGCATTGCGCCAGTGGTCAGCCAGGCCAAGGCCGGCCGCCGAATTCGAGCAGGGATGTTCGCGGGTGACATCGTGCGCCCCTCCTGAAGCTTCGCGGATTGAGCCACGCTACCGTACCGAGAGGCCCCGTTAAGGCACAACCAAGCGAGCGTTAAGCGTTTAGCGTTTATAGGGAAAGGCGCGCCGGTCTGCGAGCCCCGATCGCTGACGCGGGGCTCGCTATCAACACGCGGTGTCAGCATGGCAACCCAGGGCGCGAGGTGCTTATACTGTCTAGACAGTCCAGACGGAGGGGAACGTATGGCGTGGCAGGTCCAGCAGGCGAAGCAACGGTTCAGTGAGCTCGTGCGCCGCGCCTTGACCGAAGGACCGCAAGTCGTGACGCGGCACGGTGACGACGTTGTCGTCGTGCTCTCTGCCAAGGAGTACCAGCGCCTGGCCGGGACCAGCGCCGACTTCAAGGCGTTCCTGTTGTCCGGCCCTGCGCTGGAGGCGCTGGAGCTCGAGTCTGGTCTCGGTCGCGACTTACCTCGGCAAATCGAGCTGTGAACTTCCTTCTTGACACCAACATCGTCTCCGAGGTGCGCAAGCCCCAAGGAGACTCACGCCTCAAAGCGTGGCTGGCGTCAACGCCATCTTCCCGCCTGTACCTGAGCGTTCTGGTGGTGGGGGAAGTGCGCCGTGGCATCGAACGCCTCCGTCGTCGCGATCCTGCCCAGACCAGCGTGTACGAGGCGTGGTTGGCGACTCTGCTCCGCGACTTCACCGATCGTCTGCTTCCAGTGACTGCTGATGTGGCTGACGAGTGGGGGCGGATCAACGTACCGGACCTTGTGCCGACCATCGACGGGCTCATGGCGGCCACCGCACGGGTACACGGCATGACGTTGGTGACCCGCAACGTCAGCGACCTGGCGCACACCGGAGTACCGCTGCTCAACCCTTTCGTCTAGTCGACCAATGTGCGCCACGCCGAGAACGCGCCGCCAACGGAGCGCGCATCGCTAACCGTTCGCTAACCGGGTGTTCACCGCGGCGCAACCGCCTCTCGCCTACCCTTGTGGGCGAGGCGTCGACGCTTCGCACGGCCTCCGCCGAGGCACACAGGAACGGGGCAAACGGCAGAGGCCCAGGCCCACCCCACGCCCGACCGCACCGGGGGGCATGGTGGTGATAGCCTCCCTGACCGCCCGGGTCGGCTAGGATTCCGCCTCGACGTGTCGGTCGGCGGGTATGTCCTCCAGCGACTGTGGCAGGCCGTGCTGGTCGTGCTCGCGGTCAGCGTGCTGAGCTTCGTGCTCATCCTGTCGGAGGCGGCGCTCAGCTACCTCGGGGTTGGCGTGCCGCTGTCCACTATCACCTGGGGCGGGATGCTGAACGAGGGGAGGAACGTCTTCGAGCTGGCCTGGTGGAACGCCCTCTGGCCGGGCCTCGCCATCGTCGCCATCGTGTTCGGGACCAACCTGTTGAGCGATGGGCTGGGCGAACCCTGACGGCGGCGGCCGGGTAGCGCTGAGCCTGGCCCTCCAGACAGATAAGACGCCCGCCGAGTACGCCCAGCTCGCCCAGCTCGCCGACCGCCATGCTTTCGACGTGGTCAGCGTCTACAACGATCTGCTGTTCCAGCCGGCCCTCGGCCCCCTGCTGATCATGGCGCCGCACCTGCGGCGCGCCCAGCTCGGGCCGGCCGCGCTCAACCCGTACACGCTCCACCCGATCGAGATCGCCGGCCAGCTGGCCATGCTCGACACGGTCACGGACGGGCGCGCCTACCTCGGGCTGGCGCGCGGCGCCTGGCTCGACGCGCTCGGCATAGATGCCAGAAAGCCGCTGCAGACGCTCCGTGAGGCAGTTCTGCTCGTGCGCCACCTCCTGGCCAGGCGCCCGGAGGCATTCGAGGGACAGGTGTTTCGACTGGCAGCGGGGGCGGCCCTGCGCTACGCGCCGCGGCGGAGCGCGCCGCCCATCGTGCTCGGGACGTGGGGACGGCGAACGGCGGCTCTCGCGGGCGAGGTGGCCGACGAGGTCAAAATGGGTGGGTCGGCGAATCCCGCGTTGGTACCCTACCTGCGGCCCGCGATCGACGAGGGATCGCGGCGCGCTGGCCGGCCGGGCGGGTCGGTCGGTGTGTGCCTGGGCGCCGTCACCGTGGTGGACGAGCAGCGCGCACGGGCCCGCGCGCGCGCCCGGCGCGAGATCGCCCTGTACCTACCGGTCGTTGCGCCCCTCGATCCAACCCTTGGCGACCCCGACTGGCTGGCCCGCCTGGCGCACCTGGCCGCGCACGGCGAGCACGCGGCTATCGCGGACCTCGTCACCGACGCTATCCTCGAGCGCTTCGCCTTCGCCGGCGACCCCGACGATATCATCCGCCAGGTGGAGAACCTGGTGGCGGCTGGCGCGACCCGGGTGGAGTTCGGCACGCCGCACGGCGCCGACGATCCGGCAACCGGGATCGAGCTGCTCGGGACGCGCGTGCTACCGCACTTTCTTGGCGCCTGATGGCCGACCCGGACGACACCTTCGAGCTGTGGGACCTGAAGGTCAGCATCGACGAGATACGCGGCCAGTGCACCTGCGGCCACGCCGTCGGCGACTCCTTCGAGCTGAAGAGTGGCCAGCTCAGCCTCCCTGACGGACACGGGTTCTGCATGTTCGCCCTCCAGGCAACGCTGCCTGTCCTGCCCGCCAAACAACGGCAGCTGCACCGGAACGACTGGATGTGGACGGACACGCGGATCCACTGCCCGGACCCGGCGTGCGGCACCATCATGGTGGTCGAGCGGACGGCGCGGCGCACGGTGCACCACGCCAACGTGAGTGTCGTGCCGCTCGAGGGTGGGTTATGATCGGGCCCCAGCTGCGCCAGCTGCTGACGAACTGCCACGTGCTGCCGTGCCGCGGACCGCTGACGGTGATCGAGGACGCCGCCGTCCTGATAGCAGGTGACAGGATCGAGGCGGTCGACCACCGCCAGGCGCTCGAGCCGCTGGTGCGGGACGCCGGCGCGGCGCTCGTGCGGCATGACCTGGGCGGGCGCTGGCTGTTGCCCGGGCTGATGGACATGCACGTCCACCTCGGCCTGACGCTCCCGGGGCCGACGCAGGCGGCGGGACACCTCGAGTCTGACATCGAGCTCACCATTCGGGCGTACCGCAACGCGCTCGACGCGCTGCATGCTGGCGTCACCTTCCTGCGCACCGTGGGCGACCCGCGCCACGTGGACCTCGCGCTGAAGAAGGCGATTGCCGCTGGCCAGCTCGCGGGGCCGCTCCTGGCGTGCGCGGGGCGCGCCGTGATCGTCACCGGCGGCCACGGTTTCGCCTCCGGCACCTGCTTGGAAGCGGATGGCGCCGACGGGTTCCGCGCCGCGGTGCGGGCGCAGCTGCGCGCCGGCGCAGACCACATCAAGCTGTGCATCACGGGCGGCATCGCCGGCGAGCACGAACAGATCAGGGATGCGCAAGCCGCGTTCGCCGAGATGCAAGCGGCCGCCGAGGCGGCGCACAACGCCGGCCGGCGGATCACCGCGCACGCCGGCTCGCCCAAAGCTATTGCCGATGGCATCGAGGCAGGCCTGGACTGTATCGAGCACGGCTACTTCCTCGACGACGCGACCGTCGGGCTCATGGTGAAGCGTGGGACGTATCTCGTGCCGACCCTGTCGGTGAGTCGGGCGGCCGAGTACATGCGGGAGCGCGGCTGCCCGCAATGGATGATCGACAAGTCGCTGCGGGCCGGCGAGGACCACATGCGCGCCTACCAGATGGCGCTGGCGGCGGGGGTCAAGATCGCCATGGGCACCGACATGCTGCCCACTGACGCGTACGACGGCACACTGGCCGCCTACCGCGAGATCGAGTGGCTCGTCGACGGCGGCATGGCGCCCGGTCAGGCGCTGCGGGCGGCGACGGCGACCGCCGCCGAGCTGTGCGGGGTGGAGGCGTCGCTTGGCTCGGTCGAGCCCGGGAAGCTAGCCGACCTCGTCGGGCTACCCAGCGATCCACTTCAGGACATTCGCGCGCTTCGGCAGCTGGATTTCGTGATGAAGGATGGCGCCATTGTCCGTCGCGGCGTGTGACCGCGCCACGGCGGACCTGCTCGACGGCTACTGGCGGCTCCACCCGGTCGAGGCGACGCACGCCGGTGTGCGCCGCTATGACGGCAGTGTCGCCGACCTGAGCGCGGCCGGCCACGAATCTGTCTTATCGCTCGATTAAGGGCGGCGGCCGGTCAGGTCCAGCAGCCGCGTCTGCAGCGGCGCGTCCTCGCCTACCTGGCCGCTGGGACCCGAGCCAAAGAGGCCGCTCTTGCCGATGGTGTCGGCTCTGGGCGCCATGGCCTGCCACGCGCCCTGGACGAGCCCGTGGTCGAGCGTGTCGTCGCCGCCAATGCCGCGGGCCAGATCCCAGCTGTGGATGGTCAGGTCGCCAATGCGGAAGCCCAGCAGCTGCTCACCCGAGACGTCGCCCGCCACATGGTGGCACGTGACCTCGAGCGCCCCCGGCTGGCGAAAGGCCGCGGCCATCTCATCGACGCCGCGCCCGAACGCGGCCAGCGCATCCTCCCCGAGCGCAGCGCGCGAGACCGCCGCGATTGCCTCGGCCCAGCTACTGCCGCCGAGCAGCAAGACGGCTATGTGATTGCTGCCGACGACGTGGTTCACCAGGGTGCGCACGGTCCAGCCCTCGCACGGGGTCGGGTTGTCCCACTGGTCCGGGCGCACGGCGCGCAGCCGGCGCTCGAACTCGCTCCGGGCTAGGTCAAGTGCGTTGAGAGGCTCCATCGCCCCCAGTGTACGACGCCGCTGCTCGCTTTCGGCCCACGACAAGCGGCAGATCCGCGCCGTCTCTCGGACGCGCACGGCCCATCGCTGCGCCGCTCGCGACTCCTGCGGTTCCCGCGCCGTGAGACAACAGTGCGCCGATTCCGCCATGATGTCCATGTCAAGCGTGACCAGGCAGCCTCCAAAACTGCCGTCCGTGCCGCTCGGCGAGCTCGCCGCCGTGGGCCGCGGCCCGGACCTCGGGCGGGACGACCGTTCAGCATCCGATCTCACTAGCGAACGGAGGACCGAGAGATCATGCGGTGGCCTACCTTTGGGCGGAAGCAGCTGACGATCCTCGCCGGTCTGCTGAGCCTGTCAGCGCTCACGCTGATGGCTGCTGTCCAGCTCACGAGCGCGGCAGCAAGTGAACCACTGGTCACCCACCCATTGACCAACCTGTCGAACCAGCAGATCGCTCAGTATGCTCTGGCGTACACCCACGCCCGCTACCGCGCGGTGACTGGCGTGCCTGATGCTCCCCTGGTGCGGCGCGTCACCACGGCCGACCTGCCTACGCTGGGACTGGACCAGGTGCACTTCGGGTGTGGGGAGCCACCCCTGGTATTCGTTCTGGTGCGCGGCGACCTCGACGTGTCGGCAGGGGCACCGCACTGGACGGGGGCCCAGCGGCCAGTCCGGGTCGACCATATCGGCTACGTCTTCGACATGTACAAGGGCGTGCCAGCGGTGCACGCCTTTGGTGGGCTCAACGTGTCGCGGCTGCTTGGACTGACGGGTGGACCTGGACCGCAGCCGAGCCCCAGGCCGGCCGTGGCTGTTGCCTCGCCAGTACCCACTCCGAAGCCGTCGTGGTGCAACGGCGGCTACTTCCCTGGCTGGGCCACGCCGCCCTCAGTGCATGGCGCCGGCTCCAGTCACCGCTAAATTGGCTATCTAACGATTGGAGGCCTTCGGGCGGTGTCGGAAGAGCTAGCGAACGACTTTGGCTGGTTCACCGCCTGGGTTGGCCAGCATCTCGGCGTTGGCATCACTCTCGCCCGTGGGTTGTCTCTCGAGCAGATGGTAGAAGGGTTCGGCCTCCTGCCGGGTGACACTGTGGAAGAGACGTTCGAGGAGGCGGGGTCTGACCCGAGCCGGCCGAAGGGGTGTGCGGCAGAGTTTTGCGTAGACGTCGCTCCTCGTTCTCGCGAGCGGGCGGATCCACCTGGAGAAGCCAAGTCGCGCGCAAAAGTACGCCGCACACCCCGGCCGAAGGTCCGTGTGGGCAAACTGGATGGGTGGGCGTATGCTGTCGAGCAGTTCACGGTGACGGGTGGCGCACCCGGGACGCTTGGCCGTCTGTCGGTGGCCGGTGGTGAAGCGCTCTCGCTCGAGTACACGCAGACCGTGGATACCTTCATGTACGCGGCAGACGGCGTCGTGGTGAATGGATTTGATCTCACCGTGCCGCACATACGGTACGGTAGCGATCCGCACCGCTTCGACACGAGGATGGAGCAAGCCGGGTTCCTTCGGCCGGGCGTCCCTGATCCTCCGGCGATGGGTGCCCGCTTCTGCAGCTGACATTCGGTATTGCGATTGACCAGCACATGCTAGAGCGGGCCTTACCCAGCTTCGAACTCCTCTAGCGAAGCCTGGTAGTAAACCGGGGCCACGCGTCCGGGAGCGACAAGAAACGAACGGGTGGCGCCGGCCGCACGGAGGCCCCGCAGCCGTGAACAGCCGCGGGGCCTGCGCGCGGACTAGCGGACTAGCGGACTAGATGGCGACCAGACCCTCCATCCCAGGGTGGGCGGCGACCGTGCCGACCGGCGTCAGGCTGCCGTCAGCGTTGACCTTGAACCCGGCGACCATGCCGTTCCCGCCAAGCTGGACGTACAGGAACGAGCCGCCGCGGGTGGCGACCAGGTCGATCGGCCCAGGTCCCACGGCGGTCGTGCTGACCACTGACGGGTGGCCGCTAGCGTCGACGCGATAGCTGCTGACGGTCCCACTACCGGAATTGGCGACGAAGTAGAGGCGATCGGCACGCGCGATCCAGCACAGGGCCGCCTGGCTGTCAGATTGGGAGGCAATAGTCCTCAGGCTCCCGTTCTCCTGCACCACGTACGTGGACACAGAGCTCGTGGCCGCTTCCCCGACGACGAGGCGGTCGCGCGCGTCAAAGGTGAAGCCAAACGGAACCGGGGTGGCCGCGGTGTTCTGGACCGGTGTGGCAGAGAGCTCACCATCACGGCCCACGTTGAACACGTCGATGTGGCTGCCGTTGGCCTTCGTGGTCACGATGAGGTGGTCGCCATCGGGCGTGAAGCCGATCTGGCCGGGCGTGTTCAGGAAGGTCGCCGGCCCGCTGACCGGGGTGAGACCGAGCGTGCGGAGGGAGTCGGCAATCGGACGCAGGTGGCCGTCGTCGACGCGGTAGCCCTGGACGCTACCCATGCCGCCGGCATTCAGCGCGTACACGAGGTTGCCGTGGACCGCCACGCTGACGGGGAAGCTGCCACCGGAGGAGACCACGTCACGGCCCGTCAGGCGGTCGCCTTCGACGTGGAACGCGTAGATCGCATCGCTACCCGCGTTGACGCCGATCAGGAGCTCGTGCCGGGCGTCGTAGACGAGCGAGTCCTGCGACGCGAGCGGGTCTACGGCGGAGCCTTCGACGCGGCCGCCCGTGCCGCCCGCGTCGTACGTCCCAGCCAGGCCGAGTGCGCCGTTGCGCGCCCGCTGGTAGGCCAGAACCTGGTTGCCGGCGGGGTCGTTGGTCTGGACGAACACCGCGTGGTCGCCGGCGTCTGCGCGCCCGCTTGCGTCCTCGTTCTCGTGCGCGCTGGCGCCGAGAGCGGATGTGCCGAGCAGGGCTGCCGCGACCAGGCCGGAGACTATGAACCGACGGCGGTTTCCACAATTCATGTCCATGCGTGACTCCTTCTCGCCGCGCGCCGGCGGCTGCTAGTCGGAGCCACAGTAGGCAGCCACACGAGCCGGAGGGTTACGAAAGTTGCGCGCAGCGTCCTTGGCTCCCGGCCGGCGGCGGGGCGCTAGCGCTGGACGAACAGGCCAGCCGCGAACAGGAGGCCGAACAGCAGGTGGAGCTGGCCGGTCTCTTTCAGCGCCGCATTCAGCCCGCGACCCTGGGCCGAGGCCACGCGCCGGAGCAGGCGAACGGCCAGGGGCAGCGTGAGCCACGGGAGCCAGAGCGCCAGCCCACCCTGTCCCACAACCCACATCACGGGTGGCACCAGGTACGCGCCCAGGATGAGCGCCACAAACTCTACCCGCGTGCCGCCAGGGCCCAGCAGGACGGCAAGCGTCCGCTTCCCAACCAGTCGGTCGGTTGGGATGTCGCGCAGATTGTTCACGACGAGGATCGCTGTCACCAGGCAGCCCACGGACAGCGATGCCAGCGTTGCGCGCGGAGTCAGCGCGAGCGTGAGCGTGAGCGTGAGCGTGAGCGTCTGCAGGTACGCGCTGCCGAGGACGCCCAGCATGCCGAAGAAGAGGAAGCAGACGACGTCCCCGAGCGCATGGTAGCCGAAGGGCCAGGGCCCACTCGTGTACGTGACGCCGGCAACGATGGCGAGCGCCCCCGCCACCAGGATGGGCCACCCACCCACCGCGACGAGGTAGCTTCCCAGGAGCGCCGCCAGCGCGAAGACCAGATAGGTCGCCACCAGCACCTGCCGCGGCGAGACGAGCCCGCTCTGGGTAACCCGCGTAGGTCCGAGCCGCTCGGCGGTATCGGCACCCCGGCGGAAGTCGGCGACGTCGTTGGCGAAATTCGTGCCGACCTGGATCGCGACCGAGGTTAGCAGCGCCGCCGCGAAGACGGGCAGCGTCACTCTGGCCAGCGGGGTCGCCGCCGCCGTCCCGACGACGACCGGCACGATGGAGGCTGCCAGGGTGGCTGGCCGCGCGGCGAGCAGCCAGATCCGCCATGTGGGCGGACGGTTGGTGGCAGGCGCCACAATCGGCTGACTCACGCCCCATCAGACTATCTTCTCCGCAGTGGCGGACGGCGCCAAGGACGAGAAGGTGAAGCAGGCGCAGCTCCAGACGCTGCGGCTCGTCGCCAACGACTACTGGAAGACGAGCGGGAAGCTGGGCGCCAGCGACGCGGCGCTCTGGAAGGTCATCGAGGTACGGCGAGCTCTTCACGCGGCCTGACCTTCGCCAGCTTCTCTTTGGCCAGCGGCAGCAGGTTCTCGCCGACGGTGAACGCCTCCTCGAGGAACGGGTAGCCGTAGATCTGGAACATGCTCACCCCGACCTCCGCGTACTGGACGAACAGGTCGGCAATGGCGGCGTAGGAGCCGACCCACGCCGAGCCGAAGGTGAGGTGGGCGATCCCTGACCACAGGTTGGGCGTGAGCCAGGTGTGCATGTTGGTGCCGGCCCGGGCGCGGATGTCCTCGACCGACACCGTGTTGCGGCCCAGGGCGGCGCGCTCCGCCACGACCGCCATGTCAGCATGGTTGGCGAAGTCCCGCGCCCAGGCGCGCGCCGCGTCGTCGGTCTCGCGCCCGAACAGGGTGCCGGCCACGCAGAAGCGGAGCTGGCGCCCATGGGCGGCGGCGCGCTGGCGCACCTCGGCGATGCGGCGCCCGATCTCCTCCACGGTGTTGGCCGACATCATGTAGACGTCGGCCTGCCGCGCCGCCATCTCGATAGCGGCCTCGGACGCGCCCGCCAGGAAGAATTTTGGCCCACCGGGCTGGACCGGCTTCGGCTCGAGCCGCGCGTCGACCATCGTATAGAACGCGCCGTCGAAGCTGGTCGTCTCCTGCGTCCACAGCTGCTTCAGGATGGACACGAACTCGCCAGCGCGCTGGTAGCGGGCGTCGTGGTGCAGGACGTCGCCGAACTGCTCCATGTCGCCCGGCGCGCCGGCGGTCACGATGTTCAGCGCCAGCCGACCCTGCCCCAGGTCGTCCGCGGTGGCGCACATCTGGGCGAACACGCCCGGGTTGACGAAGCCCGGGCGGTGCGCCACCAGCACGCGCATGCGGCTGGTGGCACCCAGGACCGCCATCCCCAGGGTGTAGGCGTCGATGTAGGGAGCGGCCAGGCTGTAGTTGCCGTTGCTGAAGGCGCACGGCACAAGCACGCAGTCGAACCCGACGTACTCGGCCGCACGCGCCACCTGGGTCAGGTACGCGATGCGCGGCATGCGCTCGGGCAGAGGCGTGGCCATCCAATGACTGTCCCCACCACACGGAATGTGCCAGTTGAACTCGTACGTCACACGGTCTCCTCGTTCTTTTGGTCTCTCGTGAGGTCCAGCCTGACCACCTCCTCCGCGCGGCTCATGCGCAGCTGGAGGCGCGCACGAGCACTAAGTCGTTGCTCAGGACGCCGCCCGCGACGGGCGGACGGCCGAGCGACTAGCATAGCTCGACGCCGCCGCGTCCAGCCGGGCGAGAGCAAGGATCGACACGACTGGCATGGCGGGAGAGCATTCCCCGATGCTCACAGGTGCAGCGAATTGCGCAGCACACGCGTGAGACAGTATGCGGAGGTGAACCCGTGCCGATCACTCCCCGTCTAGCGGTGCCAGCGTTCTCCTCCCCGTGGGGCTGGACACGCCGGCGGATCTTGCCCTCTCTGGCCATCATAGCCCTCCTCCTGGCGCCCGCGCTGGCCGCCCACCCAGCGGCGGCGGCCCCCGCCGCCCAGGCGGCCAACAGCCTCGTCGTCGACACGACGGCCGAGGCCGAGAGCCTCGACCCAATCTACGTCGAGCAGGCCTCCGGCTACTCGATCATCTCGTCCGTCTTCGACAACCTGGTGGAGCGCAACTACGACGGCAAGCTCGAGCCCGTCCTGGCCG
>JAABUQ010005735.1_pt1 | contig 19467 bp, 31 predicted proteins | sample 5560001 | NCBI WGS metagenome assembly JAABUQ01 (sample SAMN10711888, study PRJNA513371) | rock metagenome | isolation source: Antarctica rocks | place: Antarctica: Victoria Land, Finger Mt nord | collected 2015-12-18
CCTTCCATGCTATAACTGTTATCAATATGTATAGCCACTTCATCTTCAGCACCAGCAACAATCCAGCCTAATCCTCCATAATTCCCTAACCACAGCTTCGCCATATTTGTAGGCATATCTGCTCCTGAAGCAACTAACTGCGTTTTAAGGTTACTATTCCAGTTATGTAAGGGGTTACTCTGCCATGTCTGGCCTCCAGAACTTCTTTTATCCCAGTCCTTAAAGCTCTCGCCCTCCATCCAAGTTGATACTGCCTTTTCTATAGACGGAGTTAAAGCTTTTACTGCTGGATTCATGGTAGCTCCCATTTTGTGGTTATAATCCACTAACAGTTTTTGAACATCATCAAGCAATGTATGTGCCTTAGATGTAAAACGATTGATACGATGATCTTGTTTAAACTGAGGCCATTGAAAAAATGTTGGATAACTTGTATTACGGTTGTATCTCGTACTCTCTGGTTCTCCTCCAACACCATAAATATAATATGGATATCGTCCTTCTTTTTTCTTCGCCTCATCTAACCAGTCAAAGATTGTCTTCAATTCGATAAAGAGAGGTCCGTAAATTGTGTCTTTGTAGAGAGTATTTGCATCTTTTGCAAACTGCTTTCTAATTGACTCTCTATTTGTAAGTGTTGTGGTAATAATGGTAAGTCCGGCTGCTAGTATTGCCGTTCCCGCTGCTTGCCATATTCCACTCTGAGCTATCAGTATCACGCTAACAGCCACCATAATAACTCCGATGCAGAACACAGGAGTCATCCATTTTGTAAAAGACCTCCATGTATTGGATAACCACTTCATATTGGATAACCATTTTCCGTTTACTCTTTGTTTCATGTTTCCTCTCATTAAAATATAACGTTCTTGTTACAGGAATACCCAAGATTGAGTATCTAAAGTTGATCTTGGGTATTCTTATCCTAATGGCTTGCCGTCTCTGATTGCTATTTTCCGCTATCTTTTTTCTACGTTGCTACAATGTAGCAACCTATACCTATTACAGTTACGAGGGTGAGAATTGCTCGTCTGAACACTTTAGGAGTGTCCTACATATGAGTGAGTAAAGATGTTGTTAGAAGGGGTAAATAATTCATGCGAAAGCAATATTTTAGACAGGGCGAAAGTATTAATCTCGAAGATGATTTTCCGCAAATCGAAGATATTAACGGCATCGTTAAGGTAAAACCCTCGTTTGGAGGTCCAAGAGAAGAAGTGAAGCCCTTTACAAAGTCAAACCTTCCTGTTGGATACATTTACTGCGAAAGTGAAGTTTGCAATAAAGGTGGTGTCCCTTTGGGAGAACTTTTATGGAACTTGCTTTCTCGAATGGTTAAAAATAAGCAGGTAGAGGGTCATGACAGCGAAATCTGTAAAGGGTATGAGAATATGGGTAGGTATCAAACAAGACGTTGTATGACAACCTTTGTTACAGTAGAAGTACAAATCAAATATAGAGAATTGGAAGCAGAGAAAAGAGAATAAATTTCAACATTACATCATCGCCCGTGACTTGTTGAAGGGCTATGTCAAGATAGGCGCGTGGGAGTAGGCTTGAGTGTCCATCTGTGTAAGCCATTGCAAGCAGAAATAAACAGTATTGACTGTCAAATTGACTGTCAGAAGAAAACACCTGCATCTTGTGCCATGAACATAAAATGCGGGTGTTTTTTTCTGAGGTTTCTATTAGTGTTATAATTTACTCTGGCTTAATCAGGCTTCCCTTAAGAATTCGTAGTGTGTTATATTGTGATTAAATTCAGGAGGGACAGGGAGAATATGAATAAAGTAATAGCCTTTGGCTGGTACGGTGGAAAATATAGTCATCTTAATTGGCTTCTACCTCTATTGCCAAAAGCCACCCATTTTTGTGAGCCTTTTGGAGGGTCTGCGGCAGTGTTACTTAATAGAGAGCCTTCGCCAGTAGAAACCTATAATGATATTGATAGTGAAGTTGTAAACTTCTTTCGTGTATTACGTAATCAGAAAGAGGCTCTAATTGAGGCAATAGGCTTAACTCCATTCTCACGTGAAGAGTTTGAGCTTGCAATTGCCCAACCCGTTCAAACTATTTCAGATTTAGAAAGAGCTAGACGCTTCTTCATTCGAGCTAGGCAAGTAAGAAGTGGACTAGCACAAACTGCTAGCTCTGGTAGATGGGCAAATTGTTTACTAACGAGTCGTTCTGGTATGGGCGGTGCTGTTTCAAGATGGTTAGGAAGTGTTGAAGGTCTTTCAGAGATCGTGCAAAGGCTACTACGGGTTCAGATAGAAAATGCTCCTGCTATTGAAGTTATCAAGCGTTATGACAATGAGGAAACACTATTTTACTGTGATCCTCCCTATGTTCATAGCTCTCGTGGTGATAGTAAAGCATATGCTTATGAGATGACTGATAATGAACACCGAGAACTTGCACATGTTCTTCATAGTGTAAAGGGTAAAGTTGCCTTGTCCGGTTATAAGTGTGATTTGATGGAAGAACTATATAGTGATTGGCATCCTATTGAAGCGACTTCCAAATACTGCCACTCTATCAAACAACCACGAACAGAAGTACTTTGGGTAAATTATGAAGTTGAGGATGCAATTGTATGTCAAGTCCAGCAGACATTCTTAGATCAACCTTTGAACGAGTCTCTAGCAGTCTAAATACACCCATTGTGACCACTCCCGATATTGCCAATCACATAGAGGATGTATGTCGATCTGTAAGTAATGGTGCCTGTGTTAGGCTCTTGTTAGCATGCTCTCTAGCAAAAGTTTATATCCCTACGGTAGATATTCGCAAGCCATATACTAAAATTGGGACCACTGATGCTTACTCAGGTCGTACATACGATGAAAACTACGTCCATTCGTTCATTATAGAGCATAATCTTCCTTGTAACCAAACTACAGCTTGGCTCACCCCAGCTTTTCGAAACAGAGATATAACACTGACGCCGGACGTTAATTTAGTTGGACGGCCTCCCCAAATTTACAAAGCTACTCTTCAATTACTTACTGATGTTTATGAAGGTAGAATATCTGCTGAAGACCTTTTGGCTGAAACGATCAGACGGCTCATAAAAATAAGAGATGAGAAGCTTCTGCGAATGAATACGTGGCTTGCAGAGCTAAAGTCGTCAACTAGTACAATGCCATTATCGTCAGAAAATATTGTGACACTGATTGAGCAACACTTAAAGAGTCCGAACTCAAGTCGTTTGCCTGTTTTGGTTGTGGCTGCCGCGTATGATGCGGCAAAAGAATTCTTGGGTGAAAAAGCCCTACCTCTTGAGGGACACAATGCAGCAGATAAACAAACACGTTCACTCGGTGATATACAGATCGCACTTGTTGGCGATAACAATGTTGTGACTGTTTATGAAATGAAGGCTAAGAAAGTCATACAAAACGATGTTGACATTGCTCTTCAAAAGATAAATCGTAAGATTGATAATTATATCATTATCACGACAGAAGCGGTTGATGAGCAAGTTAAAACTTATGCTTCTAGTATTTACACGAAAACGGGAGGTGTTGAGTTTGCTATATTAGATTGTATAGGGTTTATCAGGCATTTTCTCCATTTGTTCCATCGCATACGTATAAATTACTTAGAGGCATATCAGCGTCTCTTGCTTGAAGAACCAGATAGTGCAGTTCGACAGTCCCTAAAAGAGTCATTTCTAGCATTGCGACTAGCTGCCGAAACAGCTTATTCTAACGGCGAGAATGAGAGTGGGTCCGAGCTTCAAACACTTTTTTAGCCTCAAACATACTGAGACAATACTTCTCTTTCTAAAGAGAGCAAAAGAAAACACCTGTAGCTTGATGTTGGGGAACATAAGATACAGGTGTTCACCTTAACCAATTGCTTTGGTTTTTTCTTTACTGGGCAATAAGAGGTTTTCATGGTTCGATTGTTTCTCATGTTCTTTTTGCCATTGCCTTAGAGCATCTTTATATTCTAGTATGAAAGACAGTCCTGAATTTTCTACATCTATTAAAAAATCATGTAGTCCTGGGGCTTTGGGTGGTGTCTCGGTAAAGCCTATGTGCCTCATAAGCCTTATTCCTTCAGGGGTAAAGCTATGAGCTACTATATGGCGAAGAACTATACCCCGCTTGTCAAGATTAAGGATAACGCTTTTTGCCCCTAGTATAAGTCTTTCACCCCATGCTCTCTTTTGACTAAGGCTAACCCTGGCTTTATACCAATAGCCATTCCTGCCGCGCTGGGCATGCAGGCCATAATGCGTCAGACGGCTTGTGCTACTGACATGGAGCCACTGCCAAGCCATTAGAGCACAAAAAAGTCATTAGAGCTATTCTGCTACCAGGGCTTTTTGGAAAATTTATTTTTATGACTAAGTTATGTTACTGACTTTCTTTTTGTTGCTCTGGCGGGTCCCCTAAGATTGCATGTAAAGATGCATGTGCCCTTTCAAGTTCTTGTACTATTTGATCGAGGTACTCTAGCATCTGCGCCTGAACTTCTTTTTGAGTTGTGCCATAAAAGGTTTGAGGTTCTATCCCGCGTAGCTCAACACTAGCTATCCACTGTCCATCTTGGTAAACGGGGCCTTCGAGCTTGTGGGTGAGGTTTACACCGCGCTCACTTTGTGCCATATCTTAACATCACCTTTGTTTCTTATTAGATTTCTGTAACTTGTCCTCTGAGTAGGGCTTCACGGACAGGTTTTCTCATTTGCAAAACATCTCGTGTCAACTCTTCAACATAGTGATCTATGATGTAGATGCGGTCTAAAAATCGGATGTTACCTGTTTCTATGCACTCGTTGGCAACTTGAGCAGCGAGATCAAGTCCAACTTTCAGTTCTTTTCCCTTTACTAATGCTATAGCTCTTGCTGTTGTGACGAGGAGTTCCCAAAACTTGGTTTGTGGTAGTGTGGCTTGAGCAAGGTCAAGGTATTCTAGTGCCTTCTGCATCTGTCCTAAATTAGCATAACTCCGACCATATTCTTCATAGACTGTACCAATGCTGTAATGCCCTTGTGTGACGCTTGCTTTTGGGTCGAATGCATACGTTAACTCCTCAGATTTTGCCATTGCACGCTCAAAGCCGTTCAGGTCATCAACACGTAGATAGGCTCGGCCTAACAATTGTATGCCGTTTCCTAGTGACGCTGTATCAGCGTTAGGTGTTGTATCGCGTGCTGCTTCTAGGTAGGTGATAGCTTTTTGTGTTTCTCCAAGTCGTTGGTACATATCACCCTGATATGTTAGGGCAACATTGAGCAACGTGTCATCATTGATGATGCGTGCAACAACTTCCATTTGATGGTAATGAGGTATCGCCTTGTACGACTCGTAAGAACGCGTGCCTACAGATGTCACATATCCGGCTGCATGATATGTATGGGCTAAACTGCGCAAAAGATTGGGGTCTTCTGTCGTGATTTGGGTCTGTAAGTTTTGCACCAGACGATCAACGATGAACTTTGCTTCTTGAATGCGCGATTCCTCAATTAATTCCCAAGCGTGCTGAATGACTTCTTCAATTTGTTCGGGTGTTCGTGGGACGTAGATTGATGATGCTAATCCTAGTCGCTCTGGCTCAATGCCTAGTAAATCTGCGATACGGCGTAACTCGTTAATGTTGTTTATTGGATTTTGACCACTCTCATACGCTCTATAGGTGCGGGGTTCTACGAGAAGATCGTGTGCAAGTTGTTCTTGAGTAAGGTTCTGTGATTTTCGATAATCTTTGAGGACTTGGCTTACAAGCGACGGCGTACCTTTAGCTCTAGGTTGTGACATATTTCATTCCTCTTAGAGAGTGACTTAATAATGAGACACCGACATAGTTTCAACCTGTAGTATTTGCCTGAAATTTCCAATAATTATAGTAAGCACTGATACAGTATAGCATACTCTGAAGCGGGTTGCAGCCGTAGAAGTGAAGTGAATGATTTGGACAATTGAGATTTATTACAGGAGTAACATCATGGTACACAGTCAGAATTACGGCGCATCTTTAAGTGCTCTCGACCAGTATACACGGGAGGTAAAACTATCCTCACTACTTACGGATGAGGAAGAGGGACAGCTACTTCAATGCATCAACAGCAATGTTGATGGTCAACAAGCACTTGATCGACTTGTCGAGGGATACCAACCACTTATGATTGGTCTTGCTCGGCGGTTTGCTCGGCACTGTCAACACCTGGAACTTCTTGATTTAGTTCAAGAGGGCAATCTGGGTTTACTTCAGGCAATTCAAAAATATGATGCTGGTAAAAGTAATGCATCCTTCCGAACGTTCGCCTTTACTTGGACACGCGGCTCCATGCTTACAGCTTTTTGGCAAAATGAGGACGCAATTCGTCTGCCTCTTAATAAGGTAAAGGCTATTCGGCAGATGGTAGCAGCAAACGCGCGTTTGCTTTCTCTGCTTGACCGTGAACCAACGATTGCAGAGACCGCGCAAGAAATGCAGATGAAAGAGCGCGACGTACTGGAACTGGTGGTTTTACAAGAGCAACAAGTGGTCAGCCTGCACTCGTTTCCTTCTGATGACGATGATCTCTCACTTGAGGACATTCTTGCTGCTCCTTCTGACTCTGATTTCAATGATGGTCGTTTCTCGTCAGTTGATGATGCACTTGCGTCTTTACCAGAGCGAGAACGCGTTATCATACATCTCCGCTATGGATTCCATGATGGTCATCCCTACACACAAAGAGAAGTTGCTGGATTGCTTGGGATTGCTTGCTCTACAGTCGCATCTTTAGACCGTCGCGCTCATATGCGTTTACGTCGGACATTGAACGAAAAAATAGTAGCTTGAGTGAGGAGGATACATTGCATATGGAGCATCCCAGAAAGCCTTTTGCTGAAATGTCTCTCAATGAGGCTCGTGCATGGATTCAGCAAACACGTGAGCATCTTCAACAAAAGATACAACGTGAACAAGCCTATCTTGAGCGTCGAGCGGTGCAAGGCATACGTACATCAACAGATGAAGCATACGAGAATGATCTTATGCTAGAAACTGATCTGCTTCTTTTGCTTGATGAGCTAGAACAGAATGTATCCAACGGTTTCTAAGGCGTTTTTTTCTCATTGAGTTATGAAAGGCCGGTTTATGATAATGTTTGCTGATGCTTATCCGCGTGATCGCATTGAAAGTGTACGTTCACGTTTCCTGAACAAAGTAGTGCGTTGTAATTTACTTGGTCCGGCACTAAAAGCGACTGTCGTCGCTGTATCAGATGATGGTTCTGTTGAAGTACACTGTTCCCCGCTCGGCTTTACCTGTTTCTCTACCTTCACAAACGTCAATATCGCTTACACGTTGTTCAGACTTGCTGAAGAAGATACCAATTTGGGTGTGTAACTCCTTCTCCTTCGTGCTCATATACTACATCCTCTTGTGCGATGTCTGTACTCTTCTCCTAACATGTCTATTGTAGTGCTTACCTTACGAAGTACGAAAGGACTCTGCATGGAAGATGAGTTGTTAACGGTTCGGGAAGTCGCTGAGATTTTTCGGGTTGATGACACCACTGTTCGCCGTTGGATTAAAGATGAGGCACTAGAAGCTATCATTTTGCCTCATATGAATGAGCGGCAAGGCTATCGTATTCGTCGCTCAGTTGTCGATGCCATTTTACAAGGAAGTGCATTTTCTAGTGATATGGCAAGCCATTAGCGAAAGGATGGAATATGAGCAGACATCAACGTCGTCATGCAAGGCAATATGACCCGTATTCATCGGAGTTTCATCTTAATCGTACTGTGCAGTGTAGTGATTGTGGTGCTAGACTCCACAAAAATCATCACTTCGTCTACTACGGCAATCGCTGCGGCCCCTGCTGGCAAGCGTTCACGGTTTCAAGTCAAGAGAATACAGCAAGCCATTAGAGAAGGGAAGCTCTGATGGCACGAAAATCTGCACGTCTTCCTGCTCCTCATTTCCTCATTCCAAGTACTGCTCCTGGATGGTTTGTGTGTATGTGTGGCTGTGGCTATGTTGCGGTCTGTCTCCATTGTGTTCCTTTTGCATCGCATGAGCTTCCTACCAATTTTTGCGATGCGGAACAGCGTTGATTGAAACTTGGTCCGTCTGCTCTTGAAACTCAGCATGCAAGAGAGCATGCAAGAAAGTAGGTGTGGTATGGGTTGTTCTCGTTTGATAAGTATTGTGCTGGCTCTTGGCCTCGTCGTTTTACTCTACCTCTGGTGGGTCAGTACGCATGTTGGTCCTGTTCATCTGCATTTTTTCTAGGAGGTGTTGTTGATGTGGAAGCCACAAAAAGGCGATTTATGGGCATTGCTTGTTGTCTTGCTCATGATCGGAGTGATTTTCGTCTCTTATGGTCCACAATTTCTTGCACGATAATCTACCAAGCCCACTACGGCAATAGTGGGCTTGGTGGTGAGAACGAAACGTACCTAGAAGCACATGCTAGCCCTCAGTGAAGATGGTATCTCCTGGGGGTGTTGCCGTGTCAAGAGAGGTGATGCGTGGCTGTCGAGCAAGATACTCCTAAATTAGTTCATCATCGGTGTGGCTATCCATTCCTGACTCGCGTGATTGGTCGCTTTGGCTACTGCACCGCTTTGGTGGTGGAATATCGGGATGGTCGTCCAGGCGTGAACTCTCTTCCGTTGTATCACTGTCCTCGTTGTCATCAGGAATTGCGGTTGTGGTGGGATGGTCCTCAGACGCAAGAGAGCGATGGTGTGGATGAGGAGTTGTTAGGAGATGAAACACCGGTGGCTCTATCCTGACAATTGGGACGAACTGGCGTGGGCATGTAAGGAACGGGCGGGATGGCAGTGTGAGCAGTGTGGCATTGCACAAGGGGCGCAGGCTGTGTCTGAACGTACAGGCGTCGTCTATATCATTTACCTTGCTGCGGCTCACCTCGATCATGACCCCTGGAACCCTTGTCCACGTTTAGCGGCTTTCTGTCCAACGTGTCATGGTCGCTATGACTATTCCTGGCGCGAACGTGAACGGTGGTTCGCGTTAGAAGACCTGCGTCATCGGGTGTGGGTCAATGCCCATCTGGTTGCTGACTCTAAGTAGTGTTTGTGTTGAAAGAGGTGGTCTGATGTTCTGGCTGGTGGTTGCTGCTGTGTTCGCACTGGTGGCGTCGGGGTGTGGGTTCCTCTCGGTGCGCTATTGCTTTGGACGGAGCGTGATGTTGTTTTTTCTAGGAATGTCGGTGACGGCATTGGTGCTTGTGATGAGTTCTGCGCTTCATCTTTAAGCATGAGGGATGGAGGATTGAGATCGACCAGAGACCGTACAATGGGTGGCCGAACATTTTTACGTGGCAGATGTACACGTGTCTCTCTAGCTATAGTGAGACCTACGATGCTGTGCGAAACAGTGTCTCTTCTGCTGCATCTGCTTTTGAAGCTGAGGATGTGGTGCGAGATTGGGTATGTGAAATGGTTGATGAGTGGTTTGAGCAGTGTTCAGAGAGTTCATTCAAGGTGTTGATAACAGGTTTGGTGCAGAATGCACTTGGGCAAGTCGAGTGGGCGCATGTCGCACGAGCGTTTCATGAGTCCGTGCAATGAAAGGGGAGATATGGCAACAGTGTTTGAAGTGGATGGGTCGCGTCGAACAGTTCTGCCTGCGACTCCACCAGCGTTTACGCTTGAAGAGTTACAATCCCTCGTCGGGGGTCCCATTGAGCTGGTGACGCTCTACGATGATACCCTGTTCTTTATTAATGAAGAGGGCAAGCTTCGCAACTTACCCTACAATGAACAAGCAACCCGTTATGTTGCTGATCGCTTGCTGCCGGGGGATTACATTGTTGGTCCTGCGGTACTCATGTCAGAGCAAGAAGCTGGCGAATGACAAAGCCATGAAGAATGTTTCTGAGGAATAACCTCGATCATCGAGGTCTTTTTTGCTGCTCGAAGGAGGGCACGATGTTATTACGCGCAATGGTGTTAAGCACAGATGTTGGTGAGTTCAAAGAGTTTGATCGTCTCACTGGTGTGGAACAAGCCGGCTATTCGGTCAATCTCTCGGTGTTCGATTTGCACACGACTGAAAAATACAACATTCAGGTCGTTGATGGTTTTGATCGCCTGGATACACTCAAGCAAATGCGCCGTGAGAAACGCTCACTGGATGAGTTACGCGATGAGGCCAACGCTTTGAAAGCAGAGTTACCTGCTGCCATGAGCATTCTCGAATTAGAGGTCCTGCGTATCAAGGGCAAGACGGCCAGCTACTTAACGCTGGTGTGCCGCTTTGCACAAGTGGGTATTCCTGAGTCAACGGTTGCCGCTTCGGTGGCTGCGTAGTCTCTGCTGTCAAGCGTGGAAGAAAGAGGGTCTCGATCATCGGGACCCTTTTTGTGGCTTTATGGAGGTGATGAGTGAGCATGTTTCGCGGAATGGTGCGGGGGCGTGGCAATTGGGTGCGCGACTCTGAACATATTGTGCTTCGGCTGGTCTCGCTGGCCTTTTCCGTTGGCTCGGCGTATGCAGTCCGTTGGTTCTTTGAACCCTTAGATGCTGGCGACCCTATTCACTACGCTTTGTTTTGGGTCGTCGCCGCTGGCTTCGGATTATTGGGCTTCTACCTGAGTCGGAGTCTGACGCATCGCATGATGAATAAGGAACCGATTTGGGCGTATGCACCGATTTTCCTGCTCGTCGAGTTTTTTGAAATTTTATGTAACTATGCCAAAGCGGTATCAGCCGTTGCAGGTGGGAATGTCTCCTGGGTGGCACATGCCCCTGTGGGGCAACACGCCGTGATGATTGTGCTGACCTACATTGGCTGGTCCATTCTGCCACTTGTGTCTCCTGCAATGGCGGTTGCCGATATGGATATGACTCGTCGACGCAATGGGGAGACGACAGTCTCGCAACAACGTCCACAAATGGCATTGCCACCAGCGCAGCGATCACAAACTGTACAAGGGCAAGGACAGCAAGCCTCAAAGTGGGGTAATCCACCCTTTGGTGTGGCAAAGCAAGCTGCGACGAGTGGTCCGGCTGCCAGTCCACCGCAAGCGGTTCCACCGCAAGCACAACGTCCCGTTCAACCACAACAGCAAGGGGGGACACCAAACAATGTCCCTTTGCCTGGGATCGTTCGTCCGGCTCCGGTCTCTTCCTAGACTCGGAAACGGGCGTGCTATATGTCGAGGTGCCTCATGGCAAGCGATTAGCGCGTGCTGATGCGGCGTTCGTGCGACAAGCGATTGCCGATGGGCAAGCAGTGCAGTTTGCTGACCGACACCAGTGGCGGCATTTCATGCGGTCTTCGTAACAAGAGTTCTTATGGAAGGGATGTTCGACTCGTCGGGCGTCCCTTTTTGTTGTCTTGTGTTGGTTGTTTCCTTTTCGAGAGGGATGGTGTCCATGCACTACAGTGAGACGAAACACCAGATGAACTATGAGCAAATTAAGCAGTTAGCCAGAGATGAGGGGCGCAAGGTGACGGACTTGATTGTACTGGCTCCACAGAATGACCCGTTCTATACCGGAACGCCTGGGGATTGGTCGCTGGGTGAATGGTTTGCGGCTCTGTGGCATTCCTTCGGCTATCAAAAAGCACATGTCCGTCGTGTGCATTATCAAATCATCAGTCAAGACCCGCCTGTGATGTTGCCCAATGGCAAGCCATACGAGAACACGGAAGAGTGTTGGAACATCCTCAATCTCGCATCAAAGGCGGCGCGCTACCTGCGACTGGTTGATCCTGCGGCTTTCAATGATCGGCGTAATCCTGAAACAGTGGTCAACGCCAACCATGACACCTACTATCCAAGCGTTCGGGTGTACAATAACCTGTACCGTTCGGATATGAATTTTCCTCGCTTTCCTGAACTGCCTTCCTACTCGGTGGGTGGCTATGGACCACAACAAGAATTTCATATCGAGATTTTCTGTGAGAAGTCCACGATGAATGATGTGTTGCTGCCACTCTGTGAGAGGTACAGGGCCAACTTACAAACGGGCTTGGGGGAATTGAGCATCACAGCCTCACTCGCCGTTGTGCAGCGACTCGCTGAAGTGGGCAAGCCGACACGCATTTTCTACGTCTCGGACTTCGACCCGGCGGGTCAGTCGATGCCGGTGGCGGTGTCGCGCAAGATTGAGTACTTTGTGCATACGCTTGGCTTGGATGTGGATGTGCGGGTGTTTCCGGTGGTGCTGACCCAGGAGCAGGTCCGGTACTATCAGTTGCCTCGCACACCCATCAAAGACACCGAGCGGCGGCGGTTCGGGTTTGAAGAGCGTCGTGGGGAGGGGGCAGTCGAGCTGGATGCGCTTGAGGCGTTATATCCAGGCGAATTGCAACGGGTGCTCAGTCAGTATGTTGAGCAGTATTATGACACAACACTTGCTGATCGTGTACGAGAAGAAGAACAGACCCTTGAGCGAGATATGAGTATGATCTGGCAACAGGTGATGAGTCCGTTTGAGGGGGACCTGAACGCACTGCGAAACGAACATGAACGCCTTAAAGGACTGTTTGAGGGTCAAATGGCAAGCTATGGGCAGCGGATACAGGGCTTATGGCAAGCCATGAGGAACGCGTTAGATGCGGCGGTGCCCGATTTGGACGACTATCCTCTGCCACGCGCCTATGTTGGAGAAGAATTGACAGATGGGTTGTATAACAGTGAACGCGACTACCTGGAACAACTCGATGCGTACAAGCTGTTTCAAGGCAGAAACTAGGGGTGCTGCGGTGGCTGATCGCGTTGGTCTATGGCCTGGGGTTGTCGCGTTTGCCAATGATGCAGACCTGTGGTGTGTGCAGTGTGCAAGGCGTCGGTATGGTCGCTCGGCGGTGTCGATGGTGATTGACGGTGGTGCTGGATATGAGCACTATACCGATCATGAGGGCAATCCCTTGAACGTTGTCTTGTGTGGGTCGACTGATCTGCATGGTATGTATTGCGGTAGTTGCTCGACTCCGTTATGTGATGATGACTGTTCGTGTTACCTGCTTCCTCAAGAGGTTGAAAGACTTCTTGAGGAATGGTAGATGATGAGGTGTTGCAGATGATGCATGTCCAGGGGGATGTACATGTTGCGGTTCTTGAACGAACGCTCTGCCGTTTGCGACAGATTGAGGCGAGTCAGGAGTCGATAGAGGTGAAACGGGGGCAGGTCAATGGTCAGCTCTCGGTTCTTGAGGGCATGTTGATCGCAGATGTGACGAGTATGCTTCCTGATGAGCACCAGCAGGTGGTCAAGGAGTGCTACGACCTTCGTCTGCGACTCTTGGGGTAGATGTGTATGAAGATGAATGATGTAGAGACGAACGTGCTCTCGGCGTATGCCTCCCTCTTCGTACATGAGTGGGGACACTACGCTGTCCAGCAACGAAGTGGAGGGTATTGGCGCGTGCCTGAACCGCTGACCCTCTCGTTGCTCTGGGCGCATCTTGCGGGTCAAATAACGCTAGGGACGTACCTCTTAGATGCTCACAGTCAGTGCTCGTTTGTGGTGTTTGATAGTGACCAAGGGTTAGAATGCCTTGTTGTGCTGGCGAGAGAACTGGCACAACACGGTATCCCGACGATCCTCGAAGCGAGTCGGCGCGGTGGGCATCTGTGGATACATTTCGTGGAACCGACTCCGGCGAGTATTGTGCGTTCCTGGTTGTTGCCGTATGCGCAGTTCTTTGGCATTGAGTTGTATCCGAAACAGGATGTGCGTGATGTGGATGGGTCGGGGTCGCTTCTTCGCGTGCCATTAGGGGTGCATCGACGCTCTCGGGGATGGTATCCATTCCTGCACTGGCCACAAGGTGGGCTTGTTCCGGTTGCTGATACCGTAATGGCTTGCTGTACGTGGGTAACTCAGCATGTTGAGCGTGTTCAGGTGCCGGAAGTGGCTCAGAAGATCGTTGAAGATGTTCCTCGTCGCATTGAACCTATCAATCAAAGAGGACGTGGGTCTATTCGGGCGTGGTGTCGATCTCAAGATGTGATGGCGGTCATTGGTCGCTCTGTCTCACTCAATCGTCAAGGGGTCGGGTCGGGTCCCTTCAAAGAGCATCATCATCGGGGTGATGTACGTCCAAGTTTCCAAGTGTTTCCAGACAGTGACCAGTGTTGGTATTGCTATACCTGGGCGCGTGGTGGTGATCTCTTCGATTTTCTGTGTTTGTATCATGGGTTGACGAGTGATGAGGCGTGGCGACGGTTACAGGCTGGAATCCTCCTCTCATAAAGGAAAAATGAGTTGACACCATTTCAAGAGTGGAAAGCACAACAATCTCAGATGTGTGTGGAGCGGCAAGATGCGGTGGAGACAGCTCGTCGGGAATGGGTTGGTCGTGGTGTGTGGTACATTGCACGTGTCGGGCTTGGTACAGGGAAGGGATGCTGTGCGGAAAATGTAGAAATTGATGCTCGTGGTGGTGTTCATGTGTTTCTTGGCTATGACCCGCTTGGTCGTCGCCTCGCGTCGTTTGCTTCTCTTGAAGAGTTAGGGAGCACCATAACGCTCGGCGAGAGCTAATGGCTTGCTTGTCATAAGGATGGGAGGTGATGCGTATGGGTCTCACATTTTCGGTGGTGCTGGTGCTCGGAGCGGCGATCCTGTTGTTATCGCTGCGGATACGTGGGTGTGTCTCATTTGTCCTGTGGATGGTGTTGGGACTGGCGGCGGCGTGGTTCGTGTTACAGTTCGCGTCTGGTGGGTTGCGGATATAGTGAGCATTTGTATGGAAGTGGTGAAGAGTAAAGGAGGGGATGTATGACGACGACGGAAAAAATACAAGCGGTTGTGGAGGATCTTGAGCGGCGGGGACTGTGGATAAGCTGGAAGATTGTGCATAACTATCTTCTGACGTTTTACCCTGCGCCTTGCCCAACAGTTCAGGAGATACAAGAGTATCTTCAACAAAGAGAACGGGTAGGAGCGTCTCGGCGTCAGTCTCGTTGTCCTCTGTGTTCTGGAGTAGTTGAAAATGCGGATTTTGTGTTTTGTTCTACGTGTAGAGCAGTAGTTGGGGGATAATGGCAAGTCATGAGGATTGGAGTGGTGAGTATGCAACTCTTTGAAGTGTTTTTATGGCCGAAGTGGGCACCATTCGGGGTACCAACGCTCATTCCCTCTCATGAGTGTATTCACGCTGTTTCAGCATTTGCGGCGGTAGAGAAAGCAATGCGGGCGCGTAAGTTGTCGGTGGTTGGGCATGCAGTTGCCGAGATCGTTCGTGGCGGCTCTCTCCTGTATTATCGGGCGTATGGTGTGCGATTGTCGGGAATACGTTCTTCAAAGAAACTAGAGATGGGGTATGGAGAGACATTGCTTTAATGGCTTGCTTGCTCTATGGGTTACTGGCCTTAGAACGCACCTTGCTGGCAACGTCGGCGGGGTGCTGGTGGTAAGGGTAGGGGCACATATCCGGCCTTCTTCCCATACGAGGAACGCCGTTTCCGTGTCGGATTGTGCCCATTTTCTGGTGGCGGGGTGGGTTAGTACGCGCGGCGGGGTCCCCTCTGGGGTGCCGACGACGTACTAACCCGGTGCCCTTCCCTTGACACTAATAAGCGTAAGTCAGTCAAGTACTAAGTCGAAAGCATACTTTACTACTCAGGTAAACTGCTCAATGCGCCTTTTACTTCATTTCTGTTACCTGATATCCATGCATCAATAATTCTTCTGCCTTTATCTGTAAGAAGTATATAGTAAGTAACTGTCGCACCAGACCATGCGGCAAATTTAAACTGTGCTAAGCCTGACGCAATCAAATGTGAAAATTTCAATACTCCGTCACCAGATACAACTAATAAGTTCAAGTCTTTTACGGTTGCAAAAGTGATTGTTCCATTTTTTGTTCTAACCTTCATGTCTTTCATTTTCTTATCTACGTCTTTTGAAATTTGATGAAGAAACAAGAGGTTACTAATAGACTCTTGGTCAAAGGCATGGTTTAAGGCAACAAGCATTGTCTTCCAGGCATTAATAGCCTCTTTCGGTATTGTTCCTCTTGTATAGAGAGCGTGACACATTGGACACAAAGCAAGTAGATTCGATGGCTCGTTTGGTCCTCCATCTTTTACTTCAACAATATGATGTAAATCTATGGCTAAGATATTCCTACAGGTAGGTACGGCACATCTATATCCAGCTTCGATTAGTACCTCTCTTACAACATCGCTTTTAGGTTTTGTTCTTGTCATGGTTTACTCTCTAATAGCCTCGCTGTCTAGCTGTATTTGAGTCAATTGCCTCGTTATTATTGTGTTTTTCGTTTCGATAGTCAAGGTGTGATGCAATGCCATTGCAATACGTTTCTGGGGACATTTTTACATCGTCTGCTCAAGTGTTGGTCAATCCTGTAAATTGTGAGGGTGTCATGGGTAAAGGGCTAGCACTAGAGTTTAAGCGTCGGTGGCCTTCGATGTTTGTTTCCTATCAACAGGTATGTAGAACTGGTGAGTGTCGGATAGGGCATCCCTGGATATGTTGGGGAACGGTACCGATTATTGTCTGCTTCCCGACGAAAGATTCTTGGCTGTCTCCTTCTGAACTTTCCTATATAGAGGATGGTTTGCAAGGGATGACCTCTTTTATTCCTCGCTTCATTCGCTCGTTGGCGTTTCCTAAACTTGGTACAGGAAACGGTGGTCTCTCCTGGGAAGAGGTTCAACCTGTGATGGAAAAGTACCTCAGTGGGCTGCGTCAAGAGGTATTCATCTACGTATAAGGGGGTCGGATGAGTGAGCGGTTTCCGCTACTGGATGTCGAGAGGCAAGCTGATCTTGTTGAGAGGAAAGGGATAGATGATTTGCTGCGGTGTCCAAATGCGTGGGCATTGCGGCATCGGTTTATCAATCAAGAAACGGGGGAATGGATACGGGCGAGGTGCAATCGTTGGGACTGTTTGTACTGTGGTCCTCGCAAAGTGGATATGTGGCGGCAACTGGTCAAAGCTGCTGAACCAACGCTGTTTTTGACGCTTACAAGGTCGGGGAAAACAGTGGCACAGGCGGCGAGAGCGTTGACCGTGTTTATGAGGTACTTGCGTCGTGGCTCGAAGGGTAAGGGGCCAAATAAGATAGGGGCGCGTCCTGCATATTCTGTGGAGTACTTTGCAGTTCTGGAACGGCATAAGGATTTTGAGCAAAACGGGTTTCATTGGCACTTGCTGATGCATGGTGTCGAGCATATTCCTTACAAGGAAATTATTCAACCAGGATGGCGGTCTGCAACACATGGTGATGCTGAAATAGGACATATTGAGGCGATACTGAGACCGCAAGCAATTGGGTATGTCACCAAGTACTTGACCAAAGCGGTTACGCTCGGTGAAAAAGGGGTGCGCGAAAAGGACCAAGAGATGCTTGTCCTGGGACTTAATGCACAAGGCAAGCGAGAACTGCAACGGGAAACACAGACGGTTGAGGTGGTGAGTCTTGCTCGGCGTATTCGCTACTCGCGTAACTTCTTCCCTGAGCGTGTTGCCGATTTGCGGTTTCGCTTGTTTTCGGACCTGGAACAAGAGGCAATGGAACCATCTGATGCGAATGGCTTGCCAATAGAGGGAAATGAACCAGATGAAGAGGTTCCTCGGCGTCGGGAACGGTCTTCGTGGACCTTGTTTGAGGATGAGGAATTTACCTCTGACATACAGGAGTATAAGCGGCGCAAGCATTCGGCGTTGGTCGATGCGATTGTTGATCTCAATACAGGAGAGCGCACTCTTTCACGGCGCGTCATTAACGTGTGGTCGTTTCAACGCAGTGAACGTCTTCGGGCTGATAGGGAAGCTAATGAGAGTGAAGAGGTTGAGTGATACCGGAAAAAGGTTGGGGCTGGTCTGAAAAGACTAGCCTCATTTTTATTGGTGATTTCTAGCCGATAGGGAGGTGGTCTATGGAAGAACGCAAAGTGGAAGCATTGCTCCTCAATATCACTGAGGTCTCTAAGGCGTTGCGGTTGAGTCGCACGAAGGTGTATCAGTTGATCGCTTCTGATGGCTTGCCAGTCATCCACTTTGGGAAGTCGGTGCGGGTGTCGGTCTGGTCGCTGCAAGACTGGATTAAGCAGAAAGAGGAGGTGGCCTAATGCGTGGACATGGTGAGGGTACGATAACGAAACGTAGTGATGGACGCTGGCAAGCACAGATATCAATTGAAGGTGGCAAGCGCAAAACGTACTACGGCAAGACGAAAAAGGAAGTACAGGAAAAGCTACGGCTAGCCATCAATGAGCAAAAACAGGGAATGTTGTCTACTGGTCCAGACCAAACTTTAGCTACTTACCTAAATTATTGGCTTGATACGGTGCATAAGCCATTGATAAGGGTTCGTTCATATGAACAGTACCTTTCGTCAATCAACCATCATATTATTCCTGGTCTTGGTAAAATTACCCTACATAAATTGACTGTCCAACACATACGGGCTTTTTATGCTGGCAAGCTGGATGAGGGGCTTGCACCTAGAACGGTGATACAAATGCACATGATTTTGCATAAGGCGTTAGATGATGCAATGCATGATGGTCTCATTCAGCGCAATGTGGTTTCTCTCGTGAAGCGTCCTGCTGCTGCTAAGTATGAGGCACAAACGCTGACGGTAGAACAAGCTCGTAAGCTGTTAGAGTTCGCTAAGGGCCATCGTATAGAGGGAATACTTATCCTTGCTCTTACTACAGGGGTGCGCCGGGGTGAGTTATTAGGGTTGCATTGGGATGATGTTGATTTTGAGCAGAAGTTTATGTACATTCGTCGCAATCTTAGTCGTGCTAAAGGTCGTGGTGCTTTTGAGGGCGAAACGAAAAGCAAGACGAGTAGTCGTAGGATTATGCTTTCTAGTGTTGCTGTGGATGCTTTGAAAGAACATAAGCTGAGACAAGAGAGCGCACGTTTACAGGCCGGTGAGAAGTGGAAAGAACGAGGTCTAGTGTTCTCTGGCACTTCTGGTCAGTTCCTTATTCCTGAGACTGTAGCGAAATTGTTTCACCGTATTCTTAGCGATTTAGGTTTTCCGTACATGCGGTTTCATGATCTTCGTCATAGTGCTGCAACTATTCTTTTAACAAGAGGTGTACATCCGAAGGTTGTGCAGGAGATATTGGGTCATAGCTCTATCTCTGTGACGATGGATATATATTCTCATGTGTTACCGTCTATACACGGGGATGCTGCTGATGGAATGGATGATGCTTTTAGACATTCCTAATAAAGTTTGATAGTAAGAACATGTGGTTAAGAATGAAAACGCTCAAAGCTTATTTTAGGCTTGAGCGTTTTTGTTGTTTTTCTAAATTATAGCTTATTTCAATCCCTGACGGGCATCGCAGGTCATTTAGACGTTGCTTAAGACAGGATACATGCTTCAATTCTCAACTGTTTCAATCCCTGACGGGAGGGTCGGCTCAAACATCCGTTCTAGCAAGCAACCTCTATTATTTTGCTCTTGACAAACAAGACTTCTTACAGACACAGTAGAAGTATTCTACTCGTTCTCACTCTGACTGTAAGGAGCCACTCTC
>JAABUQ010005715.1_pt1 | contig 19466 bp, 14 predicted proteins | sample 5560001 | NCBI WGS metagenome assembly JAABUQ01 (sample SAMN10711888, study PRJNA513371) | rock metagenome | isolation source: Antarctica rocks | place: Antarctica: Victoria Land, Finger Mt nord | collected 2015-12-18
TATTTGTGCGTTATTATTTTTAAACTATTTTTAGTAATTCAAATAATGCGAATTTTTTTAAAAATAGAAAATCTTGGCATTTTGACGTCATTTTCGATTGCTTGGCGAGTCGATCGAGTCGAATCAAGAAATCTTTAATCTAGATCAATTCCAAGTTGGGTCACGATGTTGATATCGAGTATTCGAGTTAAGTTAGAAAGTTGATATCGATTCCTAGCCCAACGATCAATCTAGACAACATTATTATTCTTAACAATATTGTTAATTAAGAAACTAAATGTTATTAACATAATCTTGTTAAACAAAGACTTACACATTGATTAAAACAATATAATTGAGAAGAAGATTAAACATATAAATGTCGACAACGAAATAAATAAAGAAAAAAAGATCGTAAGTAATAAGATTTCGATAAAAAATAATAGTATTAACATAAAGATAAAACTCGTATAAATTAAGTCGAAAAGATATAAAATTATGCGCTAATTTATTGCAAAAAGAAGAAGTAATTGCGCAAAGTTAATTTTCGAAAGAATCAAATAACGCAAAGAGAAAAAAACGCGTCGAAATTAATAAGAAATCAAGCATCTTTTTAAAGAAAATTAAGAAAGACAAATACGACATTATTATTAATTGTAATTGTAAATCTTCTAAATTAGAGAAGAAATAATATAGCGAGATTTATCGCATGTTTAATGTTAAGAAATCAAATTTGTACAAAAAGTAAAAAAAAATATCGAAACGCAAGTTTAAAATATTCAAGAATTATTAATTTGTTATAAAATCGAAAGTTAATACTCTTAAAAATTAAGAGACGATTAATATATTTTAAATTAAAGTTTGTTTCAACAATTATCTCGTAAACGTTTCGCTTAAACAATTAAATATTAATATTCGAAAAAATGCATAATTTATTAATTTTAACAACAATAACTTCTCGAAAGCAATACGCATTTTGTTCGATTATATTTTAAAAAACTTTTATTACGTAAACGAAAAAAATTACAAAAATTATATTATTTATTCGAATTAAGCAAAATATTATTACAATTAAACTAAAGATATTTATTGTTTAATAAAAAAGAAAGAATATAATAAGAATCTATACTTTGTTCGTTTCTTATATAAAAATTAGATAACTAACAACAACAAGTTGCTTTAAAAAAAATTAATCAAAATTGTTGTTCAAATGTTAATTGATTATTTTCGCAATTTTACAAAAGAAATTACGCAATTAAATAAAAACATGTTTAAACAAAGAGATTTGCTTATTATTTTCAAATTCAAAAAAGAAAAGTCGAAAACGAGCAATTAGATTATTCGCTTTATCGACATTGCTAAAAAGAATTTTTCTTTTATTTTTAAAATTCGATTTTGCAACATTTTTGTTCGCGAATTAAACAACTTAAAGTTGATTAAAGTTTTAATTAAGATAAAGAAGAAGCAAAAAAAGATTGCTATTCAATTAACTAAGAGCGAGACAAATAAGAGAAGAACTAACAATTTAATAAGAAAGAACTAAATAAGAGGAAACTTAAATTAAGAGACAATATCAATAAAGATAATGAGAAGAAATTCGATTCGAATGCGAAATATAATTAAAAAAAGATTGATTTTAACAACAACTTATTTAGTTTAAAGAGCAAAAAGAAGTAATTAAGACAAGCAAAATCGCGTTTACGCAATTTTGTTTCGTCGACTTTGTTACATTTTTATTTTAATTAAGATAAGCAATTGTTTACAATAAGTGCTAATAATAGATCTTAAGTTTCTCTCTTTTAACGTAGGTAAAATGCAACTAGTAATTATGCAATTTTTATAAAATTAAGTAAAGATTAATATTACTTTTGCATTAAATTTTAATTTCGAACATATTAAAGAAATTTAAGTTACATAATTAAAGTAAAAAAAATTAATATATAATTATTATTATCGAATTGATAAATTTCGTTATTGCTTAATTAATTGCACGCGCTAAACTCTATTATTATTGTTAATTTATTTCTATTAAGTAACTTTACGTTCTATTTTTTTTTTCTAATTTACGAAATATTTACTATCGTTATAGTAGACGATTTCTGCGTTTTTTATTTTCTCGAAAATAATTTTGAATTTTTGCAAAGAATTTATTCGATGCAACGCTATTATTCGTATCGTCTTTACTTGATTTTCTTTCAAAAGTCAAATTGCTTACGTTTGCATAATAAGATTATCTTAAAATGTTTAATAAACAAGCGTCTAACTTATAATAAAATCGATATACAATTAAATTAATGCGAGAAATTTTTATAATAAGATAATATATTGATGCAATTAATTTGATAACATAAGTTTGAATGCGATTTAAGTTGCATGCGCAACAACAAGATCGCTTTATTAATTAAACTTAATATTGTTCAAAGTTTTCTCGTTTTTTTGCATGTTAACATATTATAAAAGAATAATTTGTCAAAAAACGTAAATATTACTTAACGTTAATTTGTGCAAAATCTCAAATCTAATAACGTGCATATTCTCTTTTTTCAAAAACATCTTTACGAAATTGTTGTATTTTTGCGCATCTTCTAACTTTTATAGTTTCTTTAAATTATAAATAAACGCGAAATTTGCATTCTTAAGCTTGTTTTTACGTACAACGACATTTTTTTATTATTTTTCAATTATTTGATAAAAATTCGATATTATCTTCGTACAAATTTGTTTACTCTCGTCGTTTAACAAAATTAAATCTTGAATAATTGTATTTTTGTGTTCAATTTTCAAATATTTAAGTATACACATATCAATATAATAAAAGCTCGTGTTATCTCTCTTAACGATAAACTTAACATAATAAGAATTACGATCAAGTTAAAGATAAATATATAACATTTAATATTTTAGATTTATGCGAATAACTTGTTGACTTAAAAAGTAAAACATTGTTCGCAATTATTTATAATTAAGCTTGCTATTTTGTTTTCGCTAATAATGTCGATACATTACAAATTTCTCGATTATAAGTTTATTAATTCTCGTTTCGATTTGCTTCTTAAAGCATATTTTATTTCAAAATTAATCAAACATATTTTTTACAATAATGTTGCTTTTTATTGATTATCTTAGTTAGATTTTATTGTTACAAATCTCGTTAATTACAATTTAACACACATCAATAATTGATTATTTGAAAAGAGAAATTTTTTAATATGCGCATACATAAAGATTTGAAGCTAATTTTTGAAAATAAACAATCGATTTCGTTTTTGTTATTAAAAAAAAATTATTGCTAATTTTTAAATCTTGAAAAATCAATTGTTTAAGTTAATAGATCTTTAATTTCCTCGAAATAATCTTATATCTAATATTTTTAAACTTCAACTTAATATATTTAGCGATTTTGCAAATATAAGTATAACACAAGTTCGAAAAATTCTTCGTCAACATTAATTTTATAATCAAATAAATCGTAAAAAAATATTTATTTTTTCGATTTTTTTTGTTTTTAAACACTTAATAAGAATAAATAACTCAATAAGTATTTTATTAAATACATTATTATTACTTGTTTTCTTGTTTATTGTCGTTACAATTGTTGCTCTTAATAATCTTAATAATCTATATCTTACTCTCTTTTTTGAAATTATTGACGTCTTCGAAAAGTTATTAATTGCTAAATTTTTTTAAATTATCTCGAACACTTTTAACTTATTTGCGAAAAATATTAAAGCGTCGCGAAGTTCGATTTCTTGTTTTAACAACATAAGTTGTGCAACAAATTTTTAATCAAACAACAAAATGTTTCGCATAAAATCTCGTTCTCTCTTTTTTTTTTACAAATAAATTATAAGGTTTTGAGCAAAAAATAAATTAACTTCGATAAAATAAAATTGCGTTATTATTAAAGTTATTTATTTAACTTAATGTTCGAAGTTGTCGTCTAATTAAAAATAATCGAAATTTGCTTCTTAATTAACGCGAATTTCATTAATTTTTTTCGTCTTTTTATTACGAAATTTCGCGCAAATAATTTTAATAACTTTTATATCTTTTGTTTAAATTACTTTTATCGCATCTTTTTCGTACATTTACTTCGACTTTACTTGTTATAATTTGTCTTGTCAAATAATGTTAAGAATTTTGTTAATAATAATGTTAACAATTTTGATTTTGTCTTTTGTTTTGTTTAGAATTGCTAAAATCTCTCTTTTTTTTTTCTTTTTTTTTTTAGTCTAAAATAATTTGTCGAACATAATGTAAATTAACAATGTTATAAAAAATTACGTTAAGTAAATTATCTTAATTTGTGTTTATTGTCGATATATTAATAATTAATTATTAACATTGATGTTTATAAAATAAAATAATGTGTCAAAAAAAATTTACAATTAAGTTCAAAATCTCGAAATAACATTTTAGAATTATATTAACAATAAAATCTTGTTACAATCTTTATTGTTATTTTTGATTTAACAATTTAAAGTGTCGTAATCTTTAATTATTTACTATTTAACAATCTCTTATATCGAACGATCATTAAATAAAGAAAATTAATTATTGAGCATTTTAATTTAGTTTTTACTTATAATTTCTTTACGTTAAAATTAATTAAATAACATACGCATATTACAATTTCTCGAAAAATCAAATGCTAAAAAAAGAGTTTGTCGACAAATCAAATGAAATTATCGTTTCTCTTAAAGTTATTTTTAAAGTTAAAGTTGTACTTGTACGACTTTGATTCGCATTCGAACACTTTACAATAAAATAATCTCGTAGTTTGTAACATTTTACAATAAAGTAATTTCGCAATTTTTAACACTTTTTAATTAATAAATATTAACAAAACGTAAGCAATTATTAACACGATGTATATAATGAACGCGTACATAGTATTTGCAAATACAATTATTCTAATTATAACGCTTTATTTCACACAAGTTATAAGATTATTCTTGAACGCACTTACAAACGTTGTCGTATATTTTTGCTCAAATAAGCGTTATTTATTATTGTAATCAATTTTTATCTTAAATATTAAATATTGTTCTTAGATTTTCTAGCAAAATTATGTTTTGATGTCGACGTTTACTCTTTATAGATAGTTCACACTATCTATTATAGCGTTCGTTGATCGTTCGAAGCTATTGCATTATATCTTATAGCGTCGTTTATAAATAGTTAGGATTGAATGTAAGGTTCATTCTAGGGTTAGGACTTGTCGAATATCAAACATAATTCTGCAAAGAAGATCTGAGCACTGAGGCAAGCGGCCGCAGTAATTCAAATTGGTAAATTGATCCTCGAGCAAACCTTTCAACCATATTCAGTCCTCCAATCCTAAGTGCCTGGTTTCGCCTGCAACTCCAACGTCACTTGGTCCAGATATGGGATAGCCACTTTACCACCAACTTTATAATTATTCTGACAATCAATATTCAAGTTGTTCATCGCATCTCCAAGTTTTGCGCAATCAGTGCACTGCTGGGAATGTCCAGTTGGTCCACACAAACTGGCCATAACGCTGTTATCCATCATGACCATTGCGCAATCTCCACTCGTACTGGTACAGCATTGGCCGGTGCCCGCCGTCGTTAGCAGGAATGCCAGATCCTGGGTATCGGAGAGAGGGTAGGTATTGGTTTGGTCGCACTCAGGATTGGCCAGGGATTGCGGTTGGCTTGCAGCTGTGGGCGCAGAAGAAGCGGCGTTGCTGTCATCGTCATACCCTGTTGGGGGAGGAACGATGTTTGGTGATGTACCTGCCTCGTAATCGTGGCAGGCTTGGCCAGAATTGTCCCGTCTGAAAAGCTTCGAGCCTGTTGCTGGGTGGATTTGCTTCCTCTTTGTGAAATCTCCGGGGTCCACCTGCGTGATTTTTTCTACATTCTGGTTGGCCGTCAAGGCGTCGAATTCTTTCCGTATCCACGTTGTATCGCAAGCGACGTTCCCTGGATTTGCGCCGTCGATAGAGAGAGGGAGAAGGAGAAATACTTCGCCGGAACTCTTCTCTGCGAAAACCGTGCTGAGATCATCGATGAACCGGCGATAGTAATCATCGGTCTTTTGATCATCATTGTTACCGTTGCTGTCTTTGACGGCTTTGGGCTGGTCATAATCGGGTGGGATCGTGAATGTGGTGTCACCGACAACGTGGACTGACTCTGATTTCACGAAACCTATGAGTTGTTTCGAGGTGGCGCCTCCTTTTGGTCCCATGAGAGTGTAGAAGAGGCTTTTGTCTTTCGCTGTCGTTACACTTGGAGGGATGTCGGCCTTTTTTGGATAGGGATAGTCGTCAGGGTAAGGGTCGTCTTGTGCGAGTAGGTGAAATGGAGAACGCTTGCCATCTCTGAGAGCCACTGCTGTGACCAGTCTCATTGCAGCCAGCGCAAATGCTAGGAATATGATGAAAGATCCGCTAGGCCCTGTAAGTCCTGAGCTGGCATGTTGAGAGAAACGCATAATTGTTCTTGTGTGCAGTACAGTATCAGGATAGCAGGAATTATTATGAATAAAAAACTCCTATTGGAAGATCTCATGTAGATGAGTAGGCTTCGGACGTAATGATATGAATGGAAAGGCATTTTGCTTCGACGAAGCCGACGTTTATATAGAATTCACGAGCTGTGCTTGTCAGACTCCACGCGTAATGCTTCGTCCCAAAATAATCTTGAACAGAGCATCGCCATAGCTAGAAGGAACTTTTCCATCCGCAGGGGCAGAGCAATAGACAGGTGACAGCCATCAGGTCTTTCTTGAAACAACCAAAGCTCCTTCAAGGACGTCGAAAGCAGTCGCAAAGATATTCCTCCAACCATTAAAACTAGACAGCCAGTCATACTACATAAGGCCATGATACATGGTTGATAAAGAGTGGAACACAGCAAGAATGGACATGGCGGATTTTGATGCCATCGAGCAGAAACTTGAATCGCTTTCCATTGAGACTCATGCCAGACACTCCAAATTATGATTCCTAACAGCGTCATGTGCGACGACCTGTAGTTGTTGCTCTGATACCGCCAAGGATTGCTACTAAGTAGAAAGTGACTGCGAAACGTATACTGTACCGACTATAGTGAAAAGGCCACGATACATGGAGCTTAAATCACGGTCCAACAAACAACACTGCACATAATACCTTACTTCGCCGTTCTCTTCCTAGGGGATCGCAGACAGGCGCTTCATAGCGTTAGAAGCAGGGACTAGCGATAAGCAGGTGGCCTGGCCCCTTGCTGAGCCTGGTCCAACCGCCGATAGCCACAGTTGGTGACAGCGTTGTTTTTATTTCAATTAGACGGTTGTGTACTCAAGCGTGCTCGGTCACCTTGCTGAATTTAGCAACAACAAGTGATATAAAACTAACGCAGAATAAGCATGAGGTCTGAGTACTTTACTGAGGCAAATTGCATAAAGTAGCCTCCACTGGGGGAATTTCTCCAAGGACGTGGTTGACAGAGAAGTGGGCCCCATGACGATGATTTCCACACCTTCCGAGGCACAGTAGACCCTCGTGTGTTGAATCGGTGTGTTCACATCCTACTCTGACGGAAGCGAAGTTATTCTCCTTATAATGAAACACGATAATGTTTGAGACTCAACCACCGTTCTCAGCTTTTGCGGCCAAGGTAACACTTGATCGCTGTACATCTGACCTTCTTCCAAGATCTTGACCAATGAATGCTATTATGAATTCATAGCGTTGCATCAAAGGAGGCTCGTTGATGTTGTATTTCGGAAATAGGATTGTGCAAGGATGCCAAGTTGGGGCTCAGCATCAACCCTGTATGCCAGACATAGAGTATCATAGGGCTCGGCGCTTTTTCGTCCTGTAGGATGTAGGACGTAGGATCCAGCAATAAGGCACAGCCTGCACTACGAATCGAGCTTCTTAAATTTCCGAACTCTACCATCCCTATTTTACGCCACCTATTACCGAAGAGAATTTACAGGCAGCAACGCACAGCGCACACTGGACATACCCTTCGTGGCGACGCATGATATACCTGTCTTAACTTCACTCACCTGTACTCACTACTGACGCAACAATCTTGCCACAGAAGCAAGATCTTATCAGACACTTTGTAGGAATTTTAGCACAGGCATCTTGTGACGACTCCCTCTCTACGGGTTTCTCAGTGTAACGAGGCGCAAAGGCCACCCAAAAACAGTCCGGATGCCATTTGCCTCGCCTCCTCGCGCTCTTCTTGCTCCCATTGAGAAAAACGAACTCGCAACTCTAACCTCTGCGATTCAAGTATCTGGCTACCCAAGCCTGCCAATCTTGAACGAGCTTCTCGCCCACGCCATCCGCCACAATGCCACCAAGACAATCCCATACCTAGTATCTCTCGGAGCCTCTCCATTATCAGATCGATCTTTTAATCTCCTCTACGCACCTGCCGCCTTCCCCTCATTCCAATTCCTAGTCGAAACCGGCGAATTAGATATCAATACCGACCTCGAAGCGCTCGGCACATACCTCATCCTAGCAGTCAAACGAAACAATAGATCTCGCGTCGAATACTGCCTCAAGCATGGCGCGGATGCTAATCAGGGTACTTATGCATTTCGATGGTCTGCACTGGCTACTGCAGCTGAGTATGATGCCGATCTCGACATTGTAGACTTGTTGATCGCGGGTGGGGCAGATCTAAACAGCAGTGACGCTTTGCACACTGCAGCGGAGAAGGGACGTTACGAAATGGTGAAGTTCCTGATAGGAAAGGGTGCAAATGTGAACGCGGTCGGATTTGAGTATTGTATTGGTGGCAGCAAATTTGATGAAGCTGGTATTGCGCTGCACTTTGCGGTGGATGCAAATAATACTGAAGTTGCGAAGCTTTTATTGGAGAACGGCGCGGATGTTGCGATACGCGATGTGAAGGGCCGAAATGCGATGGAAAGGGCGACTGAAAAGGGCATGGACGATATCAGGCTGTATCTTGACAAGGCTAGCAGACACGGCTAGTAGGTAGAGCACCAGAAACTACATCTTCGACGGACTCATTGATGATTTCATTAGCTGATCGTCTCGTGCGGGAGAAAGTATGTGGAGGGGAGAAGAGACAATGGTAAGGAAGGAAGCGAAGCGGTTCGACAGTCAGTTCTGCTCAATAATGCATAGAAGGTGAATCTAGACGTAGAAGTGTAGATATAGAAGACGCATACTAACCAATAATTTGAGTGGATGATTCAGGATTCCACCTACAATTGAAAATTCTTAAGAACCTGTACAATGCTGGGCCATTGTAGCGTGGATTCGTGGTTCTGGTTTGACCAGAAATTGTCTGCTGAGATGCTCAACTCCAGATGCAGTCCATCCTTTCAGTGCCTTCGGGCGCCTCACTTTAGCCGTGTATCGGCTCCTCTGCAGGAGACTAACTCGGACATGAGTTTGATAAATTGAGGGCTTGCCGCTTCAGACCTCCGCGCCATTCAAATCCCTCCAGAAGACCCCAAAATTACCATCCCCATCCCATTTGCCCCCTTCCTCCATCACCGCAAAAACCACAGTTTCCCACCATCCACCTTGGAACTCCTGCTCTTCAAAGACCTCTCTCCAGCACCGCGCTACTTCGACTCTCGGGTTTCCAAAAGCTCCGCACCCCAATGCACCCAGCACAAGCCGGCGATGCCCAGTCGCTGCCGCTATGCGTAGCACGACGCGCATCTTCTCCTTCATCACATCTCGATCTCCTGCATGCTTATACTTCTCCGCCCCCGCCAAGGTCTTTGCAATAGCGGGACCGCGGATAGCAGCAACACTGACAAAACTTAGAACAGGCAACTCCTCTGGTTTGCTCAGATCCAGCACATCATGACCACGTGCAAGGCTCTCACGGATGATCACTACGGTGGGGCTATATATGCCACCGTAGTCGGGTATAGGGTAGAGGCGCCGTTTCAGTGTGAAAGAGAGGCTGGAGCGGTAGCAGAGGACTTCCTCTTGGGCTAGGGCACCATGCAGCCACCCACCGCCGGGGTGGTGGGCATTGGCCATGTTGACGACGAGAACCGGTTTCGCTTCTGTACTATCATTGGGATTGTCTGTACGGCTTGTGGCGGAGACTCCAAGAGCAGCATCTATGCTGTCGGCGTTGACGACCTTGATAGTCGTTGAGGCAAGCTTGGGACAGGCAGCAGGGTCGAGACAAGGAAGGTTCTCTGGCGTGTAAAGCTTGGCTGTTGGTGGTGCGTGTGGCGTGGTAAGGAGGAGGTTTGGGAGGAGAGATTTTGTTTCTGCAGCGACGTGCGAGAGGAGGGTGCTCGATCTTGTATTGGGAATTCTAGGCTTCTGATGGGAGGCTGAGGGGGCGCGACGTGAAGCGTAAAGGTTGATCTTCGGTTGCGGAGCACTAGGAGCTGCTTTCTCATCGATCTTTTGCTGACTCGTTTCGGACTTGGAGAAGTATGGTGAGTCTGTACTAGTATTTCGTTTTCTGGACAAGTTGAACGTCGCGGGCAGAGTGGTCTGCACAGGAGATTTGCTTCGAGCGTTCTTCCCAAGCTCTTGTTCTCGGTCCGGCATCGTCACTATCTGAGAAGACTATTTGCATCTGCTGAAACACTTCACTATCAGAGCTCAGCCATGTGATGGGAGCTTGAATACTTGGACGGTTCGCCGGTAGGCTCTAGCCGTTGTATGAAGTGGAACTAGCAAGCCTTCCATCTCTCAAGGGTCTACTGTGGATTGCCTCGACCGCCTCCGGGTGTTGCAACCGAAGTACTTCTCCATGATCTACTTTAGCCTGGCGACGGGGGATCATATATCAGTACCTACCTGCATGAAGGTGGCTTGCTGCTTGGCAAAGGGCTTGGCAAAAATGTCCCTCGGTCAGAATCGGATCTTGCGACCCGACGTCAGCGTTGAAGTTATATCACGGTCATTCTTTTGCTACTAATGACGAGAACTTTTCGCATGATGGTCAACATACGCGAATGCGCAATGTTGGCGCCGATCGGCAAGAGCTACTCTTGCCGGAAAATTGGGTGACTCGACCTCATTCGGACATCGTGATGTCTAGTGGTCCTTCACGATCATCAACCAGTGAGTCCACCGTTATTCTCTACACCTTCTATCAATGGGATGTCACCGCTGATCTGCGCATTCCTTCTTAGCATTCCATTTCCTCGCCGGCCTCGGGACTGGTGTCTTCTCCGCCTCCCTTCTCCAGCCCGCCGATCTCCTCAAGACGCGCGTTCAACAGTCAGGTTCCACTTCGCTCCTCAATACTATCCGTGAAATAGCCAGCGGCCCCAACAGTCTGCAAAAATTCTGGCGGGGTACGACACCCTCAGTCATACGTACCGGTCTGGGTTCGGCGCTCTACTTCTCCACTTTGAACACCCTTCGACAGCATGTCGCTAGCTCACATCTTCTCACCTCGGCCGGCGTGGTAGCTTCTTCTGAGCGCAAGCCCGATCAATCTTCATCTTCCCTACCTAAGCTTTCTAATGCTGCGAATCTCACTACGGGTGCGTTGGCAAGGGTGTCGGCAGGATTCGTCATGACGCCAGTTACGGTCATCAAAGTTCGCTACGAGTCAAGCTTCTACTCTTACAAGTCACTATGGGGGGCTGCTTCCGCGATATGGAAGACTGAAGGGCTGAAAGGCTTAATGTCCGGATTTGGCGCTACCGCCGCCCGGGACGCTCCATACGCTGGGTTGTACGTAGTGTTCTATGAGCAGTGCAAGAGTCGCTTGACCAAATTGCAAAACCAGTCTACAAGCGAAGGGACGGCGAACATGCATAAGATGCGCAGTGGCACATCTGTCACTATCAATTTCCTATCAGGGATTGTTGCTGCCTGCGCAGCCACCACCATCACAAATCCCTTCGACGCCATCAAGACCCGTCTGCAGCTCATGCCGGACAAATACCGCAACATGGTCAAGGCTAGTCAGCTAATGGCCACAGAAGACGGTTTTCGAAGCTTGTTTGACGGGCTTGGACTCCGCATAGGAAGGAAAGCCATCAGCTCCGCTCTCACATGGACCTTGTACGAGGAGCTGGTTCGACGAGCCGAGATTAGATGGCAGGATCATGGTGAAGGTTTGATTTAAGTCTTCGAGAGACACATCAGTGTTCCCTTGACGTACCGGACGGCAACCTCCTATAGTGGCCAGCTTCAAACCCAAGCAGATCACTGAGCGTCATATTCTCCTCAGGTGGCGTTACTATCCCATGCGCTGGCATGGTGCACTTTTCAGGGAGTTCTCCAGTAATATTAACATTCGTGACGTCGTTCAGATCCTCTCCGAGGGACCCACCCATCAAGTAAGTGAAGCGCTTTGACGATTTGGCTCTCTAGCTTTGGGTCTCAACTGGTCGGACCATCTATCAACGCTTCGTCAAACGGTTCCTTAAGAATGAATTGTGCTATGGGATAGTGCACCATTTCTTGCCACTGCATGGGATTGACAATGGCGGTGGTACAGTAGTCGCAAATCCCGGTATTATCACGCTGGGCGTTAGGTGCCCTCGGTAGGATAGCTCGACTAATGAAACAAAGCACGATCAGCTCAGCCTCCACCAGGGATGGTTTCAAACGGAGCGCAATTCAACACCTATCCCGTGGCACGTTGAGATACAAGAGATAATAGCATGACAGCGCCCGATCGAGCAGCCTTCATTCTCCCCTGTGGGATCTCTAAAAGGCTGAGCGTCCAAGACTAGCCAGGATCATTCAAGCCGTCTACAAACCTGGATCACCATAAAGTATTCATTGAGCTTTGTCTTTGAGTGATCGCTGCATTATTCTGTGGAGTTTTCCATTTGGTTCCTGCGTCAGCACGGACCACAGGCTGTTTCAACAACCGCTGTTAGATTTGGCGCAACGCTGTCATTGGTCCCAGAAGAACGAGTGAGCTCGCTTCAGTTTCCGCATCTTGTTATCTGGCTCGATCGGGGTGCCCGATTGTTCATGGATTCGATAGACGGAGTTAGGGCTGCATAAGGGTACATGGGCGGTGAAATGTCGATCCCGCTACGGTCGTCAGAATCGCATCGCGACTCTAGGTTCCAGGATTAAGCACACGTATCTATGCTCGATGCTCTGCAACATCAAAGAGACTCGCTCCCATAAGCATGACTTGTCAAGGGGCCATATCTCCTGAGTAGCGTATGCTATCATGTCGCCCAACGGTGCTCAAGCCGAGGATGACTACTTCAATGACCTCTCCAGGCAGCCGGATTTACCCTCCACCGACAACAACAAATCCCCCACCAAACCAGAGGGCGCAATGAATCACGATCAGCCTGGGGAACCTAAGCAGAAGAGGGTCGCTTGCGTCATATGTAGGAAGAGGAAGCTCAAGTGTGATGGAGAGAGGCCGTCTTGCGGCACCTGCTCCAGATTGAACCACAAGTGTGCATACGATGAAGTCCGACGGAAGAGCGGACCCAAGAGGGGGTATGTCAAGGAGCTGGAGGCCAGGCTCGGTTTGTGTTCTCTGCATGTTCGACTAGAGCGAGCTAATATGTTGGGGTCGACAGCACAAGTTGAAACTCAACTCAAGAAAGATTCCGGCAGCCCTTCAGCGGCGCCGTTGACGCAGTCGCCGGCAATGCTTACCAACACAACTCAGAGCGCAACTTCGTATATTGCCTACGACGCAGGCTCTATGAATGTTGATATGGCAATGCCAATGGACGGTCTCTTATCTACGGCGAATAATTTCGCAGCTTCTCCGACGGCCAACATGATACCCGACATCGACTTGGCTATTGACGAGAATTTCTCATGGGAGATGATAGGACTGGGCCTAGAGGAACCTCTACCAACACAAGATGCCGTGGACGAATTGTAAGAGGTCCGTGGTGAACATCGTCAGCATCGCTAACACTTGGACAGAACAAGCATTTACTTCGAGAACATTCATCCCTCATGTCCAGTAATTCACAAATATCGATTTTTTGCAGGCATGAATCTATCCCCCCACATGCGCCCCGCTGTGTGCTTGCGGTACGCTATGTGGGCCAATTCTGCCTCCGTGTCCGAGAAATATTCGTACCACCAAGACATACTTTACCGTCGCGCCAGGAAATATGCCGAGTACGACGAGATGAGAGGTCAAGGTCAGGACTATGTAAGTGTTGCACACTCGCAGACCTGGTCTCTTATCGCCATGTACGAATTTAAGAACATGTTTTTTCCTCGAGCATGGATGAGCGTCGCTCGTGCCGCGAGGCTTGCTTTAATGATGGGTTTGAACCGAATGGATGGGGCCGGTCTTGATGTTAAGCAATGCCTCGCTCCGCCAAAGGATTGGACAGAGCGAGAAGAGCGCAGACGGGCCTTCTGGATGGCTTACTGTAGTGATCGCTTCGCCAGCGTTGGGACGGGTTGGCCAATGATCGTTGACGAAAGAGATGTAGGTCTGACCTTCCGCTGCCAGAGAGTTTGATGACTGATGAGCACACTAGATCAGGAGCAATTTACCAGCAAGCGAGCAAGCATACCAGTCTAGCACGCCCGAAACAACTCAGTCCTTGAGTGCATCCATGACTCCCCAAGGGTCGTCTTCAATCTCCTCGTTTGCCGGAGTCGTTTTTATGGCCCACTTTTTCGGCAAGAATCTGCACCACTTAAATAGACCCGGCCCCGACGACCGGGAAGATGATCTTCAGGGTGAATTTTGGAGAAGGCATCGTAGCCTAGACAATATTTTGCTACACAAGGCGATGTCGCTTCCATACCACCTGAGGTTACCGGCTGGAGTTGGTGATTGCAATGCCGTTTTCATAAACATGGCTATTCATACATCTACGATCTGCCTGCATCAAGCGGCTATCTTTAACGCGGAAAGGCATGGTCTTCCAGTGACTGTCTTGGAGCAAAGCAAGGATCGCTGCACGCTTGCAGCGACAGAGATTGCAAACATACTGAAGCTGATCAGTCATATCGACACTAGTAAAGTAAGATAGATCGACGGTTTATATTTGAGCAATCTGTCCGCTAATCGAAATAGATGAATCCGTACATGCCTTTCTGTTTATACGTCGCAGCACGGGTCTTCATTCAACTGCTGAAGGCAAATGCTAGAGACTTGGAGATTAGCCGATCGCTGAATTTCCTGCTGGCTGCTATGAGATGGCTAAAAACTAAGAACCCGCTCTCGGAGTCGTTCCTTATCCAGCTAGGTCTTGACATACAAGGCAGCGGACTGGACCACATGCTGCAGAACCCTGAACTAACGACGCGATTAAAGGATACAGTAAGTGCCGTTATCTCATGTATTATGGGGTGCCACTATATATGACATGCAGACTGACTCGTATTAGTTTCAATGTGGCAAACATGCCGGATCGGGCGGATATCCAAATATGGATACTGGTGTAGCAAATAACGCATCGATATCCTCAGGTGCCCCTGGCCTATCTGAGCGTGCCGTCTTTTTCCCAGGAGAAGGAAGCTTACAATCGTCCGGTCCCAATACGCAACCCCAGACTTTTTTCGTGCCTCATGATCCAAATTCTGCCTCCGCGCCATCGCGCGACTTCGACGTACCTTCCGGGGAGAACCACCGGCCGCCAAAGTCCGCCCAATCGCCCAAGCAAGATATCTATCCCGGTGACCATAACAACGTCGAATCCTTTACCGGGCCCGCCGGCCTCTTCCCCGGCGGTTGGAAAGTCGGCAACCCAGGGCCTGACGTGGCTTTCGAACAGCCAACACCACCATCCAATCATACGCCCACAGGCCTTACGCCTTCAGATTCCCTTAATACTTCATCCGCAACATCCTACTCACCACATCAAGACGAAGCCCGCAATGCTGACCACGCCGTGCGAAGCCCGAACCCCTTCTCCTTTCCCTCCGCCCGGGATCCAAATCACCAAACCACGTCTTCCAGCAATAACGACAGCAGCGATGTTTCCTACAGCATGCCCACGACACAATCCACCAACAGCGATGGCTTCACCATCCCCCCAGGCTGGGAATTCGGCACAGGAAACACGCCTTTACCCTCGGGAAGTACACCTTTCCCAACAGGTAGCACACCTCTGCCATCAGGGATGAGCCCGTCAGCAGATGGCGACTGGAGCCAATTGCTGGGATCGATGAGCTGGAGTGCTGCAGGTCCCCAGCAGGGAAATATGAATTGGGAATATAACACGGGTCCTCCGCCACGATATGGGTATAAGGCTGGCTTTCTGTTCGAGACCGAGAGCCAGAGCAAATAGATGAGCTGTGAAATGGCGTGGTGCGGTGGCTTGGGCTCTTCTCCTCCGATTCAACCGATCTTGGCACATACACCATTCTGGGACGGCCCGTGATACTTGTCCAGCAAGATTATTCATACCAGCTGGTTGGTGCGATGGACGTGTGAATAGATCAGTGTGAGGATTGTTACTGGGAAATCGAATCTTACAGAAGGTAAAGTATGGAGTAAGCGGCGTTGATGGCATGGCAGTGGTGGACTTTTCTGCTTTTGTAGATACTGGGTCACTATCTGAAGATAAGGATCGAGTGGAAGCTCCGAAGAAGGTGTGAGTCTCGAGGGATCTTAAGAGGACTCTTTACATAGCGGATTTCAAGAGACTATTGCGATATATACTCTACTTTGCTTTTTGTAGTCCGGTCAGTAAACGAACATAGCAAGCTATTTATATAGTCTGGAAAACAACTCAAGTGCCTGCCTTTAGCTAAGTACTGCTATATCTCGGGCGCCACGATTATCAGCTCGACTAGCGGCATATCTTTGGTTGATTTGCATATCTGCTGGCTCTTTGTTTGCTTTATATGTTTGGGATACTCGACACAGACCCTACAGTAGTCTGATCATAGAAAAGGAATGGGACTTATCTTTCGAAGGTCTCAGTAACTTCCGAGCGCCCTTTATAAGTAAGAACATAAGCATCCTGATACACGCGAACTTTCAACCTCGACCGAAGTATCACGCATTTCTAACGGCTCCTTGAATGGTAAGAACATTGACGACCCAGCCCTACGTGACCATGCTGTGGTAAATTGCTTATTGAGAATAACATCCCCCACTTGCCACAGCCTTTACAAACCATGACGATGGCCATCAGCGCTTCTGTTTGCTCCTGACCCGGGTTGACTTTCAACGACAATCGCTACATATTAAGCATGGAGTATCTTGTACGTTTCGTGCAAGTCCATGAAAGCTTCAGGAGGTCCGAGCTACAAGCTCTCGCAATTCTAGCGAATGTGAACGTGGAAGTTCTCTTCTACAGCGAGTATGTATGTTTCCTGATGGTCGTCGATCTCTATTGTGCTCAAGATCTTTCTTGTATTCTCCTCTAAATGACTGATCTTTTATTCCCGTGTAGTCGCCGTTCTGTACTGTCAAGATCCCCACCAAGTCCGCTGCGCGAGATTTAATCAGTCGAAGTATCTTGAGCAAGGGCATCTACGAGCTGTGGGGTTGTGGTGCCGATTACCAAGAAGTCCACGCAGAGGTGAAGCGAAGGACCTCCGACAAATGGCCTTTGTACGCCACTTCGTCGTTCCGTTTTGTGGTCGACGTCTATCAGGGCAAGCGGTCTGCCACAGAACAGAAGCAACTAGTGGAATCATTCAATTACCTTGGCTTCGAGGGACCCATTACGATGAGCGGTGCGGAGCAAACATTTTGCATCTTCGAGGGTTATGAATGGGGGGTTGCAACGCCCAAGCAGATATACTTTGGACGATTTATCGGTGGTAGCCAGAGGGATGCTATTAATACGTATAGTCTCAAGAAAAGGAACTATATCAGCACTACATCCATGGACTCGGAGCTCGCTCTTGTGACGGCCAACATCACGTTGGCAGCGCCTGGGAAGCTGTTCTATGATCCGTTTGTGGGAACTGGAAGCTTTCCTATTGCGTGCTCACACTTCGGGGCTGTCACCATGGGCTCGGATCTAGATGGCCGGATGGTGAGAGGCAAGAGTGGTCGGAATATTATCACCAATTTCCAGCAGTATGGTCTGCTAGACAGGTATCTGGATAGCTTCATATCGGACCTTACATTCTGCCCGCTGAGAGAAGCACGAGTATTGGATGGTATCATATGTGACCCGCCTTACGGGGTGCGTGAGGGATTGAAGGTCCTTGGGACGAAGGATGGTAGTGGCAAAGAAGCTATCTATATAAATGGAGAGGCAGCACATTTGTAGGTCGTCCTCTTTTTTCACACAGTTAGTACTGACCATGAAAGACAAGATAAATACATACCGCCGAAGCGGCCGTACAGCTTCGAGGCAATGCTCGACGACATACTTGGATTTGCCGCACTTCATCTCGCTGACAACGGTAGACTGTCGCTGTGGATGCCAACAGCCAATGATGAGGAGGTTGAGCTCGAGATCCCGATGCACCACTGCTTGGAGATTGTCAGCGCTTGTGTGCAGCCTTTCAACAAATGTAGGTCCCGCCCACTGAAATCCAAAGGGATCACTCACCAATCTTGAGTAAACAGGGTCGAGAAGGCTTCTTACATATCGAAGACTACCCGACCAAGATATAAGAGATGTATCGAGGACCAAAGAGAGGGTTGCAGCGGCCGGGACTACCGCCAGTGATCTCAATCCTTTCAGGAAAAAGGTGAGCAGCAAAGGGAGTCCGGCGCAGATATAAGGACATGTTCTAACAATTTTCAGTATTTCCAAGGTTTCAAGCAACCAGCGGCTGCCGCTACAGACCCGGTAAAGTTCGAGAATACCTAGAATATCAAGATCCAAGATAGCGATGTATCATCCAACAGGGGCGCACTTCTCATGGAGCAGACCGAGCACTCGTTCCTTGAAAATTGAAAACCTGTCGACGGAATGATGATGGACTCAATGACTAGTAATGACCCATAACCGAAGAGGCAAACAGTCGAAGCTTATGATGTAGCCGGTAACACATATCGATAGCGCTTAGTATCTCAGAAAGATATTGACTCCTTGAGTTTGCTGCTCCTCATCAACAGCCATGCAAGCAATATATACAATCCCTCTCCCCATTCCCTTCTCCCTCCCCCTCCCTCACAACTTCCACCCACTCCCCTTCCCCTCTTCCCCACCCAACAACAACCTCCCCCCCTCCACCCCCTCCCTCTCCACCTCCCTCCCCAGCGCCCTCCTCATCCTCCCCACCAGCACCCCCGCCTCCTCCTCCCCCAACTCCTCCCTCTGCCCCTTCCCAAACACCGTCCAGCTCCTCGCTTTCACTTCCGGAACGTCGCCCACGCGCGGTATGATATGGAAATGCACGTGCGGCACGACTTGCGCTGCTTTCGCCCCTATGATAGCCACGGATTGTATCAGCTATCTACTGCTTGGGTCACTTTTCTGAAGGCAGGGAGGGGAGGGCGAGGAGGGGGAGCATACCGTTATTCTGCACAACGTTCCAATCCCCCACTCCCTCCCCATCCTCCCCATCCTCCACCCTCTCGTCCCCCTTCCCCTTCCCTTCCCCTGCTTCCTCTAGCCCAAGCTGCACGACCGTCCCAACAACAGCCCTGGATATAACCCCCAGCCAC